>Ga0255775_1000433_pt1 | contig 41499 bp, 35 predicted proteins | sample 011ome_26_FD_179973 | JGI IMG/M metagenome (GOLD analysis project Ga0255775, IMG submission 179973) | Coastal salt marsh microbial communities from the Groves Creek Marsh, Skidaway Island, Georgia - 011511BT metaG (version 2) | ecosystem: Environmental > Aquatic > Marine > Intertidal zone > Salt...
ATCATTAGTAATTAACTAATGTATCAGACTCCTTAAAGGAGAATAGATATCGACTAGAAATTATTTAGTAGGAGTCGATACAGGTAAATCTAAACTAACCTCATAATAGTTTAGGGTGTGGATACACCGTAACTACCACAAACACTAACCGCCAACATGGAACAATTAAGTTCTGTGTTGGCGGTTTTTTTTATCAACAACCAATAAAATATAAATGAAAAATAAAGTAACATTAGAAAGAGTAATTATAGATAACAGTCTATATGAAAAAACAACCCGTACTAAATACCTAGGAGAAATTAGCATATCATCAGTTAAAGAAAAACTAGAATCATCAAACAAACTGATAACAGAAGTAACTGGATTAAGTTCAGAGTATGTTAAAACATTCATAACAAATAAAGATAATCTATTAACTGTTTCAAAAATAGAAGGTATTAAATTCCTAGCAGGAGCTAAACCAGTAGAAGATCATCCTGACTACTACAAACCAGTGCTCGGAACAAGAGCAAATCAAGCTATCGGATTCCCAATGTATGAGTTCATAACTACTCCACCAGACGGAAGAAATATGTACACATTCATAACCTGGAGTAGGGGTTTCCTAAGCCAAATGCACATAGCAATAAGTGCAAAATATGCACAAAACGATAGCTATGTATTACACAGAGCACCAATACCAAACTGTGCATTTCCTGACGGACATATGTGTTTAGGAAACCTAAATGAAAAAAAATCATATGACCCAAAAGCAGTACAAAAAATGATAAAAGATATGATGACCTCTGGATGGAATCAAGACTGGCATAAAAACCAAGTATACTTCGTAGAAAAAAACGACACACAAATGCAGATCAGATGGCATAAACCAATGACACAAATAAATGAATGCGTTCAACTAAAAAATGAAGAACTAATAACAATCGTTAACAGACTAGAAAAAGAAGAAAACAGATACCATAAAATAAAAACCATTAACCTATTCCATGACTCAGACTACCACAATGCAATCCAAGAAAACAGAAACGGTGTACAAGAAAATCAAAGAGTTGAAACAACTAATGTCGAAACGCCAACAACTACAGATGAAAATAATGTCATTCTGGAAGGAACAGAACACAATACAATCGAACCAGTTGAGACAACTGCAAATCAAAATGAAGAGACAAACACAACACCAAGAATAATAGACCTAAGAACACCACAACTATCATGAATATATTAGATGCAAGTATAACAAAAAAGGAAATAGTAAGACCAATAGAATTAGTTAATGAAATGTTACATGTTTTACTTAGTATAAGTAACATAAATAAATCATTAATAAAATTAACCAAAAAAGACTATGATGTAATTGAAGACAGCATTAGTGATATAAGAAATATAATTGATATAGTAAAAGAAGAACAAAATGCATAATATGACAATACACAATACACTAAATATCGTTGGATGTGGAGGTGTTGGTTTAAAGATAGCAAGAGAACTATCTACAAACCCGCCAAAACAATTCGAAACCGTAAGACTCTGGGATTCTGACATCATAGAAGACAGAAACCTTGAAAGACAAATATTCAATTCGTACCAAGTAGGAATGCAAAAATCAGATGCAACGGCTGAGCTGTTCTTCCCAGATGCTGAAACAGTAAATGACCTTACAGCTCAATCACTATCAGCATTAAACTACACAGATAAAAGTAATAAATGGTCTGACATATTCATTATGGCTACAGACAATGTAGAATCAAAACTTCTAATCCTAGATGCATTAGATACATTCGCATCAAATGATGCTCTTGTTTTAAGTGCAGCAAATGCTGAAGCAACTGATGGACTAGGTATTGGGTCTACTGCATGGGTATATCAAAACAAATGGAAAAAAACTAAAAAAGATCCAAGAGTTAGATTAAACCTATCAACAAAAGACAACATAGCTAACGGCAGACCATGCATTGAATCAAGCGAACCACAAACAGGAATCGCCAATAGTGGAGCTGCAATAAGATGTGTAGAGTTGTTAACGCAATATTGTTTAGCAGATGAAGATACAAAAAAACATCTAGCAGTACAACATAGTTTATTCTGGAAACAAACAACATCATGAAAAACAAAGTACTAAAAATGCCAAGATTCTATCATGACATGGTTGCTAATGGTAATGCTTCAAAACTATCATTAAACCCAAACCATTCATTTGCTAGAAAGTCCTTGTTTCTTAACTACAGATTCGACTGCAATAAAGTATTAAATAGTTTTAATGAATTACTAAAAGAACTTAAAACTCATCTAGAAAATAAAAACGATACATATAATGTAAACACTGTAGAAGTAACTAGCTCAATAATGGATAATCATAGAAAAAAATATCATGTAAAAAGAGAGACATTAAACATTGATCATTTAGTATCTAAAATTAAAAAATTACACATTAATCAAAAAGAAACAGCACAAGACTTCTACCTTGTACCAATGAAAATTAATACAACAAGATATGTTAAAATTACTGATGAAAATTATATAAATACAATAGTTAATACAGCTGTTATTGCACAAAAGGAAATAAATAAACTAGATATTACTAAAAATTATGCAAAACATCTTGAAGATTATTTCATAAACTATACAGAAAAACCACATATATTAGATTATTTATATAGCAATATATACAGTAAATTCGACGAAGAAACTAGAAATACTGTTAGTTATTATAAAAGATCAATTTCTAGCAAAAAACTAGAAATACTAGAATGGGAACCAGAAAAAAAACTATCAATAAGTCAACATAGATATGTAGAAAACCTAATGAGTTACAAACCAGAAGAACATGTACAAAGAGAATTAAATAAAAAAATATGTCATCTAGATACATGTACTGCTGTATGTAATGCAGTTAAAGAACAAGATAAAAATACACCAATGCATAAAATGACAAGCTATGTAGTTAATGGAGTAATTAAACACTACACTGAATAATAAAATGAAAACAATAATAAAAGATAATCAAGTATATGAATTAGTAGATAATGATTTATTTTCTTACTATAAAAAAGTTAAAATACCTGAAGGATCTCCATCATTAACATGGAATAAAGCAAAATTCAGTTGGAATATGTGGAATGACATTAAAAACATATGTGCATATACATATGAAAAACATAAATCAGAATGCTTAATACGACTATACTATCATTCTGGTAATGATGAATGGAGAGCGATGTTCATGCCTCAACAAATGTCTGGTATGACCGTGTCAGATACCTTAGACCCTAAAGTACTAATCAATGAAAATTGCACAAACGGCTGGGTAGAAGCAGGATCAGTCCACCATCACTGTGCAGTAGGTGCTAGTCAAAGCGGTACAGATGAAAAAGATGAACAAAAACAAATAGGTATACACATAACACTTGGTAATATCGATAAAGAACAATACGGTATTCATTCTAGATTCAAAACAAGTGAAGGTTTCAGCATTGTTAAACTAATGTCATTCTTTAACAAACCAGAATGGCTAGAAGCAGTGCCTGAAAAATACAGACCCGAACTAACATTCAATGTTGTAAGTGATATGGTGTTGAAAGCAGGAGATCCAAGTAAAGCAAGAAAAGACTGGATTAATAGAATAAAAGAAAAAGAAGTATACACTAATAAATGGAACAATAAATCCAGTAGAAACAATGGATACTATGGTTACGAAGGATATAACTACGGACAGCAAAGTGCATTCGATCTAGACACAGCTAACGAAAAGACCTGGAGACATGCAACAAAAACTAAAGAAGAAGAAATTGATGAAATATATGAAGATCTATACTTCGACTTAGCTAGTCCAGAAATGAACGAAAAAAGTGAATGTACTGTAAGTCAAACAACTGAAGACATATGCAAAATCATAAACATATCACAAAAAGAAGCCCAAAAAATAGGTGAAAAAGATTTGTGGCATACCGTTAGAGAAAAAATAGAAACACTAAAAGAAGAATATAAAAGCATATCTCTAACAGGTTTCAACAAATACATAAAAGAAAACAAAAACGAACTAGAGATCCAACTGCACACCTTAGCATACGATGATTATGAAGAACAAAATTACGCTGACAAAGTGGGAGAAGAAAACCACATCCTCGGCGTTATCTAAATACGAAAAAACAGTTGAGACAAAAACTAAAGAACCGCTAAAATCAGCAATCAAAACAAACATAAAAAATGTTCGTAATAAACTAAAAATATCTAGTTAGTCATAGATCATTTTTGACCACATCATACAGATAAACTCTGTGTGGTGTGGTTTTTTTTAATCTCTGTCGCAATACGCATAGGGCTACTATCATGCGTGATGTTTTATAAAAAACCGTACCTTTATTTTATTTTTTTCCTTAGTTTTTGTATGAGTATTAAAAATCAAACAGTACTGTTTAACGCTGACTTTGTTAAGTCAGTATTAGCAGATGACATTAACGCTGAAGATACGAATATTATTCGTTCCGCAAGTCCTATAAAGGACGCAAACGGGTACTACAGAATGGTATCGGGAATTAGGGTAGGCTTAGGAACCGAGATGGTTAAGCCATCATGGATAACGAACATGCCAAACAGGCATGGAGCTAGATTCCATTGCCTAACTAAAGGTAATATCGCTACCTTTGGGATGAGTCCGAGTACAAAAGAGAAAGGGATAAATACTGTGCAACAACACAGTGCATCCCTTGCTTTCAGAACAGGTATTGAATGCCCAAAATCCGTACCCTCAAAAGGGGATAGGGATTGGAAGGCATGGATTGCAGTAGTGCAAATCCTATTCCCGTCGGGGATTCCTGTTGATATCGTTAATAACCCTAACGATCCAAGTGAACTAAATGTCCTGTTCTCGGGGAGGAACCAACTCGATATCATAAGTCAGAAAGATGACTTAGTATTAGAAGGCCTCTCCGTAGAGGAGAAGATGAAAGCTATCTACGGTTACGAGCTCGACGCAGTAGACGAAGAAGCTGCCGAAATGGAAAAAGCATTCACCCTCGCAGGAGATGCAGACCTGACTAGTTAACCCTTAGCCAAGCACCGTCGTCCGTTAATTCGGATGGCGGTGCATTTTTTTGTAAGCCGTCGCAAGCCTAATATCATCCACTCAATGAAGTTCTCAACCATCCTGGGACAGTAGGGTATGCGCGCGCACGCGAGACGCTAGACTTCAAGTCTAGTGAAATGTTTTCATAAAGCGTTGGTTGACAACGACATTGAGTTCGCCACCGTTGCATTAGGTCAGTATTGGGTACTCAAGGTACCCCCACCTCCCCCCGATACCGCTACGACGACGACTATGATGATGATGATAATAATAAAAAAATATTACCTCCCCCCCACCTCCACCCCCTACCTAAAAAAGAAAAAACAATCGACTAGGTATCCTTTTACAAACGGTATTATGTAGGTATTTTTTAAGTTATTCTCCTGTGTATGCCATCCGTAGCAATAGACACAAAGAGTTCCTCCAAAACGAAGCGGGATATAGCCGACTTCTTAGAGAACAAAGACATAGAAAAAGCGTTGGATGTGCTTAGAACTGGCTTAAAAGCCACTAAAACAAGTCGTTACAGAGACCCTGAGAAGCCAAAAGGCATACAATATGCCAGAGTTGCTGACCATAATGTAAGGTATCACTCCGCAAAACTACTACTGGAGTATGGATTTGGTAAGCCAGCTACGAGAGCAGAGATTGAAGTGACCGATAACACTTCAAAAACAGCATCTCCGCAGGAAATTATCAAAAAAATCCAGCAATCTGCCCATAGTTTTAGAGATATTGCGGATACTTATGTCAATTCCCTGGCAAACGCAGAACTATTGGATGAGTAAAGATGAATCCCCTATCGTTAAGTTCAAAAACGAGCTTGGTTCTCTCTACAATCGGTGGTGGGAGGAGTCTGATCTTGACGAAATTGAAATGACCGAGGCAACAAGCGATGTTTTAGACGAAATTTTGGGAACAGTCATAGAATTTGAATCAGAAATAGACATAGAAGAGGAAGCAGAGTAGTCATGGCACAGAGTTATGTAGAAATATCAGATCCTTCGCTTTTACAATCGACCTTAGAGCGTGCAAGGAAGGCGGGAAAACCTTTAAAATACATCAAAGGCGATGGCGGTAAGCCTGCTGCCTTTTTGGTAGACGATAATCTTAAATCTTTTAGGAAATCTTTAGGCAAGGGCGATGCAGGTGCGATTGGCAGTAAGATTTTTATGTCTTCGAAAGACATACCTAGCCAAAAAGCTTCTGGAGGTGCTAATTTTGACAAACCATCGGTTGCTAATAAAGCTGGAGCTTTAGCTGGTAAAGCTGCCAAAGGTGCGGTTTCGGCAGCAAAGAGAGTAAAAAGTGCCGTGGAGAAGTCTGGTGTAGCAGGTAAAGTTGCAAGTGGTTTAAAGCGTGCAGGCAGTAAGTTAAAAGACCAAAATTTTAAAGACTACAGTTCTAAGTATATAAAGGGAGAGCCTAGTAAGCCTACAAAGGTTAATAGATCTTCATCTGGTCGATCCGTTCAAGTTTTTGATAAACTCAGTAAGCGTGTTGATGCCTTAGAAAAGCAGAATAAACAGCTAGTTGATGAAAGAAGGAAGAAACTCAATGTTTCAAACTACAAGGCTCAGGGGCCTTCTCAGAGAATTAAGATGCCTCCCGCCTTAGACGACATAGGCAATCGTGTAAAAACACCCCCTATGTCTGGTGTAGACTCCCAGAAGGTTCCAATGAGCAGTGCCATTAAGAACCGAGCGACTCGTGGGGTTAGTATAGATTCTCCTCAAAGCAGTTTATCCAATCAGCAGGATTCAGCTAACATGAGGTTAAAGTTTAAGACCCAGCAGATGCGCGATGCTATGGGTCATGCAAGACCTACACCGAAGTTAAGAATGTCTGGTTTAATGGGACCTCTCGGACTTGTTTCAGATTTCAACTCATTAGTTGATGAAAGTATGAGAAACCAGGGTATTATTGACTACGCTCCCGTCCCTCCCTCTGAAATCCCTACAGGCACATATAGTCCTAGATTTGAGTACCCCGAAGCCGTAGATCGCGGAGGCTCGATGGAGTACACGCCTAGGCCAGACATGATGCCAAACCCAGATTATAAGGGTAAAATGCACTACCTTTTACATGGAACAGACCCGATATACGGAAATTCAATTTGATGATCCTTATATTCAGGAGTTAGACCATCTCCTGAATAGGACAAAGACTGTAGATTATGCAGACACCCCGACATACTGGGGTATGCTAGAAGATGAGCTTAAGAAGAGGGAAGGATTTAGGCATAAGACTTATACACCAACAAAAGGCGATAGGGAAACTATCGGTTACGGTCATACTGGCGAATACGCAACTCCTGGAAACTACATAACAGAACAGCAGGGTGGTGCTATTTTAAAAAAAGATATACAGGAAAAGCATAAACAGCTTGTTTCTGAATACCCAAAGTTTCAGTCATACCCTGACGATGTAAAAGTTCCGATAATGTCCTCTAAATTTAGAGGTTCTTTCGGGGCTAAAGCCAGCCCTAACACCCTGGACTACATGAATCAGGGCAAATATGACGAGGCTAGTAAGGAGTTTTTAAACCACGATGAGTATCGTAAGGCAAAAGCAGGTCTCAGTGACCGTGCTGGCATTGTCCCGAGAATGGAAAAGACAAGCTATGCCATCAAAAGCCTTGGGACAGGTCTTCATCCAAACAAAAGGTGAAATGAAGAAAAAAACTAAAAAAACCCCGTGCTGGAAAAATTACAAAGCAGTTGGAATGAAAAACAAAGGAGGGCGGAAAGTCCCTAATTGCGTACCAAAATCTAAAGGAAGGAGTAGAAAATAATGCCAAGAAAACCAAGTAATCCGATTCGTAAGACCACGAAGGGAAAAGGGGCTAACTACAGGTCAGTTAAAGCTGGTGCTGGCATGACTAAGAAGGGTGTAGCTGCGTATCGCAAAGCTAACCCTGGGTCCAAGCTTAAGACTGCTGTTACTGGCAAGGTAAAGAAAGGCAGTAAGTCAGCTAAGCGACGCAAAGCATTTTGTGCAAGGAGCAAGAGCTGGACTGGCGAGAGGGGCAAAGCCGCTCGCCGTCGCTGGAAGTGCTAATGGAAGAGTACGATATAGAACCCTTCATGCCAGCCGTCAGCCCTGGGGCTCCAGTACCGTCACCTAAGTATGTGCCCTTTGACTACGGCAAGATGACTCCAGGCAATTATTACTCCCATGATTTGGGTTTTCGGGGGTCTAAAGTGGCTCCAGGTACTCTCGATAATGTATACAATAGCGGTTTAAATGTTAAAATACAGGGGGCGAAAAACAAATGGTTTAGGCCCACAGCTTGGAACAATTCAGTATCTCAAAGTCAGCTTGGGGGCTACGGAAATAATCAAAAGCTAATGCAGCGTATAGGTGCCGATTCAGTAGCATACAAAAACGCGGGCCGAAATGCTCGAGCAGCCGCTCATACCAAAACTACAGTTTTACCACAAGGCACTAGATCTACATCAAGTAAAAGTCCAATGGTTATCTATAAAGGACCAAAGGATATGTTCTACAAACCAGGTCCAGACTTTATTAAGAGTAATGTTAAACCTTCGACAGGAGGGTTTTCAGAATTTTCAGGTAATCTTCGCCCAAAAAGGATTCCTTCAGGTAGTATAAACCCAAAAAGAATCGTAGGGCATTTCCCCGCAGGGTCCACTGAAATGATGACCAAACCTGGAATGGTGACAGGCAAAATGCCGATGTTCAGAGGTATTGGAGGAGGTCTTATTGATATGTTCATGGAAGGTCCAGAGTTACAAAAGGCAAAAACAGACCCTCTGTATGGAGTGGGTGATGATGAGCGAGCCCAAATAGATGCCGCTTATCAATATGGTTTATGACCCAAGACAAGACACAACATCTTCAGGATCTTATTCGTATAGACCCAGAGGCTTGGTTTACTACTTTTGCCGTAATTAAAGACAAAAGGGGCAAAACAATTAGCCCTGAACCAAACATTCTACAAAAGAGGATGTTTGCTCATTATAGAAAATGCCAGCTAGAACAAAAACCTTGCAAAATGGTCATACTAAAGCCTCGTCAAAAAGGGGCAAGTACCTGTGCTCAGGCTCTCACATATCATCATATGCAAAAGCTAGAAGATCTGAGCGGAAGTCTTATGGGCGACATAAGCGGGACGAGCGACAAAGTCTTCGAAATCTATCGAAGGTACGCAGAAAACGATCAGTTTCCCTGGAACGATACAGGAACCAACCTCAAAAATGGGGGAAACCTCGCAGATGCCATAACTTTAGATTCGGGCAGTGTATACGGGAAAGAAACAGCAGGGTCAAAAAATGCAGGTAGATCAGGTACTGTCCAGGTAGGTAACATGACAGAGGTTGCATTCTGGCCTATGCAGGGTGCAAAAGACCCCGCACTTGCTTATTTGCAGAGTTTATACGATGGGGACAGCCTTTCTCTGGTTGTTGCTGACTCTACCCCCAACGGACCGACTGGATGGTTTTACAGAACTTGGGTGCAAGACAATGAGTGGGCAAAGATTTTTGCAGCATGGTTTGAATTTGAGGATTCATCGACACCTTTTGAAAACGAGTCGATGAAACAGGATTTTATCGACACGATGACCGAGGATGAGAAGTCCGAAAAGGAGCGTTTCGGGGTAAATTATGAACAACTCCACTGGAGAAGGCGTGTTCTTCAGGACAAATGTAATGGTGATATCAGCAAATTCCGTCAGGAATACCCGAGTGATCCTGATGAGTGTTTCTTAATGTCCTCCCGCCCACGCTTTCACACAGATATTGTGAAAGATATGTTAAAATCTTCAGAAAAACAGGATTATCAGCTAGGGACAGTAACTTTTCAAGATGAAGCCAGAAAGAATGCAGCTTTCGTAAAAGACCGTGCAGGTCTATGGAAGGTCTACGAAGAGCCAGAATACGACTCAAAATACCTCATTTCCATTGACACCTGCACTGGAGAAGACCAACAACAGCAAGGATTAGCTGCGGATCCCGATTTTCACTCTGCTCAGGTGTGGAAAGCTCCTTACGAGGACTGGCATGGTGACTGGCATGTTGCTAAACTAGTAGCTGTCCACCACAGCCGAATAGACATTGGCGTATTAGCTGAAGAGATAGCAGCTATGGCATCTTGGTATGGTGGTGCTTTTACAATCCCCGAGGTCAATAATAGCGGATTAGCTCTTGTTAAGTACCTTTTAGACCTTGGAGTGTCTGTATATCGGAGAAGAAAGACAATAGATTCTATGGGATTGGTTGAAAAAAGCTTCGGCTGGCAGACTGACAGGCTCACAAGAAAGACAGTTATCGATCACCTAGCTTCTGAAATTATGGAGCGTAATATCGACATACCTGATGCAGGCGTTATGCAGGAGCTAAAGACCTTCGTTGTTAACGATAAAGGTAAGCCCGAAGCATCCCCAGGGCACCACGATGATCATGTATTAGCCTGTGCAATAGCTGTATACAACATGGAGAGTGCAACCTCTTACAAAATACCAAAAAAGAAAGCTATTACCAACCGAATGCTACATAAGAATCCTACTTTGATGTGCCCTGACGGATTCATGCGTGTTCCTCTTGGAGAGATGATGAGAAGGAAGAGACGGCGGAATGCAATCGGTTGATGTAAAATATACCAATAACTTAGTATACATTTGATGAAGACCGACAGCCAGTATGCCTTAGATCCAATAAATAAATTTTTTGATATTGAGGATGACGATGGTATTTTCGAAAGGGGTGGGAAATTGCTCGGAGGTGCTACTTTCGGTGCTGGGGCCAATGCAGTAGGTATGGCCAACGATTTCATCCGAGGCGACATAATGGGTGACCCCTACTACACAAGAGATTGGGACACAGATGACTTAATTGATGGTTTATCTTTAGTTCCCGCAATGAAATTCGCAAAAGGCTTAAAAGGTGCAAAACCAAGCATATTACCTAAACCTGATCCTAAAGCAGGCTTCGTTAGAAGGCTGGGGCAGGGCATCCCCGCAGCGGGAGCTGTTACTGGCGGAGCTGGTGCCATAAACCAGATGCGTAACGCACCTCCACCAGCCCAAACTCCAGCTCCAGCCCAAACTCCAGCTCCAGCCCAAAACAATAGAGGTTTTGATAACGCTGAAGTGGTAGATCAAAAGAAACCTCTTGCTGGTACTATTGCAGGAGAAGACTCCGACATCACAAACGCTATGGCGAGGGCTGCTGCCTTAGAGCAGCTTAAAAGGAACAGTCCAGGTAATGTTTTATCTAATAGCGATGCGTTAGCACTTAGTGACTCACGAAGAGAGGTTTACGAAAGCCAGCGTTTAGCTAACAACCGAGATCGAGAGGACAGAATACAAAAACGACTAGCTCTTTCGAGTGCGGAGGCCGAGAAGGTTCCAGATGGCGGTCTTGCATTCTGGGATGCACATAATGGGCAAGCAAGAAACCGTTACACGGTGGATATGTTTAACAACAACACGGCAAAGCCTTTTAAGAGCATGGATGAGGCGAGAAACTTTGCTAAGTTAAACGGCATGAACGACAATTCGTTGTCTCAAGCAAGGATAAAGCAGCTTGCTAAAAAATTTAACCTACCCGAAGCCACCTGGGATAGGTCAGTAGCTAAAGACCTAGTAGACCACGGAATGACCGCTGAAGATGCTATGCGTGAGCGTGGTGTAAACCCCGTAACTGGTGAGCTAAGACCTGACGAACAGGCTCGTTTTGATGAAGCTGAACTTAGAAAATATAATGATTTTAATAACGGAGGTCTTGAAAAGCTGTACAAAAAAAGAAAGGACGATCAGCTTCGCAGGGAGGGTGGCTGGCATTTCGATACCCCCGATCAATTACTAGCTCGAAGGTTAAAAAACTACGCAGGTTAGAGATATGTCAGGATTAGACGATCCTCTATTCAAAGACCCTTTTGATGACTCTAAAAGGACTCCTTCAAAAGACCCTTTTTTTGATGGTATTGAAATAGACAACACATCTCCTCGTGTAAGGAGGTCTCCAAACCAATCGATGTATGTCCCACAGCAACCTGCACAGGCATACGAATCTCAGCCTCAAGAGGTAGATTCTAATATAGATAGTGATGGATTTTACGACCCTGTAGAAGGTCCTGGATACGACCCAGATTCTGTACCGCTCTACAGAAGGTTTGAGAATTTCAAGCAAGCTAAGAAAAAAATAGATACGCTTAAAAGCGATGCTGACAACAGGTATCGGCTTAGCGAAATGGAGCTAGATAAGTTTTACTCTGATGCAGTAGTTCCCGCATATTCTAGTTATATTGGGTCGGAAGAAATACCTGATTTTAAAAATGATGACAGATCTCAGTACTTGCAGGAGATGTCATTCCAGATGGATTCCGCAAGCAAGCGTCTTGCTGAAGGTGAGTCCTTTTTTACTTTAGGTAAAGACGAAGATTACGAAAAAGCTAAACAGTTCGCTAGCCCTGAAAAACTAAACAGCTTAGCTAACTTAAAAAAACAAGAAGCTCGTTTAATTGAGCAGAAAGATCTTTATAAAAAAAGAAGCTTAGATCGAGAGATCGAACATCGTCAGTTTAGAGATTTTGAGGCGAGCATCCCTGGCATCATAAAGACACAAGCACCTGTCTGGCTAAAACAGGCAAAAGCTCAGGCAGCAAAAAACAAAGCCAAGTTTGCAGATTACGATCCTTATATAGGGGATGTTCGCGGACAGGGTGTTCCTAAAAGATCTGGCAAGAAGTACAATCAGTGGAAGGCGGAGTATGATGCTGCACAAAATCTTTTAGACTCAAAACTAGGAGACATAGATCCTACTGCTAAGTATGTTCTTTCTAGTTTAAATCACAAAGCTCGGGCAGAATTAAGAGAAACCCTTAAGGGTCTTATGGCAGACCGAGAGGAGTCCCGCGACTTCAAGGATATGGGAGGCTTCTTCTCTAGTAAAGGAATGGCTGGAGGTCATCCTGTAGGTATGACTGAGAAAGAGCGTTTCGTATTAGATTTAGATCTTTTAAGAAAAGCTGGTATATCTCAGTACAAGGGTCGTCCTATAAATGAGGTAATTGAAGAAGAAGGCGGTGAGGACAAGATAACATCTCTTTCTGTAGTCTCTTCTGTATTAAAAGCTCACGCTCTTTATACAGAGTTAGGGGTCGAGGCATGGAGCAATTGGGGTAAGCCAGGGAATGAGAAAAGGATGCAAGCCAAAGACATGGCTTTCTCTGCTTGGCAGGAGGCGTTGGGTCGTGCCGAGTCCGCTGATTTAGGTAATGAATTAGTGAAAAGAAAGTCATCCCAGCACTGGCTCGGAGATCTTTATAGAATAGGTCAGGCATTATACAAAGGTTCTATTCGAGGGTACGACAGGGAGCAGGGAACTCCTAGGAATCTTATTCGCATATTAGCGGGTGATGGCGGTATTGACGACTCAGCAATATCTAAGATTGTAGAAGCAGCTAAAGCAGAGCTGGACAACCCCAGGCAGAAAGACACAGAAAACTATTTAAAGCTCCTAGAGAACCAGTCTAAAGACCCTATAGAAGCTTTCAAAAAGCTGTTCGGTGATGATTACGAAGGCAGTGCCTCTGTCGTAATGTCTGAGATATTTGCAGAGTCGATGGGTAGTCTACTTCCTGCTTTCTTAAAGAATTTAATGGACGCAGGTCCTTACATGATCGGAGCTTCCTTGATTGAGGCTTTAGTTACTAAAAAACCAAACAAGACACTAGGTAAAGTATTCGGGAGAAATTTCAGATTAGGTGCTTCTGGTAGTTTCGGTTTAGCCTCTTTTCAAGTTTCTTACATCGGCAAAGTTCTCGAAGATCTTGGAAGTCTAGGCGTTGACATCAACAACCCTGAGCATTTCGCAGCAGCTTGGTCTAACGAGGAGATCTCAGGGAAGATGCGTAAGAAAGCAGTCTATTATGCTGGGGGTGTTGCATTCTGGGACACAGTATCTGGTTTGTTCGCTGGTCGCATTTCTAAAGCCTTAAGTAAACCTTCCCAGATGATGGGTCTGTCAAGAAGCGGTCAGGCTATATTAAACTCATCTGCCGAGATTGTAGCTGGGTCTGCTAGTGGTATGCTAGGTGAAGGCACTGGCTACTTGCTATCACGAGAGGAGGGCGAGCAAACACCCTGGGACGACATTTTCCTAGAAGGTGCTATTGAGTTTGGTCCTGGCTCAGCAGGTGCAGTTATAGGGACTGGCCGTGCAATATTTAAGGATCAAAAAGTTCAAGACGCGTGGGAGAAGAATACACCGAGAAAGCCTAAAGATTTAGTTGAAGGTGAAGAGGATCCAAAGGTAGTCACTCCAGAACAAGCACCTTCTCAAGACGGCTCTTCATTCCACACAATCCAAAGCAGGGGCACAAATTATAACTCTCTCACAATGTCTCCTGGTAGCTATGATGCTTTCAGCACTCAGCTTTCTGAGAACGGTTACGAGATGTCTGAAATGGAAGCTGTTGGAGTTCAGGCTATTTTTGACAATATTATATACAGTCAAGAGTCGAGAGTAGACGCAAAAAACATCCATTTCATCTTAAATCAGAAAGACGGTGCTGCTACTTTTAGGCGTGGCGAAAAAGGGGAGGCTATATTCTTCCTGAACCTTAATACCATCAAAAACTCCGAGCTAGGTCTTGTAGATGCCTTTTTGCATGAGTCGAATCACCTAGCTGAAAAGTTTTTATTAGACGAAGGTGTCGTCGAATCTTTTTACGATATGCTCACTGACGAGCAGAAGGAAGCCTCTATACTTGAGTACTCAAATAAAAACACTTCTGAATCCCGTAGAAAAGAAGCTTACGAAAAGTTAAAAAGCAATAAATCTCTCGCTAGATCTGAGTGGCTTGCGATGCAGATGTCCCGTGTTCTAAAAGGCGATGATCTTTCTATGGAGCCTAAGCTCAAGTCCGAGCTCAAAAAGGTTATAAAGATTTTAAAAGAGCTTGTTAAAAACATTTTCAGTACAGCCGACTTAGCACCTGGTCAAAAGGGCAGTAAAGAAAGAATAGATTTTGAGCAGTATCTACTGGATCGTTTGAATTTTACTGAGCGTGTAGATAACGCTCCAGTTTCTACTCAACCTGTTCCAGACATAAAGCCTGAGCCCAAGCCTGAGCCCAAGCCTAAAGTAGAGAATAAAACAGCCCCAAGCGAGGCGAAGCCGAAGGCTTCTGCCGAGACTAAGAAACCAGCACTTCCGAAAGAGAAATACGATAAAGCAAAAGCACTTGTCAGGAAACATAACGCTCAAGGGAAGCCAGTTTCTGAAGTTTTAAATCGGTTAAGGAAGGCCACCAGCAATAAGTATTCTACTGAGTCTTACTCAGCTCTGGTTAACGAGGTGCTTAATGAAGGGAAAGAGCCTGAATCAAAACCAAAACCCGCAGAAAAGAAACCAGCACCAAAAAAAGCTGAGCCCAAGCCTGAGCCCAAAAAGGAGACCCCTAAGAAGCCCAAAGCTGAACCCAAGCCAGAGGCTAAACCTGTGTTTAAGGAGCCTGAGCCTAAGCCAAAGAAACCAGCACCAAAGAAACCAGCACCAAAAAAGAAGGAGCTTAAAAGCCCTGTAAAGAATGTAGAGAAGTCTGCGTATGAGGAGGGCAGGGAGCTTGTTGCTGGAGGTTTAAGCGGTTTCGCTGCATATTCTCAGGTTATCCAGGGCAGGAACCTAACTAAGCAAGATTCTGAAAAGCTTTTAAATGATTTACTAAAGGAGGAGCAAAACCGTTTTACCGACCTCAACGCTCCCGAAATCGTAGGTTTAAGCAGACCTGAAGATAGTGTAGATTTCTCCTCAACTAAAGTTGCAGTAAAACTTACCCAGCTTTTTAAACTTCTTGGAACAGGTGTCGAAAGACCTCTCTCAACTTTAAGTAAGTACATTGTAGATAAATACATCAAGCAAGCCGTTGATCAGGGTTTTTATTTTAAAGCTAAACCAAATCAGTTTATTGTAGAAAACGGACAGCTTAGTTTATCAGGAAATATAGAAGATTATTTCTCCAATCAGTCCCCCGAGCTAGACGCCCTTGATCAGTACTACAATGAGGTTGTTAAGGACAGGTCAAAGACTTTCGACTACAAAAACCAGGAGACTCTCGGCAAGTCCACTTTTAAAAAAGACCCTAGCAAGAAGGGGTCTTCAAACACTGAAGGTTCTCCGATTAAGAAGAGTAGTGAATTACTAGAGGCGGATTATTTAGAAAAGCGTAAGGCATTACTCAACAGCTTATCTAAAAAGAATCTAGCTGTTTCCCTAATCGATCCTGAATTTTTTAAAACTATTATAGACCCTGAGGGTGAGTCTTTATCGATATTCAACATAAACCTTCAAGGTCTACAGTCCGAGCTTAGGTCAAATCTTGCTAAAGCGTCTGATTTAAAGATTAAGCAAGACAAATTCATGTCTATTCTGCATGACTTTAGAACTTTGTTTTTAGCGGCTAAACAGAAAGATGCCCTTAAGTCTACGATTTCGCAGTATGAAGAGCAGGTTAAAACTGCTTTTACTGAACTTGATAGTCTAGGTCTTTTAAATCAGCTCGAAGGCAGAGAAAAAGATGGTGTAAGTAGTCGTACATCTGTTTTTGCTACTATCATAGATGGTGTTATCCATCCTTCTGTATCTGAAAAACTGTTAGATAAAAGCATTAAGCTTAATCCTGTTGAAGTAGAAACCGCTGAAGCTTACAAAATGGAACTTAACGGCGGTCTCGGGTTTGATCTTTATCTTAACGAGATCGCAAAATTCTACGGGATACCAACAGTTCAAAATACATACCCTTCTCGCTCTGATGAGATAGGTGCTAAAGATGGCTCAATAGAGACAAATGTTTTAAAAACCGCTGACATAAAAGACATAGCAGTGATGTCAGCAAATAACTTCATTTCACAGCTTAATCAGGAAAACGCTGAGAGAAGTACTACTCACTATAACAAACTTAAGCGTTTCTATTACTCCACATTAAACCCGACTTCTGCATTTGATGCATTTGGTAATAGGAGATCTAACAAACCAAACATGTCTGCAAATAAAGGACGGTTTATAGGTTTCACTAAATCACTCAGAGACCTTTCTCCTGAGATGAAGAAGTTCTACGAGAAAAACCCTGTCTTCTCTAGTGCTAAGGGGTTCCCTTTAGTACCTGATAAATTTCCTACAGGTGAGGTAGGGTATAAGCTTTATTTCTTCTTAGATCAGTATTACTCCGCACAGGCAGATCCTAAGTATGCCAACAACCGACCAAAACCTTCAAGTATAGAGATATTTGTTGAGGATGAAGGTAAGTGGTACTCTTTTGACGGCGTTAAGTATGAAGAAATAAATAGAGATGATATTTCTCTATCTTACTCTGAGCATCTTGTCATGGCAGCAGATGGAGGGTATCAAGCTAACTACCACTTCCCGCTTAGAATAAAGATGGAGGTCGAGGATATATTTAAAAGGACTTTCCCAGAAGAGTCTGGGGTATTTGGTATTCGCGGTCCTGTTCATTTAGGTTTTACCGAAGTTGACGGAAAGCCATCTTTTGAGGTTCTGACTACAGATGAAAATGGTGAGATTGCTATAGATAACTTCGGTCTTGCTAGGAATGTAAAAGTAATAAAGGAGAGCCTTAATACTTTAGATAATTTAAAATTTATAGGAGATAAAAGACCGAGTCTTTCTAAAAATCAAAAGCAGAGATATGAAAGCCTTCTCGCTGACCCAAGCATAAGTAAGGAGAAGAAGGAGGGCATTCAAAGAGCTTATGACATTTTAAAGCTAGTACCTTTTTCGTTTAACGGAATAACCTCTGGTTCAGGTCTTCCAAACTATTTTAATAATAACTGGAATACCATTGTTAGAAATACCCAGAGGGAGGTAGGGCGGACTGGTCAGGTTGATTACAACCCTACAATGCTTGAGATTTTCCTAGCATACCCAGACATGCCTTTCAACCTTGTTGATACATTCGAGTATCAGATTAAAAGCAAGAAAGCCGCTATCGAGAAGCAGCTTAGTAAAGAGAAAAGAAATGAGCATTTGTTAGCTAAGCTTAGCCATGAGATTTCACTATTAGAGGAGAATCTATTTCAGACAAATGAAGCAATCAGGCTTTTCACAAAGTCTGGAAGAAAGCGTAAGCTGGACAAACCATTAATTCGTGAGTTTGTAAAAAAGGTTGATAATTACGAAGACATTAAAAGACCATTGTTTAGTGCTCTCCTAGAAGACATAAACAATCAGTTCCATAAATCTTTAGGTTTTTCTGACTTCCAAGGCATGACTTTCAAGGAAGGTCAGCAGAGGGATGAGGCCAGTATTCTTTACGACATGCTACTCGATCTTTCGGGAAACAAGAATGTGAGTTTCGGAAATAGGTTTGTTGAGGATGTACCCGTTCAACTGGAAGATATGAGGACTCAAGACCCTCAAGACTTTCGTACCGAAGAGTCTAAAAGGAGAGAGGACGGAAGTGCAGGTTTTACGCCTTCGGCCTCTGATCCAGAGTGGTTTGACGAGGAGACTCGAAGAAGTGTAGTAAAATTAAACCCCTATCTTTCTATGCGTAAAGAGACCGCTAAGGAAAGAGAGGAAAGGCTAAAAGATTTTGATCCTGACTATTTTATTCAAAACGCAGAGAAGGAGCTTGAGTCGGTTATCCCTTTTATGCGTTCACCTATTTTCCAGAAGTATGCCGACTTGTACGCTTCAGCCCTAACAGATCAAGAAAAGCGTTCTATCCTAGATGAGGTAAATAACATGCCGATAAAAGGGATAGTCACCAGACAGGAGGTAAAGGCTTTTATAGACCGAATAAAGGCAGTTGATTTAATTAGAAACAACCCAAGTAAGGTTACAATTCAGTGGATGAACACCCAGTACAACGAGGTTGCTGCTGCTCAAAGATTTTTAGAAAATTCTAATCAAAGAGAGCTTTCGAAACTCAAGAAGGAATACCTAGAAGGCTTTTATAGACTAAACGAACAGATTAGAGTTGCAGGGCTAGATGCTGTTTATATGGAGTCCGATCCAAGTTACAGACCAGATATAGATTCTTTAGTTAAACAAAGAGATGCCTACATCAAGAGTTATGAAAACTTAGTTAAGAACGAAAGGCCAAAAGCTAAAAAAGTAGAGAAGAAAGAGGTTAAGAATTTCTACGACGGCCCTGAAGCGTTTGAGATAATGACCGAGATTCTTAGGGAGCAAGAGAAGATGAGGATACACGAGTCCTTCCTTCGTCTTGTTAAGCTTCTTGCTATGGGTATGCCTAAGTCAGCGATGAATGCTAGGATGTTCAACCTAGAGGTTTTGAGAAAAGTTCACGCTTTAGACCCAGACAACAAGGGCGGATTAATATCAAACCTGTGGTCTCATGAAAATCTAGACAGTTTCTACAGAGAAACATTTCCTGCTTATGAAAAAATCATGCAGGAGGACAAGATTGGCGATGTAAAAGCATCAACTGGCGAAGAACAGTCAACAGTCCACCCTCAAGACCCTATACGGAGGAAGGTCTCATCCACAAGTAAGACCTCTGTTGCATACACAGACTCTAGTAAGGGTACAGTTACCCACGGAGATATTTTAAATAAGTATAGGAAATTTGCATCTAGCCCCGCTGGAGCAACATTTACTGAAAGTCAGAAGTCTGCTATTTTAGCCCAACACGCGTCTAGTCAACTCCTTGCTGATTTAGGTCTTAGCCGTAGGAATCATGATGATGTATTAGATTCTCGTCAATATATCATACTAGACCCTGAGTCAGAGGAAACTACTATAAAGCTAGACAACTCCGAGCGTGCTTCTGATATAGATGAGTACCACAATGCACTTCTAGATCTTCAGCAAAAAATGTCAGAGCCAGCCTCTCTTGCCTTGGACGACAGTGTGCTTAAGGAGATTGGCGTTCCCGATGAGGTTATCAAAACAAGGCCTACAAAGAGAGACATCTTAAGGTTCATTGAGCAGAGTAACGAGGAGCTCGATATAAAATCATCAGAATCTGGCCTCGCTCTGGATATAGATGACTACAACAAGCTATCTAAACTAGAAGCAGTCCGTAATGAGTTATTAAAAGCTAGCGATAGGTTCTATGCAGCCGAGGAGAAGCTGCACGGTGCTATGTCTGAAGAAGGTTATTTTATAACCCCTCAGATGCTTGCTCTTTCAATATGGTCTGAGTCTCCCTTAAGCTCCTCTGCCCAGGTTGCGAAAGACCCTCAAAAAGATGCTAGGGGAGGTTGGAAACCTACGATGCAAGATAACGGGCTAGACGAGTTTTTAACTGCTAATAACCCTGCTTCACAAGATAAAGAACTAAAAGGCTGGATAGATAGAGATACAGAGTTTTTATCCAACCGCATATACAAGTCTAAGAACGGTAAGGACAATACCATATTAGACATCCTTTCAGAAATCGTACCTCAGAGAGAGAATGATTTTTCCGTAGCTCTAGAGGCATATTATGGTTTTCTATCTAAAGCACCCCTAACAGAGGTTCAAAACGCCATCCTAGATCATCTTAATAAGTTTGGTATTAAGAGTGGTATCAAGAAGTTTAAAGTTCCAGATTCTTCTACATTAGAAACAGCAATCCAGAAGCTTTCAGGTCTTTTAAGAGACGCTAGCAAGGAAAACCAGTTAAAGAAGACAAGACTTTCGTCATACTCTGGAAACGCAATTTTCATGAATGACGGAGGTAATGTAAGAAGAAGAAGAATGAATCTCATACCTCCCGAGACATATCTTAATTTTATAGATAAGCTTATAGAGGGTGCAAAGCAAAGAGAGTACTCTCCTAGAAAATCTTTATTTCTTAGAACAAATACTGGCGTTTTAGATATTAAGCAAGAAGGTCGAGTCATCCAGACCCTTACATTTTCTGACAACAAATCTATGGATAGGTTCGTCAAGAATATGAATGGCGTATTTTCTCAAACTAAAGAGCAGTACAAATCTTCTTTCGTAGCTCTTATGGGCTTAGATGTCGTAAGTAATAGAAAGCAGTTAGATGCAAAAAAGATAGGCGATTTAGTTATATACAAAGGCTCTCTACATAAGGTTGAGGCAAAAGGCGAAGATGGTAAAAAGGTTGTAGCTCAGGGTTTTGAAGAGATATTCAAAAACAAAGACGGAAGCTATAACTACGCAAGGTTGCAGACTGCCTTCATGATCGCCTTCGCAAAATCAGATCCAGCTTCTTTTTATGAGAGCGGAGAGGTCAATACAGTAAGCGGTCAGCCCATTGATCGTGCTGGTATATCTGCTGTTGCCAGAGATACTACCTCCATAAATTCCATAAGCCCTGACCTTCTTGATGCCATAGGAACCGACCTTGGTGCTGGTATATCTAAAAACATACATGATGACATAAACGACTACGAGTCTCTGCAAGACCAAGCTAGTTCTGGTCAAGATCTTGATTCACCCGTTATAGAGAAAAACCTTTCAGGTTTCCAAAAGATTTTAAAATGGATTATTGGTAATCAGTCTTTTTCTGATGCATTCACCCGTGCAGGTGTTGAGAAGAAGTTTAAGCTTAACGAGTCTATACGAAGGAATCTAGTTAGCAGGGTAAAGCATTCGCTTCACTCTGGCATAGTCAACAGTTACTACGAGCTAGAGCAGATGAATGAGCTCATGATCCAGGATCTTATAAAACAAGGTGTAATTGATCCTAATAACAAGGCGGATATGGACTCTGTCAGGCTCAATCAAAAGATCCGTCTCTACACGGGCAAGACAGGTGTTGAAGTAGACGAAGCAAAAGCTCAATATGAAACTCCTTTCATGGAGAAAATTTCAGAGCTTAATGTGGAAGATCCTTTGAAGTTTTTCGGTGATTTTGCTTACGCTAGGTTTGCCAAAATAAGAAACAAATACATTCGGGAGAAGTATAAAAAGAGCCCTATGCTTGAAGGCAAAGATAAGGAAGGGAATATCCTGGGCTCAGGTATGTCAGAAAAAGAGGCTGACAGAATACTAAAAACAACAGAAAAGCATCCTGAATTCAAAAAACTAGACAGCATAGTTAAAGACTTCGATAAAATGAACATGGATACCTTGAGAATATTGGTAGAAGGTGAGGTTCTTTCGGCAGATCAATTTGCACGACTTAAAAAGGCAGCTACTAACGAAAAGGGCGAGTTTGTATGGGCTCCATTAAGAGGTTTTGAAAAAGAGATGATCGATGACTACCCAACTGGGTTAGACATGATCCAAGAAATGGTTCACATAGATGAAGTATCAGGAGCCCAGGGTACTGGTTCTGGTTTTAGTCAGACAGGTGGAAGACTGGCACTTACTGCAGCACTTGGTAGAACCACTAAAGCTAACTCTCATGAGATCTGGGGGAATGCGTTTCGAAGTAACCTTGAGGCTGTGCTTAGAGCTAACAAGAACAAAGAGACATCTAGAGGTCTTCTTGACTTGTTGAACATGGTAAACAAGGACGAAAAGTTAAAAAAAGAGTGGGGCGGAATCTTTCAAATAGTTAGACCGATAGATCTCGGTAAGCACTCCGAGACTAAAAAAGTTCTAAAGCTAAGCTATGACCCTGATTTAGGGGAGGATAAGTCTTACTTTCAGGAGATGGAAGTAAATGCTCTAGAGTTAGAGGACAATGTGTTTACAGTTCGTGTAAAAGGTGAGCCTGTTTACATCATTTTTAAAGGCGATACAGGAAAGAGAATTTCGGATGCTCTGAAGAATAAGAACAACTTTCAGATGGGCCCTATCTTAAGAGCTTTCGGAATAGCTAGCGGGTTTTTCTCCTCTATCTATACTGTTTGGAACTTGGATTTCATTCTCACTAACTTTTTCAGGGATTTTGTTAGTGGTGTGTTGAACTTAAAATCAGACCAAGAAACGAGAGACATAGCTAAACAGATTGTCGATCCTCGATCTATGTACGGCAACTTCAAAGGTATGTATGCAGTAGCAAAAGCCCGAAGAGCTGGTAAGAGTATGGATTCCGTTCTTTCAGATTCTGACAGAAGGTTCCTAAACGAGGTCATGAAAAAAGACCGAAATGATATAACCGAGGAGGAGTTAACTAAGCTATTCCAGAACCCAGCCATGACAGCTATCGCCATGCAGAAAGCAGGCGGTAAGGTTGAGTTCTTTGGTCTTATTGATGCAGAGAAGAAAACATCTGACATTATTAGAAAGCTCAAGAGATTCCAAAAGTCTGGAAAGCCCTTCAATAGTAGAAATGCTGGAACTGTATTTTTTGACTGGGTTAATGACATCAACACAGGTGTTGAGAATGCAACTCGTATGCAGGCTTTCAAGGTTATGGTAATGAATGGTGCTACCTTTCAGAACGCTGCATATAAAGGAGGTAGAGAGGGCACTGTAGATTTTAACAGAAAAGGAAATTACACAAATGTTTTCAATGCACTATTCCCATTCTTCGGTGCTGGCATCTCAGGTAATGCTCGTCTTGTAAGAGCACTTACATCTCCCGATATGGGAGGCTCTACTGAGTTCAAGCAAAGACTTTTGATGAAAATCATTATGGGAGGTTTTGCATACTCACTGCTTATGCGTCTGTACGCAGGCGAGGATGAAGAGACTGAGGAACAGCACTGGGATAGGCTGTCGTCATGGGAGAAAAAGCATGGGTTGAATATTTTCCTTAAACCTAACGGAGACGGGGGCAGGGTTGTAGCTCCTCTGCCTTATGGCTGGAATTTACCCTACGGAATCGGTGCTACGCTTGCAGATTTTGCGGTAGATTCAGCAGGTAAGGCAGACAGGAAGTATGGAGCTTTCGAAGCAGCGTCTGAAGTCTTAAGCAGTGCAATGGATACATTCCACCCAATGAGTGGCGGTACGGGTCTAGGTAGGGTTATACCACATGCTGTAAGACCTATTTACGAAATATCGTATAACTCTAACTTTATGGGCAATCCGATCAGACCTGAAAGAAGCCCTTTTGAAAAAGGTGAAAAGCCTGACTCTCAGCTTTATTTTAGTAGTGTAAACCCCATATCGAAAGATCTTACAAAGACTTTAAATAAATTAACAGGTGGGAACGAAAATCAATCTGGCTTTGTAGATATTTCGCCATCAACTATAGACCACACATTTAGCTATTTCTTCGGTACTATGGGTAGGCAGATTATGGCTATAAGTGGGTTTGGTTACGACAAGCTCAAAGGTAAAACACCTAATATCGGAAGCACTAGAGCTATACCTGTTGTATCTAGGTTGTACAAAGACGAGACAAGAGACACTCAGATGCAGTCAAGGTACTATGACCTTAGCAAACTTACTGGAAGCTACGACACGCATTATCAATACCTTCTAAAAAATGGCAGAGGTCGAGAAGCTAAAGATTTCTACAATAAGAATAAAAACTATTTTAAGATATACTCTTTGATAAGTTCCCAGAAGAGCAGATCTGGTAAAATGAAGAGAGACATCAACAAAAGAATAAAGTCTGGAATTGATAGGTCTAAAATACAACCCCTTGAAGATCGTTTGTATCGTGAGAGAATAAAAGGGATGTCGTCTATCCTAAAACAAGCGAGGACGCTTGAAATCTACATATGATCGATACTAATTTAAAGCTAACAGAAGAGCAGGAGAGCGATCTCTTAAAGTACGCTTTTGAGCGTGTTGAAAGCTTGAAGATGGACAACAAGGAGAGAATCGAGTCAGATCGATTAAGCTGGAATGTCTATCAAAACGACAGGCCAGATAGAGAGATTCTGGATTCTATATACTCAAAATCTAATGTTCCTGTCCCTATGACAACACTTGTCGTAGATCATTTCCTAGCTAGGGCTGAAGACGAGATCACAGGAACATCTCCTTTCTTTCGTTTTATGCCTCAGGGGAGGTCTGACGAAGTCAAGACCGATGCTTATGACAAGTACTTTAATTGGAAGCTAGAAACAGTAGGTCATACTAGAGAAAGGCTTGAGGAGTCCTACCTGCACATCTTTTTACAGAGAGCCTGCATAATGAAAGCAGTCTTCGAAAATAAGACATCCCAGTGGATGGATTATGAAAGAAATGCTTTGTATAACATTGAAGAAGAATCCTTCGAAGAGATCCCCAATTACGGACCCATTATTGAGGGAGAGGCTAAGTTCATACAAGATGTAGATATTGAGACAGGGATGCCGATGTTAAGGCTTCAGGAAGACCCATCTTTTGTTATGACTCCTGGCGTTCATGAGTTTAGACCCTACCCGAATGGGGTACCTACAGAGCAAGTTATATTCAAAGGTGCAAAAAGCGTAGTCATTGACTCTGACAGGTTCTTATGCCCATCAGATGTGGAAAGCGTTCAGGATGCTGATTTTGTTGTTGAGCTATACGACAAGCCTCTGAAGTGGGCTGAGAATATGTTTTTAAATCGTGAATGGCTTTCTTACTCAGAGTTTTCCGAGTCTGTAAAAAAGGATGCAAATAAAAGGACTAACACGAACACTGAGGGTAACTACAACTCAATACCACCCCGTGATGAATCCAAAGAGGATTTAAGTTTCGACAACAAAGAAAACCCAAGCATTCAGGTGGTTGAGTGCTGGGTTAGAAGAGATGTTTTAGGTACTGGTACGCCTCAAGATTTCTGCTTATTCTTAGAGCCTGAAACTAAAAAAGCTATCTATTACGAGTATGTAGCTAAAGTGACCCCAGATAACAGACTCCCTTACAGCACAGTTTCTATCGGAAGGCAGCGTAACAGATGGTGGGGTCCCTCTTTACCAGAAAGAATTTCAGTCTACCAAGAATTTATTGATAAGCAGTTTAACTCTGAGGCTTACAGAAATGAACTTACCGCTAACCCTATTGTTGGTGCTAACGCCCATGCAGTCGAGGAAGAGCCTGAAGACATAGAGCTTATGCCAGGTCGTGTTTTTGAGCTTAAGGACGGAAATACGGCAGATGACTTCATAAGTTATGTGCAGTTACCTAATGCAGATGCTAAAACACAGCAGATGATCGACTTTGTTTTTGGCTTGGTTCAGCTTTGGCTAGGAGTAAGTAATATGGCACAAGGGGATTACCAGGCACTTGCTCCTGCTAATACGGCAACAGGTGTTGAAGCTACTCTTAGGGAAGCGTCAAAGATCGGCCGTCGATGGATGCGTAGAATAGTAAAAGGGTTCGAAGATCATTTAACTAAGTTAGTAAAGATTACAGCCACTACCTTAGATGAAGAAGAGGTTTTCGAGTACATGGAGGGCGACATTAAACAGTTTGGATCCATGACTCCTGAATCTGTTAAGAAGATGGAGATCGATGCAACTGTAATACTATCACAGGACCAAGGCCAAAGGGCTATTGAAAAAGCAAATCTCGCACTACAGGCACAGCAAAGATTCTTCGAGTCACCTCCTGAGATGCGTCCTTTCGTTCGTCCTTTGTGTAAGCGTATTTTAGATGCACTTGGGTACGAGAATGTTGATGAACTTCTTCCCGAGCAAGCCCCTGCTGATCCAAGGCAAGAGGCGGAGATAATGAAACTTTTATCTGACGGAGCTGGATCCCCAGGGCAGGCAGAGGCAAACACTGAAGGATCTGCTGCCGTGATGGGAAACAGTAACCCTCAAGGTCAAAACCAGTATCAATAACAAAAAACCTTAAAAGCTATGTTACCAACATTACCAAAATTCAGAAAATACCAAAACTCAAAAATACCTTCGTTCCCCAAGCCATTAAAAAGGAGGCGGGACAGAAGAAAAAATGAAAATAAAGAAGTTGCAAAAAGATTGTTCGGACCAGACTTTCCAGCTTTCGGTGCGTCTTTAGGCACCATATTTCAACCAGTTACTGGTGTTATCAATAAAGTAAATCGAGCCACTTCTGTAAGATAATGCCAGATATCGTGATGTTTGATAAGTTTTCGGACTTAAAGAGGCTATCCAATGATGAATCTTTTTTACATCTTGAGAAACGCTTTCAGACGGAAAGAGGGAGATATCTCACAAAGATGCTCGACCCCTCAACATCGGCAGAGGAAACGCTTGCACTCAAGGCAGTCGTTAACGCACTTGAGAAGGTATCGCCTTTGGCTCTCGTCGAAACTGTTATCAAGATCGAAACCAAAAACTTAAAAACATCACATCCTAAAATGTTTAGAGGTAGTTGATATGGGTAAATTTAAAGTAATCACATCAAGCGATCCAGACCCTATTCCAGAGGGTCGTTCTTACCGTGTTATATCAGCACCTCCTGAAGATAGCTCATATGCATCAAAAGACGACCTTTCAGATCTTGAAGACAGGGTTATTACAACAACTGATCTTAGCCCTCTTACATCTTCAAATGTAGATTTTTGTATATTTATAGATGGAGGCAATGCATCTAGCTCAAACTGCTCAGGGTATTAGATATGTCTGTCACAATAGTTATACGAAAAGATTCCGAAGAAAGGTGGGTTACTTTGAATCCTATCCCTTTTCAAGGCGAGCTTTGTCTAAACACATCCAATAAAAAAATTAAGTGCGGTGATGGATTCAACAACTGGTCGGATCTGCCATACTTAAACGATAAAGACATAGAAGATTTAAAAAACGAATACGGAAATGAAACCGATTTCCTTTCATCGTATGAACACTATAAAATAAACCCATGAGCGAAGCAGACACACCAACAACAGTTTTAGGAAAGATAGGTAAACAAGTAGGAGCTGAAGTAAAAACAGTCACTACCTCTTTATCTAACCACACAACATCGACACTTAACCCGCACGCCGTTACTAAATCCCAAGTGGGTCTGGATCTTGTAGAAAATACGGCTCTATCGACATGGGCAGGTTCCGCAAATATTACCACCCTTGGGACTATAGCTACTGGTAATATCCCTTACTCCCTTATCACAGACGCCCCGACACTTAGTGCTATAGATTCTGTTACAGGTAATTTTACAATTGGAGGTGATCTTACTGTTAACGGTGAAACAACAACACTCAATACTCAGACTCTAGCTGTTGAAGATAATATAATCGAGGTTAACCTCACAGCTTCTGACGGAACAGCTACTGCCTCAACTGCTGGTCTTCAGGTAAATAGAGGTGATGGTGAATCAGAAGAACAGGTAGATATTTCAACTACGAAACACCCTGATGGGTTTGTTGCTCCTACATCTAACGAAATTGACGCATGGACAAACGAAGCGATTCATAGTTTTAGTTGGACAGTTAATTCTGCGACCACATATTGGAGTGATACCTACTCTTACACCGATGCAAGCGGCACTAAGTGGACACTTAGTACTGTTCAAGTTTCGGGTGTTGGTTCAACTTCTGTCTACGATCTTAATTTAACCCCCACTGGTGGTACTACATTTAAAATCGGTACACTTTCAAAAGCCACTGAGGAAATAGATTTTATAGATGGCTGGGGCGTAAACTATGTAGATCCAGGTCAGAATGCTTGGGCTATTTTAATAACTTACACCCCAACATTAGGCTACGCTTCAAATACTTTAGGCTGGACTGGTGATACTGGGGCTATGGCAAAAACTTCTACAACAGCAGTTATTGATGCTTTAGAATACGGAGGAGAAACTAAGAAAGTTTCAGCCATTTACCAGGCATCTGACACAAACAGTGTTACTTGGGAGGTTCGATTTTCTGTCGGAGGAAATATTACCCTTGAAAAAGGTTCTGAGTCTCAGGTTATAGGTACTTATGCAGGCAGCGATGTCACAATGAGTGATGGGTGGTCAATAGCTTATTTTGAAAATTCATCGGACCCAGAATTCTGGGATATTACCGTAGATCATGCTCCAATAGTAGGAGATGGTGACAAAGCTTCTTTAATCTGGGACGAAAACAGCGGACAGGGTTTTTGGGAGTTCAGTCTAGGTACTGAAAAAGCAGATCTTAAGGCAAAAGACATTACCGCAAGCAAGGTAACTGTAGACTCTGGAGATAGTCTTATATTAGGCTATGACGCTAACTCTGTTGCAATACCTTTAGGAACTGTAGCGGCTTTTTCTAGCTCACTAGCTGCTGCCAAAGTGTAACAGGATGTGGCTTCCGTACTTTCTCAGATAGGCCATGCTATTGGGGGTGAGGTTAAAAACCTCTACTCCCGTATTAGTGGCTTAGCTGGGGATGACGCCTATTCGGAAATTGGATATGATGCTAATGGCAATGTATCCACAGTAACTACATACACTGATTCAACCAAAGTAACCTTGGTCAAGACTAAGACACTCTCCTACAATTCTGGATCACTTACTGGCATAGTGGTCACAGATTCCAGTGGGACTACAGTCTTAACTCAGACCCTTGCTTACGATGCAACCAGTGGTGATTTGGATTCAGTAGAAAAGGATTACGCATAATGAGTTTTGCAGCACCAGCAAGTGGAGTAATATATCAATCTGGGAGAGACTATGACCTGTCAGACCTTGCAACTAATATCGGAGTCACAACAACAACTGACGATGGCATAACATACTACGATTTCGGAACAAACAGGCTTCATATACAAGGCACATTGTGGCACGATCCTGACAAGGAGGTAATGTTATTTCATCACACCTCAACATCAGCAACTGCCACAACCCATGTAATTAAGGTCAAGGAAACCACTGCTTCTAGGTCATGGAATTTCATAGATGGGTGGTCGGTGGATAGTGATGGGAATTATGTAATAACTCATACGGGACATAGTGTTGAGGCAGGAGATGCATTAAGATTCAGAAATGTTACAGGCTCCGCAATAGAGCAGAAGCAAGCCAGGGTTTTATCGGTAACCACAAACACAATAACACTAGAGCGTGGTTATTATTGGGCTGGCGTGGATTCTGATAACTCGTTTACTATTACTTCCACCATTAGTGAGTATACCAGAATACCAATCTATAACTACGGCAAGGAATACAACAATAATGGTAGAGTCGGTTATTCGGATGGTACAGGTGTTATAATTTCTGGAGATTCTACGAGCGCATATGACCCCGATGAGCATGGATTTTTCTTCGACCAATTTTCCTTCTTATGGTCTAAGGGTGGTACGATAGTCACTAACCGCCCTTGTTCTATAGACGGTCATTATGATATAAAAAACACCACTTTCATGTCTCCTAGGCAAGACAACTCAGGTAACTGGCAACCAGTGGAAATGAGAAGCATGGGCGATGGATGGTGGGATAACGGCAAACTGATTAACATTAATGGAGTTAACCCAAAAAACACTAAGCAAATAGATGTTGTATTGGAAAATGCTTGCGTATCTGAAGTTTTAGATAGCTGGTATGAGTTTTCCTTAAGAAATTTTGATGCATCTAAAAATTTTGGTGTGTGTGACTTTGGGCACGATGGCTCATATGGCGTGAAAGGAACTCTATCGGGCGGAGCTTGGAGCGGAACAACTGTTACCCACCATCATCATGATTTTGAAATCGTAAACTCTGCCACAGGTTCAAATATAATCACTATGTGGCGCCCCGTGCAGCGCAATCCAAACGCCCAGAGGGGAAATGTTGTCACTAAAAAGGAGGTGTCTTTTAAATTTAAAGATGCGGATAGCAATCCTATTGAGGGTGTAGAATTATACTTGAAGGATAATCCTTCTGATTATGCAAAAAACGCAACCTACCCCCCAGCTACAGCTGCGGGGTCATACACCACTACTCCTACTTTGCTGAACGGGGTTATTAATGCTGATGGTTCGGTCACATATGATTACACTAACCCCTTTGAGTACAGCGCGACATCGGATGCAAATGGTAATATATCAACCTTAAAGATTACAACCTCTGCCCATTTACACGAATATAACGCAGATGACCCTAGTGCGCAAAACGACTACCCCAACTTATATGTAAAAGCAAATAACAGCTGGGGTCTTAGCTCATCAAATACGAGAAGGCCTGATTTTTCTGATTGGGATACTGATAATTTTGGAGGTTTCTATCGGGTAGACCGTCGTTCAAATGATAATACGGATGCCGATGAATTTACATTCCAGTTTTGCTCTTATAACCACTCACTTTCCTCCTCTACTCAAGCCCTTAAAGGATTAGGCGAACTTGCTGTTAATTGGGTTTTGTTTGACGACCAACTCATTACTGAGACGAAAGCAACAGCAGATGGTAATAGTGAAATAGACACGCCGCAGAAATTCTACAATAGAGCAAAATCATACTTAGTGGATAATTACGCAGGAGAAACATCAACTATTGTTTCACGGGAAGGTAACTCCATTAATGCGGGCTCTTACGATGTAGTGATTGACGGAAATGTAACGGATGCTGCTTCTGCATTCGCGATTAGCGGTAACATATTAACCATCAAGGCATCCAGTTTTGTCGGAGATATTCAGACCACTGGAACAATTACTTTAAGCAACAATGCAGAAGTTATCGGAACTTATGGGGAAAACACGGTCCTGCCTTGGGAGGTTACAAATGTAGAGGCAACTGCAACCCTGCAACTTTTCAATATTACCAAAAACCTAGAGGTAGAAAACTTAGTGGTTGCAGGTACGGCAGGAAACAAAGTGACATCGTCTGGCACTTACACAGGCCAAGAAGTGAGTTTGGGTGACAATATTCGTCTGCGAATCACCTGCCAAGCAGGGACAGGGGCATTCCTCCCCTACGAGGCTTTTGGTATCGCAACGAGTGTAGGTATTAGTTTCGAGGCAAACCAACAGGCAGACACTATCTATAACGACAACGGAATTAATGCAGACAATCTGACTACCCTGTCCGCAGACTATCCGAATGTGCAGATCGACATCTCTGATGGTGATGGGGTCGCAGATGTCAGAGAGTTCTATGCATTCTATGTAAAACAAACAACCACCTCTACTGGCATTGGGCAATGGTTTGGTGCAATCGATGCGATTGACCACATGAACTATCGAGTGAATACTGCCATTGCTGACATCAAATTACAGAACACTGGCAACACTCCATTGGTTATTTCTGGTGCGAGAATATTCCGTGACAATGGCACAAGTATTCTCCACGCAGACCTATATGACCAACCAATGACGCAGGACAATGGGGAGTTGATTCAATACATCAAAGGACAAGTTGATGAGTCTTTGGAAACAAAACTACCCCCTGCAATTGCAAGTGATCCAACCATTAGTGGTATCGATAAGAACTCCAAGTTAATCCCAGCATTATTATGAGCGACGAGATAGGAGAGAACAAAAAAGTATCAACCAACCTAGGCTTCGTTGCCAAAGTTTTCGGCACAGCCATATTCATTGTTTACTCTGGAGCTATGATCTACGCTCGATTAAACGCCCTGGAGATGGAGATCCTTCGACTTAATCATGATGTTAAGATGAATGCGGAGTTTAGGATTAAATGGCCTCGCGGAGAGTTAGGGTTTTTACCTGACGATGCTGAGCAAAATATGAGGCTTACTTTTTTAGAAAAAATATCAGGAAAGCATGAAGAGCTTTTAGATAAGATGCGTTACGGAGGAGGGGAGTGAAATGGGTGAGATCCTTCTTATGCTTCTTACTGGAGGCGGTTCTACTGCTATGGGGGCTATGCTCAAAGGTGGGTTCGGACTTCTATTTGAGAGTCGCCGCCAGAAGCACGAGCTCGAAATTGCAAGGGAAAGTAGAGCAAATGAAAATTTCATTAAGCTACAAGCTAAGCTGGCTGAAGGAGGTAATAATGAGTTCAGGGATTTTTCTCGTCGCATTATTGCTTTTATGGGGATTGGCACTCTTTGCTTTTGCGTCTTGCTCTGTACCATATTCCCACAAGCGGAATTCCTTTCTATCACTAACGCCAACGGCGAAGGAAGAACAGAATTGCTGTTCGGAATCATCTCTTGGCCAGCAAGCCAAGACCCCATCACGCTCAGTAGCGGACACCTTGCATACATGGGGCAAACAGCCCTTATGGGAATCCTCGGCTTTTATTTCGGGCCATCGCCTCACAGACGATAAATGAACATAATCGACAGAGTAGCAGTAACAGGAGTTGGTGGCACATTAGCTACTTTCGGACTTTCTTCGCTAGATTCCTTATTCGGGAGTATAGCGGGTTTAATAACTATAATATATATGTCTATAAAAGTATACCAGGAGGTAAAAAATGGAAAAAAAAGATAAACAAAAATTTAAACCATGCCCAGGTTGTAAGAATAAAGAGTGCATTAAGAAACAAAAATGCCAGGAGCCTGAGAAAAAGAAGCCTGGAGCAAGAGGTATTTACAAGTACTAATACAATCGCTTAATTTTTAAATCAGTACGCTGTATTCTGCTGGTATGCAAAATACAGAAGAGGTGGTTGAATCCCCTCAACAACAACAAGATCTTTCGGATGTGGCAACCGACGCTCTCCGAGATGCTTTAGGAACCGAGGCTAGCAATGAAGTTGCAAGCCCCGAGATCGAGGAGACTCCATCTCAAGAAAGCGAAACTGAGCCGTTAGGCGAAGTGAGCGATCAAGAGGAGGATTTTACCGAGATTATAGAGACGAACGAGGCTGAAAGTGATGCCGACCGTCTGGCGAAAAGAAGAGTAAGACCAAGAAGCGAGCTCGATCAACAAGTTATTGATTTGTACAGATCGTCTGGATTCGAGGGCAGTTTTCAAGATGCTTCCGATGTAATATACGGAAGACAGCAAACCGCTCAACCGCAGGTTGCTCAGGTTCAACAACCGAGCCAACCAGAAGAAGATCCATATGAATTAAATCTTAACGGTTTGAAAGAAAGCGTTGTTTCTTTGGAGTCTCAAATTGCTGAGGCTACTGAAGATATGGACACTGCTAAAGCTATACAGCTTCAAAGAGATCTGTTTCGAAAGGAGCTAGAGATCAATAATTTGCAAAATCAGCGTCAGATGCAGGAAGAACAAGAAACTCGATCTGCTCAAGAATCCCAACGGCAAAGAGCGTTGGAGAGTCGGAATAATGCCGTTTCAAAGTATCCAGAGCTGGATAACAAGAACTCGGTGTACCGCAAGGAGTTTGACTACTTTATATCAAACGCTGAGCAAGACCCCGACTATGCAGCAGTTTTTGCGTCACCACGATGGCCTGAGATTATGGCAAATGAGTTTGCAATGAGTAAGGGTGCTACAGAAGCACCTCAGCAAGTTGCACCTCAGCAAGTTGCACCTCAGCAAGTTGCACCTCAGCAACAACCACCCGTCATGGGTAATCAGGCTAAAGTTTTGACAACAGGACAGACTGCAAAACCCGCAAACCAACCTATATCTGCGGAACAAGTCCTTAACAATGTAGGCAACCTTTCAAACGAACAACTTTTTCAAATGCTAGGTCAGCCAGATGGTAGGCAGTTTCTTAGATAGGGTTTTAACAAAAAACACTATAATTATTAAATAAAATGGCTATTAAAACAACTCAAGGGGCAGCACAACCAGGTATTGGTAATGTTGACCTTCTTTCAAATAATACTAACTACACTACAGATATTTTCGCTAACGGCGATTTGCGTACACGGCTTTGGTCGGAGCTCGTAACTCGTGATGCTCGTGAAAAGAATGTATTCTCCAAATTCATCGGATCTGAAGGATCGGCTGCTCCTGTAGTTGAAAAAAGAGATCTCTCCGCTGGTGGATCAGATAAAGTGACTTTCACTTCTGTCGCTCCTATCCGTGGTCAAGGTGTTCGTGGGGAAGCAATCCTCAAAAACAACACTGGTAAGTTAAAGTTTGGTACTTTCAGTGTGGAGGTTGACTTAATTCGTCACGCCGTCGCATGGACGCAAGTTATCAAACTTATGAGATTCACTGGTAAAACCATCGATCAGCTTTCCGCTGAGGTTATGTCCGAGTGGGCAGGGCGTACAGAGCAAGACCACATTCAGTCGTGCCTTCGTGACACTTGCTTAAACAACAATACCTCCAACTTGATCTCCGACTACGGAGCTAATGGGGCAGTTACCTACGCTGAAGGTCTTAGTACCGACATCATTCAGGAAGCAAAACAAGCCTTGATCGCTCAAGGCGGTGAGCCCATGAATGTTGGAGGGGATGATAAAACCGAGATTCCTGGCTACCTGTTCTTCGCCCCTGACGCAGTGCTTCGTCCACTTCGCAGTGATCCCGATTACATGGAAGCTATTCTCCAAGCTGACGAGCGTAGCAGTTCTAACAAACTGTACAGCGGTAACTATGCAATGTGGGACGGCAATATGATTGCTAACCATAATGTAATCATCGACACTGCTGACGGTCGTCAAGGTTCACCCCTTCTTCCAACAGCTCTCGTTACTACTCAAAGCACTGTTCAGGCTGCTGCTCTAAATCTAGGTGGGGATACATTCGCTAACTTCATTGGCTTTGATTCCAACATTCCTGGTGGTGGTGGTGCACAGCATGTTGTGCCTAATGGTGGAGGCAATCTTCTGATTGTACAGCCTAATGGTACTTACTACAGCGTAAGTTACGCTAACATCAGTGCCGATGGGTCCACAATCAACGGACTCGCCGACCTTGGTACTGCTCAGGCTAACAATGCTGCTGCTATTGCAGGAGTTACGCTTCCAGTAGGTACTGTTATCTACCAAGCAAACTCCGCATCTACTCCTATTGGATATGCAGTAGCAATGGGTAAATCTGCACTATACTACGCAAAAGGTGGTGTATTCAATGAACAGATTTTCCACTATGATGATTTTGCTAATAGTGGTAATAATGCACACTTATCTGCTGTAGGTGTTCAGTCCGTTTACGGAATGGCTACTTACCAAGACACCAATGGAAGAATCCCTGGTGTGCAGTTAATTGAGGCAGTTCGTCAGATCCCTGGCTTCTCATTCTAAGCCTTAGCTACATTCACGCTTAACCCTAGCCCCTCCCTGAGTTTCGGGGAGGGGCTTTTTTTAAAAAACATTATGAAAATTATAATTATTGGTAAAAGAGATCAGATGGGCACAATCCCTCTTATTAGAGTAAAGGGCATGAGCCGTTTTCAGTATAACTTCGAGTGGGACAAAGAAAGCAGACACTATGCATATGAGCCTAAAAACCAAAGAGAGGCTGATGATATTTTTAGAACACAGGGTAAGCTTTATAAAAGAATGTTCTTTTCTGTTTTAATGGAGGAGAAGAATAAAGAAGTGCCTAAAAAGGAAAAAAAAGAGACCCCTAAAAAAGAGAAAAAAGCCGTAAAGAAAAAAGATGTAGATCACCACTTTGAAAAAGGGGTTTCTAAATTACAAGCGGTAGTCGAGGAAAAAGCGGAGTCCTAGAATATATCTGTTATGTCAGAGATTTCTTTTATTGAGGTATGTGACCAGGTCGCAAGTATGCTGGGGGCTGATTCAACGGAAGAACTTCCAGCAGTAGACGCTGCAAGAGTAAGAATCTCAGTAAACCAAGCATATCGAGAGTGCTACTCACCTATTGATGGAAGAAGACCACGATGGGCTACAAGAAAGTACACACTGGTTTTCGAAGAAGGGGTGCAGGAGGTAGAACTTGACCCAGAGGTTATTGATGTAGATAAAACGCCTGTTCTTGTAGATCACGGTCCACTATCCCCGATGAATGCGAGAAGCGATGAGATTAAAGCTAGGTCTTTTCATGGTGGGGATTTTAGACCTGTCGGAATATATCGAGGTCGTTTTCCATCAATTAATATGGAGGAGCCTGAAAAAGACAGACCTATATGGTATTTTGTAGATCAAACCGATAACGGGAGTGACACTCAGGTAATACCTAAACTCGTAGTATATCCTGTACCAGATAAAGAATACTCGGTTGAAATTGTCGCGAATATCGTGCCTGCGGGTCTAGAGTTCGACGAAGAGGTTTTCAGAATACCTGGAGATTTGGTCTATGACATAGTTCTTCCAATAGCACAGAATAAGATGCTTGTTGATCCCAGGTATAACGGAGACAACAAGGAGATTATCATGAGAAGTGCAGCCGAAGCTAGGAAAAGACTCTCTACATTAGTCTCCCCTCAAAAGCATAAAAACTTAAGACTAAGCAGAAGAGCAGGGTGGTAGATGAAAGATCTGAAAATCAGACAACTTTCTCGGCCTAAAATTGTCCAAGACAATAAGTTTGGGTATAATACAATTCAGAGAAAGTATGTTGTACAAGGCGATAAAGTTGTAAGAAACGGGGTTTTTTCGTCAACAGTTACTGGCGAAATCTCGGTTGATGGTGTACCGCTTTTTCTAGAAATAGGCGAAGAAGACACCGAATACAAAAACTTCTACCTGACAAATCAAACTATAGAGCCCTCTGGAAGCTCTATGGAAAAAGCTTATCTTACTAGAACCTTTGTTGATTTAAGAGATACTTTCATATCTGAAAACATAACTGAATCAAAGGATTTTAAAAAGGTAACAAGGAACTATGTTGTTTTAAGAAAAGCTCACGAAAGAGGTTACTCAGAAACTAATTTCCAAAAACACCCAAGTGTTGAAAAATCAGGATTTTACGATGCCTGGGATTATCTACCTGTAGCAGTTGAGAATACACGACCTTCAATAGATGGTTTTAATTCAAACATCATATCAGCTAACAACTTTCCTAGATCGCTAAAAACACCTCAATTAAACAACTCAAACCTTTTTATCGCGTTGTCTAATAGCAAAGGCGTTTGCGAACCTCTAGAAAACAGTGCAAAGGTAGACATATCAAACCCAGGTGTGGATCTTTGGCAGGTATCCTGGATTATACCTCTTGAGGGGTACTGGTCAACTGCTACATCATCCACGCAGAGAAACAGTATAGATCTTCCTCAGATTGTAAGGTTCGATCAAAACGGTCTCAGTATAATGGACTGGGGTGACATATCGGGAGGGTCTGAAGCTGCACAAGCTTGGAAGTATACTTTTTTTCATGTCGGGAAATCTCTACCCGAAGATATGGTTGCGTACACTGGAGGCTCAGGAGGAAACTCATGGCCTAGTGTTTGGGTAGATATATATTTTGAAGGTTTTGGAAGCGGGTCTGGGTTTTCTCACAAGCAGCTAATAAAGAACGCTGTATTTAAAAAAAGCAACAGTGCCATTGTTAGTTTTAAATCCACAGAAGACACGAATGTAAATATAGGGCAACTCCAAGGTCAAAAAAACATAATTCTAAACTACGATTGTGGCGATGGTGCACCTGCTGTTTATCAAGGAAAACCTATAAGTAAGGCTGGTGGTCGTATAGCCTGGGGTGCTTCTTACATTGGATCTCTAAATAGAGGGAATTCTGAAAGACTTACTACTAAGATAACACCTGTCTCATCATTTAAAGGAAAAAGACTTTGGAAAGTTGAACTAACTTTTGTTTCTTAATGGATGACGAAGAGAACAAGCAGAAAATTTCTGAGCTAGAGGATAAAGTTCAGGAACTTGCAGAAGCTATTGAGAATGCAACTGACGGGCAGGAGTTGCCTGAAGAAACTAATTTCATAGATGTAAAAATTAATGGGAAGTCCCAAGTTGTTCATTTTATAAAAATAGAAGAGCTAGATGGAACTGACTATGACGAATGCAGTAAAATAAAAACTGCAAAAGATGCACAGGAAGCTTTCAGGCTAGCATTTAAGTATAGGTACGACAAAATATCTGAGTACCCTACTAATATATCCCACGGAGATTATCTAGTACTGGAATGTCAGGGGACTGAAATAATTAATCCAGATAATCAAGAAAGTGAATCTAGTGAAGAAGTTCCTGATGGGTGTTATTATCTCGGAATATGCTCTATCCCAGACAGCGGAATAAAAGGTATTGGTTGCGGTACACAGGAAGCAGAACCTGATGGATTTGACTGTTTGGCAAGCGAAAGAGACGAGGCAGGGGATGCCATTAGAAGTTTTACTGCATGGAATACATGCGGAACAAAACCAGAAGAGTGCGTTGATGAGCTTGATGGAAACGGTGAGCCAATACCTAAGACCATAAAAATAGATGAAATAGTTCTACCACAATCAGGAGAAACACCTGAAAACTTAGACATTGTTTCGAATGTAACAAAAAACTCAACAACGACCCTACTCAACTATGTACAGACCGTGACTGATGTAGTTAAAGAAAGCCCTGTTGAAGAAGATATAGGAAATATAGTCGGTTTAAAGTTCTCCGAAGACCCAGTAGACGGTGGCTTCCAGCTAGATGGGGATGAGCCTACTGGTTATATGGGTATCGTTACTAAGTTCGAAATAGGTAAGCAAAAAACAGAGACAGCAATATCTTTCGGATCTTATGATGCTAACTTCACACCTGTTGTTTTTAATAAGTCTACGCTTTTATCAAAAAACCTAAAAGCAAAAGAAATTGAGGTTTCAGTAGACGAATGCGGAAAAGCTGCAAGGTCTCCAGAAAAAGGCGTTCATACTTCTGGGGATACTGAGTCTTCATATGAAATTATTTCAAAAGGAACTGATAATGGGACTGTTGTTTTAAATTCTTTCGGCCTTAATCCAAGCGATATCGCTCTGACTGAAAGGTCTGTAGGTGGTATTGAAGAAGTATCTATATTTGAGAATGTGGGTGCTGTAGAAGGCGGGAATTTTAATAAAGATGACAAGATTGTTTTCCTGCCCATAGAACCAGACCCTGAGTACACAATAAAAAGGCAGAACGACATAACTTTATTTAATGGGTACTCTGGATTTAGGGTGGCCCAGGTTACAAATGGCGATATAAAAACTGTAACTATCTATGCAGTGCCTAGTCAGAAAAGCACTTTGTTTCAAAGCGGTCTACTTGTTGACGAAACAGTTGCCTCCTATGGAGAAGAGATAACAATTGGGTCATTTACCATAACGCAGTCAACAGGAACAGGAACAGGGTCTGGAGATGGAGATGCTGTTGCAAATTACGCTTTCGAGGAACCTGGTGAAGGGTACATAGAAACTGCACAAGACCCGATTAATTTTAATGTAAAAGGGACTGGGGCTTCTCTTACTCTAGAATCTGTCGGTGATGCTTTTTCCAATGAAATCGCTCAAGGTGCATGGGTACCGCTGCTTAGAAACAACGGTGTCGCCCCATACTCAAACACAGGAGCCATTAATCAGGTAGAAAAACTATACTACGAAATATCGCATGAAATAGTATCTGGTTCGTCGGGAAGTACTCTAAAAATAACAAAAAAGTACAGGAACTACATATACTGGGGCGGTCTACTCAGTACTGTTGAAACCACAGATGGAGATGGGGAAGATCTCATAGAGATCGAGGAACACGCACTCCCAACCTCTACAGGTTCTACTGACCCCGTTGAATTTGACGGCTGGGAGACTATCGAGATATGCGACCCGTCAACTGATAGCGGGGTTAGGCAAATACAAGTTCCCTATAAAAACCCAGTCTAAATAAATGGCTAGTTTTTTTAAGAAAGGATGCTGCGAGTGCCCCCCTGCTGGCATGAGTAACGACCCGTGCAAAAACTTCTTAACGGTAGATGTTAGTTTTTCTGGGGGAGGCATCTTAACCCATACGCCCGTGTATAAAAACACAAATCAAGGCCGTTATACGCTCGACCCCGAATATACTACATCCTATAATATTGGATACTATATTTGGATAGAGCAGCCTTGGGATGAGTTAAAACTTTATGCGTACTGGCGAGGAGAAGTCCCAGAAGACAATAATATTCAAATCAAAATAACAGCATGTGATAAGACTATGTATTGCACTACCAGTGCGACTATGGTTTACGATGGGTATGATGACGATAGCGTTATTGGTGACCATATAGGCTCAGTAATATTACAACCTGACGGAAGCTGGTCTTTGGAATGTGTTAATCATGGTTTGGATTGCCGAGAAGATCTAAGCTTTATGGCGGAACCACCTGGCGACATAATAGATGTAGAAGTAGTATACGAGTATACAGAAGTAGCACCGATGGATCCTGACGATCCTAGATTTCTTAAAGTAATTGCTACTGAAACTGAATATATTTTAGGGTATTATGTCCACGAAAACATAGGTACAGTAGCGAGCCCCCGAAGGGGCGATTTCATAGAGTACCGAGACTATACCTGGGGCGAGACTGAGACAACTGTATATAACTACGAAGCAAAAAGAAGTGGGGGCTATTTAGACCGTTACAACCCTTGTTTTTATTATAGCGATCAAATCAACTTTGATTTCGTAGAGATAATATACTACCCTGATATGTTTGCTTGGATGTTTAAAGCAACGCCCATTTATAATGGGAATTATAAGGCTGTACCAGGGGGGAACGGAATATTTTACGACCACTGGCTTGGAGGTGAATTTACTCGTGTTTTTGAATACAACCCAGTCGCAGAGAATATCGATGATTATATGGAGATATATAAATACACACTAACCGTAAAACCTAGATGAAAATAACAAACATAATACCAGACCCTCCAGGGAAAATTAATCTAAATAAAAAAAGCCAAGGGCTAGGCGATTCAATTAAGGTGATTACTGATACATTAAGGATACCTCAATGCGGAGCCTGCAAAAGAAGACAGCAAAAACTCAACCGCTTGTTTCCTTACAAGAAGAAGTCATAATCTTAATGTGAGGTACTTTCGGATAGTCTCCTTCAG
>Ga0255775_1000434_pt1 | contig 41478 bp, 32 predicted proteins | sample 011ome_26_FD_179973 | JGI IMG/M metagenome (GOLD analysis project Ga0255775, IMG submission 179973) | Coastal salt marsh microbial communities from the Groves Creek Marsh, Skidaway Island, Georgia - 011511BT metaG (version 2) | ecosystem: Environmental > Aquatic > Marine > Intertidal zone > Salt...
TTCCAAATCAAGTTTGGAATGACAGTTAATTGTTGAGTTTTGAAATGTAGTAACCTCCTAAACCAACTGATAAAAAGCATCCTCAATATGATTAATAGTATTCCCAAAAAGCGTTATCGCTATGATATCAAAACGGATATCTAAGTCAATGTCATTTTTTTGAATATAGTAATTGGCACCCAAGGTAATTTTTTTTTGTTTACTACGCGTAACCGACAACTCTGGCTCTTGAAAAAACGCATTGGTACGTGTTTTTACCTCCACAAAAGCGATTGTTTTATCCTTTATGGCTATGATGTCAATCTCCGATTTTTTGTACCTGAAATTACGCGAAACAATCCTGTAGCCCTTTTTTACCAAAAACTGCACCGCCATTTCTTCCCCTTCCTTCCCCGTATCGTTGTGTTGGGCCATTGTTTTAGATTATTGATGTTAGATAATAGACCTTAGACTTTTTTAAAGATAAACAAAAAAGAGCAAAGCGAATTTCCACTTTTCTCCAACATCTTTTGTCTAGAATCAATTATCTAAAATCTAACATCTAAGTTTTGTGAACTGAAAATCTAGTTTAAGCTATTCATCTGCGATTACCACCCTACTCCTTAATGTGGTAAGTAAGAATAGCAAAATATGAAAAAAAAGAGCAAAGTGGAAATTCGCTTTGCTCTTTTGTCTAACATCTAAGTTCTATAATCTAATATCTCATTAAGAGTTCATCAGCTCTTCAATCTCCTCCACTTCCAGCGGAATATTCTGCATAAGATTAAACAATCCACCAGACTCTTGCACGACATAATCATCCTCCAGTCTTATTCCCAGATTTTCTTCGGGGATGTAGATTCCTGGCTCTATCGTAAATACGTTTCCAGCCTGAATCGGTTCGTGCCACAATCCCACATCGTGCGTATCTAGCCCTATAAAATGAGAAGTTCCGTGCATAAAATACTTTTTGTAAGCTGGCCAATCTGGATTCTGATTCTTAATATCCGTTTGGTCAATCAGTTTTAGTTTCAACAATTGCTCTTCCATCAGTTTCCCAACTTCCGCATGATATTCGTGTAAATTTACGCCTGGCGACAAGAGTTTTTCACACTCTTTTTTTACGAGAAGCACCGCGTTGTACACGGCTTTTTGCCTTTCCGTAAACTTTCCATTTACCGGCACCGACCTGGTCATGTCGCTGGCATAATTGGCATATTCTGCTCCAAAATCCATCAAAATCACGTCCCCATCTTTGCATTCTGCGTTGTTTTCGATGTAGTGCAGCACGCATGCATTATATCCCGAACCAATAATTGGAGTATACGAAAACCCTTTGGAGCGGTTGTTCAAAAACTCGTGCATCAATTCTGCCTCAATGTTGTATTCCATCACCCCAGGTTTGATAAACGGAAGAATCCTCCTAAATCCTTTTTCGGTAATGTTGCAAGCGGTTTGCATCAAATCAATTTCTATCGGATGTTTTATGGAACGCACTCGATGCACAATAGGAGCTGACTGTAGGTAAGTATGAGCAGGATATTCGGTCATCATCCACGACACAAAACGGTCTTCCCTCGTTTCCATTTCGGTATTGGCACGTGTGTGCATATTTTTGTTTATGTAAATATTGTCTGCCTCAGCCACCAGTGTTTTCAGTATTTTATGAAAATCCTGAAGCCAGTACACTGTCTTAATTCCCGAAGTTTCATAGGCAGTTTCTTTAGTCAGTTTTTCGCCTTCCCATATTTTTATCGTCTCTGAAGTTTCTTTCAAAAACAAGATTTCTCGGTGTTTTTCTTGGCTCGCATCTGGAAACAAAACCAACACACTTTCTTCTTGATCCACCCCCGAAAGCGCCAAAATATCGCGGTGTTGCACAAAAGGCAATGTACTATCGGCCGAGGTCGAAAAAATATCGTTGCTATTAAAAATAGCTATCGAGCTGGGCTTCATGTGCTTGGTAAATTCTGCACGTTGGTGAATGAAGAGATCTTTGTTTATTCTGTGGTATTTCATAATCTGTTTTACTAAGTCATTTGTGATTTTTTACTCCAAAATTCGTAAGATTTAAAGGTAACAAAAATGTCAATCATCCACCAAAATTACTCCCCAAGAATCTCGGAATATTCCATTTCCATTCACTTTCCCAAAGTGGAAAAATCGCCACAAACCAATTCCAAATAACCCCAAAAAACATCCCCATCAATTTTCTATATTTACTACGATTGTCGTAAATTACACCTCCAAAATCACCCTCATGAAATCCATATTTACACTTTTTGTTGTCGTTTTGTCGCTTAGTTCTTATTCCCAAATCAGAATCAATAGCGAATCTCAACATCAAATTAATCGCCTCATCTCTCAATCCAAAACCAAGACCCATCTTGCAATAAAATCAGACAATCCGCTCCTGCCAATTTATCAAGTAAATGGCGTGCTGTGCTTGTCTACGATAGCCAAAGTAAACAGCCATTTTACCCCAGCCGATGTACTCGACCAAGCATTCGTAGGAAGTAGAGTAGCCGATGTAATTACCCTAAAAATCCCTCTTCAAAACTTGCCCAATATACAGAGTTTTGAAAACATAACCCAACTCAATGTTGCCGAGCGAATCCTGCCTCACAATCACAAAATGACTGCCGATGTGCGAGCCGACAGTGTTTGGTTGGGGTATGGACTGTCAGCTGGTTACACAGGCAAAAATGTATTGATAGGAATCACAGATTGGGGATTTGATTACGACCACCCAATGTTTATGGACACAAGTCTCACAACCTCAAGAATCCGAGCAGCCTGGGATCATTTTAAGCACGCAGGAAACCAACCAGCAGGATTTGGCTATGGCGTAGAATATGTAACACCAACAGAATTGGACAATGCCAATTCGGATACCGCAGGAGATTATTACGGCTATGCCACCCACGGAAATCACGTAGCGGGAACAGCCGCAGGAAGCGGAGGAGGAACCATACACCGTGGAGTTGCTTTTGAGTCGGAGTATCTTTTCAATTCCATCAGGCTCGATGCTGGAGCTGCCATCGATGCATTTGTGTGGATGAAAAACATTGCCGACAACGACAACAAAAGACTCGTTATAAACATGAGTTGGGGATTGTACTACCTCGGAACCATGGATGGCACCTCTCTGGTAAGTCAAGCCATAGATTCGCTCAGTATTCAAGGAGTGACTTTTGTGACTTCGGGAGGAAACAATGGCGATGCCGATTTTCACATCAAAAAAACATTTTCGACCGACAGCATCCGAACAAGAATAGGATTTTATCCCTATTCGGCTCATCCCTCGATGTGGGGACAATGCATTTCTATGTGGGGCCAGCCAGCCAATCCCTTTTATTCCAGAGTAGAAGTGTACAATTCGGCCAATCAATTGGTGGCAAGCTCTAGGTATTACGGCACAAACAACGACAACGGATATCATTCCGATTATTTATTGGTGGGGACCGATACAGTTTTTTACAATTATGCAATCGATTCGGCTCATCCCAACAACAACCGACCGCACCAAAGACTAAGAGTACAAAACACAAATACCAGCCTACGAGTTGTGCTGCATTCTTATGCCTCTTCGGGCACGGTTCACTATTGGAATGTGGTAGAACTGAGCAATGGAGTAGGAAACTGGGGCTTAGATTTTTATGCCTATCGAAATGACGGTGTCGCAGGAGACAATTTGTATGGATTGGGCGAGCCAGCTTGCACCGAAAGCGCCATTACGGTAGCAGCTCATCAATCCCAAAATGTAGCCATCACAGGACAAGTATTTCCGGGAAATATCGCTGTGTTTTCTAGCCGAGGACCTACCTACGATGAGCGAATGAAACCCGATGTATCTGCTCCGGGGATGAATGTAATTTCTTCTATTAATTCATACACAACAAGAAGTTACACCACCGTTACTACCACTACCCACAACGGAAGAACCTATGATTTTGCTGCTTTTTCGGGCACAAGTATGGCGTCACCCGCTACCGCAGGGGTGGTTGCTTTACTATTGGAAGCGAGTCCCACTTTGGAGCCTAGGCAAATACGAGATATTCTGAGGAATACTGCCAGAGAAGATGTGCGCACCGGAACAATTCCGACCAACGGAAGTCCAGTATGGGGACATGGTAAAGTGACTGCTACTGCGGCAATCCAACAAGCCGAAATTACGGTTTCGATAGAGGAAGAAAAGCAAGAAAACATAGACATTTCTTTATTCCCCAACCCAACTAACGGAAACTTCACGCTAGACCTTGGAAAACAAACCCAACTAAACCGAATCTTCCTCACCGACCTAAACGGAAGATTAGTAAAAGAAATTACCCCACAAAATGTGTCGCAATACGAGATTGATTTGGAGGGCGATACCGGGGTTTATTTTTTGAGTATTGTAGGAGAAAACGATCGAAAAACGGTTAAAATCATCAAACAATAATCACTCCGCATACCTTGGATCTACTACCCAATCCATTTTTTCCATGTGGTGAACTTCTAGGGTAAGGAAATCAAACTCTTCGGTTACCTTTCCGTAGAGTTTGTACACGCCTTTTCCTCTAAACAAAAACTTTTCTACTGTATTGGGGAAATGAACGGTGTCTATAAATTCGCCTTCATAATCCAGAAAGGTGCCAAATTGCATCCGTTTTTTAGTGACTGTTTTGGTGTTTTTTACCGTTACCAAATAACCATAAATCTCTATTTTTCGATTGATGTGGTATTTCATTTCGTTGGCGCACAATCCCTTTTCTATCTTTTCTTTCATCAGCTCAAATGGGTTGCCAAGTGTAAATCCAAATAGCTCTAATTGGTCAAAGGCTACTTCTTCTCGATCAAAATCCAACGAAGGAATTTCAAAGTGTTTTCCATGATTAAATTCAAAAAGCTTAGGCTGTTCTTTCACTACCAGTTCGGGCGAATAATTGAGTTTTAGTTTCCATAACAAACTCCTTTTGTTGGTATCAAACTCATTAAAACAACCGGCTCGCACAAGCAATTCGGCTTGAGAAACGCTTACAGCTGTTCGCTCCATGAAATCGCTCAAACCTTTAAATTCTTTGTTTTGCCTGCTCACTAAAATTTCTCTGATTGTATTTTCTGAAAGCTCATGAATACTTGCAAATCCCAAATAGATATTTTTACCCTTCAATACGCTTTCGCCTCGGCTGTAATTAATGTGCGGAGGATTCACCGTACCGCCCAGCATTTTTATCTCGTGGAGGTAGCTTTCTTTTCGGTAAAAACCACCGCCATTATTAATCACTGCCACCATATATTCAAGCGGAAAATAGGTTTTAAGAAACAAGCTTTGGTAGCTTTCTACCGCATAACTGGCTGAGTGCCCTTTGGCAAAAGCATAGCCTGCAAAACTTTCCGTTTGTCTCCAAATTTCAAAAGTTATTTCATCTTTGTAGCCTCTGGAACGGCAATTATCAATAAATTTTTGTTTCACCTGTTCAAATTCTCCTCTCGATCTGAATTTCCCGCTCATTCCTCTTCTTAGCACATCGGCCTCGCCCAATGATAACCCTGCAAAAAGGTGAGCCACTTTTATCACATCTTCTTGATACACCATTACTCCATAAGTTTCGGGCATAATTTTCAGCATGATGGGGTGTGCCTCTCTTTCTACTCGCTCGGGATAGCGATGGCGTAAAATATACTCGCGCATCATTCCACTTTGCGACACACCAGGACGAATAATGGAGCTTGCTGCTACCAATCCCAAGTAAGTATCTACTCGCAATTTTTTCAGTAACATTCGCATGGCGGGCGATTCTACATAAAAACAACCTAGGCATTTTGCTTCGGCAATCAAGGCATTAATTTTTGGGTCTTTTTTAAAACTCTTTACATCGTGAATGTCAAAATTGGCTCGTTCAGGCTGATTTTCTTTAATGATTTGCACGGCTTCTTTTATCTTGGCCAACCCTCTTTGCCCCAGGATATCAAATTTGTATAAGCCCACATCTTCGGCAATTACCATATCAAACTGTACTGTAGGAAATCCCTTGGGAGGTAGGTTAGTTGCCGAAAACGAATGAAGAGGCGAATTAGAAATTAAAATTCCGCCAGCGTGAATCCCCAAATGATTGGGAAATCCTTGGATTAATTTTCCATATTTCAGAACTAACAAAGCGAGTTCATCCAATCGATTTTCTAAGAACTTTCCGCTACTCAATTTGTCAATTTCCTCTTTGGGCAAGCCAAAAACTTTGCCTAGTTCGCGCACTGTCCCTTTATACTGAAAGCAATTGTAAGTAGCCAACAGTGACACGTGATAGAACCTTTCAAAAATATAACGCGTTACATCTTGTCGATCGCGCCAAGAAAAATCAATGTCGAAATCGGGCGGATTTTTTCGGTAAAGATTGATAAACCGCTCAAAATACAAATCCAATTCAATAGGATCTACATCGGTAATTCCTAGTAAATAAGCTACAATACTGTTGGCTCCACTTCCTCGCCCGATGTGAAAATATCCTTTTCGCTTGGCGTAGCTAATGATGTCCCAGTTTATCAAAAAATACGAAACGTAATCCTGTTTTATAATTAAATCGAGCTCTTTTTCTATTCGTTCAGTTATTTGAGTAGTTACCTCATTTCCATACCGATACGGCAATCCGTCAAACGTTAATTTACGCAACAATGCAATGTCTTCTTCGCGACTTTTGGTATACACACTTTGGTTTTGAGGCTTTCTATCCGCACTAAAATCAAAATGAATGTAACAGCTGTCCAAAATTTGCTGGGTATTTTGTATTAAAAGCGGGAATTCCGAAAATACGTTTGTCAATTCCTCCATCGGTATCATTTTTTCTTCGGGATGGGCTTCTTCGGTTTTGGGTAATTTGCTTAGCAACGTATTGTTGTCAATAGCTCGCAGCAATCTATGGGCGTTAAAATCTCGTTTATTACGGAAAGTAACCGTTTGCAAAACCACTAGTTTTTCTCGGTATTTCAGCAACCACGACATCCTGAGTTGAGGAATTTCGTGAGCCGCCACACCAATAAATTCATTGGGAAGAAGCGAGTCAATTTCAAGTTCACCAGCTATCCGAAATGGATAAATCACAAAGGAATTTTCAAAGGCTTTGGCCCTTTTGGGAATGGTTTCTTTTTGATGTAAATAATAAGAAAGGTAATTGTTGAGCTCTAGCCAGCCTTGGTTGTTTTTAGCAATTCCCACAAAACAAGGTTCGTTCCCGTTTCTAAAATCAATTCCCACAACTGGTTTTACACCATATTCTGGCGCAAGCCTAATGAAATTAAGACACCCAGAAGTATTGTTGATATCCGCCAAAACCAACGTATTTAATCCATACTCTTTCGCCATTTCCAGCAATGTTTTTTCTGAAAAAGTTCCGTAGCGCAAGCTGTAATATGTGTGGCAGTTGAGGTACATTGTTTACTCGGTTCTGATAGGGATTTTTAATAGTTAATGAAGTTGCCTTCTTCTTTTTGTCTTGAAACAAAAAAAGAAGCAAAAAAAATCAAGTTGTAAGTCAACTTTCTATCGTCGGCCTTCGATACTCTTCCTTCGGTCGAACTCAGGCTTCAGATTGTTTTTTCATTTCTTTCCAAAGCATCCTTCTTCATTGCTCTTACATCATAAATCCTAAAGTGATAGTGGTCGTAAGTCTTTTTATTCATAGCTCTATTTTCTTTCCTCTCTAAAACGAGCATCACAAGTCGTATGTCGTAAGTCATTTCCTAAAACCCCTACGATTTCCTATGCGCCAGCAACTCTGGTGGTTCGCCATTAAAAGGATTATGGAAGCGGCCAATGGTTTTTGCTTCCATTGCAGCCGCTCTCATAATGCTTCTTTCGCCATACCTAAGGCGAATTTTATCCATAGCTTTGTATAAATTAATTTGAGTCACCGAATCGTCAAATAAATTAATTTGATAACTCCCCGATACCAATCCGCTGTATCGTATTCCTATCAGCCTCACCAACAGTCTCCTTCCGTAGAGTTGTTTAAAAATGTCGAGCACCTTGGGAATCAAAATATGATCGGCAGAAGTATAAGGGATTTTCACTTGTTTGGTATAGGTGTTAAAATCCGAATACCTAATTTTTACCGTAATTACTGAGGCAACTTTTCCTCCTCTTCTCAGCTGAAAAGCCAAGTTTTCTGCCATAGCAGAGAGAATACCCGTGAGTTTGTGGATATCAATTGTATCTCGGTCAAAAGTACGTTCTGTTGAGATAGATTTTCGCTCGGTAAATGGAATGATAGGGGAATTATCTATTCCGTTTGCTTTTTTCCAGATGGTTTCACCGTTTTTTCCAAAAACAGAACGCATCATATCGATCTCCATTTCTTGGATAGTTCCTATCTTTTTAACCCCAAGATTTCGCAATGACTGGTAAGTTTTATTTCCTACCATAGGTATTTTTTTTACTGAAAGCGGAGCCAAAAAGGGTTTTTCATTTCCTGAGTCAATTCGTATTTGGTTGTTGGGTTTGGCCTCGCCTGTGGCTACTTTGCTCACTGTTTTATTGATAGATAAACCAAAAGAAATGGGCAATCCGGTCTCTTTGGTGATGAGCTGGCGCAATTCGCTGGCGTGTTGGTAGCACCCATAAAACTTATCCATTCCCGATAGGTCTGCAAAAAACTCATCGATACTTGTTTTCTCCAGCACGGGAACTCTTTCCTTTACAATATCGGTAACCAACTTAGAGTACTTGGTGTAAGTAGCCGTGTTTCCTCGAATAATTGCCGCCTCTGGACAAAGAGCCTTTGCCATTCGCATAGGCATTCCGGAGTGTACGCCAAAACTTCTGGCTTCATAACTACAAGAGGCCACAACACCGCGATCACTAGTGCCACCCAAAAGCACAGGAACATTATTGAGCCTGCTATCAAGGAGCCTCTCTACCGATACATAAAAAGTATCTAAATCCATATGTAATATTGAGCGTTTGTTCACTTTTATTTTGTTTAATTCTTTCACACCCATCCCGATTGAAAATCGAAACCCTCAGGATTCGGGATTGTTTGACGTGCTATTTTTCATCTCTCTATTTTCTTTTTTGTCTATTCTTTTCTCTCTAAAACGAGCATCACAAACCCTCCTAAATCACTTTTTCAAAATAACGAATAATTATATCAAAAAGTTTAATTAAATTTGATACAAATTATATCATTATGTCAGTACTAAGCGAAAATTTAAAATATTTGAGAGGTAAGAAAGGAAAGAGTCAGCAAGCGATTGCAGACGTATTATCTATTACACGAGGAGCTTATCAAAAATATGAAGAGGCAAGGTCTGAGCCCCCTCATAATACACTGATTAAGCTTTCGAATTATTACACGATTACGATTGATATTTTGCTTCAAATAGATTTAAGAAAAACAAATCCAGAAGATTTACTGAAACTAAATAATCGGATGCTGTTTCCGGTAATGACTTCCAAAAAAGACAAACAACCGATAGAGTTAATCCCAAAATCGGCACAGGCTGGTTATGCATTGGGATATGGAGACCCAGAGTTTATTCAGTCGCTCAAAACAATTTCTTTGCCTTTTTTAGGAGCTGGCAAGTATAGGGCTTTTCCTATTTCGGGTGACAGCATGACTCCTAACGTAAAAGATGGCTCGTATGTAATAGGAGAGTATGTAGAGCACCTTACCCAAGTAAAAAACGGCAAAACATATGTGGTGCTCACCAAGGATGACGGAATTGTGTACAAAAGAGTCCACCAAGGAATCAAATCCATTGTGCTACATTCTGATAACAAGTTTTACGATCCTTATACAGTTTCGCTTCACGAAATTATTGAATTGTGGGAGTTTAGAGCGGCTATAAATGTGGAAGACTTAGAGCCTGACGAAGTAACCAACGAGCAATTACTGGAAACGATTATGAGTTTGAAGAAACAAAATGAAAGACAATAGAAGGAGAACAACGGCTAACTCACCACCTTCACTTCTTGAGCCACTTTCCTAGCTTGCTCAATAGCTCTATCCAACTCAGAGTCTACCACCGTAATGTGCCCCATTTTTCGGAAGGGTTTGGTTTCGGTTTTTCCGTATAAGTGAACATAAACCCCTTCTTGAGCCATGACTTTTTCCATTCCTTGGTACACAGGAGTGCCTACATGATTTTTGTCGCCCAGCAAGTTTATCATCACCCCAGGGGTAGTGATTGCGGTACTTCCCAACGGAAAATTCATAACGGCTCGGTAGTGCTGCTCAAACTGCGAAGTGTAGTTGCACTCCATCGTGTGGTGTCCACTGTTGTGTGTTCTTGGCGCCATTTCATTTACCAATACAGAACCATCTTCCAGCACAAAAAATTCTACTGCCAAGACACCAACCATCCCGAGTTTTTGGATAATAGTGTGAGCAATTTCTTGAGCAGATTTTTCGGTTTCAGGACTTATTTTGGCAGGCGAAAACAAAAACTCTACTAGATTTGCCTCCGGATTAAACTCCTGCTCACAAGTAGGATAAGAGCGAATTTCGCCCGCTTCATTTCGGGCTACAATCACCGAAATTTCTTTCACAAAATCCACCTTTTTTTCTAGCAACGAAGGCACATCAAATGCCTCTTCCAAATCGGATGGCGAAGATAATATCTGAACCCCTTTGCCGTCATATCCTCCTTTTCGCATTTTTTGAACGATAGGAAAACTAGCTTTTTGGATCACTTCTTCTAGCGAATCGCACAAGACAAACTCAGAAGTCGGGATAGCGTTGTCTACATAGAATTGTTTCTGAATTCCTTTGTCTTTTATGAGTTCGATTACACGAGGCTGTGGAAATACTTTTACACCTTCTCTTTCGAGTTGATAGAGAGCCTCGGTATTTACATTTTCTATTTCGATAGTCAACACATCCAATCCCGACCCAAACTCAAACACCGCATCGTAGTCCTGGAAACTGCCTTGAGTAAAAGAATCACACAAATTAGCTGCCGGACAATGAAGGTTTGGGTCTAAAATAGCGATGGGTGTGCCGTAACTAATTGCGGATTGAATAAACATTCTGCCGAGTTGTCCTCCGCCCAAAATACCAAGTTTTGTAGTGTTGAATTCCATGGTGTAAAAGTACGGAAAAAATAAAAATCCAAAACCAAAAATTTACTCTCTCTGTTCACCATAAATTCCTATTGTCGAATCTTTCGTTTTTTTCTATCTTTGTGGCAGTCCCATAGGGAGAATTACTCATCAAAAATAACGAATGGAAACAGCCAAATCGACCACCAATACCGAGGTAACTTTTGAAGATTTTAGACAAGAGGTAATTGCAGATTACCGACTTGCGCGCATTAGTAGAGAGCTTTCTTTGTTAGGAAGAAGAGAAGTATTGACCGGAAAAGCGAAGTTTGGGATTTTTGGTGATGGAAAAGAATTGCCACAAATTGCACTTGCAAAACAGTTTCAAAACGGGGATTTTCGTTCGGGATACTACCGAGACCAAACGCTCATGATGGCCATAGGACAAATGACTCCAACCAACTTTTTTGCTGGTTTGTACGCAGATACCAATCAAGAGAACGAACCGTTTTCGGCAGGAAGACAAATGGGAGGACATTTTTCTACACAATCACTCAACCCAGATGGCAGTTGGAAAAGACTGACCGAACAAAAAAACTCTTCGGCAGATATTTCGCCCACAGCCGGACAAATGCCTCGACTGTTGGGATTGGCATTGGCTTCCAAAAAATTTCGTGAAAACGACAACCTCAATGAATTCACACAGTTTTCTATTAAAGGAAATGAAGTCGCTTTTGGGACGATTGGAGATGCCAGCACAAGCGAAGGATTGTTTTTTGAAACGATGAATGCCGCAGGAGTACTTCAGGTACCGATGGTGATGAGTGTGTGGGATGATGGGCACGGAATTTCGGTCCCAAAAAAATACCAAACAACCAAAGAAAGTATCTCAGAGCTACTGGCCGGATTTGAAGAAACGAAAGAAAAATCGGGATTCAAAATAATGAAGGTAAAAGGCTGGGACTATCCTGGGCTCTGTAGAACTTACCAGGAAGCCGTAGCTTATGCTAGGGAACACCACACGCCAGTTTTGGTGCATGTGGAAGAAGTGACTCAGCCACAAGGTCACTCTACTTCGGGGTCGCATGAGCGATACAAATCCGAAGAGAGATTGAAATGGGAAACCGAATATGATGGGGTAAACCAATTCAAAACTTGGATTCTGGATTACAAAAAAGAATATAAGAAAGAAATAGCCTCGCAAGAGGAGCTAGACGCGATAGACAATGAAGCCAAAAAAATTGCTAGAGATGCCAAAAAAGAGGCTTGGACCAATTTTTTGACTCCCTATTTGCAAGAGCAAAAACTGGTGGTAGGACTTATCCAAAACATTGCAAAAAAAAGCAAAAGCAAAGTATTTGTAGAAAAAATAGCCAACGAGCTGGCAGCGATTACCGATCCAGGAAGAAAAGAAATAGTATCGGCAGCTAAAAAAACCATTCGACATACTCGCACCGAACACTTCGACCACAAACAACAGTTAAAAAATTGGCTGGCACAAAGCGATGCCGAAAATGCCGACAGATACAACTCGTATTTATTGCCTACCAACGAAAAGAGCGCACTCAATATTCCTGCGGTAGCTCCTACTTTTGACGGAGAAAACTTGGTGGACGGAAGACTCGTGCTGAAAGAAAACTTTGACGTGCAATTCAGTAAAAATCCACTGATATTTACCTTTGGAGAAGACACCGGAAAAATAGGTGGTGTAAACCAAAGCATGGAAGGAATGCAAGAAAAATTTGGCAAAAGCCGTGTGTCCGACACCGGAATACGTGAAGCTACCATCATTGGTCAAGGAATAGGAATGGCAATGAGGGGATTGCGACCAATTGCCGAAATCCAATACCTGGATTATTTGCTGTACGGAATTCAAATATTGAGCGATGATTTGGCAACCTTGCACTACCGAACCAAAGGAACTCAAAAAGCCCCGTTGATTGTAAGAACAAGAGGACACCGACTAGAAGGTGTGTGGCACTCAGGCTCGCCCATGGGAATGATTATCAATGCTTTGCGAGGAATGCACGTGTGTGTACCCAGAAACATGACCGTGGCCGCTGGGTTTTATAATACCTTACTCGAAAGTGACGACCCTGCTTTGGTGATAGAATGCCTCAATGGATACCGAACCAAAGAAAATATGCCAACCAACTTAGGGGAATTCAAAATTCCGCTGGGTGTGCCCGAAATTACTCGAGAAGGAAGCGATATTACCTTGGTTTCTTACGGTTCTACCTTTAATATTTGTACCGAAGTAGCCAAGCAATTGGCAGAAGTAGATATTTCTGTGGAGCTTGTGGATGTGCAAACTCTCTTGCCATTTGATGTGAATCACAAGATAGTGGAATCGATCAAAAAAACAAACCGAGTGATTTTTGTAGACGAAGATGTGCCAGGAGGAGCAACCGCCTACATGCTCGACAAAGTTATGGTAGAGCAAGAAGCGTATAAATATCTGGATTCTAAACCAGTTACCTTAGCTTCCAAAGCGCATAGACCTGCTTACGGAAGTGACGGAGATTATTTTTCTAAACCTAACATGGAAACGATTTTCGAGGCAGTGTACGACATCATGCACGAAGCGAATCCATCGAAATATGGTGAAATATAACTGTAGCAGATTAGTTAGAATGAGAGAATATGTTCCGTTGAACAAGTCGTGTTTTTTGAGAAATAAATAACATTCTATTTTTTCAGAACTTGATCAATAAAAGTATACTTGCAACCTCCCAGTTTTCTGAGAAATTAGGGGTTGGTTGTGATAAATCGGGTGGAATTACTTCTATGATTATGGATAAAGTTGTAGCTCTATTTGGCGACAAATTAGGTAGCAATTTTGAAATTGGAGATTTACTTGGTATGCTCGGTGGAGCAAAGTCAGGAGGAATTGGGGGAATGCTTGGTAAACTCGGTGGACTCTTTACAAAATAACTGATTAAGCAAATTTTTGCTAACATCTAAGGGTTGATTCACTGAGATGTTTTTTATACTCTTATTTTCTGGTGAGGGTAGTGGTGTTGGCTTGAGCAGTAGGATAAACAATCAAGTCTTCAATATTTACATGACTTGGTCGAGAAGTGATAAACTCAATAATTTCTGCAATGTCTTGGGCTTGTAAGGCATCAAAACCTTGGTAGACGCCCGCAGCTTTTTCTTTGTCGCCTTTAAAACGAACTTCCGAAAACTCGGTTTCTACCGCGCCTGGATGAATGGCAGACACTCGAATATTGTGCCCTGCCAAATCTACTCGCATGGATTTGCTCAACGCATCCACTGCATGTTTGGAGGCGCAATATACATTACCGTTGGGGTAGACTTCTTTGGCTGCTACGGAACCAATATTGATAATAAATCCTGTATTTCGATCAATCATAGTGGGCAAAATGGCTTTGGTTACGTACAATAAGCCTTTCACATTTCCATCAATCATTGCGTCCCAATCGTCTAAGTTGCCTTGTTGGATAGAACTTAATCCATGAGCATTTCCTGCATTATTCAACAGGATGTCTATATTTTGAAATTCTTCTGGTATAGAGTCAATTGCATTGACAACATCCTCTCTATTTCTCACATCAAATCTCAGGGTATGAACTTCGGTATTGAGTTCATTTTTCAATTGGTTTAATCTTTCGGTTCTTCTACCGCAGAGGATGAGTTTGTGCCCTGTTTGTGCAAATAATTTGGCCGTTGCCATTCCTATTCCTGAGGTTGCTCCCGTGATTAAGGCTGTTTTCATTTTTTTATACTTTTTTTTATAAAGATATTGAATTTCTTTTCATCAGTCATTCTAAGCTTTTACCTTGGGTTTATCGAAGTGTGATTCAGAATCTCAGACAAGATATTTCTCATTTGAATCTCACATAGTATTTCCATGAATAGTTATCCTGAAATAAATTCAGGATAACTAGTGTTAGGATAATATTTCACAAGTTTGTCTTCTAGACATCTCGATAAATCGGAACCTTCGGCCCGCAGATTTGTACTAAACCTAACCCTGAGGGATTCTCGTTAGAGAATCGTCTCGAAGGGTGACTTAAGTAGCAAGCCTTTCCAGATTGCCAAGAGATTCCGCTTCAAGTGAGGAATGACAGCGTTTAATAGGGTTTGTAGTTGTAAATATTACCTCAACAAACTCTTTACGCTCACTTTCTCCCCAATGATTGAGCTCAATTCAGAAATAGAGACTCTATCTTGCTTCATGGTATCTCTATCTCTTATTGTCACGGTGTTGTCTTCCAATGTTTGGTGATCTATCATTATGCAATAGGGAGTTCCCAAGGCGTCTTGTCTCCTGTAACGCTTTCCTGGAGAGTCTTTTTCGTCATATTGGCAATTAAAATCGTATTTCAATTCGTTCATTACTTCCATGGCTTTTTCTGGCAAGCCACCTTTTTTGGTCAATGGCATAATCACGGCTTTGGTGGGCGCCAAGGCTGGTGGCAGGGCCAATACGGTTCTTTCGCCTCCGTCTTCTAGGGTTTCTTCTTTGAGCGAATTGGATAGTATTGCCAAGAACATTCTGTCCAGTCCGATAGAGGTTTCGATGACATACGGAACGTAACTTTTGTTTTCTTGAGGGTCAAAAAACTGTAGTTTTTTTCCTGAGTGCTCTTCGTGTGCTTTTAGGTCAAAATCTGTTCTGGAGTGTATTCCTTCGAGTTCCTTAAATCCCATCGGAAAGTTGAATTCGATGTCGGTGGCTGCATCTGCGTAGTGCGCCAGTTTTAGGTGGTCGTGAAACCTGTAGTTTTCTTCGCCCAATCCGAGAGCGTTGTGCCATTTTGCGCGAGTTTCTTTCCAGTAGTCAAACCATTGTTTTTGGGTTCCTGGTTTTACAAAAAACTGCATTTCCATTTGTTCAAACTCTCTCATTCGGAAGATAAACTGGCGGGCAATGATTTCGTTACGGAAGGCTTTTCCTATTTGTGCTATTCCAAAAGGGATTTTCATTCGTCCAGATTTCTGCACATTGAGGTAATTTACAAAAATTCCTTGTGCTGTTTCGGGTCTGAGATAAATGGTATTTGCTCCGTCTGCGGTAGAGCCCATTTCGGTACTAAACATCAGATTGAATTGACGTACGTCTGTCCAGTTTTTGGAGCCCGATATAGGGCAGGCAATCCCCAATTCTTCTATCAATTGTTTTACGGCCGGTAAGTCGTCTTTTCCCAGCGAATCTTTGAATTTTTGCTCTATTTCTTCAATTTTTGTAACATTTCGGAGCACATTTGGGTTGGTTTTTCTGAATTCTGTTTCGTCAAAATCATCTCCAAAACGTTTCAATCCTTTGGCAACTTCTTTTTCTATTTTCTGTCTTATTTTTTCTACGTGTTCCTCAATCAATACATCGGCACGATATCGTTTTTTGGAGTCTTTATTATCTATCAAGGGGTCGTTGAACGCATCTACGTGTCCCGAAGCTTTCCAAGTAGTGGGATGCATAAAAATGGCGGCATCTATTCCTACAATGTTTTCGTGCATTTGTACCATCGATTTCCACCAATATTCTTTGATGTTGTTTTTCAATTCCGAACCATTTTGTCCGTAATCGTAAGTGGCGCTGAGTCCATCATAAATTTCGGAGGAAGGGAAAATATAGCCGTATTCTTTGGCGTGAGAAATTACTTTTTTAAGCAAATCGTCAGACATGTATGAGTGTTTTTATAGTTCAAAAGTAAAATTAGTAGTTTTTACTAGGTTTCCATAAGAAAGAGGAACAAAAGAATAATTCAGCCAATCAAAATTCTCTTATCTTTGACAAATAATCCTTGGCTTTGAGTAAAGAAAGAATCATATTAGGAATAGACCCAGGAACCACCGTAATGGGGTACGGGATTATCAAGGTAGTGGGAAACAAAATGACCTTATTGTCGTTTGGCGAAATTGTTTTGACAAAATATGACACCCACGCTCTCAAACTTAAAAAGATTTTTGAACGAACCTTGGGTATTATCGATGAATATCACCCCGATGAATTGGCGATAGAGGCGCCTTTTTTTGGAAAAAACGTGCAATCTATGCTCAAACTGGGAAGAGCACAAGGTGTAGCCATGGCGGCAGGATTGTATCGCGAGGTGCCAATCACAGAGTATTTGCCAAAAAAAATAAAGCAATCTATCACTGGTAGTGGAAACGCTAGTAAAGAACAAGTGGCCGCAATGTTACAAAACTTACTCAAGATAAAAACCCTACCCAAACGGCTAGATGCTACGGATGGATTGGCGGCTGCGGTGTGTCATTATTTTCAGGGCGATAGCGACCAAAACGGAGAAAGCTATACTGGCTGGAAGGCATTTGCAGCCAAGAACCCCAAGAGAATAAAGTAAGTAAAACAAAGCCCCTTTTTGAGAGAAAGAGGCTTGTAATGAATTCTATTTTGTTTTATTAGTCGAGGTCACCCACCAACCCTTCGGTAACATTTATAAGGTGGTCACCTACTTTTTCCAATGAATGGAAAATGTTGCTATACAAAGTCGCAGTTACAGCATTGTATTCCCCTGCTCCGATGTCTTGAAGATGCTGTTTACGGATTGTATTTCGATATTTATTTATTTCTTTTTCTTTTGCTAATGCTTTTTCAATGGTTACGCTGCTGTAGTTTTCAGATAAGTTTTCCATCATAATATCAAAAGCTTCATCAACTAAGCCGGCAAGTTTTACAAGCTTTTCTCTATTTTCTGGTTTGAAATAAATTTTCTTTTCGTGTTTAGATTCAATGGTCTTAGAAATTTGATAATAAATATCCCCAATCCTTTCTAGATCCCCAATGATACTAAGCATTCCTCTAATTCTGATAGAAGTGTCGGTACTCATCTCACCTTTTGATACTTTTGCCAGGTAATCAGCTACTTCTAACTCTATTCGGTCGGTAATTTCTTCGTATTTTTTTACCTTTTTGATGAGTTTTCCTATTTTTTTATTCTCTTTTTCAACCAAAAGATTAGAAATAAACCCGTTCATTCTTTGTGCAATATGTCCAAATTTTTCAATTTCCTTTTTTGCCTCAGTAATAGATAAATCTGGCGTTGACATCATTCCGGCACTGATAAATTCTAAGTGAAATTCTTCGTCATCTTCTCCTTTTGATTTTACCGTTCGTTCTACTAAACCAACAAGTTGTGGTACGAAGCCAATGAGCAACAATACGTTCAACAAGTTGAAAGTTGTATGAAAAATAGCAATACCTGTATTGTAAGAGTCTTTTTTGATGATTCCACCATTTGTGTCGTATTCGGGTATTGGATTTCCTGCACCAGTAAATTCCATAAACCACACAATTCCGTCAATTAAGAAAGGCATTAGAATAACAGCCCAAGCCACACCGATGATGTTGAACATAGAGTGAATTCTGGCAGAACGTTTTGCATGAACATTTCCTATCAAGGATGCTAATTCTGCAGTAATAGTTGTCCCAATGTTTTCTCCCAATACCATGGCACAAGCTACTTCAAACGGGATAACCCCAGCCGCTACGAGTGTCATGGTAAGAGCCATTGCTGCAGAGGATGACTGAATGACTACGGTAACAATGGTTCCCAACCCTACAAACATCAAGATACTCCAAAAACTACCTGTATTGAAATCGGCAAAGAACTGCACTAAGGGTGAACTAGCGTCTAGTCCTGGTACGGCTCCTTTTAATTCTCCTAATCCCATGAACAACAGTGCGAAACCGATGATTGCACCTGCCCAAGCTTTCATTTTTGATTTTCCGAAAAATAAGAAGGGAGCGCCAATGGAAATGATAACCAATGCATAATTCGCCATACTTACTTTGAACCCAAACAAGTTAATCAACCATGCGGTAATAGTAGTTCCTATGTTGGCACCCATCATCACTCCGGCAGACTGCATTAAAGTCAACAATCCTGCATTTACAAAACTGACAGTCATAACAGTAGTCACGGAAGAAGACTGAACGATGGAAGTAATTCCAAACCCTGTTAATACCCCTTTGAACCTATTGGAAGTAATGGAAGCAAGCATTTTTCGGAGACGTGATCCAGCGGCTTGTTGCAAGCCTTCGCTCATTATTTTCATTCCATAAATAAACATTCCCAGAGCTCCAATCAACACCATTATTCTGAAGAGTCCCCAAGGTCGTTTGGTTTGAAACTTTTGTTTTTCAGAAAACACTTGTTTGTCACCTTTTTCTACTCCAATTTTGTAGACATGTTTTTCACCTCCCTTTAAGCCTTCCAGCTTATAATGTGTAGAGGTAAGTGGGATGTCATGTATGGAATTCCAGTCAGCGTTGGCATACCCACTTTTGTGTCTTTTGGCTCCAATGTCTGTGTTCCATTTTATAACAACTGTATAACCCAATTCTTTTAGTTGAACAATTGCATCATAATCAATAGTCCATTTAAGGTCTGCTGAACCTTCTTTCTCTTTAGCATAGATGTTATGCAAAATATCAGAAGTAGGAGTATAATCATTTAAGGTTGCAAGAGGCTCTGTGTTTTCTGGTAGAAGGGTATCAGTTGCATTTCCGATATTCCCCAGAAAAAGCGTTACAAACATAGAAAAGTACAAGGTGAAGTTTTTCATATAAAGTGAGGTGTAATATTTTTTCAAAAATAGCTTTATTGTATTAACTGGAAAGATTCTCAATATTAAGTTAATGTTAAATGTATATTAAAAAAGTGTCAATTGTTTGGATAAAGTAAATTCAGTGTTAATTTTTATTAGTTTTGACCTCAATTATTAACAGTAAATTAATATGAGGTATCACAAAATAACAATTTTTATCTTAACTTTCTATGTAACACTCCTTTCAAATGTTGGTTTCACTCAAATCCAAACAGGATCATTTGGAAAGGGAATAGATTTCATAGCAAAAGACTCTTCATTTACGATGAATGTAGGTATGCGTTTTCAGGCATTATATTCAAATAATTGGGATGTGATTAGCGATGATTTAGCCCGATTAGGAAACCATTCTTCCAACTTTTTATTGAGACGATCCCGATTGAAATTTAAAGGGTACGCATTTTCCCCTAAAATTCAATATAAAATAGAAATGGCTCTTACTAATAGGGATATGAGCGGTGGCGACTCACCCGAATATAGTAATGCTTCTCGCCTTATGCTTGATGCTGTAGTAAAATGGAATTTTTCGAAGAACATGTGGCTTTGGGCGGGTCAAACAAAGTTGCCGGGGAATAGAGAGCGTGTCATTTCATCGGCAAATATGCAAATGGTAGACCGAAGCAGGCTGAATAGTAGATTTAATATTGATCGAGATATGGGGATTCAATTGAGGCATAAATGGAAGCTTGGCAAACAATTTCATATCGAAGAGGTATTCGCCTTTTCTCAGGGAGAAGGCAGGAATATCACAAGTGGAAATATAGGAGGTTATGACTATACGTTTAAACTAGAAATTCAGCCCTTAGGAAAGTTCAAATCAAAAGGGGATTTTAGCGGAGGAGATTTAAAAAGGGAGAAAAAACCAAAACTTGGAATCGGCATTGCCTATGATATAAACGATAGAGCAGGTAGAGATAGAGGTCAATTAGGAAACTTCTTAGAAGTATCTTCGGCAAATCTAAAGACACTTAATACTTTTTTTGGAGATTTTATGTTCAAATACAAAGGTTTTTCTGTGATGGGTGAGTATGCTCATCGCGATATAGGAGGAGGCGATAACAGGGTGTTTGACGAGAGTAATACTCAAGTAGGCTCGTATTACACTGGTCAGGCAGTTAACCTACAAGCCGGATTATTATTAAAAAACAATTTTGAACCTTCCATTCGTTATACTCATGTTGCACCCGTATCGAGTGCTAAAGAAAACGAGTACACTATTGGCCTGTCAAAATATGTGGTGGGACATAAGTTAAAAATTCAAACAGATTTGAGTTACAGAGAGATCGAGGCGAAAGATGATTTGTTCTTTTATCGTCTTCAATTTGAATTACACTTTTAATTTTTAAGAGCTACACGAAAGCATGGAACAGCCGACTTTTTGCTTTGCCCAATGCGGTCGTTTTGCGTACCATTTTTCTTGATTTGGTTGATCAGTATAAGGGTTTTGTAACAAGGTAAATAATTCCTCAATAAGACTGTAATCTCCTACTTCTGCTTTCTCTATTGCCAGCTGAGCCATGTAATTCCTCAAAACGTACTTGGGATTAGTTTGTTTCATTTTGGATAAACGAGTCGTTTCTTCAGCTCCTTCTTGTTTCACTAATTTTTTATACTCTTTGAACCAGTTTTTCCATTTGGACATATTGGAATTCAATTCTGAACCAGTGAGATAACTACTGAATTCGATGATGTGTTTAAACTGATTCCATTTAAACGAACAAAAATCGCTTAGCTCTCTGAAGAATAAAGTCATATCTATTTCGGATACCCGTAAATTTTCTTCGAGGGAATAAAGGACTGTATCAGACACTAAATCGGGTGCATACAGGCCTAGCTTTTTGCACATCATTTCGTGGTTCTTGTGTGCAAATTGAACTTTGAACCCTGTTAAAATATGTTCGAGAGGTTCGGCCTCCCCAATGAGTGGATAAATGGCATTTGCAAGTTGATTAAGGTTCCATAACGCAACATTCGGCTGGTTACCGAATCGGTATCTTCTGTGTTGCGAATCTGTGGTGTTTGGTGTCCACCCTGGGTTATAATCTTCTAGCCACCCATAAGGCCCGTAGTCAATGGTAAGCCCCAATATGGATAAATTATCCGTATTCATTACACCGTGAACAAATCCTACTCGTTGCCAGTGAATGATCATATTGAGAGTTTTTGTCACCACCTCTTGGAAAAACGCAAGATAAGTTTCTTTGGAGGGAGCTCCCAGATTCTCAAAGTGATACTTTATTGTGTAGTCCAGTAATCTTTGTAAGTTTTCTTTGTCTTGACGAGCGGCAAAAATTTCGAAATTTCCAAAACGAATAAAACTAGGGGCGACTCGACATACGATAGCTCCTTGTTCCTCTTGAACGTTACCATTATATAACATATCTCTTGGAACAAAATCTCCGGTTTTGACAAGAGAAAGCGCTCGTGTTGTGGGAACGCCTAGGTTGTGCATAGCTTCACTACACAAGTATTCACGAATGGAGGACCGTAAAACTGCCATTCCATCTGCTCCTCGAGAATATGGAGTCGGACCTGCGCCCTTTAATTGAAGCGCAATAGGGGTATTATGGATTTTTATTTCCGCTATATTTATGGCTCTTCCATCTCCCAATTGACCAGCCCATTGACCAAATTGATGACCGCCATAACACATTGCGTATGGCTCAAATCCGTTAAACTTACACTCTCCAGACATTACTCGAAGAAATTTTTCCTTTTCTATCTCCACTTCCCACTCATCTATCAATGGCTGAGAAAAGTGAATAAGGCTGGGTTTGGAGGGTGTAACGGGTTTTACAAACGAAAAACAAGCACCTTCTACTTGTCTCGGTTCATTAAGGCTTGAAGAATCGGCAGGCAGGTATTTGGAAAAAGTAGGATCAAGAGGTAAACTTAATAAATTCGGCATGTTAAGTTTTTTTATGAAGTTGCAACGAGGCCGAATTGATGCAATACCTAAGTCCACTTGGTTGAGGACCATCAGGAAATACATGACCCAAATGGGCGTCACAAGTATTACAAACTACTTCCACTCTAATCATCCCAAAAGAGGTGTCTTTTATATAGCCAATGGCATTTTCTTTGATAGGCTGCGTAAAACTAGGCCATCCTGTTCCCGATTCAAATTTAATGGTGGAATCAAATAAAGGTGTTTGGCAACAGACACAGTTGTACTTTCCGGGGTCGTATGCACTGCAAAATTCTCCCGATCCAGCAGGTTCAGTTCCTTTTTTTCGGGTAATTCTAAATTGCTCTGAAGTCAGTTGTTTTTTCCATTCTTCTTCCGATTTTTCGACTCTTTTTTCAGGTTCGAGAGAACCGTGATTGGCATATTTTATAATTGAATTCCAGTTTATCATGCGTTAGATGTTTTACATGAAGATAATGAATTTATTCCCAACATGCACGAGGAAAAAGAACACGAAGTGGGTAGAATTAGCCCCTTATTTCTTGACACAATTCAATTAATACCCCATTCGTAGATTTAGGATGAAGAAATGCAACTAATTTGTTGTCAGCTCCCTTTTTGGGTTCTTTCGTGATGATTGTGAATCCCTCCTTTTCGAGTCTTTCAAGCTCTTCTTTAATGTTGGTAACATCAAATGCAATGTGATGAATTCCTTCTCCTTTTTTTTCTATGAATTTGGCGATGGCACTTTCTGGATCAGTGGCTTGCACAAGTTCTATTTTGGATTCGCCAGTTTCAAAAAAAGAGGTAATAACATGTTCAGATTTTACCTCCTCTTGCTTGTAAGGCTTTTTATTGAAAAGAGCCGAAAACAACTTATTGGATTCTTGGATATTTTTTACCGCAATTCCTATGTGTTCAATTTTATTCATATTCATTCTATATTAACGTTTCGGGGTTTCGGGTTGGTTAAAAATTTTGTATTTTTATACTAATTCAAATATTAACAAAATTACAATTAAATTATGCTAAACAAAAGAGTAGAAGAAGCGTTAAATTCTCAATTAGTGGTGGAGGCATTTTCTTCCCATTACTATTTGGCTGTAGCTTCATGGGCTGAGGTAAACGGACTTAGCGGAACATCAGAATTTTTTTACGAACAATCAGACGAAGAGAGAATGCATATGCTTCGATTGGTTAAGTTTATAAACGAAAGAGGAGGAAAAGCGATTATCCCCCAAATAGATATGCCCACGAATGATTTTAAATCAATTAGGTACGTCTTCGAAGAGTTTTTGAAGCATGAATTGACCGTGTCTGCCAAAGTAAACGAAGTGGTGGGAATTTGTTACGAAGAAAAAGATTTTCCTACCATGAATTTTATGCAATGGTATGTTTCTGAACAGATAGAAGAAGAGGCGGTTGTAAGAACTATTATCGATCAATTAAATTTGATTGGGGACGACAAAAGTGGATTGTACCACTTTGATAGAGACCTAAAAAACATCAAAAACCCTCAAATTACAATCAATAATTCCGCAGAATAATTTCGCATACTCACTAAGAGAAAGAATGCGATGACGGGTTCATCGCATTTTTTTTGCAAAATTCAATCCAAAACCTCCTCTAAACCCATAATTATTTGTACTTTAAGAGAACAATCTAATTTGTTCAGTTAAAACACACCTACATTTCCAAATCTTATGATATTTTTAGCCTCACAACTCTCACCAGCAGTAATTGTACTTCTTGTATTATTGGTAATTTTTATTATTCTTTCAATAGTTATTGTCCCCGAAAAATCGGCAAAAGTAATTCAACGTCTTGGAAAATTTAATCGAATAGCAGATTCGGGTCTTAGTTTTAAAATTCCTATTATTGACTCTGTCGCTGGAACAGTCAATTTACGAGTACTACAATTAGACGTACACGTAGAAACAAAAACCATGGATAATGTGTTTGTGGTGATGCAAGCCTCTGTTCAATACAAAGTAATTCCGAGTAAAACAAAAGAGTCATTTTACAGCTTAGACGATTCGTCAAGACAGATTTCTTCTTTTATTTTTGATGTGATTCGAGCAGAAGTTCCAAAACTGGAATTGGACGAAGTTTTCTCGAGGAAAGACGATATTGCCAATGCAGTGAATCAAAGTCTTTCGGCCTCGATGGATGATTATGGTTTTGAAATAATTAAAACACTCATTACCGATATAGATCCGGATAGAAATGTAAAAGAGTCGATGAACAGAATTAATGCAGCTAAGAGAGACAAGGAAGCAGCCTTGCAAGAAGCTGAAGCGACAAAAATTACTATCGTAAAAGAGGCAGAAGCAGATGCGGAAAGTAAAAGACTACAAGGGGAAGGGGTTGCTGCACAGCGGATAGCAATTGTAAAAGGATTTAAAGAATCGATAGAAGATTTCAAAGATTCGCTAGACGAAATAAACTCCACCGAAGTGATGCAATTTGTGCTCTTGACTCAATATTTTGACACCCTCAATAGTATAGGGACTAAAGAAGGAAATAATACCATTTTGGTGCCTCATTCTCCTGGAGGGATGAAAGATTTTCAGCAACAAATTATAGAAGGAACTTTTGTAGGACAAAAAATGTCGGAGGTAACACCAACAAAACGAAAGCAAAAGGATTCTTCTTCTTAAATTTGCAGAAAAATTGACGCTATCTCTCACCTAATGAAATGGATTGACTTTTCAATATCATCACACAGCTTTTTTTGGGCAATTGTTCCTGATATGAACTCTACCTCAGTGTTGCTTTATTGGCAAGTGGGTTGTCTTGTGTTGGCTGTTGCTTTTATTTATTTGTTTTTCCATGGTAAAAGACAAAAACGAAAAATAAGGTCGTTCATGGAAAGGCGCACTGCTACAATAATTTCGCAAAAAGAAAAAATAGAAGAACAAAAAGCTTTGCTCGAATATGAGCACGAAAAATCTGATGAGTTATTGAAAGACATTTTTCCTAATAAGATAGTGAAAGTGTTGAAAAATAAAGGAAAAATAGAACCCGAATATTACGAAGAAGCTTCGGTGCTATTTGCTGACTTTGTGTCTTTTTCCAAAATTACGCCATCCCTTACTGCAGATCAATTAGTGGATACGCTAAACGTTTATTTCAAAAAATTTGACTTGGTCATTACAGAGAACAAAATGATTTTGATAAAAACCATCGGAGATAGCTATTTTGCTGTGGGAGGAGTGCCTAATAAAAACAGAAAGAACCCAATTTACACCGTCTTGTCGGGACTCCAAATGCAGAACGAAGTAAGTAAAGTGAACACAACTAAAAATCTAAATTGGCAAATTAGAGTGGGAATTACAACCGGAGAACTGGCCGCAGGAGTATTGGATACAAAACGACCTATGTTTGATGTTTGGGGCAGCTCTGTGAATGTGGCTAGCCGTCTTCAGGAAGCAGGATTGCCAGGAAAAGTGAATATTTCAGAAACTACCTACCGCTTGGTTTACCCTTTTTTTGATTGTGAAGAAAGAGGAGAAATTGCTACAAAAAATGTGGGGAATATACCCATGTACTTTGTGAACAGAATTAAACCTGAACTATCGGCAGATGAAGAAGGACTGGTTCCTAATTCTTTGTTTTGGAAATATGCACGAAATATTAAAAATGCCAAGCCCGATTACATTTCATTGTTCAAGGACATGAAAGAAAAAATAAGGAATGAACTACCCTCAGGAATTTATTATCACAATGAAAAACATGCGTTGAACATAATGAATGCTGCAGAGTTTTTAGGGTTTGGAGAAGAAATTTACACAGAAGACATTTTGCTATTAAAAACTGCAGCACTGCTCCACGATATCGGTTTTTTGGAGAGATATGAGAACAACGAAATTCTGGGTGCAGAATTTGCAAAAAATATCTTGCCTAAGTATAATTTTGATTCAGAACAAATAGAATTGATAGCCAGCTTAATTCTGGCGACAGAGCCTAGAAGAGAGCCTAAAACATTGCTGGAAGAAATAATGAAAGACGCTGATTTGGATTACTTAGGAAGAGACGACTTTAAGGAAATTAGCCATAAACTGATGAGAGAATACATCGAAAATGGCGTGATAAAAACACCGCTGGAATTTCATGAAGCGCAAGTGAAATTTCTCAAAACCCATCAGTTTTATACAGATACTGCTAAATCTTCGAGGATAAAAAAGAAAAAAGAAAATATTGGGATTGCTTTAGCTTTATATAATTCGCAAACTTAACACAGCCGTATCGTCTGGATAAGGTTTCGAACCTTTGTATTTATCAATTGTTTCAAAAAGTGCTTTGTTCATCGCTTTCATGTTCAAGTAGGAATTTTCTACCACCGCTTTCGCCAATCTTTCAGATTGAAACCGAATGTTTTCCTCGTTCTCCACTTCCACCATTCCATCCGTGTAGCACATTATTACTGTGTTCGGTTCGAAGGTTAATTCTCTCACCTGAATACTAGGAAGCTCTTCAAATATTCTTAGGGCAATACATTCTGTATTTAGTTCAGTTACATTTTTTTATGAACCAATATAGGGTAATTGTGTCCAACGTTTATGTATTTTAACTTACGATTATGCTCGGTGTAATACCCAATAAAGAAGGTAATGAATTTTTCTCCTTTTGCTGCTGAAAATACGCTTGTATTCAGTTCTTTTACTAATTCTTCAATCGTGAGATTGTTGTGATTGTATTTGACATTTGCTCGCAGAGTGGCTTGAAAATTTGACATGAGCATTGCTACAGACATCCCTTTACCAGAAACATCGGCAATACAAAAAACATATTCATTTTTATTAATAGGAATGAAATCGTAATAGTCTCCACTCACCATTTCTGTGGCGAGATAGGTAGCCGAGATAACAATGTATTAGTTGGAAGGTAAGTCATTGGGGAGGAATAATTTTTGCATCAATACCGCCAATTTCATGTCATTTTCTTTCAGCTTTTTGTTCAACAACTCTTTTGCGAGAGTTTTGGGTTCTATCGCCACCGAGACAACATTCGCAATAGTCTGAATAAACCCCACATGATGTGAAATAAAGGAAGTCAAATCTTCTTCCTTTATTCCTCCTATCAGTAAAAAGAAAGTGGTTTTCGTTAATGAAAAATAGGCATAATCAAATCAAACCCCTTTAATTTTTCAATGTTGGTATCTTCCAAAAGAGTTGTTTGTGTTACAGAGAGCATTTTGGTTTTATTGAAACCCGTGCAATCTTGATCTGTTCCAAAACTTATGATACACTTCTAAACATTTCTATTATTGATAAAAGCAAGCTTAGAAACTCCGATTTAGTAACGCATTACATTTTCAAACTGATCCAAAACATCACTAATCTTGTAATTTTTGTTTACTGAGTTGGTTATCTCCAGAAGGGCAATTAATTTTTGCCTTTCTGTAGCCAATTCGTTATCATAATTCTGTCTTAAATTTTAAGAGAAATGTAACAATTTACCTGGTCAAAAGCAATATTCGTTTTCGTCTATTATTTTAAGTGCAATTTTTTGGTAACAAGATTTAATATTGATGGGTTCGTGTTTCGTAAATCTCTTCAGTCCCATCAACATCATTTTGAGTTCATCTCCTTCTGCAAAAGAATATAATGCATCGGTAGCCGCTTTATTTATTCGGTGAGAGGCTTCGTAAAAGAAAGCTTCCACCATAGCAATTTGTTCTTGGCAGGCATCTTCTCCTTTCATAGCTACTAATTTTTCTACTCTTAGCATAATCGATTCTGCCAAGTAGGTGTCAATCACCATGTCGGCATTTGCCATCAATACCTCTTGTTCTTTTGCCAAGGTTGCCATCAGCTTTTGCACAGCAGAACCGGCTACCATCAATATAGCTTTTTTGAATCCTGCCAATGATTTCTTTTGAGCAGCAAACAATCCCTCTTCGCCTTCTTCAAAACTTGGAACCGACATCAGTTCGTCCGCTATTTTCATGGCAGGCCCCATCAAATCTATTTCGCCTTTCATCCCTTTTTTCAGAATCATGTTTACCAAAAGTAGTCTGTTGATTTCGTTTGTTCCTTCAAAAATCTTGTTGATTCGGGCATCACGGTAAGCTCTTTCTACCAAAGTCTCGGCAGAATATCCCATTCCTCCATGGATTTGAACTCCTTCGTCTACAACAAAGTCCAAGCAATCAGACCCTACCACTTTCAGCAGAGCACATTCGGGAGCAAACTGCTCAATTCCTTTGAGTGTTGCTTGTTCTTTCGCCATTCCTCCGTCAACCAGTGCTTTGATGGCATCGTCTATGTTTTGAGCTGCTCGGTAGTTTGCCGATTCGCTGGCAAAAATAGAAACCGCCATTTTTCCTAACTTATTTCTGATTGCTCCATATTTGGCAATGGGCCGTCCAAATTGCTCTCTGTCGTTGGCATACTTTACAGATTCTGTTACAATTTCTTTGGCCGCTCCCGTGGTTCCGATAGACAATTTAATTCGCCCAATATTTAGGATATTCAAGGCTATTTTGAATCCATTTTCTCTTTCCGAAAGCATGTTTTCAACGGGCACTTTTACGTTGTTGTAAAACACCTGACGAGTAGACGAACCTTTGATTCCCATCTTTTTTTCTTCGGCATTGAGCGTGATTCCTTCGCTGTCGGCTTCTATCAAAAAGGCCGTTAGTTTTTCGTCATCATCAATTTTGGCAAATACCGTGTGCAAATGAGAGAACCCGGCATTGGTAATCCACATTTTTTGCCCCGTAATCAAATAGTGTTTTCCATCTTCAGAAAGTACGGCTTTTGTCTTTCCAGAATTGGCATCACTTCCTGCGCTTGGCTCGGTCAAGCAGTAAGAAGCTTTCCACTCTCCCGAAGCCAATTTTGGTATGTATTTGGCTTTTTGTTCGGCATTTCCATAATACAAAAGTGGCAAAGTCCCAATTCCGGTGTGAGCACCGTAAGCCACCGAGAAAGAATAACTTCCACCTAGTGCCTCGGTTGCGAGCATGCTAGTTTTAAAATCCATGCCCATTCCACCCAATTCCTCAGGAATCGAAATTGACAACAGGCCTAGTTCTCCCGCTTTGTCCATCAAGGCAGGCATAAAACCTTCTTCCATGCTATCCATTCTGTCTAAATGGGGTATAATTTCGGTTTTGACAAAATCCTTACACATCTCGGCTAGCATTTTTTGCTCTTCATTCCACTCTTCTGGGATAAATATTTCGCTTGCTTTTGTGTCTCTGATGATAAATTCACCTCCTTTTATTGCTTCCATTTTTTTAGATTTTCATTTTTTTAGATTTTCAGATTTTCGTACTGAAACCCTTTTAATTTGTTATTAATTTAGATGTTCGGATTCTCGGATATTTAGATTTTCTGACCAAGAAGTATATTTTAATTCTAATAGCTAATATCCTTGAAGGTAGTTAGATCATTTTATTTTTTCATTCAAATAATTATTAATTCTGATAATCTGAGAGTCGGAATGTCCGAGAATCTATACGTCAAAGAATCCTAAAGTCCAACATCTAAAATCTATGCTTTAATATCTGTGAGTTTTAACTTAACAACTCATATATTCCCGCAGCTCCTTGTCCAGTTCCTACGCACATAGTTACTGCGCCATATTTTTGTCTTCTTTTTCTCATTTCATTGAATAACTGTACCGATAGTTTTGCTCCTGTACATCCAAGTGGATGTCCGAGTGCAATGGCCCCTCCGTTTACGTTTACTATATCAGGATTTAACCCCAATTCGTTAATCACCGCCACAGATTGCGAGGCAAACGCTTCATTTAGTTCCACTTGTTCAAGGTCATTAAGAGAAAGTCCCGCTTGTTTTAGTGCTTTTGGCATGGCATACAAAGGTCCCATTCCCATGATTCTTGGTTCTAATCCTGCTACCGAGTATGACATTAATCTTGCGATGGGAGTCAAGTTATTTTCTTTCAAAAATTTCTCAGAAACCACCATTACAAAAGCTGCTCCATCCGAAGTTTGTGAGGCATTTCCGGCGGTTACTGTTCCTCTTGCATCAAATACTGGACGCAATCTTGCCAATCCTTCCATGTTTGTTCCTCTTCTCACTCCTTCATCTGTTTCGCACACAATATCTCTCGTCTGTTGCTTTTCGTTTTCATCCAAGTAAGTTTCTTTGATAAAAACGGGAACAATATCCTCTTGAAATCTTCCGCTGTCAATTGCTTGTTCTGCTTTGGCGTGAGAGTTTACCGCAAATTCATCTTGCATTTCTCTAGTAATTCCGTATTGTTTGGCAACTGCTTCGGCAGTGAGTCCCATTCCCCAGTACCATTCTTGACTTTTCTTGGAAACACTTGCATTAGGAACTAGTCTCCATCCTCCAAAAGGAATGGGCGACATAGTTTCTACACCACCAGCAATAATACAATCTGCCATTCCGCTATTGATTTTTGCTGAGGCAATTGCAATCGTTTCCAATCCAGAAGAACAATATCTGTTTACGGTCATTCCTGGTACTTTTTCGGTGTCCAATCCCATCAAAGAGACCATTCGTCCGATGTTGAGTCCTTGCTCAGCCTCGGGCGTTGCGTTTCCTACAATTACATCATCAATTTGATCTGCCGCTACATTGGGCACGTTTTTCATCAAATGCCTAATTACATCTGCCGACAAATCATCTGCTCGGTAAAAATTGAACATTCCTCGAGGTGCTTTTCCTACTGCTGTTCGGTATCCTGCTACTATGTATGCTTTCATTTTTTCTTAGATTTTCTGATGTTCAGATTTTCGGATATTCAGATCGAAAAACCTCACAACAATTTATTTTATATGGTTTTTAAACGCCATTATCATTTTTACTAAATCAGTTATTTTAATTTTAAACTATTCAAGATTCTTGTTGTCTATGTGTTTTATCCGATTAGAGATTGTTAGTTGTGTTTCTATTTCAAATAATGAACCTAAAGACATTGACAAATAATGAGCAAACTCTTTCTGAGATTTTCTTCTCGAACCTTCTGCTATATTTGAAGGAACAGAAACGGAAGCTCTTCTCAATTGAGAAACTATTCCAAACTTTTCATCACTTGGAAAATCAGCAACTAGCTTATAAATTTCTACAGACAATTCAATTGCTTTATGCCAAATTTTAAGTTCCCTATAATTATGCATTTTATTTGTTTTTTAATAATTCGTTCATTTTCATCTATTTTCGTCATCAGAGTCTGAATATCCTAAAATCTGAACATCCCAACATCCAAGAGAAACCTTAGTTTCTCAACACCTTCCCTGTTTTCAAAATACTCTCTATCCTCTTCAGGGTCTTTTCTTGCATGCACAATTCCAAGAATGTTTTTCTTTCCAGATCCAGTAAATATTGTTCAGTCACTTTGGTTCTTTTTGATAATTCGCCTCCGCACATTACTGTTCCTAGTTTCTCAGAAATCAGCTGATCATGATCAGAAATGTAATTTCCTGCTTTCATGGAGTGAGCTCCCACATATACGATTCCTATTCCTTCGTTTCCTAGTACTTCAATGTCGGTTCTTTGTGGTTTTTCTACATAACCTTTGGCATCCATCAATAATACTTGCTGTTTTGCATACCCAATTTGGTGGGCTCTGCTCACAATTACTTCGTCCGTTCCTTCTCTCAAATACCCCAACTCAAACGCTTCCTGACCTGAGGTAGAAACTTTGGCCTGACCAATGGTCAAGAATCTATTTCTCAATTGATTGGTTCTGATGTCTCCGTCTTTCAATTCATCATTCAATCGAACAACAAACTCTTTGGTTCCGCCACCGCCAGGGATCAATCCTACTCCAAACTCTACCAATCCCATATAGGTTTCGGCATTGGCAATTACTTTGTCGGCATGTAGGCAAATTTCGCAACCACCTCCAAGTGCCATTCCGTGAGGAGCAGCCACCACCGGGATGGATGAATATCTCAATCTCATCATGGTATTTTGGAAAGCTTTGATAGAGAAATTTAATTCATCCCAATCTTGCTCAATCGCCATCATGAATATCATTCCTATATTGGCACCAGCCGAGAAGTTTTGACCTTCGTTCGCAATCACAATTCCTTTCCATTGTGGATCAGTCTCCGCCAAATCAATGGCTTTGTTCAATCCTTGCAAGATTTCACTACCAATTGTATTCATTTTGGTATGGAACTCTACATTCAATACTCCATCACCCAAATCAATAATATGAACTCCCGCATTTTTCCATACGGTGTTGGTTTCTCTTAGGTTTTCTAATAAAATTAAGTGTTCGGTTCCAGGAATTACTTTGTACGATTTACTAGGAATATCATAATACAAGCGAGTTCCATTTTCTACTTTATAAAACGATTCATTTCTAGCCTCAATCATGTCGTACACCCACTGGGCGGGTTTCATGTTGGCTTGTTCCATGTGTGTGAGTGCGGCTTTTACTCCTACAGCATCCCACGTTTCAAAAGGACCAAGTTCCCAACCAAAACCTGCTTTCATTCCATCATCAATACGGTACAATTCGTCTGATATTTCTGGAATTCTGTTCGATGCATACTGGAACACTCCGTTGAATGATTTTTTGTAAAATTCACCCGCTTTGTCCATTCCATTGTACAACATTTTGGTCCTGTCTCTCAAATTATCTATGGATTTCACCATTTCTAAGGTTGGAAACTTGGCTTTTGATTTAGTTTGATATTCTAAAGTTTTCAGGTTTAGTTCAAGAATTTCGCTCTTGCCGTCTTCGTTTTTCACTTTTTTATAAAAACCTTGTCCAGATTTACTTCCTAGCCAGCCGTTTTCTAACATCTTAGAAATGTAGCCAGGAATCGTAAACAACTCTTTTCTTTCGTCATTTGGGCAGTTTTCGCGCACCCCGTTGGCTACGTGCACCAAGGTGTCCAATCCCACCACATCACAGGTACGGAAAGTAGCAGATTTTGGTCTTCCCATTACCGGGCCAGTCAATTTATCTACTTCGCCTACCGTGAGTCCCATTTCTTCAACGGTATGGAATAACGCTTGAATAGAAAATACCCCAACCCTATTTGCAATAAATGCAGGAGTATCTTTGGCAAGAACGGTTGTTTTCCCTAATATTTTTGAGCTGTAATTCATCAAAAAATCCACCACAGCTGGGTCAGTTTTTGGGGTAGGAATAATTTCCAACAATTTTAAATACCTGGGAGGATTAAAAAAGTGAGTTCCCAAAAAGTGTTTCTGGAAATCTTCGCTTCTTCCTTCTAGCATCATCTGGATAGGTATTCCAGAAGTGTTGGAAGAAATAATTGTCCCGGGCTTTCTGTGTTTTTCGATGTTGCCAAACACAATTTGTTTGATGTCGAGCCTTTCTACCACCACCTCGATGATCCAATCGGCTTTGGACACCAAATGAATGTCATCTTCTAGGTTTCCTGTGGTAATTCTGCTAGTGTAAGATTTGCTGTAAATGGGCGAAGGGTTGGATTTCAATGCCGAAGTCAAGGCATCGTTTACAATTTTGTCCCGTGCTTGCTTGTCTTTGGATTCTTTTGCTTCGTTTGGCACAATGTCCAAGAGTAACACATCCAGTCCTACATTGGCAAAATGACACGCAATTCGTGACCCCATTACTCCAGACCCTATTACTGCTACTCGTTTGATGTTTCTTTTCATATTCTAACTATAAATTATATTAATCGCTGTCGCGAAAAAAATTAGTGATCACCAGAAAGAAAAATGTGGTTTTCATCAATTAATTCATTGATGTCGCCCAATACTTTGAAAAATGTATCTAGTTCTTTCTTTTTTAAATTTTGTCTCAGATGATTGTTAAATTGAATCACTTTTTCTTTTGAAATTTCTCGTTTTTCTTTGCCTAGTTCGGTCAAAAATATTCGAACTTTTCGTTTATCCTCTTTGTCTACTTCTCGATAAATTACTTTTTCTTCTTCTAAATTTTTGAGAGTTCTTGTTAAACTCCGTGACTCCATTCCCATTTTCGGCCCCAAGCTAGTAGATGGTGTTCCTTCTTTGATGTCGATATTTAGCAAGACCATTCCTGTAGCCATACTCACACCGTGCTGGGCAGCCTGAACATTATACATTCGTGCTATCTTGTGCCACGTGGAGCGAATATTAAAATCTATGGTTTCTTCTGGTTTCATATTGTTTGTTGAACGAATATAAACAAAAAATGTTATGCTTGCATAACAAATGGCGCTATTTTTTACATTTTATTTTTCATTCATTTTTTTTCTCCCTGATGATTGGCACAATCTCAAATAAGAATGATTGCAAGACAAGAGTATTTTGACTAATTTTGAATCAAAATAAATAAGAAGATGAGTATTTCAGAAATAGAAAACGAAATTTTAGAGGAGTTTTCAATGTTTGATGATTGGATGGAGAAGTATGAGCATATCATCGAATTGGGAAAAGAATTGCCGATAATTTCGGAAACCCAAAAAACTGACGAGAACATTATAAAAGGCTGTCAATCTAGAGTGTGGCTTCATGCGGAAAAAGAAGGAGAAAATATTTCCTACTCTGCCGATAGTGATGCCATCATCACAAAAGGAATAATAGCCTTGCTTATTAGAGTATTGAACAACCAAGATCCTAAAGAAATTGTAAAAGCAGAGCTTGGTTTTATAGACGAAATAGGATTAAAAGAACATTTGTCTCCTACAAGATCAAATGGCCTTGTAAGCATGATAAAACAAATGAAAGTGTACGCTTTATTGATGCAACAAACTGCATAAAACGATGAAAAAAAAGGAACTAGAAGACACAATTATCGCGGTAATTAAAACAATTTTTGACCCTGAAATCCCAGTTGATATCTATGAGCTAGGATTGATTTATGATGTTAGAATCGACAAAGAATGCAATGTAGAGGTTGATATGACCCTTACGTCACCTTCTTGTCCTGTTGCGGAAACTCTTCCGGTTGAGGTGGAAGATAAAATAAAAGGCATAGAGGCAGTAAAATCAGCCAAAGTTCAAGTAGTGTTTGACCCCACTTGGACCAAAGATATGATGAGTGAAGAAGCTCAGCTAGACCTCGGTTTTATGTAACAACAAACACAACAATGAAAACCGTAGGAATTTACTTTCATTTGCATGAATCATACATCGATAAGGCTGCATTGGAGTTGGAAGGGATACAGTCCTACATCCAAAACGAAAATACTTTTACTGTTTATGCCGATGGGTTTAGACCCAACATCAAATTACAAGTGAATGAAACAGATTTTGAACAGGCACTCAAAATTCTCCAAGACTTGAGACGGGAAGAGGAATAGTGTTGTTAAAAAAACATCCTTAATATCTTACTCCAAGCCGACTCCAAACCGAACAATTATTCCATTAGATTTGCGTTTAACACAAGCGTAAATTAGCCAAAGAAGGCAAAAAAAATAATGGAAAACCAACTTGCAATAGAACCAAAACCTAGACCACGATTCAGAAAAGTAAAGAGAGTATTTTATGTACTTATCGCGACTCTTTTACTGACAATCCTGACGGGTTTTATTTTGGCGAAAGTGTATGAAAATGAAATAAAGAAATATGCAATAGACGAGGTTAATGGTTACTTGAAAGCGAAACTGAAGATTAAGGAAGAGAACGTTTCGTTTTCTTTCTTTAAGAAATTTCCCAATGCTAGTCTAAATTTTGCTGATTTATTGATTGAGGATGAGAATCAAAAGGACACCATTTTGTTTGCAGAAAATTTTTCTCTTGAATTTGGTTTAGGCTCACTGTTTTCCGGTAACTATGAGGTAAATGAAATAGATCTAGACGATGCTCAGGCAAATTTAAAAGTAACAGCTGAAGGAGATGAGAACTATATTTTTTGGAAGCAAGGGGAGCAACCCGACTCTTCAAAAAGCACTTTGACTTTTAGCCTAAAAGAAGTCAATTTTCATCAGGTTGAAGTCAACTATGAAAACAAAAAAACTCTCAACTTGGCCAAATTAGTCATTAATGAAGCTCAATTTGAGGGCGACTTTGGAGCAGACTCTTCGGTGGTTTCCATTGAGTCGGATCTCTGGATTTCCGCTCTACAAAATGACAGTACAGTTTTATTTAAAGATAAAAGAAGTTCGGTTTCGATAGAGAAAGCACTCTTTGAGAAAGAAAAGGTTGCATTGACGGACGGCAGACTAACAGTGGGAGAGATGTCGCTCAATGTAGACGCTTTGTTTGATGTAGTAAACCATAAAAACACCGTGAATGCTTTAGCGAGCAATGTGGAAATTTCGGAGGTATTCTCACTCATGCCCAATGAGGTAAGCGAAAAATTAAAGGTATACAAAACAGATGGCTTTGTAGATGGAAATATAGAAATTACCTCTAACAAGAAAGAGGAAACTCCGCGAATAAAGGCCGATTTTACCATTCAAAAAGGAACGGTTACTGAAACAAATTCGAACGTAAAACTAGAGAATCTCAAGTTGATAGGATTGTATGAACTATCCCCTTATTCTCAAAAAATAGAGCTGACTGAAGGAAGTGGAACGTTGAGTGGAGGAAATTTTTCTCTCACAGGAAAGCTCTTGGGAACTTCTATTCAAACAATCATGACAAAGATTACTGGAAATCTTGAGTTGGAAAAATTAGCAAAATTTCTCAACATACCCACCATTGAGTCCATGGGAGGAAATATTTCAATCGACAATGAATTTAGAGGAAGGTATAAAGAGGGTAATTTATCGGTGACTGAGTTTTTGGGAACAGCCAGCCTACAAAACGCATCGATGAAATTATCAAACAACCTGTCTTACTATCAAGAGTTTACAGGAAACATAACTTTCAACCGATTTAAATCAAACGCTCAACTCACCGGAAAGTACGGAAATTCAGATTTATCGATTAGCACTCAGTTTTCCAATTTTATCCCCTATTTGTTTAATAATCAGTCGTTGGAGGCAAATATTTACGTTCAATCTGAGTTTTTAGAATTAGATGAGTTGATAGGAAACCAGAAGCAAGAAGTGGAAGCAGGAAATGATACTTCTGGAGTCGTATTCCCGAAAAATATAGAAGCAACATTGAGGGTTTCGGTGGAGAAATTGATGTATCAAAAACATCAATTAACTCAAGTTTCGGGATCCGTTACCTTGAATCAAAATGAGATCAAATCAGATAATTTGGTCTTTCAATCAAATAAAGGAAACGTTAACTTGTCTGGTAGCTTAACCTCTCAAGACGATGGATTTCTATTACAATCTAACATCGTTTTGGGTCAAATTGATATGAGCGATTTGTTGTTTAGGTTTAATAATTTTGAACAATCTGTAGTGCGGAGCGAGCACTTATCAGGAAGAGCAAACGCGGTAGTTTTTGTTCAATCTGAATTAACAAAACACCTAGAAATGGAGTTGAACTCGCTGGTTGTAAACGCTGAGTATTCAATTTCGGAAGGAGAATTAAAAAACCTTGAATTATTTCAGGAGATTGGCGATTACCTAAGGTCCAATTCGATTGCGAGAAGTGTGGTAAAAGTGGATGAGTTATCCCAAAAATTAAAACACGTTAAGTTTTCGGAATTTAGCAATACCCTAGAAATAAAAGACAGAATGATACGGATTCCTTCCATGAATATTCGTACTTCAGCTATGGATATTGGGCTCTATGGTTCTCAGAGTTTTGATTTTGACATTCATTATGGAATTAACCTGAGGCTCAAGGATATTTTAACAAAAAAGAAAGACACAGAATACGGCTACATTTTAGACGATGGAACCGGTGCTCGTCTCTTTTTATTAATGACCGGAACTATCGATGAACCTATTTTTAAATTGGACAAAGAGGGTAGAAAAAACTTCAAAGAAGAAAAACGTATCGAGGAAAAAAACAATGTAAAAGGAATATTGAAAGAGGAATTCGGTTTGTTCAAAAACGATAGTTCGGCTCAAAAATCGCACGCAAAACCCAAGCCAAAACCAAAATTTGAGGTAGAGTGGGAAGAAGACACAAAATCTGAAGAAGTAACGAAAAAATCTGAAATAAAGGATAAAAAGGAAGACAAATCGAAAAAGAAAAAATCTTGGTTGGACAAACTAAAGGGAGAAGAAGAAAAGAAGAAAAAAGTAGGATTTGAGATAGAATAATTTTTTCTGGCTATTAAGTCGGGTAAAATTGGCAAAAAAACTAACTTTACTACTCTCAAAAAATAGCACATGAAAAAATTCATTACCACACTCATCATTTTGGCTTTTGCTGTATTGGCAGGATTTTCGCAAGTATATGATCCTGTAGATTGGGAATACTCGGTGGAACAAAACGGAAAAGAGGCCACTTTGATATTTACTGCCACGATTGAGATAGGATGGCATGTATATTCTCAAACGTTAGAAAGCGATGACGGTCCGGTTGCTACGGAAGTCACTTTTGTACCTAATTCTAACTACGAATTGGTGGGGAAAACCACTGAATCAAAAACGTACAAAGAGTACGATCCAAATTTTGAAATGAATCTGACTTTTTTCAAAACAAAGGCAGTTCTCAAACAAAAGGTAAAGCTCAAAACAGACAAGCCGTTCGATATTGAGGGAAGCGTCTATTTTATGGTGTGCAACGAATCTATGTGCTTGCCGCCAAGCGATGCCGTTCACAGGTTTCAATTAAATAAGGAGGCTACAAACGAAGAAACTTCGGTACCAGAATTGAAATTAGTAGAGGGCAAGGATATAAGTACTCAAGAAAATTCTTCGCAAGGCGGAGGAATTGAAGATCCGGCTCAATGGACGTTTTCTTCAAAAAAACTGAATGACCGAGTATTTGAGATTACCGCAACCGCTATCTTGGACAAACACTGGCACATTTACGCCAATAAGCAGGTAAGCGATATGATAATTCCAACCGAACTTTATGTTGCCGATACGATTGGGCAGATGAAGGGCGAGATGAAGGAGACAGGAGTGATTCATGAAGTATACGAGGAGGTAAATGATGCCGACAGCCGTTACTATGAGAACGAAGTTACTTTCTCCCAACAAGTTACCGTGAAAGAGGGAGTAGAGACTTTTACGGTAGAATTGTCCTACATGTTATGCGATACGAGCCATTGCCTTCCTCCAACCTACGAAGAAATAAAAATAGACGCAGCCACAGGAAATATTGTGAAAGACAGTGCTTCAGGTTCATCCGTTTCCAGTGCGCTTGAGATCTTGCCAGCTATGGAGAATTTTGACTTAAATAATCCGGTAGCCGATTGTGGAGGTGAATCTGCCAACAGCGAGGAGAAAAAAGGATTGTGGCTGTTATTTTTGTTAGGAATTGGAGGAGGTTTGTTTGCTATCCTAACTCCTTGTGTGTATCCAATGATACCTTTGACAGTTAGTTTTTTTACCAAGGGTGGTCAAGATTCCAAAGGAGGATTTGGGAAAGCAGCCCTTTATGGACTGTTCATATTTTTGATATACACTTCGCTTAGTTTGCCATTTTGGTTTACCGATGCAGATCCACAGGTATTGAACGGAATAGCAACAAACCCTATTCTCAATTTAATCTTTTTTGCGGTATTTGTATTCTTCGCATTTTCCTTCTTAGGGTATTACGAACTTACTTTACCTTCCAAATGGAGCAACAAAGTGGATTCTGCTTCCAACGTGGGAGGAATCATTGGAATAGCCTTGATGGCATTGACTTTGGCACTGGTTTCTTTTTCTTGTACTGGCCCAATTTTGGGTTCCGTATTGGCAGGAGTGTTAAAGGATGGACCATTGCCGCTCACAGTGGCTTTAGCAGGATTCGGATTAGCACTTGGTTTGCCATTTGCCATTTTTGCAGCTTTTCCGAGTTTAATGAAAAAATTACCTTCTTCGGGAGGTTGGTTAAACTCAGTAAAAGTAGTTCTTGGATTCCTGGAATTGGCGTTGGCAATAAAATTCTTGTCCAATGCAGATTTAGTGATGCAATGGGGATTAATAAAAAGAGAAGTCTTCTTTGCGCTTTGGATATTAATTAGCCTCGGATTGGTGGCCTACCTATTTGGGCTCATCAAGTTTCCTCATGACCACGGAAAAACAAAACTATCTTTCTTTAGAGTTTCATTTGCCCTTACGATTTTGGCATTTGTGGTGTATTTAATTCCTGGACTTTCGGGAGGAGAAAATGCAAATAGGAAACTGGTGAGTGGGTTTCCACCCCCAATGCATTATAGTTTCTTTGGTGGAGAAATGTTCCATGCTTACAAAGACTACGAAGAAGGCAGAAAAGCGGCCGAAGAACAGGGAAAACCCATGCTAATAGATTTTACAGGTTGGGCTTGTGTAAACTGCCGAGAAGTAGAAGAAAACATTTGGCCAGAGCCAGAGGTAATGAAACTTATTTCGGAAGAATTTATTCTAGTTTCGTTGTACGTAGATGAAGACATTGAACTACCAACCGAAGAGCAAGGAGAGGTAGACATTAAGTATGACAACGGTAAAATCAAAAAGAAAAAGATTAAAACGGTAGGGGACAAATGGTTCACATTCGAAACAATTGTGTTCAAAAACAATGCGCAGCCGCGATACATCTTGTTGTCGGATGATGGCAGGTTGCTGAACAACCCTATCAGTTATGCGGATATCAAAAAAGGAGGAGGAGCAGCATTTTATGCCGATTTTTTGAGATGTGGACTAGAAGCTTACCAATCAATTAACTAAGAAAAATATAGAAGAACAGAATTAAATGAAAAACCCTTTTATTGCCCTAGCGCTGTTGGCTAGCGTTTCGTTGTGGTCGTGCAACGGAGAAAAGCCCCAAAAACAAGAATTTCCAGACGAAGAAGAAGTAATTGTTCCAGACATGAGGTTTGGGTTCGATTTTAATAACTACGATGTTCAAGAAGGATTGGTAGAACAAGACTGGACACTGAGTCACCTTTTTGCACAATATGATGTGTCTCAGGCAGATATTAATGAAGCCTATCTTATTTCAAAAGACAGTCTTGAGTTAAACTATATCTCTCCAAATAGAGAATACTACATGCTTTGTAGAAAAGATAACGACACGGTAAACAATTTACAATATGCGATTTACGTAAAAAATGCGGTAGAGTA
>Ga0255775_1000439_pt1 | contig 41370 bp, 48 predicted proteins | sample 011ome_26_FD_179973 | JGI IMG/M metagenome (GOLD analysis project Ga0255775, IMG submission 179973) | Coastal salt marsh microbial communities from the Groves Creek Marsh, Skidaway Island, Georgia - 011511BT metaG (version 2) | ecosystem: Environmental > Aquatic > Marine > Intertidal zone > Salt...
AAAGTGTTAATCCAGATGAAGTTGTTGCAATGGGTGCAGCAATTCAAGCAGGTGTGCTTCAAGGAGATGTAAAAGATGTACTTCTTTTAGATGTTACGCCTTTATCTCTAGGTATTGAAACTCTAGGGGGTGTATCAACTAAGCTTATTGAGAAAAACACAACAATACCAACAAAAAAAAGCCAAGTATTTTCTACAGCGGAAGACAATCAACCTGCAGTTTCTATAAGAGTGCTCCAGGGTGAAAGAGAAATGGCAACTGATAACAAAATGTTAGGAAATTTTGAATTAGTCGGTATCGCTCCTGCACCAAGAGGGGTTCCTCAAATTGAAGTTACTTTTGATATTGATGCAAACGGTATAGTCAGTGTTTCAGCAAAAGATAAAGGAACTGGAAAAGAACAAAAAATTCAAATCCAAGCTTCAGGTGGATTAAGTGAAGAAGAAATTGAAAAAATGGTTAAAGATGCTGAGGCTAATAAGGAAGAAGATAAAAAGAAAAGAGAGTCTGTAGATACAAGAAATCAGGCTGATACTTTAATTCATTCAACTGAAAAAAATCTTAAAGAGCATGGGTCAAAAATTACTGATGCTGAAAAAAAAGCAATAGAAGATTCATCATCAAGTTTAAAAGAAGCTCTTAAAGGGACTGACAATGAAGACATTAAGAAAAAAACAGAGGCGTTAGTTCAAGCATCAATGAAATTAGGTGAGGCTATATATAAAGCTCAAGAGAAAAAACCAGACTCATCTAACGATAGTAAAAATAATGAAGAAGGAAAAAAAGACGATAACGTAGTTGATGCAGATTTTGAGGAAGTAAAAGAAGAAAATAAAGAAGAAGATAAAGAAAAAAGCGCTTAAGAATATCAACGATCATTATCTCAAGGTAACTTATGGCTAAAAGAGATTTCTATGATGTTTTGGGTGTAGGAAAAAGTGCATCTCCCGATGAATTAAAGTCAGCATATAGAAAACTAGCTGTCAAATATCATCCCGACAAAAACCCTGGTGATAAAGTTGCAGAAGATAAATTCAAAGAAGCCAGTGAGGCGTATGGAATTCTCTCTGATAAAGAGAAAAAACAAAACTATGATAATTTCGGTCATGCGGCCTTTGAAAATGGAGGTGGAAGACAAGGTGGTGGTTTTGGTGGATTTGGTGGGGCAGATTTTTCAGATATTTTTGAAGATTTTTTTGGTGATTTTGGTGGCGGTGGCAGATCAAGAAATAGAAGTTCTAATAATAGAGGTTCAGATTTAAGATATGATTTGTCAATCACACTTGAAGAAGCTTACCAAGGTAAAAAGCAAGATATTAAATTTTCAACAACAGAAAAATGTAATACATGTAAAGGAAATGGATCTAAACCTGGTCACACGCCTGATAGATGTACTTACTGTGGTGGAAACGGAAAAATAAGATCTAATCAAGGCTTTTTTACAGTACAGCAAACTTGTCCTCAATGTAATGGGAATGGAGAAGAAATCACAAATCCTTGTAACGAATGTAATGGTCAGGGAAAAAAACAAGCATCTAAGAAAATATCAGTAACAATTCCCAAGGGGGTTGATGATGGAACGAGAATAAGATTAGCAGGTAAAGGAGAAGCAGGTAGCAGAGGTGGGGCAACAGGCGATCTATATTTATTTATTAATGTTTACTCTCATGATCTATTTAAAAGGTCAGATGAGAATTTATTTTTTGAATTTCCAATTTCTCTTGCAGATGCTGCATTGGGTACTACCATTGAAATTCCAACTATTGATGGCGGTAAAGCCAAAATAAAAATTCCTGATGGAACTCAAAATGGTAAGCAATTCAGATTAAAAGGTAAGGGAATGCCTTATATGAGAAGAGGCGATTTTGGTGATTTATATGTTCAAGTAAAAACTGAAGTACCTGTATACCTAAATAAAAAACAAAAAGAATTGCTAGAGCAGTTTAGAGAAATTGAAAACGATAAATCAAATCCAAGCATAAAAAAGTTTTTTCAAAAAGCAAAAGATTTCTGGAAAAACTAAAAGACTAATCTCCCAAAAAGAGTTAATATTTATAAATGAAAAATATTAATTTAGCGATTTCAGGATGTATGGGCAGAATGGGTCAACAGCTCATCCAATCTTCAAAAAAAAATAAAAATTTTAAGTTAGTTGCGCTTACAGAGAATAGACCAGTGAATAAAAAATTTAATGGAATTAAACCTGAATTAAATTCAAATAAAGCCTTTAAAAAAACTGACGTAATTATTGATTTTACAGTACCAAATTGCACGCTTGAAATACTAAAAATAGCATCAAAACTAAAGAAAAAAGTAGTAATTGGTACTACAGGATTTACTAGGAGCCAAGAAAATCAAATTAAAAAATATTCAAAAAAGATACCTATTTTAAAAGCTGGTAACATGAGCTTAGGTGTAAATTTATTAATGTATTTAACAGAGATTGCATCAAAATCATTAAGTGATGAATATCAAAGTAAAATATTTGAAGTACATCACAAACACAAAAAAGATTATCCATCAGGCACAGCTTTAATGCTTGGAAAAGGGATTGCAGATGGAAAAAACAAAAATTTATATAATTTAATTGGAAAGAAATTTTTAAATAAAAAATCTTTTCCTTATGGAGAAAAAATTAATTTTAATTCAATTAGAAAAGATGAAATTATAGGTGAACACGAAGTGAAATTCTCAAGTGGAAAAGAAATAATTACATTAAACCACGAAGCTTTTGATAGAGCGCTGTACTCAGATGGAGCTCTAACTGCCTCTAAATGGTTAATGAAAAAGAAACCAGGTTTATATTCTATGAGAGATTTGCTTAATTTTTCACAATGAATGAAAAACAAAAAGCAAAAATTATCATTAATACCCTAAATAAAATTTATCCTAAAGCACCTATTCCTCTTAAAAGTAAAAATACTTTTACTCTTTTAATTTCTGTACTGCTTTCTGCACAATGTACCGATGTAAATGTAAATAATGTAACAAAAAATATATATCCAAAATACTTTAAACCAGAACACTTTGTAAAATTAGGAAGAAAAAAAATTGAAAAATTAATAAAAAAAATTGGTATTTTTAGAATTAAAGCTAAAAGTATTTATTTAATGTCAAAACAAGTATTAGAAAAACACAACGGAAAAGTGCCTAGAACCTTTGAAGAACTAGAAAAACTACCTGGTGTAGGCCATAAAACAGCTAGCGTAGTGATGTCTCAGGGTTTTGGATATCCAGCTTTTGCAGTTGATACTCATATTCATAGACTTGCTCAAAGATGGGGATTAACAAATGGAAAAAATGTAGTTCAAACTGAAAAAGATTTAAAACGAATTTTTCCTAAAAAAACTTGGTCTAAACTTCATTTACAAATAATTTTTTATGGCAGAGAATATTGTAAGGCGAGAAATTGTTATGGTTTAACATGCAAAATATGCACTGCTTGCTACCCAAATAGAAAAAAACATGTTATTACCCAAAAAGCTTAATATGAAAATTTTAGGAATAGGAAACGCAATAGTTGACGTCATTTGTAAAGTTGATGACAGTTTTATTGATCAGAATAATCTTACAAAAAGTACAATGAAACTATTTTTTGATGAGAATGAATTCAAACATTTATTAACAAATTTAAAAATTGAAAAAACTGTTTCTGGAGGATCTGTTGCAAATTCTATAGTTGGTTTATCTCAACTTGGTGACAAAGTAGGTTTTATTGGAAAAGTTTCTGATGACGAACTTGGAGGAAAATATGAAGTAGGTCTAAAAAAAGAAAAAGTAGCATATTTTTATTCAAAAAAAAAAGAAGAATTACCAACAGGTACTTGTTTAATACTGGTTACTCCAGACTCTGAGAGAACTATGTGTACATATTTAGGAACAGCAGGAAAAATTAATGAAAACGATATCGACATTGAGGCAATTGAAAAAAGTGAAATAATATTTTTAGAAGGTTACTTGTGGGATGAGGGAGAGCCAAAAAAAGCATTCGATAAAGCTATAAATAATGCAAATAAAGTTGCTATGTCACTCTCTGATCTATTTTGTGTAGAAAGACACAAGCCACATTTTTTGAACTTAGTAAAAAATAAACTTGATATAACTTTTGCTAATGAACAAGAAATTACATCATTAATTGAAGCAAACAATTTTGATGAAGTTATAAACTTTTCTAAACAACTCAATAAATTAGTGATTGTAACTAGAGGAGAAAAAGGTGCAGTTGCAATTAATGGTGATGAAGTTGTTGAAACTGATATACAAAAAAATTTAAAAATTATTGATCTTACGGGTGCAGGTGATCTATTTGCTTCAGGTTTTTTACATGGATATATTAATAAGTTATCTACTAAAGAGTGTCTCGAAAAAGGTACTGAGATGTCATCTAAAGTAATACAACAAATTGGAGCAAGACTTTAGGCTTTACTTTTTTTTCTATTAAAACTTCCTTTACCTTTCTTTGGCTTTACTATTTTTAGTTTGTATTTTTTAGTAAATAGATCTTTGGCAATTGGGTTTTTATTATTAGATTTGATAACCATTTTTTTTACTTACAATAAATTCTTCATCATCAAAGGTGCTTAAAATTTTTTTTCTTAATCGGTATACATGGGTCTCTACTGTGTGAGACTCGATATCAGACTGATAGCTCCAAACTTTTTTTTGTAGTTCATCAATACTAACCGGTTTATTTGATTTGGATAAATAAATAATTGTATTAATTTCTTTTTCGGTCAATTTTAATTTGGTATCATTTATAATTATTTCTCTTGAATTCATGTCCACAGTGTAATTTTTTATTTTCACTTGAGATTGACTGTGAAATTGCAGTTTTAAAAATTCAATATTTATTTTTTCCACTAGTTTAAAAATTTTAATTGGTACACTTTCTAAAATAAATTGATTATGAAAATCCAAATATTTTTTGTTTGATATAATTAGATAATTACTATGATTTTTTATTTTGCTCTTAAGGGATCTCTCATTGTCCTCAAAAGTAATTTTAAAATTTAAATCTAAATCAAGTTCTTCAAGAATATGATATAATGAAGTAAATTTATATATGATTAAATTCTGAATATACACAGAAACAGAATATGACAATTTTTGTAAAAAATAAACATACACTTCAAATAGATGAATTTGAATTTAGGTGCTGTATTGGAAAAAACGGCTCAACTAGGTATAAAAAAGAAGGAGACAAAAAAACTCCAAAAGGAATATTTAAAATTGAAAATCTTTATTTCAGAAAAGATCGCAAAGAAAAACCATTAACTTTACTAAAATGTATTGAAATAAGAAAGGATATGGGTTGGTGTGATGATGTAAATTTTCCAAAAAAATATAACAAACTTTTTAAAATAGAAAAAAAAATTAGGCATGAAAAATTAAAAAGGAGAGATAATAAGTATGACTTGCTAATTCCAATTCAATACAACTTCAAAAAACCAGTCACTGGTATAGGTAGTTGCATTTTTATTCATCTAACTAAAGATTATAAACCTACAGCTGGATGTATTGCTTTAAAAGAAAAAGATTTTTTGATTATGCTTAAGTTAATTAAAAAAAATTCAAAAATTAAAATTTTTTAGGATCTCTTACCAAAAATACTAGATCCAATTCTAAGATATGTTGAATGGTGTTTTGCAGCTTTAAGAAAATCCGAGGACATCCCCATGCTTAAATCTGAAAAATTCAAATTTTCATTCAACTTATTCATCTCTTTAAAATATCCCGCAGGATCAACATCTGCTGGTGGAATACACATCAAACCTATTAAATCTAAACCAATTTCTTTACAATAATTTACTAGCTGCTTAACATTATTTTTATTAATTCCTGATTTTTGATCTTCGTCCCCAATATTAACTTGTAAAAATATTTTTATTTTTTTATTTATTTTATTTTGTTCATCAGCTATTTTTTTTGCAAGTTTTTCACTATCTACTGAATGGATATAATCAAATATTTGAACTGCAAATTTAACTTTATTAGTTTGTAATTTTCCAATCATGTGTAATCTTACTTTTGGCTTTTTTTTTTTAGTTTCTGTCCATTTTTCAACAGCTTCCTGAACTTTGTTTTCACCGTAATCTATATGTCCATGATCTATCAGGGGTAAGATTTTATCAATTTTAAAAGTCTTTGATACTGCAACGATTTTAGGGTTTTTATTAACATTTAATTTATTAAGATAAGTCTTAATATTATTTTCGATGTCTATTAAACTTTTAACAGTATGATGCATACAAATATGATTAGAAAATATTACTTTATTAATAAATTTGATACAAATAATATTGATAAACAAGATAAACAAACCACAATAATTTATAGAAACTACTCGTCAAAACCAACAGACCAGACACTTATTTTAAATATCAAGAAATATTGCAAAAAAAAATCAATTAAATTTTATTTATCAAACAATATTAAAATAGCAATTAAGTTGGATTTAGATGGTGTATATATTCCATCTTTTAATAGATCCTTAAAGCATTTATCTTATTCTTTTAAAAAAAATTTTAAAATCATTGGATCTGCTCACAATCTTAAGGAAGTTAGAATAAAAGAAAAACAAAATGTATCAAAAATTTTTTTATCTTCATTTTTTAAAAAAAATAAAAACTTTTTAGGAATGAATAAATTTAAACTACTATCTAAATTAACTAACAAGGATGTTGTTGTGCTTGGTGGAGTTTCAAAAAAAAATAAAAAAAAACTTTCACTTTTAAATCAATACGATTTTGCTGGAATATCTTATTTTGAATAAAAAAAAGGCCCCTTAAAAGGGGCCCTTTTTATATAATTTATCTAAATTAAATTAGAATGCAAATGCTAAACCAAGACCCCAATAATCAAGGTCTGCGTTAGCGTTTGTGCTGTGATCAATGTTTTCAGCTTGAGCGATTTGAGCTGAAACTGTCATTCCACCTGAAGTATAAGCTGCACTTAGCTTATTGTATTCAGCATCTTGATCCCCTGAAGTTCCACTTTCGATTGTTTCTGTACCGTAAGTAACTGATAACTCATCAGATACTGTGTAAGAAACTGCGTAAGATGAAACATCTTGGTCGCTAGAAGCTGTTTGTACATCAAAGTCACTTCCAGTTGCAGTAGCAGTTATTGGACCATATGCATATGATAGTTTCCAAGCTGTTTGCTCACCTGATAAAGCAGAAGTTGTTCCTACTTCGTCAGACATACTGTAGATAGCTGTTAAACCTTCAACACCAGTGTAAGTTACAGCCCAACCCATTCCTGAGTCATTAGTGTTTCCAGATGCTTGCGGCTCATAAGATACGTTTACAGCTACACCGTCCATTATTGCAGGCAAAGTGTACATAAATGCATTCTCACCAGGTGCTGTGTTAGTATGAGTAACACCACTTGCTAATCCAATTGCATCAAATGTATCCCAAAGATTTCCAGCTGCAGTAGCGTCCATAGCTGAAGTAGCTGAACCACCACCTCTACCATGTAGTACTAAAGTTCCCATAGCATCAGAACTAACTGATATTGATTGATCTTCAAAAGGACTTCCTTTTGTATCATCAAGTTGGAAAGATAAAGAAACAGTCATACCGTTATCTAATTCTCCACCACCAGAAACAGTCATTTGGTTACCCATAGAGAAAGTAGTTCCTCCATCGTGACCTTCTCCACTGTAAGCACCAGCGTTCATTGACGCTGCACCAGAAATAGTTAAAGCTCCAGCATGCGCTGAAACAGAAACAAGTGAAGCTGCTAGGGCAGTTAAACCTATTTTTTTAAATTTGTTCATATTAATTACTCCTTTGTTTAATGTTATTATTAATAATAAACATGAGGTTTATATAGGATTGGTGCTTAATATTTGTTTAAATATTAACTAAATTTAAAAAAAAAAAATAAGTGTTGTATTTTTACAACAAATTTGTGATTTTCTAATAAATTTAGGTAAAATAAGTTAATTATTGTATAAGATTTTCAATTAAAATCGATATGAATACAAAAAACATTAAAATATTGAGCTTTATAGCTATATTTTCTTTTTTATTAAATGGATGTAATGGAAAACTTCCAGGAGGTGATGCTAGAAAGAATCCAGCAGATCCAGCGGAAAGAATTAAAAAAAATCTTGAAGAAGGTCGTGGCCTTAAATTTGGGGATTTGACAAAAAATCAAGGTGGGGTTTTTGAGTTCGCAAGTTCTAACGAATTATGGAGAGCTTCTCTTGATGTTATCGATTTTATGCCTCTTACTTCTGTAAATTATAGTGGTGGAATTATCATTACAGATTGGTACTCGAATGAACAAAAACAGAATGAAAGTATAAAAATTACAATTAGATTTCTTACTAATGAAATTAGATCGGATGCTTTAGACATAAAAGTTTTTTCTAGAAAATGTGAAAAAAGTTTAATGAACTGTAAGATTTTAGAATCTAATAATGTTTTAGTAACTGAGCTAAAAAAAGAGATATTAAAAAAAGCATCTATATATCAAAAAGAAAAAGAGACAAAAAAGGATTAAATCATTTTTGAAAGATTATGATCATAATTATTTATAACTAATTTTGTGGAAAGATATAATTTTAAAGAAATAGAGTCTAAATGGCAAAAAACTTGGGAAAATGAAAAAACATTTTCAACAAAGTTAGATAAGAATAAAAAAAAATTTTACTGTCTTGAAATGTTTCCATATCCATCTGGGAAAATCCATATGGGTCACGTTAGAAATTATACAATTGGGGATGTGTTAGCAAGATACAAAATTTTACAAAATTATAATGTGCTTCATCCAATGGGTTGGGATTCTTTTGGTATGCCGGCTGAAAATGCAGCAAGACAGAATAAATTAGATCCAAAATCGTGGACTGAAAAAAATATTTCAGTAATGAAAACTCAATTAAAAAAACTGGGTTTATCTATAGATTGGGATAAAGAAATTTCTACTTGTTCTCCTGAATATTATAAACATCAGCAAAAATTTTTTTTAGAACTTTATGATAAAGGGCTTGTCTACAGAAAAGAAAGTTATGTAAACTGGGATCCAGTAGACAAAACTGTCTTAGCTAATGAACAAGTTATAGATGGTAAAGGGTGGCGATCAGGTGCTGTTGTTGAAAGAAAAAAACTTAATCAATGGTTTTTTAAAATTACTAAGTTTTCCAAAGAACTGTTAGAAAGTTTAGATACTCTTAAAGATTGGCCAAATAAAGTCAAAGTAATGCAAAAAAATTGGATTGGAAAATCCTTTGGATGCGAGATAATATTCAAGATCGACTCAAAAAAAGAAGTTAACGAAATTAAATGTTATACTACTAGACCAGATACCTTATTTGGTATGTCTTTTTTAGCAGTCTCAGTAGATCACCCAATTGCAAAATTTTATGTGAATGATCCAGAATTTATAAAATTTAAAAAGGAATGCTCTAAGACAGGCACCACTGAAGAGTCAATTGCAGCAGCTGATAAACTGGGTTTTAAAACAGAAATGTTAGCAATCAATCCTTTAGACAAAAATATGAAAGTACCAGTTTATTTTGCAAATTTTGTTTTGATGGATTATGGGTTGGGAGCTATTTTTGGATGTCCTGCTCACGATCAAAGAGATTTAGATTTTGCGAGAAAATATAATTTAAAAGTTACACCAGTAGTAAGACCTGACAAAAATAAAGATTTTTTGATTGATAATAAAGCTTTTACAGAGTCTGGTTATTTATTTAATTCGAAATTTTTAGATGATTTAAAAGCTCCAGATGAATCAATTCCTAAAACAATTAATTATTTAGAAGAAAATAATATTGGTCAAAAAAAAACTAATTATAGACTAAAGGACTGGGGTATATCTCGTCAAAGGTATTGGGGGTGCCCTATTCCAATTGTATATGATACAAATAATAACCCGGTTAAAGTTCCAGAGGAAATGTTACCCGTTCAACTACCAGAAATTAATCAATTAAGTTCTGTAGGTAATCCACTTGATGAAATAAATGAATGGAAAAATATTACTATAAATGGAAAAAAGTTTACCAGAGAAACAGATACTCTTGATACGTTTGTTGATTCTTCATGGTATTTTTTGAGATTTTGCTCACCATATAACTCTGAGTATGGATTTAATTCTGAAGAAGTAAAGTATTGGATGCCAGTAGATCAATATATTGGAGGAGTTGAACATGCAATTCTTCACCTTTTATACTCTAGATTTTTTATGCAAGCTTTATCATACCAAAACAATTCAATGGATATTAAAGAACCATTTAGTGGTTTATTCACTCAAGGAATGGTCTGTCACGAGACATATAAAGATAAAAATAATAATTGGATAAGTCCTGATGAAATAATAAATAAAGATGGAAAAAAATATTTGAAAGATACTGAAGAACCTGTGAAAGTTGGGCCTTCAGAATCAATGTCAAAATCAAAAAAAAATACTATTGATCCTGAAAAAATTATAAAAGATTATGGAGCTGATTCTGTAAGATTATTTATTTTATCAGATAGCCCACCAGAAAAAGACGTTCAATGGTCCGATGAGGGTATAATATCATCCTATAAATTTATTCAAAAATTGTGGTCTTTAAATCAAAAAATAATTAATGAAATAAATATTAATCATCCACCCAATGAAGATGATCAATTAGAAAAAATAACTAACAAATTTATAAAAGAAGTTACTTATAATATTGAGAATTTTTCTTATAATAAAATAATTGCCAATTTTCATGAAGTATACTCAGCTTTAAATAAAATAATTTTGAATAAAATTGAAAAACAAAAATTAGTTGAGAATTATAATAAAATTTTAATAGTAATTAGCCCTGTTTTACCTCACTTTTCTAGTGAATGTATTGAATTACTAAACATTAAATCTAAAATGTTTTGGCCTAAAATAAATAATAAAATTTTAATAGAAAATAACCTTAAATTTATCGTTCAGTTTAATGGAAAAACTAGAAAGATTATAGTTTCAAAGAAAGATACAAGTGAAAATGAACTACTAGTTAAAATCAAAGAGGATAAAAAATTAAATGAATATTTAGCTGACAAAGAAATTAAAAGAAAAATATTTATTCCAAATAAACTGATTAATATAATAACTATATAAAATGGTAAAAAAAAATACAATTCTCATATCATTAATATTATTTTTAACTAGCTGTGGGTTCACACCAATTTATGTAAAAAATAATAATGTGAACTTTTCGATCGAACAAGTTAAATTTATAGGAGATAGAGAACTAAACAATTTTATAAAAACAAACTTATATAAATATAATAATAAAGAGAAAGAAAATAAAATTTTTATAGAAGTAAATAGTGAATATCAAAAAATAATTATAAGTAAAGATAGTGCAGGCGAGGTTACAAATTATCAATTAGAGGCTAATGTAGTGTTCTCAATAAAGTCTTCAAATAAAGTAATAAAAATTAATGAAAAAAAAATTATGAAAAATATGGATGATAAATTTGAAGAAAATAATTATGAAAAATCCACAAAACAAAGTTTTGCTTCTTCCATAACTAATAAACTTATATCAGAATTACTTACAAATTAATGATTTTAAAGTCATATGAAATTAAAAAAATAGATCATAGTGTTAATCATTTAATATTATTTTATGGCAAAAATGAAGGTTTGAAAAACGAGGCTATCAACATTTTAATTAACGATAAAAATAAAATTTCAAATTATGAGGAAAAAGAAATCTTAGATAATGAAAATAATTTTATTGAAAATATTTTATCAAAATCTCTTTTTGAAAAAGAAAAATTTATTATTATTAAAAGAGCTACAGATAAAATTCTAAAAATTATTGAAAATTTAAATTTAAAAAATCTTGATAATACAACAATTATTTTAAATTCAGAAAATTTAGAAAAAAAATCAAAATTAAGATCTTTTTTTGAAAAAACTAAAAGCTTAGTTTGTATTCCATTTTATCCTGATAATGATCAAACACTATCTAAATTAACATATAATTTTTTAAAGAATAAAAAAATTTCAATTTCACCCTCAAATATAAACTTGATAGTAAACAAATGCAGTGGGGACAGGGAAGCACTAATAAACGAGCTTCAAAAAATTCAGTTTTTTAGTAAAAATGGAAAAAAAATTAACAGTGAAAATATATCAAAACTCATTAATTTAAACGAAAACCACAGTATATCTGAACTTATTGATAATTGTCTTGCTCAAAACAAAAAGAAAATAATAAGTATCTTAAACGAAAATAATTTTAGTAATGAAGACTGCATAATGATTATTAGATCATTTATGATTAAAGCAAAAAAATTACTGACATTATCAAAATCGTTTGAGACCAATAAAAATATAGATTTAACTATTTCATCAGCAAAACCACCTATTTTTTGGAAAGAAAAAGAGATAACCAAGCAACAAATTTATAAATGGAAACCAAAAAATATTAAAAAACTAATCTACACACTTGGTGAAACTGAATTACAAATTAAAAAAAATATTAATAATTCAATTAATTTAATTACAGATTTTATTTTAAACCAGTCCTCTGCTGAAACTAGTAGTTAGATTTAATTATATCTATAATTTTATTTAACTGATCTAGGTCTTTGAATTCAAAAGATATTTTTCCTTTATTTCTCTTATTATTTTGGATTTCTACATTTAATCCTATTTTATTTGATATCGAAAGCTCAAGAGCTATTATATTAGCATCTTTTGTGATCTTTGATTTTTGTCTTTTCTTTTTAAATAATTGAACAAAGTTTTCGGATTGTCTTACTGAAAGTTTATTGTCTACAATTTTATTAGCAACAAAACTTGCATTATCTAGACCTACCAAAATCTTAGCATGTCCTGTTGATAATTTTTGCGACTCTATTAATTTAATAACTTCTGCAGGTAGAGTAAGTATTCTCAAAGAATTCGTTATATAACTTCTGCTTTTACCAATAAATTTTGAAACCTTTTCTTGATCATAAGAAAATTCATCTATCAATCTTTTATAACCTTGGGCTTCTTCCAACGGATTTAGATCATGTCTTTGAACATTTTCAACTATTGCAAATTCTAAAGATTTTAAATCATCTGCTTCTGTGATTACCACAGGAACATTATGAATACCCGCTCTCTGTGCCGCTAACCATCTTCGCTCGCCTGCTATGATTTCAAATTTTGAATTTTCATTATTTGATCTCCTAACTATGATTGGCTGTATCATCCCTCTTTCTTTTATAGAATTTGTTAAGTCCTCTAAGTTTGCCTCATCAAAATTTTTTCTTGGTTGGTACTTGTTTGGTATTAAGTCACTTACAGGTAGTTGATTTTTTTGAACCTCCACTTTAGTCTCACCAATTAGCGATGATAAACCTCTTCCAAGACCCTTTTTAATTTTATCCATTAAGCAGCGCTCCCTATTGTTGACTCTTGATTTATAAATTCGTCTGTAAAATTAAAATAAGATTTACTACCGGGGCAGGATTTATCATAAATTAAAACTGGCATCCCGTGAGAAGGCGCTTCTGATAACCTAACGTTCCTTGGAATTACGGTTGAGTAAACTTTTTCATTAAAATAATCTCTAGCTTCTTTTTCAACTTGAGAAGAAAGCTTATTTCTTTTGTCATACATAGTTAAAAGAATACCTCTAATTTTTAAATCTGGATTTAAGCTTACTTTTATCCTCTCAATAGTTTTCATGAGTTGGGTTAGCCCCTCAAGAGCAAAAAATTCGGTTTGCAAAGGTACCAAAAGTGAGTTTGAACAGACAAGTGCCATAACCGTAAGAAGACTTAAGGAAGGTGGACAATCAATCAGTACATAATCATATAATCTTCTAGAATTGTTTAAATAAGCGCTTAATTTAACCTTTAATATAAAGGCTCTATTACTATCATCAGCTGTTTCTACCTCAAGTCCTGATAAATCAACATTAGAAGTGATGATATCTAAATTTTCAAACTGTGTCTTCTTGATTATCTCATTAATTTCTCTAGTTCCATTCAGCACACCATAGATTGTGTCACTTGAGTTATCTACATTAGATAGTCCAAGACCTGTTGTGGCATTTCCTTGAGGGTCTAAATCTATAACTAAAATTTTTTTATTAAGTTGAGTTAATCCAGCAGCTAAATTTATAACAGTTGTTGTTTTTCCAACCCCACCCTTTTGATTTATTACTGAAATAATTTGCATTTAGTTTTTCTTATATCTTTTTTTATTTTTCTTAGTAATTTTTTTTATATTTAGTAAAAATGAATCCTCATTAGTTAAACTTTTTTTTTCTATGTACTCTAACTCCCAATCGTTTTTGGAATTTTCAAATATTTTTTTTCCACTCTTTCCCATAAAACAAATTAAATTTTTGTATTTTGAAAAATTTTCATAAACCAAATCTAAAATCACTGGCATTGGCTTGAATGCTCTTGACATTATAGTGCCTGTTTCTAAATTTTTTATTTCAAAAATATTTTTTTGAAAAATTTTTGTATTTAAATTTAATTTTTCTGAAACTTCCTCTAAAAAACGGCTTTTATGGTAGCTTTTTTCATAAAGGTGCACATTCATACTTTTTTTCATGTTTTTAAGCATAATTGCCACTACAATTCCTGGCATTCCGCCTCCTGAACCTAAATCTGTGGTTGTATTATAATTAAAGTCAACAAAATCAATGATTTGTGCAGAATCAATAATATGACGGTCAATTATTGCTTTTTTTGATGACGTATTTTGGCTAATTATGTTAATTTTTTTATTTTTTTCAATAATCATGGATATATAGTTTTCAAAATCCAAAAATGTTTCACGTGAAACATTTAAGTCTTTAAGTTTAGAGTATAAATTTAAAATTTCTTGATCCATTAAGCTATATGCTTAATAGACTTTCTTTTAACGTGTGACAACAAAATATATACAGCAGCTGGAGTAATTCCATCAATTCTAAGTGCTTGACCCATTGTTTTTGGTTTTATTTCTTTAAATTTAGCTTTTACCTCATTTGACAATCCTGAAAGGCTATCATAATTGATTTTATCAGGTATTATAAGGTTTTCATCTCTTTTAAAGGCTAAAATATCAGCTTTTTGCTTCTTCAAATAACCCCTGTAATGAGCATTAATTTCAACCTGTTCATCAATTTCTTTGCTAAAAAAAGGTATATCAGTCCATATTTCCCTAATTTTATTCATATCAACTTCTTTTTGAGTTAATATTTCATTAGAAGACCTTAAAACACCGTCTTTTGCTATTTTTATGCCAAATTCATTAGCTTTGTTAGGTGATATAGTTGATTGGCCCATTTTTTTATTAATTTGATTAATTTTGTCAAATTTATCAAGATAATGAACCTTTCTTATATCACCAATTAATCCAATCTCTATTCCTTTAGCAGTCAATCTTTGATCTGCATTATCGGATCTTAAACTTAATCTATATTCAGCTCTTGATGTAAACATTCTATATGGTTCAGCTACACCTTTAGTTACTAAATCATCGATCATTACTCCTATATAAGCATCAGATCTATCGAGAATAAAAGGTTCAGATTTTTTAAAAGATAGAGCAGCATTTATTCCAGCTATAAGACCTTGAGCTGCCGCTTCCTCATAACCTGTTGTTCCATTAATCTGACCTGCAAGGTAAAGACTACCAATCTTCTTAGTTTCAAGTGTTAAAAACAGCTCTCTTGGATCAATATAGTCATATTCTATAGCATATCCTGGTCTTATAATAGATACATTCTCTAAACCATTGATATTGTTACATATTTCTTGCTGTACATCAGCTGGAAGCGATGTGGAGATACCATTTGGGTAAATTGTATGGTCATTTAACCCTTCAGGCTCTAAAAATATCTGATGTCGACCTTTATCAGCAAATTTTACTATCTTGTCTTCGATAGATGGGCAGTATCTAGGTCCAACACCTTGTATGTTACCAGAGTACATAGCACTCTTAGATAAATTTTTTTCAATAATTTTATGAACCTTATCATTAGTATAAGTCATACGACATGAAACTTGTTTATTAATATTTTTTTTAGTTAAGAAAGAAAAAAAATAAGGATCATCATCAGCAAACTGTTCCTCTAAATTTTCATAATTAATTGTTCTTGAGTCAAGTCGAGGAGGGGTTCCTGTTTTTAATCTTCCTATTTTAAAATTATATTTTTCTAATTGTTCACTTAATCCTGTTGAAGGTTTCTCATCATACCTTCCAGCAGGTGTTCTTTCATCACCTATATGTATCAAACCATTTAAAAAAGTGCCTGTTGTTAGTATTAGCTTAGAGCATAAAACTTTTTTACCTGCTTTAGTTATAAAGCCAGTTATTGTATTTTTATTAAAAATAAACTTTACAACAGCATCAGAAAAAATACTTAAATTACAGTAATTTGCAAGTTTTTCTTGCATATATTTACGATATAATGATCTATCTGATTGAGTTCTTGGTCCTCGTACAGCTGGACCTCTACTTCTGTTTAATAATCGAAATTGAATACCTGATTTATCGGCAACGTCACCCATAACACCATCAAGAGCATCTATTTCTCTTACCAAATGGCCTTTGCCCAAACCACCAATTGCTGGGTTACAAGACATCTCTCCAATAGTTTCTATCTTATGAGTGAATAGGGCAGTGTTTACACCTAGTCGAGCTGAAGCTGCAGCAGCTTCACATCCTGCATGGCCACCACCTATTACTACAACATCAAATGATAAATCATTTTTCATATGCTAAATTTATAGCTGATTATTATATTTACAAGATGCGTATAGTTTTGCTTAAATCAGCATTAATTATCAACGTTTTTTTGTAAAAAAGGGCTTAAAACTGAGGAAAATAGTGTATTATTTACCTATACAAAAATCGTTGAAAATACTACCTAATATCTCCTCAACATCTACTTTTCCAACAATCATTCCAAGATGTCTCGTAGCTAACCTTAAATCCTCTGCAGCTTTATCAAAATCCTCAACTTCATTTTTTTTATTAAAATTTTTAAGATGCTCTAAGCATTGTTCAAGATGTTGTCTGTGTCGTTCTCTGGTAATTAAAATATCATCACTTGTTATAAATTTATTTTTTAAATTATTTTTTATTTTTAAAATTAATTCATCTATTTTTAAATTTTCTTTAATTGAAATTAATACATGATTTAATTTTTTAATTTCTGGATCAATATCTTCACTCAAAAGATCTGATTTATTTATTACTAAAATTGCATCTTGATCTAATAAACCCTTCAAAACGTCAGTAAAATCAAGGTTTTTAGCATCAATAACTACCAACTTTAAATCAGCCTCTTCTGCTCTATTTAGAGATAATTTAATACCTTTCTTTTCGATTTCATTTTTAGAATCTCTTATCCCAGCAGTATCAGAAATAATTACTGGATAGCCATCTATGTTAAGATGTGTTTCAATTACATCTCTCGTTGTTCCTGCAATCTCTGAAACTATTGCAACATCTCTATTTGATAGATGATTTAAGAGACTAGATTTACCTGCATTAGTAGGACCAAGAATTGCAATTTTAAAACCTTCTCTGATTCTTTCACCAACTTTTTGATCATTTAAAATTTTTTCAATATTTTTTAAAACATCATCAGAACTTTTTTTAATTTCTTTTAAAATATTATTTGGCAAATCTTCATCTGGGAAATCTATTTTAGCTTCAACATGAGATAAAATTTTTAAAAGTTTTTCTCTTAAAAAATTAAATTGATCTGCAGATTTTCCATTCATAATTTTAATTGCTTGCTGTCTTTGAATTTCAGTTTCAGAAGAAATTAAATCTGCAACGCTCTCGGCTTTAAGTAAATTTATTTTTCCATTTTGAAATGCAAGTTTTGTAAACTCACCTGGTTCTGCTAAACGGCAGTTTTCTATATTTGAGATGGAGGAGTGTATAGCATCTATTACAGCCTTGCTTCCATGTACCTGTATTTCAGCCATATCTTCCCCTGTGTAGCTCTCAGGGCCAGGAAACCATAGTATTATACCTTCGTCGATAAGCTCAGAAGTGTTGATTTTATTGATTTTTCTAAGAGTCGCTACCCTTGGTTTGGGAACATTTTTACCAGTTAATAATTCAATAGCTTTAGAGGTTTCATGTCCTGAAATTCTTATAACAGCAATACCGGATATTCCAGGCCCACTTGATAAAGCATAAATTGTCATTTGAAGATTATAGCTTCAAATTAAGGTACCTGTAAAACTTTAATTGTAATGATTAACTATTATGCTGGCTTATTCATTGAGTTAAAAAACTCAGCATTATTTTTTGTGTCTTTTAATTTTGAATTAATAAATTCGATTGCATCCATAGTTCCCATTGGAGCAATAATTCTTCTAAGAACATTCATTTTTTGGAGATCATTTTTGTCAAATAATAATTCCTCTCTTCTCGTTCCAGATTTTGTTATATCAATTGCAGGATAAATTCTTTTATCAGCTATTTTTCTATCAAGAACAGTTTCGCTATTTCCCGTTCCCTTAAATTCTTCAAAAATAACTTCATCCATTCTGCTTCCAGTATCAATTAATGCAGTTGAGATAATTGTTAATGATCCACCTTCTTCGATATTTCTTGCAGCACCAAAGAATCTTTTCGGTCTTTGAAGAGCATTAGCATCCACACCGCCAGTTAAAACTTTTCCAGAACTTGGAATAACAGCATTATAAGCTCTTCCTAATCTTGTGATCGAGTCTAATAATATAACTACATCTTTTTTATGTTCAGTTAATCTTTTTGCTTTTTCAATTACCATCTCGGCAACAGCAACGTGGCGTTGAGCTGGCTCATCAAAAGTCGAACTAATTACCTCACCTTTAACAGTTCTTTGCATATCAGTAACTTCTTCGGGTCTTTCATCGATCAATAAAACAATTAAATAACTTTCTGGATAATTTTTAGCTATCGAGTTTGCAATACTTTGTAAAATCATTGTTTTACCTGCTTTAGGAGGTGAAATAATAATTGATCTTTGGCCTTTACCAATTGGGCTTACTAGATCGATTAATCTTGGTGTTAAGTCAGGTTTTTTTTCAATTTTCGTAGTTTCAACTTCCATTACCATTTGCTGATCTGGATAAAGAGGAGTTAAGTTATCAAATGCAATTTTATGTCTTGCTTTTTCTGGCTCCTCAAAATTAATTTTACTAACTTGAAGTAAAGCAAAATATCTTTCACCTTCTTTAGGTGCTCTTACTGGTCCCTCAACCGTATCTCCCGTTCTTAAACCAAATTTTCTTATTTGACTTGGGCTAACGTAAATATCATCTGGTCCTGGTAAATAGTTTGACTCCATTGCTCTTAAAAAACCAAACCCATCTTGTAATAATTGCAAAACACCAGCACCTGTTATTTCCTCTTTTTCAGCAACCTTTTTCAAGATAGCGAAAAGAATTTCTTGTTTTCTTAATGTACTAGCATTCTCAATACCAAGTTCTTCTGCTTGAGTGATAAGCTGTTCAGATGATTTTAATTTTAACTCTTGAATGTTCATGATTTGAATTTGTAAGGACTATAAAGATAGAAGTAATATATATACTACAATTGTTATTTCAACCCTAGATTGGCTTAAAAATAACAAGAAAAACTATCAAAATTAACATTATTGTAGGAACTTCATTAATTATTCTAAAGAATTTTGATGATCTGGTATTAGAATTATCTTTTAAAGATACAAGGCACTTTCCAAGATAATCATTGTATGCTGATAACAATACAACTAGGACAATTTTTATTTGCATCCAGAGTTGAGAAAATATCTCTATACCATTTAAGTAGATTAAAATTAAACCGAAGATCCAAGTGAAAATCATCGCTGGACGCATTATGTAATAGAAAAGTTTATTCTCCATAACTTCAAATATATCAGTGGCTTCTTTTTTTTCTTTATTCTCTACATGATAAACAAATATTCTTGGAAGATATAAAAGACCTGCCATCCACGAAACAACAGCTATCAAGTGCAAACTTTTAAATAATAAATAACTATTCATAATTTAAACATGGACATTTAATAAATTGGTTCGGGCATTGTGTCTTTGGAGGAAAAAGTTCTCCATTAAAATTATAATCTTGTTTATTAATGATTAGATTAGACATTGCTTTAATATAATTTTCATTAGTGCCTAATGCTGGAACTCTTGTATAATTTTCACATCCATTTTTATCTGCCAACTCTTTATATTCTATATCTAATTCAACTAGAGTTTCTGAATGTTCAGATACAAATGCTATAGGAACTAGTACAATTTGTTTTCCTAATTTTGAGTTTTCTATAATTATGTCTTCTGTAGATGGGCCAATCCATTTTAAGGGTCCAACACGACTTTGATAACTTAAAATCCAGTCTAGATCTTTAATATTAAGAGCTTTGACAATTTTATTAACAGATTGTTCTACTTGCCATTGATAAGGGTCGCCTTTTTTTATATTTTTTTCTGGTAAACCGTGTGCGGAAAATATTAATTTAAAATTTTCTAAACCATTTATCTTTTTTAATATTTCTTTTTTATGTGCCAAAACAAAATTATCGTCTGTGGGATAACAGCAAATTGTACTTGTTTTAATTTCAAAATTGTTTTTTTTGCAAATATCTTTCCATTCTTTTATTGATGATCCTGATGTGGCTGCAGAATATTGTGGATATAGAGGCATTAATATAATTTCATCTGGATTAAAATTTCTTACATGATTCACAACTTCTTTTGCTCTTGGATTCCAACATCTCATAACAATAAAACATTTATATTCTGAGTTTTGATCATCATTATTAAGCTTTAATTCAAGGGCTTTCGACTGTTCTTCTGTTAATTTTAAAATAGGAGATGATCCACCAAGCTCTTGATATATTTTTTTCGCTGTTGGTGCTCTTCTATTAGAGATTAATTTAGCCAAGGGATATCTAAAAAAAGTAGGTAGATTTAATATCGCTGGATCATTAAATAAATTAAATAAAAAAGGCTCAACATTTTCTAATTTATCTGGTCCGCCTAAATTAAATAGAATTATAGCTTTTTTCATTAATAGTTTTTTACTGTATTTACCATGTATTCAAACATATTAGGATCTGTTTCTGGAAGAACTCCATGTCCTAAATTAAAAATATAAGGATGATCTTTAAAAATATCTAAATATTTTTTTGTTTCTTTTTTAATTGTTTCTTTATCTGTAAGTAATATTTTGGGGTCTAGTCCCCCTTGAATTGGAATTTTTAGTTCTTTTAAAACTTTTTTTGGATCAATATTATAATCAATACCAATTGCATCTGGTTTAACAATATCACAAAATTCTTTATAATTTTTAATTTCCCTAGGAAAGCAAATAACAGGTGTATTTAATGATTTTACATAATTAACTAAATTTAAAGTAGGCGAATAAATATAATTTGGTAAATCTTTTTCTTCCAACAAACCTGCCCAACTATCAAAAATTTGTATTATATTTGCGCCATTATCTATTTGGTTTTTAATATGTATTTTTAAAAATTTTTCTATAATTAATAAAACTCTGTTTATTAAAAAATCATCTTTAAAAAAACCTTCTTTGAGATTTTTTTTAGGAGACTGTTGATTAATAATATAAACAAGTAAAGTCCATGGCGCACCCACAAATCCTATTGTATTTTTATTTTTTACTATATCGTCTGTGCTTACTTTTTTAATTGCTTTATATACAGGATAAATTTTCTGAACAAAATCAACTTCATCTAATTTAGACATTTCATTAATATTTACCTCACCAAGTTTTGGTCCAAAACCTTTTTCAAATTCAACTTTTTGGTTTAAACCATATGGTAACATTAAAATATCTGAAAAAATTATTGCCGCATCTAAATCAAATCTTTTCAGAGGCTGTAAGGTTATTTCAGATGATAGATTTTCATTTAGACATAATTTTATAAAATTTGGATTTAATTTCCTGATTTCTCTAAATTCAGGTAAATATCTTCCTGCTTGCCTCATTATCCATATAGGATTCGTTTTAGTATTTTTATTTATTATTACTTCGTGAAGAGGTGTCATATTAAAATAATATATATAATTATTGTATTAGTATTATGTGTTGTGAATAATGATGATAATTATTTTTAAACATTTTATTAACAGGTTAATCACAATTATTATTTAATAATATTGATTAAATTGAAGCTTTTTAGATATTTATTCAATAAATTGTATAATTTTATTCATTAATTATCTAATGTTAATAAAATCCTTATTTTACAATGATAATTAACCAATATTTAAATTGAGTAATTTTATTAAAATAATACAAATTTATTAACAATTTATTCATGAGCAATACATATCAAATATATCTTATATCGGATTCAACTGGAGAGACGCTTGATAGAATTTTTTTAGCTTTGAAGGCTCAATTTAAAAATATTGAGTATAAAGTACACTCTTATTCTTTCACAAGAACTGAGAACCAAATCCTTAAAATTTTAGAGGATGCAAAAAAAAATGAAAATTCAGTAATTCTTTATACTATAGTAGACAATAATTTAGCCAAATACTTAGCTAATGTAAGTGATGAAAAAAAAATTCCTTGTTTTGGAGTATTAGGAAATTTAATTTTAAATTTTTCTAAAATATTAAATCAAAAAGCATCTCATGAGCCAAGCGGTCAACACGTTCTTAATGATGAGTATTACGAAAGAATCGAAGCTATACAGTTTACAATGAATCATGATGATGGGAATTTGTTAAATGATATAGATAAGTCAGATATTATTTTGGTGGGTGTTAGTAGAACAAGCAAAACACCAACATCAATTTATTTGGCAAACAAAGGCTTCAAGACTTCAAATATACCACTTGTAAATGAAAATTCTTTACCAAAAAAACTTAAAGATAATCCACAACTAACTTGTGTTGTAGGTTTAAATACAGAACCTGAGCGTTTGGTAGACTTACGAAAAAACAGAATGAATTCTTTAAAGGAAACTGAGAATATAAAATATACGGATATAGAAAATATTAAAAAAGAAATTGAAGACGCAAAAAAAACTTTTCGAAAATATAGATGGCCATCAATTGATGTCACAAGAAAATCTGTTGAAGAGACTGCTGCATCCATAATAAAAATACACAAAATATATTTAAACAATGTCAGATAAAATTATTCTTGCCTCTAAAAGCAAAGTTAGAAAAGAAATATTAGATAGACATGAAATATTCTGTGAAGTAAGGCCATCAAATGTAGATGAAGATGTTGTGAAAGAGACGCTTATTAAAGAATTTGCTTCACCAGAAATTATTTCAAAAAATTTAGCTGAACTTAAAGCTAATAAAGTTAGTTCAAATCAAAAAGGCAAGATGGTTATAGGAGCGGACAGCGTAATAGATTTAAATGGTGAGCTTATATCAAAACCTAAAAGTAGAGAAGAGGCCTTAATAATTCTTAAAAAACTTAACGGTAAAAAACATTACTTAATAAGCTCTGTGTGCATTTCAATGGATGGTTCCATGATATGGAATTATAGCGATAAAGCAGAATTAACTATGAAAAATTTCTCAGAAGAAGATTTAAAGCACTATTTATCAAAAATATCAGATGAAACTTTATACGCATACAACGTCTATCAAATTGAGGGTGAAGGTAGAAATCTCTTTTCAAACATTCATGGAGACGAGGACACTATAATGGGATTGCCGATTCTCCAAATTAAAGAATATTTAAAAAATTATTAATGAAAAAATTTTTAGTTATAGGAAATCCAATTGAACACTCACTATCTCCCAAATTACATAATTATTGGATTAAAAATAATGGTATCGAAGCAACTTATGAAAAAAAAAAACTAGATGGAAATGAATTAGAGCATCTTGTTTTACAAATAAAACAAAAAAAAATTCACGGTGTCAATGTTACTATACCATTCAAAAAAGCCATTATACCTTTTTTAGATAAATTGACTGCTGAAGCACAAAGAACAGAGTCAGTCAACACACTTTATTTAAAAGACAATAATGTTATAGGTCACAATACAGATATAATTGGTTTTGAAACCAGTATTAAAGAATCTAAATTTAACATTTTTAAAAAAGAGATCTTAATACTGGGTGCTGGTGGAGTTGTTCCATCTATAATTTTTGCCCTAAATAAAATGAAAGTGTCTAAAATTAAAATAAGTAACAGGACAAAGGAAAAGGCAGAGAATTTAAAAAAACTTTTTAAAAATATAGAAATAATAGACTGGGGAGTAGTTCCTAATTTTGATATGGTTATTAATGCTACAAGCGTTGGTTTAAAAAAAGGGGATCACATAAACCTAGATTTTTCATCAACATCTAAAAATAGTCTTTTCTATGATGTTATCTATAACCCTAAAGAGACAAATTTTTTAAGAAAAGGAAAAATAATTGGCAATATGACTTTAAATGGAAAATTAATGTTTATTTATCAGGCTCTTTCTGCATTTAATATTTGGCATGGAATAGAGCCCAATGTTAATGAAGATGTTTTTAAACTTTTAGACTAATGATTAAGATAGGAATTTTGGGTGATATAGGTTCGGGTAAAAGTTATGTAGCCCAAAGCTTCGGTTACCCAGTTTTTAATGCTGATCGTGAAGTGGCTAAATTATACCAACAAGATAAAAATATTTTTAATCAATTAAAGAGAAAGTTACCAAAATATATTCATTCATTTCCTATAAAAAAAAAAGAAATTTCAAAGGCAATTTTATCTAATAAAAATAACTTAAATAAAATTGTTAAAATAGTTCACACCAAAATTAGAAAAAAAATGAATAACTTTTTAAATAAAAACAAAAATAAAAAGATTGTAATCTTAGATATTCCACTTTTACTAGAAAATAAAATAAATAGAAAAGAAGATATATTGGTTTATGTACAATCAAAAAGATTTAATATTTTAAATAATTTAAAAAAAAGAAAAAACTTTAACCAAAAACTTTTGAAAAGATTTAAATCGATACAACTACCAATTAGTTATAAAAAAAAAAAATCTCATTTCATTATTAAAAATGATTTTACAAAAAGATCAGTTAATGATGGTATAAAAAATATTTTAAAGAAATTAAATAAATGAAGGAAGTAGTATTAGATACAGAAACGACCGGTTTATCAGTGAAAGATGGTCACAGACTTGTTGAGATTGGATGTATAGAGCTTGATAATTTAATTCCAACGAAAAATAGGTTCCATTGTTATTTAAATCCGGAAAGAAAAGTATCAGAAAAAGCTTTAGAAGTTCATGGGTATACAGATGCATTTTTAGCTACACAAAAAAAATTTTTGGATGTTGTTGAAAATTTTTTATCTTTTATCAAAAATAAAAGACTAATAATCCATAATGCCGAGTTTGATTTGAACCATTTGAATAACGAGTTAGCCATTTTGGGAAAAAAAAAACTAGACAATGAAATTGTAGACACTCTAATTTTAGCTAGAGATAAATTTCCAGGATCACCTGTTAGTTTGGATGCATTGTGTAAAAGGTATAGAGTTGACAACTCAAAAAGAACGCAACATACAGCTTTAATTGATTGCGATTTACTAGCAAAAATTTACATCAATTTAATAGATCAAAAAGAACCAACACTAAATTTTAAAAGTGATGAATCAAAAACTGATCAAAATAAAAACAAAAGTACTAATTATTTCAAAAAAATTATTACACCATCTAAAGAAGAATTAAAAAAACATAAAGAATATTTAGAAAATAACCTTAAAAGAAATTTTTATTAATTTAATCTTTGGCTATAAAGTTGTTCAAAATCAACTTTTTTCTCAAATTTAACATTTGGATATCCAGAGTTATGTAGTAGATTTAAAAAAGATTTTTCTAATTCAGGATAAATTTCAATTTGAACATCACATAGTATTATTTTCTCTAAATCTTTTTTTTCTTTAATATCCTCTTCTATTTTTACAATAGTTGAATAATTAATTTCAAAAAAAGATTTTTTCTTATTCTCTTGCTTGTCTTCAAATTTTAAAATTGTATTAATTTCAACCATTTTATTTTTAAGTGGTTTAGAATTAATATCGATATTAAGTTGATATTTACCAATTTGATCCCGCACAAATATATATGTTTCAATGTCAGGAGTTTCGCTTGACATGTCTTTAATATATTTTCCTAATATTTTATATTTTTTTGTCATCTTCATCTTCTATATCTTCAAATTCACCATCGATAAAATTATTTTTTTTAGTTTCATTTTCCTTTTTTTTAAATTTTGTAGAAAATTTTCCTAAAATAAATTTTCTTGTGATTGGAAATATTAAAAAAAATCCCAAAATATCAGTTGCAAATCCTGGGATAATTAAAAGCAATGCTGCAAAAGCAATTGCTGCGCCAGATAATATTTCATAAGCAGGAGCTTCATTTTTGCTAACTTGAGCAAATCCAGCCTTAAGAGTATTTAAACCCTCATATTTTGCATAATAAACACCAACAATTGCAGTAGTAAATATTAGTAAAACAGTTGTAATAGCACCAATTTGAGATCCTATTTTAATAAAGAGAAATATTTCTAATGCTGGAATTATAATAATTAGTAATAGAATTGTGTTCATTTGTCCTTAATCTAAATTGCTGGTTGAAATTAATCAACATAGTAATTACTATATCATCATGAACTATAGTTTCGAATACATTGATATAATTCTTTTAGCGATGATAGCTGGGTTTATTTTTCTTAGATTAAGAGGAATTTTAGGAAAGAGAAGTGGCTTTGATGGAAAAGCTCCTCCACAATTTGAAGAAGTTTTAAATAAAGTAAAAAATGACAATGTTAGAAAAATAAATGAGACTTTTGATGATAATGCTCAAAAAGAATTTTTAAAAGGTGCAAAAATTGCTTATGAAACTATTATTACAGATTTTAGTGATAATGATAATAAAATAATCGCCAGTAAACCACTTCTAAGTAAAGAAATCTTCAATCAATTTGATGAAGCATTAAAAGAAAGAAGTAAAAGAGGGCACTACGCAGAAATAACCTTTATAGGTATTAATTCTGCAACCATTAAAGAACACAAAAAAATAGATAAAATTTTAAATGTTACAGTAGATTTTATTGCTGAGGTAATAACTTGTATCAAAGATAAAGATAAAAAAATTATATCAGGTGATTCAGAGAAAATAAAAAAAATCTATGATACCTGGGTTTTTTCAAGAGACATAACTTCAGCCAATCCTAATTGGAAATTAGTTAATACGTTAACTTAATTGACTGATAATATTTCAGAAAAAGATAAAAAAGATTGGGAAAATTTTCTTTCAAAAAAAGAAAAATTACCAAACAAAGATATTAAAATCGAAAAAAAAATAACTTTCAAAACAAGATCAATAGATTTGCACGGGTATAGTCTTGAGGAAGCCAATAAATCAATTGAGGATTTTATTATTAAATCTTATCAAGAAAAAATAAATAAGTTAATAGTTGTTACTGGAAAAGGAATTCATTCCCAGAATGAAAAAGATCCTTATGTCTCAAAGGATTTAAGTATTTTAAAATATTCAGTCCCAGAGTTTATTTCAAATAATAAGAATCTAATGAAAATTATTTATGAAATGAAAGATGCAAAAATAGAAGATGGTGGCGGTGGGGCTTTTTATATTTTTTTGAAAAAAAAACGAAGTTGATTAATGATTATTTGGCTAGCCTCATATCCAAAAAGTGGAAATACATTGTTGAGGTCCATTCTTGCTACTTATTTTTTTTCTGAAGATGGGAATTTTAACTTTAATCATCTTTATAAAATTGGCCAATTTCCAAATGTAAATTCATTTTTAAGATTAGGATTAGATGTATCGAATGAAAATAAAATTTTTGAAAATTATATTAAAGTACAATCAGAAGTAATAAATTCAGATAAAAATCTTAAATTTTTAAAAACCCATAGTTCTCTGGTCAAAATTAACAATTGTGATTTTACGGATAACAAAAATACAGCTGGAGCAATTTATATTGTTAGAGACCCAAGAAATGTAGCAACTTCTTTATCACATCATATGGGTATCGATGAAGATGAAGCAGTAAATATAATGCTTAATAATAAAGAAATCATTCCAAAAACAGATAAAACTACTAAAACCTTTTTGGGTTCATGGAAGATTCATTACAATTCATGGAAAAATTTAAAAGATAAGACAATATTAATAAAATATGAAGATCTTATTAAAAAAAAAAAAAATTCTATGATTAAAATTTTTAAATATTTTAATAAATTAGGAGTTTATAATTCTAATTTAGATATGGTTAAATTAAATAAAGTACTAAAAACCACTGAATTTAAACAGATGCAGTCGCTTGAAAAAGTTCAAGATTTTACCGAGGCTATGATTGATAAAAAAACTAATACTAGAAAATCTTTTTTTCGATTAGGACCTAATAATGATTGGAAAAAGGATTTAAAAAAAAAAAACATAGAAAAAATAGAACAAGCTTTTGAAAAGGAAATGATTGAATTAGGATATATTTAATATCATAAAATAAACTTAGATAAATCTGTATCTTTGACAAGATTATCTAAGTTTTTATTTATATATTCTTTATTAATTGTTATTTTTTCACCAGATCGATCTGTTGCTGTAAAACTTATTTCATCTAAGATCTTTTCTATAATAGTGTGCAATCTTCTTGCACCAATATTTTCAACAGTAGCATTTACTTCTGATGCAATATTTGCAATTGTATCAATACCATCATCTGAAAATTCAAGTTCAACATTTTCAGTTTTTAATAAAGCTATGTATTGTTTAATCAAACTAAAATCTGGCTCTCTCAAAATTCTTTTAAAATCATCACTTGTTAGAGCCTCTAATTCTACTCTTATAGGCAATCTGCCTTGTAACTCGGGTAGCAGATCCGAGGGTTTTGCTAGCTGAAATGCACCTGATGCAATAAACAATATATGGTCTGTTTTTATTGGGCCATGTTTAGTATTTACAGTAGTTCCCTCAATTAAAGGCAACAGATCTCTTTGTACACCTTCTCTTGAAACATCACCACCGACCCTGTCTGTCCTTGCAGAAATTTTGTCTATTTCATCTAAAAAAACTATTCCATTATTCTCAGTTGAAGCTTTAGCAGCTTTAATAATCTTATCTTGTTCAATTAATTTATCTGACTCATCATTTATTAGAATTTCATGTGACTCTTTTACTGTCATTTTTTTCTTTTTTTCTTTATTACCCATGGACTTACCAATCATTTCACCAATATTAATCATACCAACATTAGCTCCTGGCATACCTGGAATTTCAAAAGAAGTATTATTTGACCCTGTATCGCTTACTGCAATCTCAATTTCATTATCATCTAAATCACCATTTCTAAGTCTTTTTCTAAAACTTTCTCTAGTTGCTAAGCTAGCTTTTTTACCAACAAGTGCATCTAAAACTTTTTCTTCTGCAGATTTTTGAGCTTGAGCATGAACCTCTTTTCTCATCTTCACTTTTTCCATACCAATGGCGATCTCAATTAAATCTCTTACAATTTGTTCTACATCTCTTCCAACGTATCCAACTTCTGTGAACCTTGTTGCCTCAACTTTAACAAATGGTGCTTCCGCTAGTTTAGATAATCTTCTAGAAATTTCTGTTTTACCAACACCAGTTGGCCCAATCATCAAAATATTTTTTGGTAAAACTTCATTTTTCATTTCACCTTTTAGTGCTTGTCTTCGCCATCTATTTCTTAATGCAACAGCAACAGCCTTTTTAGCTTTGTTTTGACCAACTACAAATCTGTCTAATTCAGAAACTATTTCTCTAGGAGATAGTGAGCTTACTAATGAACTATTTTCTTTAGTTTCTTTATCTTTAGGAACAAGAGGTGTTACATTTGAATTTTCCATTATATTTTTAAAACCTTAATATTATCATTTGTAAATACACAAATCTCTGAAGCAACTTTAATTGCTTTTTTTGCAATTTCCTCTGCACTTTTATCAGTTTCTATCAAAACTTTTCCAGCAGCTAGCGCATAGTTACCACCAGATCCAATTCCAATTACATCACCCTCTGGCTCTAAAACATCACCTGTTCCAGAAATAATATAACTATTATCTTTATCACCTATAGCCATTAATGCCTCTAACCTTCTTAAATATTTATCTGTTCGCCAATCTTTAGCTAGCTCAACAGCTGCTCTTGATAAATTTCCTGCATGTTTTTCAATTTTAGCTTCTAATCTTTCAAACAAGGTAAGTGCGTCAGCAGTTGATCCTGCAAAACCTGCTACAACATCTCTTTTTTCAATTTTTCTTATCTTTGAGGCAGTGCTTTTAACTACAGTATTTCCCATACTCACCTGACCATCACCAGCTACCACCACTTCATTATTTTTTCTTACAAGTACAATTGTTGTCATAATTGATAAATGGTAACTAATTTTTATACTTCAAGTGTTCATACTAATATTGATATAGGGTAATTATGTATGTATACCTTTGAAATATATGGCTAGAAAAGGAAAAGTATCGAGAAAAACTAAAGAAACAAGTATTAGTGTTGAAGTTAATATTGATGGAAAAGGAAACTATCAAATTGATACTGGTATAGGTTTCCTAGATCATATGCTTGAGCAATTATCTAAGCACTCTCTTATTGATTTAAAAGTAAAAGCAAAAGGTGACACACATATAGATCTTCACCACACTACAGAAGATACAGGTATTGCAATTGGTGAAGCTTTAAAAAAGGCTGCAAAGAAATTTGTAGGCATTAAAAGGTATGCACATAGAGTTATTCCAATGGACGAAACTTTGACTAGAGTTGCAATAGATGTTTCAAACAGGCCATATTTAATTTGGAAAGTTAAATTAAAAGTGGAGAAGCTTGGGGAAATGGACACAGAATTATTTAAAGAATGGTTCCAAGCATTTTCTCAATCTGCTGGTATCACGATGCATGTTGAAAATATTTATGGAGATAATAGTCACCATATTATTGAGTCTTGCTACAAAGCATTAGCAAGATCATTGAGAGAAGCATTGGAGATGGACCCAAGAAGTAAAAAAAGTATTCCATCTACTAAAGGCTCATTATAAGTTTAATGAACGTCACAATTGTTGATTATAATTCGGGTAATATAAGCTCGGTAATAAATTCGTTTAGCGAGGTTGCTAAAGATAAAGTAAAACTCGAAGTTACTTCGGATTTAAATAAGATTAAATCTAGTGATAAAGTGGTATTGCCAGGGCAAGGTTCGTTCAAGAGTTGTGTTGATGCACTTAACAATATTAGTGGTTTAGTTGATACATTAAATGAATTTGCAATTAATAATAAAAAACCACTTCTTGGAATTTGTGTTGGATTACAAATGTTTGCAGACATTGGTTATGAGGATACAGAAACTAAAGGTTTAGGCTGGATATCAGGCAAGGTATCGAAAATAGATAATCAAAACGGAAAATATAAACTTCCTCATATTGGTTGGAACCAAATAAATATTTTAAAAGATAGTAAGATTTTTAAAAATATAGAAAATAATTCACATATGTATTTCGTACATAGTTATGAATTTGTTCCAAAAGATAAAAATGTAATTTCAGCATCAACAGATTACTCATCAAATATTGTGTGTTCCGTTGAAAAAGAAAATATATTTGGAACCCAATTTCACCCTGAAAAAAGTGATAAAACTGGACTGAAAATAATTGATAACTTTATAAATTTATAAAATGAAAATATTTCCTGCAATTGATATTAAAGACAAAAAGTGTGTGCGATTAGTTAAAGGAGATTTTGACAACAAAACAGAATATGAAATGTCACCCGTGGAACAAGCAGGAAAATACAAGGATCATGGTTTTAAAAACTTACACATAGTTGATTTAGACGGGGCTTTGACTGGAGAAACGGTTAATATTGATATTATTCAAGAAATAGTAAGTAAATATGATCTAAAAATTGAAATTGGTGGTGGTATTAGAAATTTTGAAAGTATAAAGAAATATATTGAAACTGGTGTTGAAAAAGTAATTTTAGGAAGTGCTGCAATAAAAGATAAAAACTTTTTAAAAGGAGCTTGTGAAAATTTCCCAAATAAAATTGCACTAGGTTTAGATGCTAAAGATGGATATCTATCTGTTTCAGGCTGGAAAGAAAACTCAAATCAGTTAACCCTAGACTATTTGAAAGAAGTTAATGAATGTGGTGCTAGCAGATTAATTTATACTGATATTAATAGAGATGGCATGAAGCAAAGTCCAAATTTTATTGAAACCATAAAGGTTGCGGATACATCAAATTTTCCAGTAATCATATCTGGTGGAGTTTCATCAATTGATGATATTAAAAAAGCTAAAGAATTAAACAATAAGAATATCGAAGGTATTATAGTTGGTAAAGCTATATACGATGGTGATATTAAATTAGAGGAATTAGTGAAGGAATTAGATGCTTAAAAACAGAATAATACCTTGTTTAGACGTTAAAAATGGTCGCGTAGTTAAAGGTATTAACTTTGTAGATTTAAAGGATGCTGGAGACCCAGTTGAACAGGCTAAAATTTACTCTGATGGTGGAGCTGATGAAATTTGTTTTTTAGATATTACCGCTTCAAATGAAAATAGAAATACTATTTATGATGTAGTAGATAAAACTTCTAAGAAATGTTTTGTTCCTTTAACTGTTGGGGGAGGCGTTAGAAGCGTTGAAGACATTAATAAATTACTAAACTGTGGTGCAGATAAAGTGTCAATTAATACTGCTGCAGTTCAAAACTCAGAAGTAGTCATAGAAAGTTCTAAGAAATTCGGCTCCCAATGTATTGTGGTTGCAATAGATGCAAAAAAAAATGCTGACAAATGGGAAATTTTTACTCACGGCGGAAGAAACAATACTGGAATTGATGCTATAGAATTTGCAAAAAAAATGGAAAATAGTGGGGCGGGAGAACTATTAGTAACCTCAATGGATAGAGATGGTACCCAAGTTGGTTATGATATTGAATTAATGTCTAAAATATCCTCTTGCGTGAACATTCCTGTTATTGCTTCTGGTGGAGTTGGTAATTTAGACCATTTGGTAGATGGAATTAAATTAGGAAATGCAAGTGCAGTTTTAGCTGCATCCATATTTCATTATGGAAAACATTCAGTAAAAGAGGCTAAGGAATATCTGGATTCAAAAGGAATACCTGTTAGAATTTAATATGCTTAGTACATTAGAAAATTTAATAAAACTTGCACGAGAAAGAAAATCTGTACCTCTAGAAGGATCTTACACAAATAAGTTACTTACAGATAAAGTTCTTAGTAAAGCAAAGGTTTTAGAGGAAGTTGATGAATTGATAGAAGCTGTTGAAGAGGATACAAATAAAATACATGAAGCTGCAGATGTTTTTTATCATTTATTGATGTACTTAGAAGCTAATGACGTGAAAATTGAAGAAGTGATGAGAGAATTAGAAAAAAGAAAAAAATGAGTTATGATGATAGTAATATCTTTGCAAAAATTTTAAGAGGTGAGATACCTTGTAACAAAATTTATGAAGATGACTTTGTTTTATCTTTTCATGATATTAATCCTCAAAAAAAAATTCATGTGTTAGTCATTCCAAAAGGAAAATATGTTGATCTGGATGATTTTAGCTTAAATGCCTCTTCAGAAGAGATGGTTGGATTGCTTAAGGGTATAAATATAGTAGCCAAAAAGCTTGGTATTTCAACAGAAGTAGGCAAAGGTTATAGAGCACTCGCTAATATAAGTGATGATGGTGGCCAAGAGGTTCCACACTTACATTTTCATTTATTTGGAGGTGAAAAAGTTGGAAAAATGGTTGAGTGACAGAAGAAGTTCAAAGAAATTATTTAGAAATAAATTCAATTCAAGATCTTAACAAGGTTACTGAACCTGAAGGAGATTATTCTTTAGATTTATTAGATCCCATTAATTTTCAATTAAACAAATTTTTTTATAAAAATATTGGAAAAAAACATAAATGGATTGATCGATTAGTTTGGACAGAAGCTCAATGGATAGATTACGTTTCTAATAAAAACGTTGAAACATACGTATTTAAATTTAAGACTGATTTAGCTGGCTTCTTTGAATTGATATCCCATAGTGAAAAAAAAGAAGTTGAGATTGCTTACCTTGGTTTACTTGAAGAATTTCAAAAGAAAAAATTGGGATCATATTTATTATCCCTAGCAATCCAAAAATCATTTAAAGAAAACATTAATAGAGTTTGGGTTCACACATGCTCTCTGGATCATAAAAATGCTCTAAATAATTATATTGCTAGAGGTATGAAAATTTTTAAAACCGAAACTATAAAAATTTAGTTTTGAATAGGAAGTTTAAACAAATTTTTATCAACTTGTTTATTCACTTCAACAGATCGAAGATAAGTTACATTTAAATTTTGATAAACATCTTTAGTTTGCCAGCCAATTAAATTAAAAGTTTTGTTATCAAAAAAAATATTTATTTCATTGTCATTATCTTCAATTTCAAAACTTATATGAGTTTTATCTAATATTTTTTCTTTTAAATTATCTACATTCTTTATTAAAAATTTTTTATCTAATATTAAGTTTAGAGGTGTTTTATTTAAGGGATATCTATAAAAGCTAGTTTGAGTTTTAATCACTAGGGATTTACCATTAGATACTAAAATTTTATTATTTTGAATATATTTGCAATAAATTTTTTTTGGATAATATATCGTACAATTTCCATTTTCTATTTTTCCATTTATATTTTGCTCAAATTCAAAATTTAAATTTTCAGTATTTCGCAAATTTTCTATTATTTTATCTTTATTATTTGCATAACTGTAAGAAAATGTAATTAAATATATTAAAATTAATAAATATTTAAACATTAAAGAACATCCCTTTTACCAACATGGTTTGCCTTACTAACAACTCCATCAGCTTCCATCATATCAATAATTCTTGCCGCTCTATTGTAGCCAATTTGTAGTTTTCTTTGTAAAAATGATGTGGAGGCTTTACCTTCTGATCGAATAATTTCTAACGCTTGTTGGTATAGTTCATCCTTGTCACCCTGACTTTGACTATCGCCGATTTCTTTTTCATCTACAAAATTTAATATTTCATCTATATAATCTGGTTCAGCTTGAACTCTTAAAGAACTATTAACCTTTTCAATCTCATTGTCAGACACAAATGGCGCATGAATTCTTACTATTCTGTTAGCAGAGGACATGTAAAGCATATCTCCTTTACCTAGCAACTGCTCTGCTCCTTGTTCACCAAGAATAGTTCTACTGTCTATTTTTGAGGTAACTTGAAATGATATTCTAGTAGGAAAATTAGCTTTAATAGTACCAGTAATGACATCAACACTTGGTCTCTGAGTAGCCATTATTATATGAATACCTGCAGCACGAGCCATTTGAGATAATTTTTGTATGTAATTTTCAATTTCTTTACCTGCAACTAACATTAAATCTGACATTTCATCAACCACAACAACTATGTATGGCATAGGAAGTTTATGTTTGGTATTATAACCATCAATATTTCTCACACCTTCTTTGGTCATTAATCTATATCTACTCTCCATTTCTTTAACAACCCAACCAAGAACAGATGCTGCTTTTTTGGCTTCAGTAATTACCGGACATAGTAAATGTGGAATTCCTTCATAAGTTGATAGCTCTAGCATCTTAGGGTCGATCAAAATAAATTTACACTTATCTGGTGTATGTCGATAGAGAAGAGACAATATGATAGTGTTAATACAAACAGATTTTCCAGATCCAGTAGTTCCGGCAATAAGAAGATGAGGCATAGAAGCTAGGTCACCAACGACTGGTTTTCCAGAAATATTTTTACCTAGTGCTATTGGTAATCTGATTTCTTTTTTTTTAAAGTCAGCGTTAGCCAAAATTTCACTTAAATAAACATTTTCTCTTATGTTATTTGGAAGTTCTATTCCGATAGTGTTACTTCCAGGTATGGTTGCTATTCTGGCAGACTCTGAGCTTGTGTTTCTTGCTATATCGTCAGATAAATTTATTATTTTCGAAACTTTTACACCAGCAGCTGGTTCAAATTCATTTAGTGTGACAACAGGACCATGGCTTACTTTTTTTATATTTCCACTTACCCCAAAATCCATAAGTATTTTTTCTAAAAATTCTGGATCATGAGTTTCATTTTTTTCAAAATTTTCTCTCTCTTTTTTTGATGGAATTTTTAATAAACCAAGTGAAGGTAATTTGAATTTTATTTTTGACTCAGACTTATTTTCACTTTTGATAAAAGGTAAATCTTCTTGAATAAGGTTTTTAATTTCATCTTGTGGAATGTATTCATTAATTATTTCACTTTTGTCTGTATAATTTTTAGTATTTTTTTTAGTAATAAAATCAAAATTCTTTTTAATAAATTCAATAAAATTTTTAGGAACAAAATTAATACTGATTAGAAAAAAAATTGTGGTAATTAAAATTAATATATAAAAAAATATATTCTCACTAATTAAAATAAGAGATTTAAGAAATGTTTGGTTTAAATATTTCCCAACAAAGCCACTAATTCCATTTACATATATAGAATAAGTATCAGAGTAATAATGCACAAAAAAAAGTGTACCTGAAATTAAATATAAAATTGTAAAAAAATTATTTTCAATAATTAAAAAAAAATCTTTTGTTTTTAAGATATTAATACCTGTAATTAAAAGTGTGAACGGAATCATGTAAGCCATTAATCCAACTGATTGAAACAACAAATCAGATACAAAACTACCATGGAAACCCATTAAGTTTTCTATTTTAGTGTTATTAGGAAAAATAAAATTTGGATCATTTGGTGAATATGTAATTAATGCCAGCAACAAGACTCCACCAGCTAAAGAAATTAAAACTCCAAATATTTCAGCCAACCTTCTGATGGTGAAATTAAGTAATAAATTAGCTATTTTTTTAATATTCATTCTAATGAATCTATTTAATCACTTTGTATCATCTAATTTTTATTGTTAAAATTAAAAATATTATGACAGTTTGTATACTTGGTAATAATTTAACGGCTTTTACCTTAGCCAAGGCATTAGTTAATTATGAAATTGATGTTGATGTAATTTTTACAAAAAAAAATTATAAAATAAATAATACTAGAACTATTGGAATATCAAAGAATAATGTCGATTTTTTTAATAGTAATATAATTAATATTGAAAAACTAATTTGGAATATAAAGACAATAGAAATTTTTTCAGAAAATTTAAAGAAAGAAAAATTAATAAACTTTAAAGCTAATAAGAATCAACTTTTTTCAATTATTAAAAATAACAAACTATATCAATTATTAGATAAAGAGTTATCAAAAAGTAAATTTTTTAGATTAAAACTTTCAACTGAAAAAAATTTCTCTTCTTTAAATAAATATGAGTTGGTAATAAATTGTGATCCTTTTAACATTATTACAAAGCGTTATTTTAGTAAAAAAATATCTAAAAAATATAATAGCACTGCCTATACAACAATTATTTCACATGATAAAATTATAAATGACACAGCTATTCAAATTTTTACTAAAAAAGGGCCTTTGGCTTTTTTACCAATTTCAAATAAAAAAACTTCTATTGTATATTCACTACATAATTCGAATAATCTTGAAGAAGATAGTATCGAAGAATTATTAAAAAATAAAAATTTTAAATATAAAATTAGAGATCTAGAAAAAATTAATAGTTTTGAGTTAAATTCATTTAATTTAAGATCTTACCATTATAAAAATATATTAGCATTTGGTGATTTATTACACAAAGTTCACCCTTTGGCGGGCCAGGGTTTTAATATGACAATTAGAGATATTAAAGTTCTTTCAAAGATTATTAAAAAAAAATTGGATCTTGGTTTGTTGCTCGATAGCTCTGTTAGTTTAGAATTCCAAAAAAAAATAAAACATAAAAATTTTATTTTCTCAAATGGTATAGATTTAATTCATGAATTTTTTAATATTGAAAGAAAAACAAGAACTAATTTTTTAAGTAAATCAATTAAGATTATCGGTAACCAACCATCAATCAACAAAATGTTTACTAAAATTGCTGATAGGGGTATTTTATTTTAATCTATTGTAGAGTTGTATTATCGAAAATATCGTATGTGTATGTGCTTAGAATATTTGCTATTTTGTTTTTCCTTATATTAAGATTCTCTGCCTCTAATAAGACTTGTTTTTCCTCCAAAGTAAATGGTGAAGCCATTGCCAAAGCATTTATAGTTTCATCTAAACTTTGCTTTTCAAGTTCCTTCCAATTTATGATAAATCCTCTTTTTTCAAATAAAGTTTTGAAGTCTTTAAATATTAATTCAAGATCTGAAAATTTAAGCTCCTCATTTTGATCCTCAAGATCGTGATAGAAATCTTTATACTCTACTTCAAATTCTCTGTATTGATGAGTTGAGTTAATTTCTTTTAAAATTTTAAACCTAATAAGACCTTTTAATTCAATTAGGTATCTTCCATCATTATTTTTTTTGAAGCTAGTGATTTTTCCAAGACAACCTATATCGTGTAAATCAGGTAATATTTGGTCTTCATTAAAGTTTTTGGGCTGAATAATTCCTACTAATTTATTTGTTTTCATACTTTCGTTTATCATTTCTAAATATCTAGGTTCAAAAATATTTAGAGGAACAGTTGTTTTGGGGAATACGATAAAATTACTTAGCGGAAAAACTGGTATTTTTTTTGGTAAATCTATTTTTTTCATTTCTAATTTTAATACAGAATAAAAAAATTTATATAAATTAAAAAATTATTATTTCAGTTAATTATAATATATATACTTGAGAAATGATATTCTGGATAGCATCATACCCTAAAAGTGGAAATACTTGGCTTAGAGCATTAATTAGCTCATATTATTATTCCAATGATGGTGTTTTTAATCAAGAATTACTTAAAAAAATTGATCAGTTTCCAACTAAAAAATATTTTAATAGTTTTGATTTTAATAAAAAAATTCCTACAGATACTTGTAAATTTTGGATTAAAGCTCAAGAAAAAATAAATGAAAAAAGAAATGAATTAAAATTTTTTAAGACACATAACATATTCGGCAAAATAAATAATTATGATTTTACAAATAGACAAAACTCAATTGGATGTCTTTATGTTGTAAGAGATCCAAGAAATGTATTTACATCGCTTAAAAATCACTATCAATTAGATGACAATCAGGCGATAAAATGGATGACAAATGATAAAAATTTTATTTATTACATTCAAAAATTTGAGGAAAATGGATACAGCGATTTTCAATTTATAAGTTCTTGGAACATTCATTATCAATCATGGAAAAAGCAAAATATAATACCAATTAAATTTATTAAATATGAAGATTTACAAAATCAAACTTATTATGTTTTTATGGAAATTATTAAGTTTATAAATGAAACTGCAAACTTAAAAGAAAAAGTAAATAAAGATAAAATTAAAACTGTTTTAAAAACTACTACATTTGAAAAACTTAAACAAAATGAAATTGATCATGGATTTAATGAAGCGGTCCCCTATAAAGAAAAAAAAGATAAAAAAATTCCTTTTTTTAATCTTGGTCCAAAAAATGATTGGAAGAAAATTATAAATGAAGATTTTAAACTTAAATTAGAGAATGCGTTTGAAAAAGATTTAAAAGAATTATCGTATAAATAGTTTAATAACTAATAAATAATGGAATTAAAAGAATTATCTCAACCCCTAGTTATGATCAGGTGAATAAACCATTATACAATAAGTCAATTGGAAGATGGAAAAATTATGAAGATAAATTTATTGGTACAAGTGACATTTTCAAAAAATGGAACAAAGAATTTAGTTACTAATTAAAATCAATTTTCCTATTGCTTAATTTAAAAAAAGTTACTATTTTCAACATTAATTTAAAGTGCGGGCATAGCTCAGTGGTAGAGCGTCTCGTTGCCAACGAGAAGGTCGAGGGTTCGACCCCCTTTGCCCGCTCCAAAATTCAAATATGAGTGATCTTTTAAATAAAAAATGTGTTCCTTGTGAAGGAGGTATTTTACCATTTGATATATCTGAAATTCATAAATATCAAAAAAAAGTTGATGGTTGGAGTATCTTAGAAGATGAAAAAAAAAATTTTTTTCTAAATAAAAAATTTAAATTTAAGAACTTTTTAGAAAGTCAAAACTTTATAAATAAAGTTGGACAAATTTCAGAAATAGAGGGTCATCACCCTGATATATTTTTTGGCTGGGGTTATGCTGAAATAAAAATTACAACACATGCAATAGAGGGGTTGTCTGAAAATGATTTTATTTTAGCTGCTAAAATAGATCAGTTAATTAATGTCTGAAATGTCTAGTTTTCGAAAAAACTAAAATAGTATTAGTTTCGTTTGCAAAATTAATAATTTCTTTGTCTCTAATTGATCCAGAGGGCTGTATAACTGCAGTAATACCTGATTGAACTAATTTTTCAATTCCATCAACGAATGGAAAGAATGCATCAGATGCTGCAACAACCTCATCTTTTACTTTTCTAAATTTTCTCATTTTATCTATTGCAATTTGACAACTGTCTAAACGACTTGGTTGGCCAGAACCAATACCTACCGTTGCCTCGTTTGTTGCAAGTACAATAGCATTTGATTTAACATATCGACATACGTTATATGCAAAAATTAGATTTTTCATCTGTTTTGAAGTCGGTTTTCTCTTTGAAACAATCTTGAAATCTTTATTGTTAAATTTTTTTAAATCCTCTGTTTGTAACAACAATTCTTCATTTGAAGAAATAAATTTCAAATTTTCTTTGAAGGAATAACTCGAAGCATCAATTAATCTTAAATTTTTTTTTTTCTTTAATAATTTTAAAGCATCTTTTTCAAAGCCATTTCCAATAATAACTTCAAGAAATAATTTATTTAATTCTTCAGCAAGTTTTTTAGTAATCTTAAAATTACAAGACACTATTCCCCCAAAAGCACTAATTGGATCGCATGCAAGTGCTGATTTATAGCTCATTAAATGATCACTCTTAACTGAAACACCACATGGATTTGCATGTTTCACTATGACAGTTCCTATGTTATTGGGTAATGATTTTGAAATAGTTAAAGCTGAAAATATATCATTGTAATTATTATAACTTAGTTGTTTTCCATGAATTTGACTTATTTTCATTGAATTATTTTTTGAATAAACTGCACTAAGTTGGTGAGGATTTTCTCCATAACGTGGTGTTTCTATAAGATTTGCGTGAAACACCTTTTTATTTGGAAAAATCACATTATTTCTTTTATTAAAATAGTTTGAAATAACTGAGTCATAATAAGCAGTTTCAGTGAATGCAATTCTAGATAATTTTTCTCTAAATTCTAAAGATGTAGAGCCTTTGTTCAATTTTAATTCTTCAATTAATTCTTCATATTGATCTGAGGAGG
>Ga0255775_1000449_pt1 | contig 40987 bp, 41 predicted proteins | sample 011ome_26_FD_179973 | JGI IMG/M metagenome (GOLD analysis project Ga0255775, IMG submission 179973) | Coastal salt marsh microbial communities from the Groves Creek Marsh, Skidaway Island, Georgia - 011511BT metaG (version 2) | ecosystem: Environmental > Aquatic > Marine > Intertidal zone > Salt...
GAGTCAATTACATGAAAACGACTGGGTTCTAATTTTGCCAAGGAAAGATAAGATTGTCGAACATTGTCATGAAATTGTTGGGCTTCTTTTTCAAATTTATCTAATACCCTTGTTTTTTTTAGACGTTCAAGGCTCACTTCTGTCGGTAAATCAAACAGGAGTGTTAAATCTGGATTCACACTGGCATGAGTATATTTTTGTAGCATTTTTATAAACTCTTCACTTACCCCTTTGCCTGCTGACTGATAGGCTAATGTGGCATCAGAAAATCTATCGCACAAAACAGTAATGCCCTCATTTAAACTAGGCATAATAATTTTTTGTAGATGCTCAAATCTAGCAGCAAACATTAATAATGTCTCCGTACCTGCATGCATAGGATCATGTAATAATAATTCTCGCAATTTCTCGCCAAGCTCAGTTCCACCAGGCTCTCGTGTGACAACAAAATCAATTTTATTTTGAGTTAAGTATTGCTGAATAAAATTGATATGCGTAGACTTTCCAGCGCCATCAATTCCTTCCAGGGTAATAAACTTTGCCGACCTCATCTTTTCTTTTGGTACTTTCTTACAGCCCAATTATGCTCTTTTAATGTCTTTGAAAAATAATGGCGGCCATCCCCCATCGCGACAAAATAATAAGCATCGGTAATTGCTGGATTTAATGCTGCCTCTATCGAGCTTTGGCTAGGAAATGCAATCGGAGTCGGCGGTAAACCCCGGCGCGTATACGTGTTATGCGAGGAGTCTTGTCGCAAATCTTTACGCCGAAGATTTCCATTAAAATTATCCTTCATGCCATATATAACTGTAGGGTCACTCTGCAACGGCATTCCTTTTTTTAAGCGATTTACAAAAACCCCAGCCACCATCGGCGATTCTTCTTTTAATAAAACTTCTTTTTCTATGATTGAGGCCATAATCAACGCATCATACATGTCATCATATGGTAGATCATCTGATCGATTTTCCCAATAAAACGAGAGTTTATTTACCAAAATATTGTGTGCATTTTTCAAAATATCTACATCTGACGTATTTTTATAAAAATAATAACTGTCAGGAAAAAAAATTCCCTCAATGTAGCTTACATCTGCATGAATTAGTTTGAGGATAGTGGATGCATCGTAATTAGATAAGGTTTTTTTAATATGCTTATTTGATTTAATTAGGTGGATTAGGTCATCATAGGTTTGACCTTCTATTAATGTCATCGAGAAAAGAGATTCTTTTCCTGACGCCAGCATATTGAGCAAATCCAGGGGGGTAATATTTTTATTTAATTGGTAATGCCCGCGTTTCAAGCTTTCAGATTTACCGAACATAAAGCTAAGTAATTTAAATCGAAAAGAGTCTTCAAGTACATGCATTTCAACTAACTGGTTTGTTATTTGCGTTAGATTGCTACCTGATTTTATTTCAAACGAAGCATTATCCTCGGTAACATTCAAAGGAAGGTATAGGTAAGATATCAGCCATAGTAAAACAAAAAAAGTAATTAATAAAAACTTGCGCTTGAAACAAAAATTCAAGAAATTTTTAAAAATTAACTGACTGCCTAAATTCTTGAACAAATTTAAAATCTTTCCATTGTTTTTTATTAAACGATCTTACAGGAATTAAACCATTAACTGAATTGGCAATAAAAAACTCATCTGCCTTTTCTACTTTTTTAAGACTAATATTTTGATTTCTTATGCTATACCCATTTGCGATGGCATAATCACTTATTACCATCTGAGATATACCAGCTACGCCCCCATGGTCAAAATTAGGCATGACTATGGTATTTTTAAAGCGTAAGAAAATATTGTGGCTGCCACACTCTAAAGCATATTTTTTTTCATTTATCATAAGACCATCGAAAGCCCTAGTTGATAGATTTTTCTTAAGCAACACATTTTCCAGTCGATTTAAATGCTTTATTGATCCAGATTTAAGGTTGGTTGATGGAGTAATCGGACTTAATTCGATGTGAACACCACTAGAATATAATTTTTCATCAGGTTTTTTAAATTTCGTCTTCAGCAAAATACAATTTGGCTTTATTCGCTTACTTGGAATTTGGTACCCTCGATCAGACAATCCTCGGGTTATGATAAATTTGCCGATATAAGTGCCTTTTTCATCAAATAGCATACTTACCTGATTGATCAGTATTTTACTTGAGGGCACATCAATATCGATTGCCTTCGCATCTTGCTTTAATTTTAAGTAATGATATTCCCAAAACCGAGGGCAATGATCAAAAACTTTAAATGTTCTAAATACGCCGTCTCCAAATGCAAGACCGCGGTCGAATGGGTTTAAGCCTTGTGACTTATTACCATTAATTAAGAAATCATTAAACAAAATAGGTTAGATTTTTTTGAAGACTAAACTGCCATTAGTTCCACCAAAACCAAAATTATTTTTTAATGCCGCGTTAATGGTCATTTCACGCGCTTCATTTGCGACGTAATCCAAATCACACTCGGGGTCTTGATTGAAAATATTAATGGTTGGTGGGGATATTTGATTATGCACTGCCAGAACTGTAAAAACTGACTCAATACCGCCGGCTCCGCCAAGTAAGTGGCCTGTCATGGATTTTGTTGAATTAATAACACAATCATAAGCATGTGCCCCAAGTGTTTCTTTTATTGCATTTGTTTCATTTAAGTCACCTAAGGGGGTTGAGGTTCCATGCGCATTTATGTAGTTTATTTCATCAACATTTACACCCGCATCATTGATGGCATTTAACATTGATTGTTTTGGGCCAGCTATACTTGGTGCAGTAATATGATATGCATCTGCACTCATGCCGTAACCAACTAATTCACAATATATTTTTGCCCCCCTTTTTTTTGCATGTTCATATTCCTCTAAAACCATGACGCCCGAACCCTCTCCGATTACAAACCCATCACGATCACGATCCCATGGTCTTGAAGCGGTAGCTGGATCATCATTGCGCGATGACAACGCTTTTGCAGAAGCAAAACCGGCAACGGACAATTCTGTAATGGCTGCTTCAGATCCACCGGCAACCATTATGTCTGCATCGCCGTAACCAATCATTCTTGCCGCGTCGCCAATGGAATGGGTACCCGTGGTGCAGGCTGTCACAATGGAAACATTGGGGCCCTTTAGGCCAAACATAATAGATAAATTTCCAGAGATCATGTTAATGATAGTGCCTGGTATAAAAAAAGGTGATACTTTTCGGGGGCCTCCATTGTCATAGGTATCATTGGTGCTTTCTATTAAGCCCAAACCTCCAATACCCGAGCCAATAGAAACACCTATTCTTTGAGCATTGGATTCAGAAATCTCAAAGCCAGAATCTTTTATGGCTTCTATGCCAGAAACTAACCCATACTGGATAAACGTATCCATTCTGCGAGCTTCTTTGGGATTTAAATAATTAATTGGATCAAAATCTTTCACCTCACCTGCAATTTGAGATGAAAAATTAGTCGCGTCGAATTTGGAAATTTTTGCGATGCCAGAAACTCCATCAACAATATTTTTCCAACTCTCCTTGACACCAATACCTACGGGTGTGACGAGGCCAAGACCTGTTACAACTATGCGTCGTTTATTCATGGGTATGTCCTGACTAAAAAGTTTTAATCAGGTTAAAATTATGATTGGTTCTTGTTGATATAATCGATTGCTTGTTGCACTGTTGTTATCTTCTCAGCTTCATCATCTGGAATTTCTGTATCAAATTCCTCTTCTAAAGCCATAACTAATTCTACCGTATCAAGTGAATCAGCACCTAAGTCTTCAATAAAAGATGATTCATTTTTTACTGATGCTTCATCAGTTCCTAATTGCTCAGAAACTATTTTCTTTACTCTTTGTTCGATGTCAGACATCTAATTACCCCTTTTAATAACAAAAATAGGAAGTCGCTATTTTATCAAATGAATCACTAAAACAAGCAACTTTTTTAAAAAAAAAATTTAAATCTTGTATATTTTCATCAATATGTTAAGCCATCAACATGCCGCCATTAACATGAATAGTTTCACCTGTAATATAGTTTGCTGCATCAGATGCTAAGAAACATACGGCTTGAGCGATATCTTGCGGCTGACCCAGTTTAGCCAATGGAATATGTTTAAGTAATGACTCTCTTTGAGTATCATCAAGAGCCCTTGTCATATCGGTATCGATAAAGCCTGGTGCAATCGCATTCACTGTAATTCCTCGACTGCCTACCTCTTGTGCTAAAGACTTAGTAAAGCCATTAATGCCTGCTTTTGCAGCTGCATAATTAGTCTGCCCAGCATTACCCATATGGCCAACCACTGATGAAATATTTATAATACGGCCTGAACGATTCTTCATCATACCTCTTAAAACTGCCTGACTTAGCTTGTATACAGATTTTAAATTTGTACTTATAACTGCATCCCAATCTTCTTCTTTCATTCTCATCAATAGGGTATCTCGAGTAATACCAGCATTATTAATTAAAATATCAACGGTGCCAAATTCTTCGTTGATTTTATTCATTAGTGTTTCTATAGAGGCATTACTATTCACATCAAGCACCATCGCTTGACCTTTTACTTTATTGATTTCAAATGATTTTTTAATAATCTCAGCGCCTTTTTCTGAGGTAGCCGTACCGATAACAGAAGCACCACATTTCGCTAATTCAATTGCTATTGCGGCTCCAATACCTCGGCTAGCGCCAGTGACAAGTGAGATTTTATTTTTAAGTGACTCTGACATAACTATCCTTTACGGTTATAAATTTTCTTTAATTTCATTAATAGACTCAACTGAATTAACTGAGATATGGAATCCATCTTTAAATATTCTACGATTTAATCCCAATAAGACTTTATTTGGTCCTGCCTCAAAAAAAGCCTCAACGCCCTGATTGACCATAAACTCTATAGTTTTTGTCCACTGTACCGGTTGCGACAATTGTCTTGATAAACTTTTTTTAATTGCCTCTGGATCACTGTGTGATTGAAAGTCAACATTATGAATAATTGAAATATTTGGAGTATTAAAATTTATATCCTCCAGATAAGTCTTAAACTGATCCGATGCAGTCTGCATTAAGGAGCAATGCGAGGGCACGCTGACTGGGAGTTTCACCGCCCTTTTCGCTCCAGCTTGCTTAAAGACATCCAGTTGTTTATCTATAGCGCTTTGATGGCCTGCGACAACAACTTGACCAGGCGAGTTAAAATTCACGGGCTCAATAACTCCATCGCCCTCGGCCTCCTTACAAATTCGCATAACATCCTCATCAGCTAACCCTAAAATCGCAGCCATGCCACCTATTCCCTCTGGCACCGCTGCCTGCATTAATTCGGCGCGTTTTTTAACAATTAGCAATGCAACATCAAAACTGATCACCTCTGCTGCCACAAGCGCTGTTATCTCACCCAAACTATGTCCTGCAACAAAACAAGGTTGATCATAACCAGCCTCAACTAAAATTTTCCATGTTACAAAACCTGCCGTCAACATTATGGGTTGCGTGTAAATGGTTTGATGAATTAACTCATTTTCCTCAGAAATAAGTCTCCATAAATCTTCGCCGATAATCTCACTTGCTTGATGAAAGGTTTTTTTTATTAATTGATTATCTGCGAAAGCGTTCATCATTCCAACCGATTGTGAACCTTGGCCAGGAAAAGTAATTGCATATTTTTTCATAAAATTTAAAGCTTGATTAAAGCCGAGCCCCAAGTAAAACCTCCACCAAAAGCCTCCATAAGAATCAATTGGTTGGGTAATATTTTGTTTGTTTTTATACCTTCATCTAAAGCCAGCGGAATTGAAGCAGCTGATGTATTTCCATGCCGATCTATCGTAACAATAACTTTATCCATACCCATAGATAATTTTTTTGCGGTCGCTTCAAGGATTCGGATATTTGCCTGATGGGGCACCAACCAATCAATATCTGTTTTTTTTAAATTATTTGCATCCAGCGTCTCGTCAACAATTCTATCAAGCGTGTTCACTGCGATCTTAAATACCTGATTACCTACCATATCAATGGTATCTTTTTTTTCATCCGATTTTCTTGGAACATGAAGTAAATCCTCATACTTCCCTTGCGCATGAATGTGGGTAGATAAAATCCCTGGCTCTTGAGAGGCTTTAAGAATAACTGCGCCTGCACCGTCTCCCCATAAAATTGCATTTCCTCGATCGCTGTAATCGGTGATGGTTGACATTGCATCCGCCCCAACAACTAGTACTGTCCTCGCAGAATTTGTTTTAATATATTTATCTGCCACACTCAGGGCATAAATAAAACCACTGCAAACGGCTTGAATATCAAACGCAGGACATTCTTCAATACCAAGCTTGCTTTGCAGGGTACAGGCAGTGCTTGGGAAAACTTTATCGGGAGTCGTTGTGGCAACAATGATTAAATCAATGCTATTTGCATCAATTTTTGCAGCCTTAATAGCCTTAATTGCTGCTTCATAAGCCATATCACTGGTTTTTTCTTCGTCACCAATAATGTGTCTTTGCTTAATGCCCGTGCGTGAAGTTATCCAGTCATCAGAAGTGTCTAGGCGCTTTTCAAGGTCTTGGTTTGTAAGTATGCTACTTGGGAGATAACTTCCGGTTGCAATAATTTTTGAAAAAGACATGTTTGTATTTTAAGCGATATGCTCAACTTTGAGCTGTTTTTTTATTTTATCGATAACCTTATTTTCCATTTCATGGATTGCTGTCTCAATGGCGTGTGTAAAACCATAAATATCGGTACCCCCATGACTTTTTACAACGATACCATTTAAGCCCAAGAAAGATGCTCCATTGTAACGTCTTGGATCCACCCGACGTTTAAAAGCTCTTAACACCGGTAATGAAACTATTGCCATGAGTTTAGTTAAAATATTACGCTTATATTCTTCAGACAAAAAACGCCCAAGCATGTGCGCAAGTCCCTCCGTTGTCTTGAGCGCGATATTGCCAACAAATCCATCGGCGACAATAACATCGGTAGTACCTTTAAAAATATCATCCCCCTCAACGTTGCCATAGAAGTTAAGGTGGCTGTTTTTTAAGAGAATTGACGCCTCTTTTACCGTTTCATTACCTTTAATCTCCTCACTACCAATATTCAGCAAGCCTACGGTAGGGTTCTTTTTTCTTGATAAAGCCGTTACTAACATGGCTCCCATAATGGCAAATTGTAATAGATGCTGAGCTGAGCAATCGGAGTTGGCACCCAAATCAAGTAAGCAGGTAGATTTTCCTTTTTGATTCGGCAGGTTTGATGCAATGGCGGGACGATCGATACCGGGCAACATTTTTAAAACAAAACGTGCGGTTGCCATCAAGGCACCGGTATTCCCAGCACTTACACAGGCTTGTGCGTCCCCATTTTTAACTAAATTGATTGCAACACGCATTGATGAATTTTTTTTATTTTTGAGCGCGCTTTGTGGCGACTCATCCATCTTCACTACCTCGGTGGTTGGATGAATAATTATTCTTTTATTACTCGACTCACCTAGTTTGTTTAATTTTGATTTTATCTGCGTATCATCACCAACCAGAATAATACTTAAATTAGCATGTTTTTTGAGGGAAAATAAAGCAGCTGGGACGGTAACATCGACTCCGATGTCTCCGCCCATGGCATCAATTGCAATTGACTGACGAGGCATAAAGTGTCTTAGTCAGCCTTTGTGTCAATAACCTTCTTGCCTTTGTAAAAACCGGATGGGCTAACATGATGACGCAAATGCGTTTCACCAGTCGTAGGTTCAATGGCTAATGGTGGATTGGATAAGTTATCATGAGAACGACGCATATTTCTTCTTGACGGCGTTTTTTTACTCTTTTGAACAGCCATGGAAACTCCTTAATTCATACTAAAATTTTAAAGCGGGATTCTACCATAAAATAGATTTTTTATCTGAAAAAAACAGTCAATAACCATTGTTTCTTTAATCTTAAAAAAAAGAATTAAGCAATATTTTTTTGACAAATATCACATGATATAATCTCAAGGTTTGAGTCTAATGCCCAATTAAATAGGGAGCCTAACACTTTGCTTCGAAAAATATTAATAGCTAATCGTGGGGAAATTGCTGTCCGAATAATAAGGGCATGCAAGGAAATGGGTGTCACCAGTGTTGCCATCTACACAGATGCTGACAGGTATGCTCTCCATGTAAAAAAAGCTGATGAATCTTACTTTATCGGCAATGATCCTCTGTCTGGATACCTAAATGCCCATCGCATTGTTAATCTAGCTGTTACCGCTCGCTGTGATGGTATTCATCCTGGTTATGGTTTTTTATCGGAAAATCCACAACTAGCAGAAATTTGTAAAAGACGTGGTATTAAATTTATTGGTCCAGATCACCATGTTATTAAAAAAATGGGTGACAAAATTCAAGCGCGCAAAGCAATGATCGAAGCTGGAGTACCTGTGATTCCTGGAAGTGATGGCAACATAAAAGACCTTAATGAAGCTAAAAAAATAGCGGGTGAAATTGGTTATCCGGTGATGCTTAAAGCTACAAATGGTGGTGGTGGGCGTGGCATTAGACGATGTGATAACGAGAAAGAATTAAATTCAAATTATGATCGAGTCATTTCGGAAGCAACAAAAGCATTTGGAAGTCCTGAGGTGTTTATTGAAAAATGCGTGCTTACGCCAAAACATATTGAGGTCCAAGTCATTGCAGATCAGCACGGTAATGCAATCCATCTGTACGAACGTGATTGTTCGATACAAAGACGAAACCAAAAACTTATTGAAATTGCTCCATCGCCTCAATTGAATGAGGAGCAAAGAAATTATATTGGACAACTTGCAGTAAAAGCAGCGAAGGCGGTGAACTATGAAAATGCTGGTACCGTTGAGTTTTTATTGGGTACTGATAATAACTTCTATTTCATGGAAATGAATACACGATTACAGGTTGAACATACTATAACGGAATCCATTACTGGCATTGATATTGTCCAAAAACAGATCAGAATAGCGAGCGGCGAACCTTTGCGATACAAACAAGAAGATATCTCTTACCGTGGTTATGCTATCGAATTTAGAATTAATGCGGAAGATCCAAAACAAGATTTTCTGCCTTCTTTTGGTAAAATAACTCGGTACTTTGCGGCCGGTGGGCCCGGGGTTAGAACAGATGCAGCAATCTACACAGGCTACGTGATCCCACCCTATTACGATTCTATGTGTGCCAAACTTACCATTTGGGCATTAAATTGGGAAGATGCTGTCGCGCGTGGCTTAAGGGCATTAGACGACATTGGAGTTTTTGGCGTAAAAACAACGATTCCCTATTACCAAGAAATTTTAAAACATGAAGACTTTATCAATGCTGAATTTAATACAAGTTTTGTCGAAAATCATCCTGAACTGACAGACTATGAGGATGAATTACCACCTGATATAATTGCCGCTGCTATTGGCGCTGCCATAGCTGCGCATGAAGGAATTTAAGATCCATGAAAAAAATAAATATTACTGAATTAGTGCTCCGTGATGGTCATCAATGCCACATCGCTACTCGCCTAAGAACCGAAGATATGTTGCCGATTTGTCCACAGCTTGATAAGTTAAATTTTTGGTCTCTTGAAGCATGGGGCGGCGCAACTTTTGATGCTTGTGTTCGCTATCTAAAAGAAGACCCTTGGGAGCGACTCAAAAAATTACGCCATGCATTACCTAACAGTCAAATTCAAATGTTACTGCGTGGACAAAATTTACTTGGTTATCGTCATTATTCAGATGACGTGGTTGATCTCTTTGTTAAAAAATCAGTTGAAAATGGTGTTGATGTATTTAGAGTATTTGACGCCATGAATGACATTAGAAATTTAGAGGTATCAATTAAGGCAGTCAAAAAATATCAAAAACATGCACAAGGCACAATCAGCTTTACCACCTCACCTGTTCATAACATTGAATATTTTGTTGAACTTGCCAAAAAAATTGAAGAGCTAGGATCGGATTCTTTAGCCATTAAAGACATGGCTGGCTTACTTACCCCCCAGGTAACAAAAAACCTCGTTGCCTCATTAGTTAAAAATATTAATATTCCTATTCACCTTCATAGCCATGCGACTGCAGGTTTAGCATCCATCAATTTAATTGCTGCCGTTGAAGCGGGTGCAGCAACCGTTGACACATGTAATTCAAGTTTTTCAGAGGGCGCAAGCCATCCAACCACTGAATCCATGGTTGTGGCCCTAGAAGATTTGGGATATGAAACTAATATTGACCTTGCTTTAACGAACGAGGTGAGCCAATATCTAAAAGAGATTAGAAAAAAATATTGGCAATTTGAATCAGAATTTACAAACTTGGACCCAAGAGTATTAATTAATCAAGTTCCTGGCGGTATGATCTCCAATTTATCAAGTCAGCTCAAAGACCAAGGCGCATTGGATAAAATGGATTTAGTGTTAGAAGAAATTCCTAAAGTTAGAGAAGATTTGGGTTACCCGCCACTAGTGACTCCAACTTCCCAGATTGTTGGCACGCAAGCAGTATTAAATGTCATTACAGGAGAGCGTTATAAATCTATCACCAATGAAGTTAAAAACTATTTCTTAGGACAGTATGGAAAAGCTCCCGCAAAATTAAATCAAGAAGTTCTTAAAAAAGCAATTGGTGACCAAAAGGTAATAACTTGCCGACCTGCAGATTTATTAAAACCAGAGATTGATAGCCTGCGTGTGAAAGCAGAACCATTTTGTAAAAGTGAAGAAGATATTCTTACCTATGCAATGTTCCCTGATCTTGGTGAATTATTTTTACAAGAGAGAAACGCAGGAACATTGGAGCCAGAAGAATTGCTAGATAAAGATGAAGCGATGAAGCAAGGTGATCATTATGCGCCTTCCGAATTTAACATTACCCTGCATGGTGAAACTTATCATATTAAACTGACAGGCTCAGGGCATGCTGGTGAAGCGGAAAGACCATTTTATGTGTCTGTTGATGGCATAACTGAAGAAGTGCTCGTTGAAACATTAGATGAAATCCTTATCTCTCCAAACGGCCAAGCATCAACAGACAAATCAAAATCTACAAAATCCTCTGGCAGACCAAAACCGTCTCATGGCGGTTGTCTGACTACAGCAATGCCAGGGACGATAATTGATATCAAAGTTAATGTCGGCGATAAAGTGACAGCGGGTGATGGAGTTATCGTTATCGAAGCAATGAAGATGGAGAATGAAATACAAGCTCCTGAAAGTGGTACAGTCGTCGCTATTCATGTTGCAAAAGGCGATAGTGTCTCACCTAACGAAACATTAATTGAAATACAATAGTATTCATGCCTAAAATTATTCTGGCATCCTCATCGTCTTATAGACGAGATTTACTCCTTAGAATTATCAACGATTTTGATGTTATTTCACCAAATATTGATGAGTCAATGTTGAGTGGCGAAGATGCTCGTGCTACCGCACTAAGATTGGCCGATGAAAAAGCTAAAAAAATTGCTTTCGATCATCCGCAAGCATTTGTTATAGGGGCTGACCAGACAGCGCATTTAGATAACCTTCAGATCAAGAAACCAATAAATTTTGAAGAGGCGTTTAAACAACTAAAAAAATTATCTAACCAGGAAGTTAAATTTTTTTCTGCCGTTGTGCTGTTTAATTTAAGTCAAGATATTCGCTATGAGTGGGTTGAAGAAATCTCAGTTAAATACAAAAAGTTAGATGACAAAGCCATTGAAAATTATCTAAATTTTGATAAACCATACAGCTGTTTGGGTTGCATTAAGTCCGAAGGCTTAGGTATTAGTCTTTTAGACAAAGTTTCAAGTAATGATCCTACAGCAATCATTGGACTTCCGCTTATCGCATTATCTAATATGTTGATAAACAATAAAATTAAACTACGTGATGCCGAATAAACCTGGAAAATTATTTCTTATCCCCTCACCAATTGATCAAAATAATAATCAACAATTTCTCATTAATTGGCAACTAAACAAGATTCGTCATATTAGGCATTTTTTTGTTGAAAATGAAAAAATAGCTCGATCTGCCCTAAAGCATATAAAGCTGAATATTCCAATTCAACAAGTTAAGCTTTTTAAAAATGATAGCTCTACAAGTATAGATGAAATTCATGAAATATTTACTTCAGAGCTAAATGGTGAAGATATCGGGTTACTGTCCGATTCGGGTACACCTTGCATAGCAGATCCTGGTGCAAAAATCGTCGATTATGCTCATAAAAATAATATTGGCGTTGAGCCATTAATTGGTCCGTCATCAATTATTATGGCGTTAATGAGTTCAGGATTTAATGGCCAAAGATTTAGGTTCTTGGGCTACGTGCCAATTAATAAAGAAGAAAAAAGAAATTTTTTTAAGGAAATTGAAAAAACAATCCAATTAACCAATGAAACACAAATATTTATTGAGACACCCTATAGAAATGATCAATTGTTAAGTGATTTAATTGAAACATTAAATGATGAATTAAGGATATGTATTGCATCAAATATCACTGCAAAAGATGAACAAATAATATCCATGGAGGTAGCAAGATGGAAACATTTAAAACAGCCATCCTTAAATAAAAAGCCTTGTATTTTTTTAGTTAATTAAATCTGAAACAGGTTTGAAAGTTTTTCGATAAAAGTCTTTAACGCCATATTTCTTAATCAACTCAAGATGAAGCTTCGTAGGATAGCCCATATGACGACAAAATTGGTATTCGGGGAATTGATAATCTAATTTCAACATATATCGATCACGCTCTACCTTTGCTATGATAGATGCTGCTGAAACTTCTTTTATTAGTTGATCTCCCTTTATAACTGATTCCATTTTCATCCCTGGAATTTTTGGGCAAAAAGTACCATCAATATAAGTCATTTGTGGCTTTATCTTTAATCCAAGAATGGCTTTCTGCATGGCAAGTAAACTCGCTTGCAAAATATTTATTTGATCTATTTCCTGGCTGGAAACCATTGAAAAAGAAATGTCCAGAGCTTTTAGCTGTATCTCATTATAAATTTCATCTCTTTTTTTCTTAGATAGCTTTTTTGAATCATTTAGATCTGCTATAACTTTATTCGGATTTAATATAACAGCCGCTGCAAAGACTGGGCCAGCAATTGGGCCCCTACCCGCTTCATCAACACCGCAAATGATCATCATATAAGATAGGGTTTCAATTTTTGATAGATTAATTTCGACGTTTCTCGTTTTAAAGATTTATGTAATAAAGTAAATTCAGTTCTGATGCTACTCAGATATTTTTTATCGTTAAGTATTTCAAGGGTTTTATTAGCTAGAGTCTCAGCTGACAGATTATCCTGTAAAAATTCAGGGACGATAGATTTATTTAATAAAATATTTGGTAAGCCAACAAATTTTATCAGCCTAATCATTTTATATAACTGAAACTCTATCCATGATGATTTATAGGTAATTATCATGGGCTTTTTAAAAAGAGCAACTTCTAATGTAACGGTTCCAGAAGCGCAAATTAGCATATCTGATGAATTAATTAGATCATGTGAGTGACCAATAATTATTCGTATATTAGGTATCTTATATTTAACTAACGAATTCTTAATTTTTTCGTAATTTGTTTTATTGCTGGCTGAGATTAAAAAATCACAATCTATTTTTTTACAGATAAGTTCTGCCATATTAAGCATTAAATCTAAAAGGTAATGTATTTCATGAGATCTACTTCCTGGCAGTAATCCAATAATTTTTCTTTTTGTATTAATTTTAAGTAAGCTGCGGCTTTTTTCTACATTTGGTTTTAAAGGTATTTTTGTAGCCAGTGTATGTCCAACAAAACTTGCAGAGTGATTTATTTTTTTATAAATTGCAGGCTCATGAGGAAAGACACAAAATAAGTGATGCATTACTTTTTTAATATAATAGATACGATTTTTTCTCCAAGCCCAAACAGATGGGGAAATCAGATGAAAAACTCGAGCGCCATTTTTTTTAAGTTTGTTCTCAATATGAAAATTAAAATCTGGTGCATCGATACCAATAAAAATATTGGGCTTCTCATTAATTAAAAAAGAAATGAGTCTTTTTCTAGATAGATATAAAGTCTTTAAATTTTTAAGGACATCAATAATGCCCATAATGGATAGGATGGAATAATCAAAAAAAGATACCAATCCTTGTTGTTGCATTTTTGGTCCACCAACACCAACAAACTCGATATTTTTATTGAATTTTTTAAGGTCAGCCATTATCTGGCTAGCAATTAAATCTCCTGAAGGCTCACCAGCAACAATTGCAATCTTTGACACTATCGAATTAAACCTCTCTTCGAACGATTAATAAAATCAATGTATAAATGAACGATATCATTTTCATTTGCAAGTTTATTTAATTCAATAAGTGATTCTTCAATGGAATTATTTTGACGATAAATAATTTTATAGCCCTTTTTTATTGCTGATAATTGTTCAGCAGAAAATCCTCTTCTCTTAAGTCCCTCTGAATTAATTCCAACTGGTAACGCAAAATTTCCGTGCGTAATTACAAAAGGCGGGACATCTTTTTGTATACCAGAACCTCCAGCCGTCATCACATGTGATCCAATTTTACAAAATTGATGCACCAAGGTTGCCCCTCCTAAAATCGCATAGTCATCAATCTCAACATGACCTCCTAGGGTGGTATTGTTAGCAAGAATTATTTGATTTCCAAGTACGCAATCGTGGGCAATATGGCAATAAGCCATAATCCAATTATCATCACCCATTCTTGTTTCCCCGCGATCTTGAGCGGTACCCTTATTAATTGTGCAAAATTCTCTAATTAAATTTCTCTTGCCTATAATTAGTTTTGTTTCTTCACCATTGTATTTTTTGTCTTGAGGATCCTCACCAATCGATGCGGAATGGTAAATCTTTGTTTGTTCACCAATTGAAGTATTGCCTGATATGGTAACGTGATTACCAATGATACAATTTGGCCCAATAGTTACATTTTTACCAACTTGGCTATAAGCTCCAATATGAACATTGTTGGCAACTTTTGCCTCTGGATGTATTAGAGCAGTTTGGTGAATCGATGAACTATTTTCCATTCATCTACTTTTTAATTTCTTTTAAGATACACATGATGTCTGCCTCAGCGACAACAGCATCGTCAACTAAAGCTCTGCAACTATATTGCCATATACCTTTTAGAATACGGTTAATATTTGCCTCTAAAATTAATTGGTCTCCAGGTCCTACAGGTTTCTTAAATCTTGCTTTGTCTATACCAGCAAAATAATAAACAGAATCATCTGTTGGCATATGATTACCTGTTTTAAAAGATAAGATGGCCGCCGCCTGTGCAAGTGCTTCAACTATTAAAACGCCTGGCATGACAGGATGATGCGGAAAATGTCCTGGAAAAAAAGGCTCATTGATTGTGACATTTTTAAGCGCAGTAATAGTTTTACCTGGCTCTATTGAAATAACACGATCCACTAAAACGAATGGATATCTATGCGGTAAATGACTTAATATTTCATTTATATTCATCTCTATTTTATTTGTCATTTTTTATCCAATTTTTAAGTTTTGCCGCAATTTTAAGCCAATCTTTGTGTTTTAGATTGTATGGAAAGACATTAGTATATCGTTCACCAGGGGCTAAAATGGATTTTCCTATACCCGTACCGCCTGAAATAATTGTATCATCAGCAATTGTTATATGGCCTTTAATCATTGCTCCTCCTCCAACCATACAATTTTTACCTATTATGGCGCTACCAGCAATTCCAGTGCAGCCAGCAATAATTGTATTGCTGCCAATAATACAGTTATGAGCAATTTGCACTTGATTATCTATTTTTACACCATCTTCGATAACTGTAGGTCCTAGAGCACCACGATCGATTGTGGTGTTTGATCCAATGTCAACGTAATTACCTATAATTACTTTTCCAACTTGAGGAATTTTTACCCAAGACTTGTTTTTATCCTTAGCATAGCCAAACCCATCAATACCTATTGCGCAACCTGAAAAAAAAGAACAGTGATTTCCAATTATTACATCATCACAAATCGTAACATTTGAGCCAATCGTAACATTTGAGCCAATCGTAACATTTGAGCCAATTTTCACAAATGAATCAATTTCTACAAAATCCCCTATACAAACGTTATCACCAACAACAACATTAGGCTGAATAAAAGCATGATTACCTATTTTAAAATTTTTACCATGAATTAAAGAATTATGTGTTAAATATTTTTGTTTTTTACTCAAAAACATAGCAGATACCTTTGCATAGGCTAGGTAAGGGTCATCAGTATATATAGATGCTCCTTTTCTTAAATGAGCATCTTTTTTTTTTAAGATAACAACAGCTGCTTTAGTCTCAAGAAGTTCTTTTTTGTATTTATTATCATAGAAAAAACTAATTGAATTTTTATCTGCATTAACAAGATGGGAAAAATTTTTTACTAAAATACTCTTTTCGTCACATTCACCACCTATTAAATCAGCTAACTCACCTGATAGAAAAGCTTTTAACATTGTTTATTTAATATCACCTAATGTTTTAAGTACTTTAGCAGTAATATCTATTTTATCACCCGCATAAGCTACCCCAGTGTAAAGAATTAAATCGAATTTTTCTGATTCAGCTAAAACTTCAATCGCTTTAGTTACTTTGGTCTGGAGCTTATTGATCTCTTCCCTTCTTCTTAAATCTATATCTTCCCTGAGCTCCCTTTCAGTTCTTTGTAACTCAATTCTCATTTGTTGAAGTTTTTTTTGTTTTTGATTTTTTTGTTCATCCGACATAGTAAGACTATTTTTTTGAAAATCTTGTTCAGAATTATTTAATGATTCAATTTCTTTTTTTAATTTGTCAGTCCTCATCTTAAATTCTGTTTCAAGCTTTTTATTACTTTGTGCAGCCTGCGGAGCTTCTTTTAAGATTTGATCAACTTTAACAAAACCAATTTTAAGCTCAGCATTAATATTTCCAATGAAACTAAAAAACATGATAAAAACTAAAATTATTTTTTTCATAATATTACTCCTTTTAAAATTTTAAAAACTTGACCCCATGCCAAATTGAAATTTCTCAGTAAGGTCATTAGTTTCTTCATTGAGCGGAACTCCAATTGATATACTTAAAGGTCCAAAAGGTGATATCCATAGCGCTCCTAAACCGACAGAATATCTCATTTCATCAGCATCAAATGAATTATCAAATGCCCCGCCCCCTTCGATAAACGCACTCATTCTGTAAGCCTCAGTTTTTTTAACAAATGGAACTGGGAAAAAGGTTTCAGCACCAAAAGATATCATCTGCTTTCCTCCATAAGTGACAAATGAAGATGACGATGAATCATAAGTTTTTTTTCCAATAGACCCTTCTTTATAACCCCTTACACTTGTTTTACCTCCAACCGTGAAGTTTTTAAAGAATGGGTATAGGTTGTCTCCATAATTATCAGCATAACCAAGTGAACCTTTAATTTTTGTTGTAACACTTTCGCTTAAGGGAAAATATTTTTCTGCATCAATTTTAATCTTGAAATATTCTAAGTCTAGCCCTGGGGCAGTGATATCAGCTGATAGAGTAATTTTCGATCCTTCAGTTGCAAAAAAAGCATTATTTAACGAGTTATTTTGCCATTTTGCGTAGAACAAAAGTGAATGTGCGTCACAATTTAATGAGCCGCTACTTGCAATGTCAGAACAAAAATCTTTATAGCCTTGTGGCGAATTACTTTTGAGATCTAGTTCAGTGAAATCAAATGTGGAGCCAACCCTAAATGTCTTAAACTCATCAAGCGGTATTCCAAAGTCAAGTCCTAATCCATAATTATTAGACTTATAATCACCTGTATCTAATTTTTTAGTATCGATATCTCTGTAGTACAAATTAAATCCTCTAGAAACACCGTCGTCGGTCCAATAAGGATCTAAGAATGTGAGGCCCCATACTTTATTTACTCCACCGGTACTTATCTCTGTTTTAACTAAGTTACCGGTACCCATAAAGTTTGCTTGCTGTAACCCTAATGTTCCAACGACACCATCACTTGAACTAACTCCTGCTCCAATTGAAAATTTTCCAGTATTAGTCTCTTTCATAATAATATTTAAATCCACTTGGTCAGAATTTCCTTGTACTGTTGGCGTTTCAACATTTACTGATTCAAAAAATTGGGTTCTATTTAATCTTGTAACAGATAGATCAACTTTATCTTGGGCAAACCATGCGGATTCATATTGTCTCAACTCTCTTCGCACAACTTCGTCTTTTGTTGATTCGTTTCCAATCAGATTAATCCTTCTAACATATATTTTTTTGCCAGGATCAACGTTAAAATTGAAATCAACAACTAGATTGTCTGAATTTATATTTGGAAGAGAATTAATATTCGAAAAAGCATAACCATAGTTACCGAGAAGATTAGAAATATTTTTAGCAGACTGATTAACGAGTTTTCTGCTAAAAGTATCACCTTTTTTAATTAATACTTTTGTTCTTAAATCTTCAGTTGGAATTGGTTCTGGTATATTCCCAGAGATAGAAACATCTCCAATAGTGTATTTTTTTCCTTCATCAACAGTTATTGAGATAAATACATCTTTTTTACTTTTTGAGATACTAACAAGGGTAGAATTCGTTTTAAAATCTAAATATCCCCTGTCCATATAAAATGATTTGATTGCTTCTAAATCTCCAGATAAAGTTTGTTTTGAATACCGATCATCTTTGTTCCACCATGACATTAAATTTGTAGTTTTAAGAGCCATCTCATCCAAAAGATCCTCATTGCTAAAAATTTTATTACCAAAAATTTTAATTTCTTTAATACGAGAAATTCTTCCCTCATTAATGTAAAAATTTACGTTAACTCTATTATTAGATAATGGGACAATTTCACTGGTAACTTCAGCGCTGTACTTACCATTAGACAGATATTGATTAGTGATTTCTTTTTCTGCAGTTTTGATATCACCTTCATCAACAACCAGTCCTGATGCTATATTCATTTGATTAAGAGCTGAGGCTAAGGCTTCCGGTTGAAAAATGGTTGTGCCCGAAAAATTTAATTCAAAAAGAATAGGCTTTTCGCGAACTGCAATAATAATTACGCTACCTTTACGCTCTACTACGATATCTTTGAATTGACCAGTAGCATACAAAAGGCTTATCGTTTTAGAAAAGTCTACAGCTTCAATTTCATCATTAATCTCAAATGGGATATTATTAAAAACTAAACCAGGTTCCAATCGTTGAAGACCCTCGATTTGGATGTCGGATATTTTTATCGCATAAGCATTACTAGAGATTGATAATAAAAAAATAAAAAAAAGAGTTGGTAAAAATTTAAACATATAAAAAATTTAATTTTTGTTAGCTTATTATATACTTTTTTAAGAAATTATAGTTAATTTTTGATTACAAGTTATTGAGAAATAATAACTTTTTAATTTTTTTGTAATTGAATCAAATGATTTTGAGTCTGATCATTCACAAGCTCACTGAATAAAAAAACATCATCTATTTCTGTAATTTTTTCAGGTTTAATCTTATTAAGCATAAAATCAACCGTCTGCGAAATCTTGTCAAAACTTATATGTTTTTTTAAAAAAGCGTGAACCGACAATTCATTCGATAAATTTAAAACTATAGAATCAGATAGTCCGCTATCAAGAGTATTATAAGCTAATTGAAGGCAGTGAAACTTTTTTAAATCAGGTTTAAAAAATGTAAGCTTTTTAACTTGCGTCAGATCAATACCATCAAATCCAGAATTTAATCTCTCTGGATATCCTAAGGCATATGAAATCGGTATTCTCATATCTGAATATCCTAATTGACTAATAATGCTCCCATCAATAAATTCCACCATTGAATGCACAATACTCTGCGGATGAATAATTACATCTATTTTTGATTTAGGCAGGTTAAATAAATAAAAGGCTTCTATTACCTCCAAACCTTTATTCATCATTGTTGCAGAATCAATAGTAATTTTATCCCCCATGTCCCAATTTGGATGATTTAGCGCCTCCTCAACGGTGACATTAGCAATTTTTTCAATAGGCTCATTTAAGAAAGGTCCTCCAGAGGCGGTAAGAATAATTTTTTTAACTTTTGAGGTGCCGTCATCACAACCATTTAATACTTGATAAATGGCATTATGTTCACTATCAATGGGAATTATTTTAGAATTATTTCTAGCGATTTCTGCCAAAATTAAGGGCCCAGCCATTACCATCGATTCTTTATTTGCTAGTAAAATATCCTTGCCGGCTTTGGCAGCATCAAAAGTTGACCGCAAACCAGCCGAACCACTTATTGCAGCAATTACATGAGTTACGTCATCGTGTGCAGCAATAAAGCTGTATGAGCCTTTCTCAAATATTACTTCTGTTTCGACTTTATTTTTTAACACCTCTTTTAGATTATTTGCGTCAGCTTCTGATGAAACAACAGCAAAATTTGGGTTAAATTCCAAGCACTGAGCCTTGAGAAGTTCTAAATTTTTATAGCAAGATAGGGCAAAAATTTTAAAATTATCTTCATTAAGGCGAACAATTTCTAAAACATTTTTACCAATGCTGCCTGTAGAGCCCAAAATTGATAGATTTTTCATAACAATTAACTGGGGAAAAAAATGATTAAAGAAAAAATAATTGGTATTGATGCGCAAATGCCATCAATACGATCTAACACCCCGCCATGACCAGGAATTATATTACCACTATCTTTTAAGTTGGCTGCTCTTTTAAGATATGACTCAAATAAATCACCAAAGATACTGAAAAGAGTAATAATAATTGCATAAACAAGTGATATTTCGACAGGAAGAGAAAAGTAATCAGCAAACAAAAAGGCGAATAAAGTTGTTAGTAAAAGCGCGCCAGCAGCCCCTTCAATAGTTTTACCGGGACTTATCGATGGTGCTAATTTATTTTTTCCATATTTTCTTCCAACAAAATAAGCCCCAGAGTCTGCAACCCAAACTATTAAAAGTGAAAATAATAGGAGAGCTCGATGATACTCATACATATAAATTATTGAATAAAATAAACAGGCAATCAAAAATATTCCAAAAAAACTTTTTTGACTGTCCGGTAATTTCAAATTCTTATATATAAATATGGGAGCAAAAAAAACCCAAAAAATAAATGACATTACTGCAATAAATATTGGGCCTGGCAAAGAAAAAAAGGCCAGGCCCAAAAAAACCAATGTTAAGATAAAATACAAAGGGTGTTTATATTTAAAAAGCATACCATTAAGCTCAAACATGCCTATTAAACAAATTATTAAAGCAAAGGAGTTAAAGTAAATTTCATTTGAATTGAAAAAACTGAACGAAAAGATAACAAGAAGAGATAACGCTGAAATTATTCTTTTTAAAGTCATTTTTTAATTATTCAACTTTCCAAAACGTCTGTTTCTTGATTGATAAAATAGTAGCGCATTTATGAAATTATTTTTGTTAAAATCCGGCCAAAGGCATTTTTCAAAATAAAGTTCACTATAAGCAAGCTGCCAAATAAGAAAATTGCTTAGCCGCTTTTCACCGCCAGTTCTAATTAATAGATCTACACCAGGTAAGTCTTTAGTATCTAAATTTCTTTCAATGTCTTTTTCTGTAATTTTAGGTAATTTTTTTTTGCTTAGTGCTTTATTAACAGATCTGACGATTTCTGATCTTCCCCCATAATTTAGTGCGATATTAAGGTTTAACCCATTATTTTTTTTTGTCTTTGTTAAAAGATCTTGAATTTTCTTTTGAAGATTATCTGGGAAAAAACTAATATCACCTAGAATAGTAATCTTAATATTATTAGCGAAAATTTTTTCTGACTCCTCAGTAATGGTTTTATCAAATAAAATTGTCAAATCACTAATTTCTTTTTTTGGCCTTCCAGAATTCTCAGTACTAAAAGCATAAAGTGTTAAATACATAATTTTAAATTCATGGGCATATTGGATTATCTTTTGAACAGAATCTAAGCCTTTTGCGTGTCCAAGTGAGCGCGGTAATTGTCTTTTTTGAGCCCACCTTCCATTGCCATCCATGATTACTGCAATATGTTTTGGGAAGTTATCTGGTCTTAATGATAATTTTTTAAAAAGATTAAGCAACTTAATGGTTTAGATAGCTAATAAATCTTTTTCTTTTAACTCGATAAGCTTATCAATTTCACTGATATGCAAATCGGTTACCTTTTGCACATCATCTTGCGCTCTTCTCTCATCATCTTCACTGATTTCTTTATCTTTCAACATTTTTTTCAAGGAGTCGTTAGCATCTCTTCGGGCATTTCTAATAGCAACTTTAGAGTTCTCCCCTTCAGATTTAACAACCTTAATTAAATCTCTTCTTCTTTCCTCTGTTAATGGTGGCAGAGGAATCCTTATAATATCTCCAGTTGTTGCTGGATTTAAGCCCATGTCTCCCTCTCTAATTGCTTTCTCTATGACAGGAATCATTGTCTTTTCATAGGGTTGCACATTAATAGTTACAGAATCACCAACCGTCACATTAGCTACTTGATTGATTGCAGTTTGTGAGCCGTAATAATCGACAGTCAAATGATCTAAAATTCCAGTATGGGCTCGACCTGTTCTAATCTTGGAAAGATCAGATTTTAATTTTTCAATACTTTTTTGCATTTTACTTTTAGTGCTATTTTTTATTTCTTCCATATCCCTAATTCCTCAATCTAATTTTTAACAAGCGTACCCTCTTGCTTACCAATTAATACATTATTTAATGCATTTTTCTTAAAAATATTAAAAACAGCTATCGGTAATTGTTGATCGCGGCATAAGGTAAAAGCAGTCGCGTCCATGACCTTTAAATTTTTATTAATTACTTCATCAAAAGAGATCGAACTAAATAATTTCGCATTTTTATCTTTAATAGGGTCCGATGAATAAATACCATCTACCTTAGTTGCTTTTATCATAATATCTGCACTAATTTCCATTGCTCGTAACGCGGCGGCTGTATCTGTTGTAAAGAAAGGATTTCCAGTGCCTGCGGCAAAAATGACTATCTTTTTATCCTCCAAATATTGAATAGCTTTACCACGAATATAGGGCTCGACTACCTGATCAATATTTATTGCAGATTGAACCCTGCTTACTAAACCAGCATGCTTCATTGCATCTTGGAGAGCAAGTGCATTCATTACAGTTGCTAACATACCCATATAATCTGCTGTAGCACGGTCCATACCTGCTGTACCAAGCGCTGCCCCCCGAAAAATATTACCCCCACCAATGACAATAGCAATTTCTATTCCTAATAATTTTGCCTGCTTAATTTCATCAACGATTTTATTTACCGTATCCGGATTTACGCCAAAACTATCATCGCCCATCAAGGCTTCACCTGAAAGTTTTAAAAGAATTCTTTTAAATTTTGATTGCATGTTATTGATAAATATAATTTGTTAGCTGTATTTTATATGGTTTTGGCCAAAAAAAAAGGATTGCAAAACAATCCTTTTTTACGCTTAGCCTAATTTTTCTAAACTTTCGATGCCGCTGCAACTTCCGCAGCAAAGTCCTCTTGTTTTTTTTCGATTCCCTCACCCACCTGAAACATAGTAAAAGAGTGTAAGGATGCGTTATTTTGCTTTAACAAGTCCTGCACAGAAACTTTATCATCTTTAACAAAGGCTTGGTTCAGCAAAGTCACCTCTTTGAGAAACTTGTGAACGGTACCATCAGCAATTTTATCAATCATCTCATCTGGTTTGCCGGCCTCTTTAGCTTTTTCAATTGCAACGCGCCTTTCGGCATCAATTAAAGCTTGATCAACTCCCGCCCGATCAATGGCTTTAGGTTTTGCTGCAGCAATATGCATAGCAATATCCTTACCAAGGTCAGCATTTCCACCTTCAAGATCGAGAATAACCCCAATTTTTGAGCCATGGATGTAGCTGTGCAGTTGACCTTTCGCATTAATGTTGGCAAATCTACGTGGCGTAATGTTTTCACCGATTTTACCAATTAAACCTGTGCGGATATCCTCGATAGTTTTTCCGTCCACTTGTTTTGTAGCTAATTCTTCAACAGTTTGTGGGGCTTGATCACAGATAACTTCAGCCAATTGATTGACAAACTTTTGAAATTCATCATTTTTTGCACAAAAATCAGTTTCCGAGTTAACTTCAATTAAAGATCCAGATTTACCATCTTTTGCAATAAAAGCAGCCACTGCACCCTCAGCAGCAACACGAGTTGATGCTTTTGATGCTTTGTTTCCAAAGCGGACTCTTAAGATTTCCTCGGCTCTAGCAAAATCTCCATCCGCTTCAGTTAATGCTTTTTTACAATCCATCATAGGAGCATCCGTCTGCCCCCTTAACTTCATAACTAAACTCGCTGTAATTTCAGCCATTACGTTAAAACTCCTTTATTAATTATTCTGCAGCTTCCTCAGCATCCTCAGCAGATGCCTCACTCTCAGCTACCATCCTCGCAACCTCTTTAATTGCATTATTTTTACCTTCTAAAATGGTATCTGCCATGCCTCTTGCATAAAGACGAATAGCGCGGCTAGAGTCATCATTACCAGGAATAACATAAGCAATATTATCTGTAGAATTATTGGTATCAACCACACCTATAATGGGGATACCCAATTTAGTAGCCTCAACCACTGCACCACTTTCAAAACCAACATCAATAACAAAAATAGCATCTGGTAAAGCAATCATTTCACGAATGCCGCCAATAGAACGCTCCAGCTTTTCGTAATCACGTCGGAGATTTAATGCTTCTTTTTTTGTGATCTTATCTAATCCCTCACCCTCAAGCACTGCTTGCATTTCATTCATGCGCTTAATGGATTGCTTAACAGTTTTAAAATTTGTGAGCATGCCGCCCAACCATCGATGATTTACGTAAGAACAACCGGCTCGTATAGCTTCCTCTTTGACAATTTCACGCGCCTGTCTTTTCGTTCCAACAAAAAGAATACGGCCTTTGTTAGCTGCCAAGGTTTTTGCATATTTGAGTGCCTCTTCAAACATAGGAAGGGTCTTCTCAAGGTTAACAATATGAATTTTGTTGCGATCACCAAATATGAACGGCGCCATCTTTGGGTTCCAATAACGGGTTTGATGTCCAAAATGTACACCCGCTTCCAACATTTGTCTCATGGTTACAGACATGTTTTTCTCCTTTTAAGGGTTAATCACTTCATTAAATCTATTAATACTGTTGTCAGCACCCTTAACAAGATTTAATGCAAATTTATTCGAAAATCGAAAACGCGCTATGATAACATAATTCTTTTGTTTTTTGCCTGAAATTATTCACATGAGTGTCTCAATAAAAAATAATCAAGATATAGTTAAAATGCGCGTTGCCGGACAATTGGCATCAGAAGTTCTCGACTATATTACCGACTTCGTCAGACCTGGAATTTCTACCGAGGAAATCGATAAACTGTGCCATGAGTTCATGGTCATAAAGCAAGGAACGACCCCTGCGCCACTAAATTATGCTCCACCGGGTCATACGCCCTACCCAAAATCCATATGCACATCTGTTAATAATCAAATATGTCATGGTATCCCTGGGCCAAAGATACTTAAAAGGGGAGATATTATCAACATCGATATAACAGTCATTAAAGATGGTTATCATGGGGACACCAGCCGAATGTTTTATGCTGGTGAACCCTCAATACAAGCAAAGCGCTTGTGTGATATCACCTATGAATGCATGTGGCTAGGAATTCACCAAGTGAAACCCGGTAATTATTTAGGTGATATTGGTTACGCAATTCAAAATCATGCTGAATCGAATGGCTTCAGCGTGGTTCGAGAGTTTTGTGGCCACGGAATTGGTAAGGTATTTCATGAGGAGCCTCAGGTGTTACATTACGGAACTCCAAACCATGGCTTGGAGCTTAAAGCAGGCATGATATTTACGATTGAACCCATGATTAATGCTGGAAAAAAAGATATTAAAATGCTGCCTGATGGCTGGACCGTGGTAACAAAAGATCGCAGCCTTTCTGCGCAATGGGAACATACCATTTTAGTTACTCAAAGTGGTTATGAGGTTCTTACACAATCAAAAGGTACGCCTCAAGAACCGTCTTTTCTTTGATCATGATTCAAAATTTAAAGAATAATTACACCTTAAAGGTTAGCCAACTAAAAAAAAATTTTTTAAGAGAGCATAATAACAAAACATTTTTAAGGGCACATACCTTCCTTGTTGATTCTTTATTAAAACAGTTATGGAAAAAAGTTTTTTTAAGAAAAGATGTTGCGTTAATTGCCGTTGGTGGATACGGAAGAAAGGAGCTTTACCCTTATTCGGATATTGATATTCTGCTGCTACACAAAGAAAATCTTCCTGAAAAAGAATTTGAAAAAATCACATCATTTATTACTCTTTGTTGGGACTTAGGTCTAAAAATTGGTCACAGCACCCGTGACATTAATCAGTGCATCGATGAATTTAAAAAAGATATTAGGACAGCGACTAATTTATTAGAAACCCGAGTCATTTGTGGCTCTAAAATCCTTTTTAAAAATTTAGAATCAAATATCTTTAAGCAGATTAAAGAAGATGAGTTTTATCATCAAAAGTTAACAGAGCAAACTAATAGGCATAAAAAATATAGGGGCTCGGCATATCAATTAGAGCCAAATGTAAAAGAAAGTCCTGGTGGACTAAGAGATTTACATAATGTCATATGGATAGCTAGGTCACAAAAAAAAGGTCGGACTTTTAGAGAGTTGCTTCAAAATAATGTAATCAATTTGAATGAATATAATAAAGTAAATTTTCATCTTAATCGTATAACTAAGCGTCGCATATTACTCCATTTATTAGCCAGCTCTGCAGAAGATAGGTTGGTATTTGATCTACAAAATAAGCTTGCGTCACATTTGGGTTATACCGGGCATGGTCACCATAAAGCAAGTGAAATGGTTATGAAAAGTTATTATAAATCAGTTAATTACATTATTTTATTTAACGAGATTGTAACTAAAAGATTGAACCCAAAACCACAAAAAAAGATAACCATTCGGCATGAACTCCCTTTTTTTGTCATGAATAATTTACTTGAAATAGATGAGGGGTATAAAGAAAATTTTATTCAACATATATTTGAACCTTTTTTAATCTTTCAAGGTAAAAAAAATATTCATGGTTTTGGCCCTAACCTCCTTGGTTTGCTCGATAGCTCGTCAAAATTAATCAACCAAAGTATTAGAAAAAATAGCTTCTACCAAAATAAAATTTTGCAGATCTTTACTGCAAAAAATAAAGTCAATCGTGCATTACGATTACTCAATAAAACGAATATCTTAGGTAAATTTATCCCAGCATTTGGCAAAGTTGTTGCCCAAATGCAACATGACTTATTTCATATCTATACGGTTGATGAGCATACATTAAATGTCATTGAAAATATTCGACGTTACAGTAAAGATAAACTAAAACATGAATTCCCTGAATGTCATGAAGTTTTTAAATCTTTCAGAAAACCCTACCTACTCTATTTTGCAGCTTTTTTTCACGACATTGGGAAAGGTCAAGGCGGTGATCACTCAATTATTGGTGAAAAAATTGCTGCAACATTTTGCCGCAGAATGCAATTTGATAAAAAGGAAATGAATTTAATTACATGGCTTGTAAGGTCACACCTTACAATGTCTCAAGTAGCGCAAAAGAAAGATATTTCTAATCCGCAAACCATAAAAGAATTTGCTAATTTTGTACAAACAAAAACTAAATTAAAAGCGCTTTACTTATTAACCGGTGCCGATATCCGAGGAACAAGTCCTGCAGTGTGGAATCAATGGAAAGCTTCGCTTTTAAAAGATCTTTTTTATCAAACCTATAATTACCTAGATGAACAGCTTAAGGATGCGCATGAAATTATTAAACTTAGAAAACAAAATGTTCTCGCAAGATTAAATAAAAGTTATTCGATTAATAGTGAAAACGTTCGTGCTTTATGGCATTCGCTAGGTGATGAATATTTTTATCGTTTTGATGAGCACGATATTATTTGGCACAGTCGTGTGCTGTTAAAACAGTTTCACTCAAGAATCACGTTAGTAAAGACACGACATGCGCCAGACGGAAATGGCATTGAAGTTCTTATTTTTCGCAAGGAAAGCGAAAATATTTTCATCAAATCATCGCAATTCTTTGCGCTGAATAACTTTGATGTAATGCAAGCAAAAATCTTTACCACAAAAGATGATTTCGCATTGGATGTATTTAATATTCTCATGGACGGAAAAAATGTAAGTTACAAACATCTGTTTGAATTTATTGAAAAGGAATTAACCAAAATACTAAATGCTAATTTTGTCGCAATCGATATTCCTAGCAATCAATCACGTCAGGCAATGCATCACAAAATTGAATCATCAATAGAATTTAAAAAAATAAAGGGAGGCTATGAGTTTTCTATCACAACAGATTCAAGAAAAGGTTTGCTTTTCCAGCTATCAAATATAATTAATACGTTAAATTTATCTATTGAGCACGCTAAAATTAACACCCTTGGTAACCGTGTCGAAGATTCCTTTATATTGCAAGCCAAACATGGTGTTTTAACTTCAGAGACAATAAAAAAACTGTCCGAAAATATACAAGAAAAATTAGGGATAACCATTGCAGTTTAATTTAACTAAAGGGCAACCCCGAGCATTAATCTCTCTATTCTTTACTGAAATGTGGGAACGTTTTAGTTATTACGGTATGCGTGCCCTGTTGGTTTTGTACCTTGTGCAATCGCAAGAGTACTCAGAATTTGAAGCCTTAAATATTTATGCCATTTATACAGGGTTGGTATACGTCACACCAGTTTTTGGTGGTTTTCTTGCGGATCGATTTCTAGGTTACAACAAGGCTATAATCATCGGTGGAATTGTTATGATTTTAGGGCATCTGATGATGGCCTTACCTGATTATCTCTATTTAGCAATGGGGCTTTTAATTATTGGGAATGGATTTTTTAAACCCAATATCAGCACGCTATTAGGAAAATTTTATTCGGAAGATGATCCCAAACGCGACGCTGGATTCAGTTTTTTTTACGTTGGTATTAATCTTGGCGCCTTCATGGCGCCATTAATAATTGGCTTTGTAGGCGAAACCATTGATTGGCACCTGGGTTTTAGTTTGGCTGCTTTTGGAATGTTATTGGGATTAATACAGTATGTATTTAATCAAGAAAAAATTATACGCGCAGATCTGTCTAGGCAAACCAAAAAAATGCAAATTCAGGATTGGTTGCAAATAATTTTTATTTCCTTTATCACTATTCCTTTTGTCTTTCTCTGTATTGAACTTCATCAACTCTTCAAAAATTATTCATTTCAAATATTTATTGCAATTATTATTTTTTTAACCTTAAAGATGACATTGCAAAGAAATACTGAAAAACTGTCAATGGCAGAAGTAAAGAAAATTACTTATATCTCAGTCCTATCAATTTTTGTTATTTTCTTTTGGATGGGTTTTGAGCAAGCTGGTGGCTCCTTGACGATTTTTGCTAGCAACAATATCGACCGACAAATTGGGGTTTATGAAATTCCTGTCACTTTTTTTCAATCCATCAATCCCTTAATTATTATATTTCTAGGGCCCGTAATAGCAAATTTTTGGCTTAAGGTTGATAGCAGTTCGAATAAATTATCTACGCCACAAAAGATGGGCTTAGGACTACTTTTTTTAGGTTTGGGTTTTTTGTTGTTAGTCTTTATAAAGGATCAAATTAACATATCATTTAGCTGGCTCATACTGGTTTATTTTCTTCACACGGTTGGAGAATTATGTCTATCACCGATTGGATTATCAATGGTCAGCAAAGTATCACCGAAAAAAATGGCTTCTCTTTTAATGGGCTTGTGGTTTTTATCTGCTGCGGCTGCCAATTATGTTGCGGGTCGTTTGCCAGAGATGGTGACAAATTTTGATTGGGATTTATTTATCTTTCTCACACTAACTTCTATTATTAGTGCAGTTATCTTATTTTTAATTGCACCTTTGCTTGAAAAATTACTCTATCAAAAATGAAAAAAAATTTCACCGATGAAGACGTATCAAGAATCATTGAAATGGCTTGGGAGGATCGCACTCCGCTTGATGCAATTGAGCGCACCTTTGGTTTAAACGAAACAAGCTTAAAAAAGCTCATGAAAGAAAAACTAACTGCGCGCAGCTACACACTCTGGCGCAAAAGAATGCGCACCAGCCATCTTCGTCATGAATCACTTCGGCCAAAGGGGATTACGCGTGCCTACGCGAGTAATCAGTATAAACAAAAATCATAATTACTTTTGTAATAAAACTTCTTGCCACTGTTTCATACCTTCTTGATGAATAGAGTTACCAAAGGTATCAACAGCGACAGTAACAGGCATATTTTCAACTTCAAATTCATATATAGCTTCCATGCCCAATTCAGGAAAAGCAACGACTTTTGCTTTTTTAATTGCTTGTGAGACGAGGTAGGCAGAACCACCAACAGCTATTAGATACATAGACTGATTTTCTTTGATTAAATTAATCGTGTCTTGACCACGCTCAGCTTTTCCGATCATGCCAAAAATTTTATATTGTTCTAACATCATTTTTGTATACTTATCCATTCTGTTTGCCGTTGTCGGCCCTGCAGGTCCAACCACCTCATCTCTAACGGGGTTTACTGGTCCAACGTAATAAATAAATTTATTTGTAAGATTAATATTGTTAGGAAGGGGTTCTTTATTATCTAATAATTGCTCTAACTTTTTATGTGCTGCGTCTCGTGCAGTCAAAATTTTTCCTGATAAAAGTAAAGTCTCACCAATTTTCCAGTCACACATTGCTGTTTTTTCTAACGTGTTTAAATTAACTTTTCTAAATTTTTCATTTGGTTGCCATACTTTTTCGGGCCATAGTGATAAATCGGGCGCCTTAAGGGTAGCACTGCCAGTTCCATTAAGAGAAAAATGAATATGTCGATTTGCGGCACAATTTGGAATGATAGCAATTGGCAATGAAGCTGCATGCGTTGGGTAATCTCGAATTTTTACATCAAGAACTGTGGTTAATCCTCCTAATCCTTGAGCGCCAATACCGAGTTGATTAACTTTTTCATAAAGCTCAATTCTCAGTTCCTCAAGACGATTATTTGGCCCACGAATTATTAAATTCTGAATATTGATTGGTTCAAATAAAGATTCCTTGGCTAACAGCATTGCTTTATCAGCGGTTCCCCCAATGCCAATCCCCAAAACACCCGGTGGACACCAACCGGCACCCATTTTAGGAACAGTGTCTAAAATATAATCCGTGATGCTGTCGGAAGGATTTAGCATTTTAAGTGACGCTTTATTTTCTGATCCACCCCCTTTGGCAGCAACACTTACCTCAAGAGTATCTCCTTGAACTAAACTGACATGAGTGATGGCAGGAGCGTTATCTTTTGTATTCATTCTTTTTCCGGCTGGGTCGGATACTATGGATGCACGCAAAGGATTTGATGTATCCAGGTAGGCTTGTCGAACTCCTTCATTAACCATTTCTTCAACCGTTTGATCAGTGTCCCATCTTAGATTCATTCCTTGTCGAATAAATACTGTAACAATTCCAGTATCTTGACACAGGGGGCGATGACCAAAAGCTGACATTTTTGAACTGGTTAAGATTTGTAAAATTGCGTCTTTGGCCGGTGCAGATTTCTCTTTTTCATAAGCCAACTTCATGGCCGAAATGAAGTCTTCTGAATGATAATACGATATATATTGCAAGGCCGATGTAATTGACGTAATAAAGTCTTGCTTCGTAATTATAGTCATAATCGAATATCCGATTTGGCTAATGAAATTGATGCATCAATCTGCCTTCTTAAAATTTTTCCATTCTTTGTTTTTGGAAAATTTTCAGCGATATAAACAATTTTTGGGGCTTTGTAGGTTGCCAAATTTTCCCTTCCGTAAACAACTAATTCATTCGGGGTAATTTTACTGCCTACTTTTAAAATTACATACAAAACAACAAGAATTTTATTCTTTTCAATCTCTTCACCAATGGCTGCACAATCAATTATCTCCTGATGATTTTTGTAAACACGTTCAATCTCATAGGGTGATACTCGGTAACCAAAACTTTTAATAATGTCGTCTTTTCTCCCTAAAAACCATAAATAGCCATCCTTATCAAAACGCGCGTAATCACCGGTAAAGAACCATCCATCATGCCTGTATTTTTTTGTCTCCTCAGCTAAATTCCAGTATCTCAAAAATAATCCAGGATCATTCTCTGGCACGCATATCATGCCCTCCTCACCAAATTTCACAGGTTCTAAATTGTCTGGATTTAACAGCCTGATCTCATGTCCTGGTTGAGGAAAACCGGCAGAGCCTGGCCTAATAGGCATATGTGCGGATTGGGAAATATAGTACGAAAATTCAGACATACCGACTGCCTCATAGATATCTAATGCAAAACGTGCATGCCATTGATCAAAGACCTCATCCGACAAATGCTCACCAGCACTCATGCAATGTCGTAATGACTTAACATCGTTTTTATTGGCCGTAGATTTTTGTAAAATTTGACGATAAATAGTTGGCACACCAATAAAGATCGTTGCCTTATGTTTTTTAATTAAATTGATCCAGCCTTCGGCATCGTTTTTTCCCTCATGAACAATTACCGTTTTACCCAAATAAAGTGGATCCATTAAGCCTGATCCTAAAACATAGGTCCAATTGAATTTACCTGTATGTAAAATACGGTCAGTCGAGTCTGAAAAATTGAACCAAAATTCTGAAGCAGGTTTTCTTCCCAGTAACGCCCGGTGAGCATGTAAAACCCCTTTCGGGTAACCTGTCGTGCCTGAGGTGTAAACTAAGTAAGCGGGATCGTTTGCAAGGGTTTCATAATTTTTCGAAAAAGCTTTGATTGTTTTTAATTCATTTCCTAAACTTTTAACCTGAATGTTGAATGCAGTTTTATAATTTTCATATTCACCAGAGATAAAAACGGTATGTAAAAACTCAAGCTCGCTAAGCATGGGAATCAATGTTTTAAATGTTTTTAAATCGGTTACCAAGACTTCTGCAGCTGAATCTTTTGCCAAATAGATGATTTCTTTTGCTGTCAGTAATGTCGATGTGGGGACTGAAATGTAACCTGCTTTCATAGCGCCTAAAAAGCATACGGGGTAATCGAGGCAGTTCGGTAAACGTACCAGAATACGTGTCTGCTGTGGAACTTTAAGTTGCTTTAGTAATTCAGCAAACTGGCTTGATTTTATAGCCAATTCTTTGTATGTAATACTTGAAGTTCCTAGATTTTCATCCTCAACAATCATTGCGATTTGATCATGTCGACCATCTTGGTTCATCGAGTCGGTGCATGCTTCACCGATATTAAACTTTTCTGGAATTTCCCAATCCCAGGCAAAATTATTTTTCATTTTATTTGCTAACACTATTCCATCTCCCCATAGGGCCAATTTTGCTGAATTACTTGGAGTGGTAATTGATTTAAGACATCTAAAGTAAAATCCATATCCTCCTCTTTAAGTGCCCGAAGTGCATAAGCACGCAATAATGTTTGCAACGCTTTACCGAACATCGGCGGATCAAGCATTTCACCATCAAATTTTATCGCCCCACCAAGCAGTGCATCTGCATCAATGGCAGCTTTCAAAATACGAATTTTAAGCGCAATATCCGTTGGTGATGGTGTGTAGGCAACTTTACATAAATGAATATGCCCGGGGTGAATAACTTGTTTACCTGTTAGCCCCATTTCTCTCTCACGAACAGCATGCTTAAAGACAATTCTCGCTTCATCATCACCGTGCAAGTCAAGCCAACGCCGAACATCGTGAGGTTCTAAGAAATTACTCGGCATTGCACCTTGTCCAATTAAGGTTTCAACACCGCCGATGACCCCTTTACCAGAAATTCTAGCTTCAAACATTAATTGATTTAAAAAATAATGCAGTTCATCAATCCAGCCAACAGGAGTGATGTTAATTCCCATAGCCTTAGAAAAATCATGGATACCAAAAACCACGTGTTTTACCGTAGAGTAGGACATAAGCTCTGGTGCAATTTTCAGAGATTTTGGATGTTCAATAATTGGTTGAATTGTGATTTCTGTATTTAACATAGCTAATTCATTCGACAGGTCTCTTATTTCAGCGGGCCCATAAACTTCTCCAGCCTTTGATAACATAACCACATCAACACACTCAGGTAATTTTCTGATAAGGCTCATGTCGTTTATGTATTCTTCTGTTCTGAAGGAATTAACACGCACTGCAATCGTCACATCTGGTCTTGCTTCGCGCAATAAAGGTAATTCTTTTTCAAGTAATGTGCGGCTCATTTCTTTTTGTCGACAACCATCCTCTAAATCGAAGATTAATGTATGTGCTTCCGTCGCATGCGCATGCTTCTTCATGCGTTTACTTGCCCCCTCAAGGTCTTCGTATATGCCTAAAGAAGGCGCATATTTAACCGGCGGGTAATAAAGCTGAATACCAGGCCACATTCCCCCCAGCGCCTCATAATTCAATTTTTTTATTTTATTGTTTGACTTTTGCTTTGCAGTTTCAGTGTTCACCACTAGGCTCCTTATTGTCTTGAATGAGTTTAATGAGACGACTAAATTTATTAGGTGATTGAGGTTGCTGCAATAGCGTCCAAAGTTCACCATCTTCATGGTTTAGAAGCTCAAGGAAAAGGATTTTGTCTGCATCGTTTAGGGCAGATAAATTGTTCTCGCAAAATTGTTCGAAAATCAGATCAAGTTCCAATAATCCTCGCCTGCAACGATACTGAATTAAATTGTTGATACTCATTTCATATCGCCTTTTATCGGGAATATTTTTTTTATTGGTTTAAAAAGTGATCTTTTATCTCCGAGTTGCATCTGTTTAATGCTGGCAATAGCTTTTGATGGGCTTAGCCCCTTGGGACATACATCAGCACAATTCATTATATTGTGACAACGATAGAGTCGGTCGGGGTCATCCAAATTTTCAAGCCGTTCCTCTTTGGCTTGGTCTCTCGAGTCCGCTAAGAATCGATAGGCTTGTAGCAAACCTGCGGGCCCAACAAACTTATCAGGTTTCCACCAAAAAGATGGGCATGCCGTCGTGCACGCACCACATAAAATACACTCATATAAACCATCTAATTTTTTTCGTTCTTCGGGTGTTTGTAATCGCTCTTTTTTAGGTAATGGATCATGATTGATTAAATAGGGTTTGACCGAGTGATAATGATCAAAAAACTGATTCATGTCGACCACTAAATCGCGAATAACAGGTAATCCAGGTACAGGCCGAATCTTGATGGGCTGCTTCAAATCATCGATTTTAGTAATGCAGGCCAACCCATTCTTACCATTAATATTCATGGCATCTGATCCACAAACACCCTCGCGACAAGACATGCGCATAGATAACGAATCATCCGAAGCTTTTATCCTTATCAATAGATCAAGCAGCATGACGTCAGTGTTGTTGCGCTTTACTTCGTAGTGCTGCATATATGGCTTTTTATCTGTATCAGGATTGAAACGATATATTGATATTTTCATTAATTAATACACCCTTTCTTTTAAAGGAAAACTATCAACAGTTAATGGCTTTAATTTAACTGGGCGATAACTCATGCTGTGATCAGTTGGATTGAATAACGAATGTTGTAACCATGTTTCATCATTCCTATTTGGGTAATCTGCTCTTGAATGTGCCCCCCGACTTTCTTTTCTATTATTGGCTGCGGTGATTGTTGCCAAAGCTACATGCACAAGATTCTGTAATTCTAACGCTTCGGTTCGCGCAGTATTAAAAACTTTTGATTTATCTTGAATCGATAAATTACTCACTCTTTTTTCGATAGCAAGGACTTTTTTATACCCCGCTTCAAGGAGTTCAGGAAAACGAAAAACGCCACAATGCTCTTGCATTGTTTTCCTTAATTCATTGCCCAGTGATCTTGGGTCCTCCCCGTCAACTTGTGATTCCAGCTTTTTTAAACGTTTGAGTGTTACCTGGCCCGCATCAAGAGGAAGTTTTTTTATTTTATTTTTCTTGCTGTTAGCTACTATGTGAAGTCCAGCTGCTCTTCCAAAAACGATTAAGTCAAGAAGGGAATTTGAGCCCAGGCGATTTGCACCGTGCACCGAGACACAAGCGCACTCCCCAACGGCGTACAAACCTTGAATTTCAGTCTGATTAATTGTGTCCCTGACCTGTCCATCAAGTGTTGTAGGAATACCTCCCATCATGTAATGCACCGTGGGTACCACCGGAATGGGGTCAATAACAGGATCAACATTGGCAAACTTGATTGACGTTTCACGAATTCCTGGCAGTTTTTCATTAATAAGTTTTTCACCCAAATGAGCAAGTGTTAAATAAACGCCATCTTTATTAAGGCCAATTCCTCTGGCTTCCTTAACCTCAGTTGCAATTGCTCTTGAAACCACATCGCGACTGGCCAAGTCCTTAGCCTGGGGGGCGTACTTCTCCATAAAACGCTCACCATTAGAATTGATGAGGTAACCGCCTTCACCCCTGGCGCCCTCGGTAACAAGCACCCCTGCATTTAAAATACCTGTTGGATGGAATTGCCAAAATTCCATATCTTCAAGCGTGATATTCGCCCGAGCTGCCATCCCCAAACCATCCCCTGTATTAATGTAGGCGTTTGTGCTTGCCTGAAAAATTCTTCCAGCCCCGCCTGTTGCCAAAATAGTATTCTTTGCATGAAAAATTGCCAAATCTCCAGTTTGTAATTCCAAACCAATAACACCAAGCACGTCGCCATCAAGATCACGAATAAGATCCAGGCTGATCCATTCAATAAAAAATTGTGTTTTTAATTCAACATTTTTTTGATATAACGTATGTAACATGGCGTGGCCTGTCCTGTCTGCAACTGCACAGGTTCTGGATATCGAGGATTCGCCAAAATTTCTTGTCATCCCACCAAATGGTCTTTGATAAATTCGCCCATCATCGTTTCTATCAAAAGGCATACCCATGTGTTCTAACTCATAAATGGCATCGGCTGCATGCTTACACATGTACTCAATTGCATCTTGGTCACCGAGATAATCTGAACCCTTAATCGTGTCGTACATATGCCACAGCCAATTATCTTCCGATACGTTAGCCAATGCTGCAGCAATTCCCCCCTGCGCAGCAACTGTATGTGAACGCGTTGGGAAGACTTTAGTCATCACAGCAACATTCTGCCCTGCTTGGGCAAGCTGCATGGCGGTTCTTAGGCCAGCACCACCACCGCCTATAATTAATGAGTCAAATTCAAAACGCTTAAGCATGAAAATGACCTAATAAGCAGTATGGAAGGTAAACCATTTGCGCGAGGGTGATAATGAGGAAAATAGTATTAATACTCCACTTCAATAGTACCGGCTTTATATAGTCGTCAGTGACATGTTGTACACCAATCCATGCGTGAATAATCATAAAAAAGAAAAAAGCCATGGTAGTAATACGCATGGTTAATGAAGACATAAAATAATTCCATGTTTCAAAAGTAAATGGCTCAGTAAGTGTATAAAAAGCAATAATTAAAAAATAAAAAATCATAAAAAAAGCTGTAAAGCGCTGATAAAGCCATTGTGTCATACCTCCAAACGGGTTTTTTAATGTCACCTTTTTCATAAAATAAATACCAAAAATGTAATTAAAAAGCTAATCGTTAACACGGTTTTACTCGTAAAACGCGCCACAATAAGGTCATTTCCAATCTGCATGTCCAACAACAAATGTCTGCAGCCTGCAATAAAATGATGGCAAAGCCCCCAAACTAAAAGCATGCCAAGCAATTTAATCGGCCAAAGTGAAATCATAGAGATGAGATTTAAAAAATGATCTTTTGATTTTAGTGAATAACAAAAAGCGTAGGTAATTGCAGGTAGCAATAAAAAAATAATGACCCCACTCATGCGATGTAATATTGACACAATGGCAGGCATTGGAAAGTTTATCGTCATAAGATTTAAATTTTTTTGTTGTTTTTTCATTATTTATGCTGCTTCTTTAACTGCATTCGCGACCCAATCAATAAGTCTTGGGTCGAACGGTTTTGGAATAAAATAATCGGGTCCAAATGCTAATTCATTGAGATGGTAAGCATCCAAAACTTTTTTTGGCACGGGTTCTTTCGTCAGCTTTGCTAACGCAGTTGCGGCCGCAATTAACATGTTATCGCTGATTGTTTTTGCTTTCGCGTCTAATGCGCCACGAAATAAGAAAGGAAAACCAAGGACATTATTAACTTGGTTAGGGAAATCAGAACGGCCCGTTGCCATGATAATATCATCGCGAATTTGATGTGCTGCGGACGGTAAAATTTCTGGATCCGGGTTGGCTAAGGCAAAAATAATGGGATTTTTTGCCATGCTAAGAATGTGGTCTTTATGAATTAAATTGGCGCCCGACACGCCAATAAAAACATCCGCCTCATGCATAGCTTTTTCTAAGGTAACACTTTTAGTATCAACTGCAAGATCTTGATTATATTTATTTAAATCTTTTCTATTTTTTGATAACACACCCTTTCTATCCACCAGAAGAATATTTTTTGCCCCCATTTTTTTTAGTAGCCTTGCGCAAGAACAACCGGCGGCACCAGCCCCCAGGAAAACAATTTTTACCTTTTCAATGAGTTTTTTTTGGATCTCCAAGGCATTCTTTAATCCGGCTGCCACAATCACCGCAGTACCATGCTGGTCATCATGAAAAACAGGGATATCCAATCTTTTTTTTAACTCTTCTTCAATATAAAAACAGTGGGGTGCGGCAATATCTTCCAAATTTATGCCGCCAAATGTGGGCGATATATTTACAACCGTCTGAATAAATTGATCTGGGTCGTCACAATTAATTTCAATGTCATAGACGTCAATATTGGCAAATCTTTTAAATAATACGCCCTTGCCTTCCATTACAGGTTTACCAGCTAATGCGCCAACATTACCCAAACCCAGTACAGCTGTACCATCAGTGATAACGGCAACCAAATTGCCTTTATTGGTGTAACGGTAAGCATTTTTAGGGTCTTTGACTATCTCTTTAACGGGGACGGCAACACCCGGTGTATAGGCTAAAGATAACTCATCTGCAGACTCACAACCTTTGGATGGCTCAACGCTTAATTTTCCAGGTTTTGGGAATTCATGATAATCCAAAGCCATTTTTTCTTTATCAGTCATTTCGTTGTCCTAATCAAGCTCTGCTCGATAATAATGGTTATCAGTGATGCACAATCCTAAACGCCATTCAATAGGTTGGTCATCATAGGTATAAGAGACGCGCTCAACACTGAGCAGTGGAGAATGCTCTTTCACTCCAAGTAAGGAGGCTGCCTCATAATTGGCAACAACTGCCCTAATTTTTTCATCGGCATGAAGCATCCTGATACCGAAATCAGTTTCGTACATACGGTACATAGAGCCCTTTTTTTCAACCACCCTGTCCGCAGTTAAGCCTCTAAATGAAGCGGCGGGAATTTTAATGACATCCAAGATCAAAGGTTTTGAATTAAAGGTAAGGACCCGTTTCATTGAGATAATGGTTGCGGCAGCATTGATATTCAAAATTTTTGCTAAGTGATTGGTTGCTTTTTCTTTAGTGAATGACACCAATTGATTATCAAGCTTTTCTTTCAAGCCCATGCTGGAAGTTAGCCGTAAAAAACGAAGCTGAACATTCTCTTCATTATGTGTGGCAACAAACGTCCCCTTTCCTTGCCGACGAATTAAAATACTTTCTGCTGTAAGCTCGTCGATGGCTTTTCTGACTGTGCCTTGGCTCACATCATAGATGTGTGCTAGTTCAATCTCACTGGGAATCACTTCTCCGGGATTCCATTCGCCGCGGACAAGACTTTCAGTGATTCTTTTTTTTACTTGTGCATATAAAGGTTCCATATACATTCTTCCATTTAATATAATTCATATATATCTTATATAAGAGTTATAAATTAATCAACTACTTTTTTTAAAATAAACAAAAAGGTAAAAATATATACAACCTATTGATTTTTAATATTTTTTTTAATTTAAATTTAAAAAATTTATTTAAGTCTTATATAAGAGTTAAAAAAATTATTGACATATATTTAACATATGCATAGAATCATCATTAACTTAAATTACACTTATTTACTATGTCTGATTTCTTTCGACCTCGGCGATCCATGCTTTATGTGCCTGGATGCAATAGGCGCTATCTTGAAAAGGCAAAATCGCTTCGAGTTGATTCAGTAATTCTTGACCTTGGCGACCCCATTCTTATCGATGCCAAAGAAGAATCCCGCAATAATGTTGTAGATTTTCTGCAACAAAAAGCTTATGGCAAACGTGAAGTGGTTGTTAGAGTAAATGATTTTGATTCGCCATGGGGGACTGATGATATTAAAGCAGTCGCAAAACTGCATGCTGATGCTATTTTATTTCCCAACATCGAAAGTAAAGCAGATGTCCTTGTTGCAATAGATGCGTTAGACAAAGCGGGTGGCAAAGATACACCGGTGATGGTTATGATTGAAAGTCCTAAAGCAGTGCTGCATGCTGAAGAAATTGCCAGTGCATCCGAGCGAATTGCTTGCATGATTCTGGCAACCTCAGACCTTATCTCTCAATTGCATGCGCGCACCACGCACAGCCGGATTGCTGTTTTGCATAGCCTATCAACCGTTATCTTAGCTGCTCGAGCTTATGATCTCGGGGTTGTTGATGGAATACATAGCAATTTAAAGGATACTGATGCCTTTGAATATGCTTGCCGCATTGGGAGAGATATGGGTTTTGATGGGAAATCATTGGTGCATCCAGATCAATTACCCTACGCCAACGATGCCTACACACCAAAATTAAGTGAGGTTGAAAATGCGCGAGAAATTATTAGCGCGCTGGCGAAAGCTAATGCCTCCGGTCGCGGTACGGTGGTTGTTAATGACCGATTGGTTGAACACCATCATGT
>Ga0255775_1000465_pt1 | contig 40659 bp, 25 predicted proteins | sample 011ome_26_FD_179973 | JGI IMG/M metagenome (GOLD analysis project Ga0255775, IMG submission 179973) | Coastal salt marsh microbial communities from the Groves Creek Marsh, Skidaway Island, Georgia - 011511BT metaG (version 2) | ecosystem: Environmental > Aquatic > Marine > Intertidal zone > Salt...
AACAGAAGAGAGAGAGAGAGAGAGAGAGAGAGAGAGAAAGAGACGACGACGACACCGGAGGATTCTCTTCTGTCTTGTTGTGTTCAATTTTTCAGTTTCAGAATAAAAGTGCTCTTCAGATATCTTATGTTAGTACACTTGCGTTTACACTCTGTTACGTTCTATTATTACCATCTCTTGACTAAACCGCTCAACAAGGAGAGAAACTCGAGCGGGTTCCCTTTTTTGTTGGTGCGCGGTTTTGTCGCGTCTCCGTTGTTTCCTCCGACGCGAATATCCGAACTTAAACTGACGCGCCACAGGAGCAAAGCGACGCCGTTGAAACCGAGCGAAACGAACAGGAAAGAGATATCGGGGACGTGGAAAGTCGCCACAGAACGGACAATCACGCCAATTGGGACGCCGAGTAAGATGGTTTTCCCAACCGAGGGTAAGATTTTTCCGAGTTTATCCACGCCGCTCCGTCGGCTGCTGTCGCCGAACGCGCCTTGGGTCCCTAACAAATACGACGCCGCCGCCCAGCCGAGAATAAACGGCGACGCCGTGCCGACGATATCGATCGGGTTCAAACCTTCCCCGTGACTCGCACGGCCAATCGTCGCGAACACAGAAAATGCAGCCACGTCGCCGGCGAAAAGTATAGCTCTTCGTTTCAAAACGTTCGATTGCGACGTTTCGCTCGATTCGTCGTCGATGTTCGCCACGCCTTGGAACCGCGTTTGCTGCAACGGAATCACTTCCACCTCTGGATTTTCTTCTCTCGTTTTTTCCAAGATTTGCTCGGAGATTTTTCCCGAGGTCATCGGTGGTCCGGACCCGAGCGGCGCCGGGGGAGGTTTCGCGTCAGGGTCGCGTCGTTTAAATCTACTTTTGCCACCACCGCTGCTGCTGCTCTCCGCGGCGCAGACGACTTTCGTCCCTCCTTTTTTGGACGACGACGAAGCCGTCGTTGTTATCCATTTTTGGTGAGAAGAAGAAGAAGAAGAAGCGAGGGAGGAGGAGGAGGAGGAGGTCACGCCTCTCACGATCGTCGAACAAGAACACGGAGACGAGGACGAAGACATCGCCGCTCGTCGCAAAGAAAAGCAGACGGAAGACATTATTGCGCGTACTTTTGAGGCCTCTTTAAAGTGAAGATATGTTTTCGTCCCCCGGGGAAAAGGCAAATTGTATCGTCAATACGCGTTACGTTTATATACTACAATCAATACATCACATCATCCACCAGGTCTCTCTCTCTCTTCTAAATCTAATCATCGTGCCCGCGGTATCGATCAAATTATTACGCTCTCATCGCATTACGTTTCTTATACTACAAACAATACATCTCATCAACCGAAAGTCTCTGTCTCTGTCTCTCTCTTCTAATAAAAATCTAATCATCGTGCGCGGTATCGATCAAATTACACTCCGCTTTCAACTGCTCGATTTTCAATCCCATGCTCCTTTGAATTTTCTCCTTCCTCCCCGCATCTCCCTCGCATTTCGTCAACAACTCCTCGTATTTCGCGACGCAATCTCTGGTTAATTCTTTCGCGATTTCCGCGTCGTCGTTGAAATACGTCGTCCCGACGCTCTCCATCGCCGCTTCGATTTCCTCTCTCGCTTCCGCGAACGTCGCGTTTATCTCTTGCTCTAGTTTCATCTGTTCTTCGGTCGAGATGTTTCTTCTTTTGATGCTTCCTAATCCTAATACTGCGTTGTTGGTTCCCGCGTTCCGCCGGAGGAGACGGGAAACTGTTGTTCGCAACATGATATCTTCTTTTGTGTGCAAACAAACGACAGGTTTCGTTTCGTTTTATGGCATGTATGGATCAAAAACGCCATTTTTTTCTCTAAAATACGAGTACTTTTAAAATTGTGTGACACCACCCTCTCGAGTAGTCGCAGTAGCGCTGATTTTGCCAAGTGATAAGATATACGAGAGAATAAAAGCACTCACTTCGTTTCGTCTTCATCGCTTCTGACGTCAGAAGCGCTTCTTTGAGCGCTCGGGAAACTGTTGTTCGCGTTGCGTTTCTCTAAAATACGACTAAAAATAGACCAAAAACTTTTTTTTCGTATCTAATAAAAGCGCCAAACGGTTCGTTTTGACGGGGACACACACCCCAACAGAGCACGAATACAATGAAGAACGAAGAAGAAGGGAGTATCCGCAAGGGTCGTGAAGACGACGAGAACAACAAAACGGGAGGAGCGGTGGTGGTAAAAGCGCGCGTGGCACCGTCCGGCGCGTTTGGTTTGCCGATGTCGTTCGATTTGGTGTGTCGTTCGATTGTGTTCTTGGACGACGCGCTTTGCGCGTTTCCGGTTGGTCACGGCGTGTTGTTGGTGGAGAGCGAACGCGGGAGGCAAGTGGCGTTCGTGCCCGGGACGCCCGGGCAGAGGAAAGTGACCGCGATCGCGGCGAAGAAGTGTTTTGGGGGTGGGAGCGCGAGGGAGAGAAGCGAAGACTTTTTGGAGCAGGAGGAAGAGGAGAGAGGAAAAGGCGGTGGTCAACGAAGAAGGGAGGCGGGAGTATCTTCTTCTTCTGCTTCTTCTGCTTCTGCTTCCGGACCGATCACGTTTACTGGCGAAACTGCTTCTTTACTCGCGATTGCAGAGAGTGGAGACGAGGAAATAGGACCGTCGATTGTGTTGTGCGCGATACATCGACAGACGCAAAGGCGCGCGAGGTTGAGAACGTTTTCGTTGAGAGACGCGATCGGGACAGACGGGAAGAAAAGTTCGAGCTCTTCTTCCAGTGCAACAGTAGCTTCGATGAGTGGATGTTTCGGTGAGTATGCGTTCACGGAGGTGTGTTTTTCAACCGATGGAGCTTCGATTGTAGCGAAAGTGCAAAGAGTTTCGGACGAGAACGATTGGACCTTGCGTTCGTGGACTTTCTCGGATCTGACGAAGCGCACCAACGTCAGTAACGACGGTGATATCAATAGTAATCAAGAACTGTCGACGAGCAATCCGTTTCCTGCGTCGTCTGCTTACTCTGATATTTTCTCTGCGGGTAAAAAGTCCTCGTCGGTGTCGAACGTGTCGCACGTGATTGGTTTTCTTCCAGAGCCGCGCATAAGCGTCGGTCAACGCAACCATTCAACGTCACACTCCAATCCGGCGAGTTTTAAATTTCATCCACGCGAGAGAAATACCGTTTCAGCTGTCGCTATGAGCGTGATCAGAATGTATAAGCTCCCTCAAAAGTCAGAGGCTGACTTATATGCCGCATCTTCGGCGTCGGGGAGTCGGGGCGTTATCAAACTCGCCAGCGCAATACCATTCGGGGAAGCCTTTGAAGGAGATGAACCAGTCGATCACGCGTGGTTAGAGAAAGGAAACGGAGAGAGAGTCGTTGTTGCATTTAAAAGTGGACAAGCGTTGATACTAGAACAATCGCAACCGATATTTATTATTCGAAACTGCTTTGCGCAAAATAATAATAGCTACAATATTGGCGCAACGGGCGTATGCGCCATCGGCGCACGAGGTTTTTGTATTTTCGGAACTAACGGAAGCCTTTCCGTGTATAACAGAAATGCCGATCGAAAGATTACCGCGGGTAAAGAGCCATACGGTAAAATCCGAGTTTGGTCTGTTCGTAGGAAAAACCAAGCCTATGAAGATAGTCCGGAAGAAGAAGAAGAAGAGGAAGAAGAAGGTGAGGTAGACGGAGTAGATGAAGACGCGGTCGATGAGAAGAATGTGAAGAATCGCAACTGTAACTCGCGTGATGGTACAGAACTCGATGACGTTTGTGGCAAAGATACTACAGATACTAGTATTTGTCAGTCGCAAGAAGTGCGTTGGATCATTGAAAGGGGAGCGATTGTTTCTGCGGACGTCTCTCCGTGCGGCGAAACTCTTATCGTGTGGATGGACCATCCAACGAACGAGCTTTACACTCTCGCAGTCTCAGATGCAGACGCATCGGTTCGGGAAATAACGACCGAGAAGGAAGCTTCCAGCGATTGTGAACAGAGCGCTTTGCAAGGTACCGCGCATAGTGACGTGTTCCAAGTACTTTTGCGGGAAAACTTCAGCGTCACAGCTTCTGAACGCTCGAAACTACCCGGTGCGACAAACTCGACGATATCGTTTTCTTCCACGTTTAATCAAGATGCCAACAGTACGTCACGTGGTGGTAATATGATATCGCACAACGTTGTGCTTCCATCTCCATCCTCGCGTGCAAGTCATTGCGCTTTGAAACCGATACTCGCTACGTGTTCCACTGACGGCGCCGTTCGTATCTGGTCTACTAAAGAGAAGAATAAAATGTTGTTTGGTGGCATTTCTACCGCGTTGACGACCAGTGATGTGCATTCAGAGACGACCGCAAAGTCGTCAGATCGCGGCTCTAGTACGAGCACGTCTACAGAGTCGTCGGCTTTTAGCTGTGCGCTTGAACTTTGTGAGCACTTCCCAGAGACGCCACTTTCAGTAGCATTGCATCCGTCCGGACATATTCTCCTCGTTGGCTTCAACGATAAACTCCGCATGTTCTACATTCACCGCGACACTCTCGAAAAGGCTCGCGAGTTTCCATTGAAGAACGTGCGTGATGTCAGTTTTGCACACGGTGGACACAAGTTTGTGGCCGCGCATGGTAACTGTGCCAAGATTTTCGACACGTATACAGGCGCAAATGTGTCGACGCTTCGGGGACACTCGTCAAAGGTTAGACGGGTAAAATGGACGAGTGATGACGAAAATGTCGTTACTATAGGTGCGGACGGTTGCTGTTATCGCTGGGAGTTACACGGTGTTGATGCTTTATCTGGAGAACACAAGAGAAACGCAGAACACGCGAGAAAGGGGTGTCGATACGACGACGTCGCACTTCTGCCGAAAGAACTCGGGAATGGCGTGTTTTTAGTTGGAAGCGATCGAACAATTAAAGAGCTAGACGGTGAAAAGTTTGGCGCAGGTTCGTGCCGAGAATTTGAAATCTCTTCATCCATGTCAGCGCTCTCTTGTAACGGCGGCGGTGACGGTACAGCCGGAACGACTTTCGACCAGAGCGGAAGTGATGAGGAGCACAGCAGAATGGTCTCGCGACGAAAAGCAACTACTCTAACATCTGCGTGCTTTCTGCATTCATCTCGACTCCTGGTATGTGGTACATCCTGCGGTGCGTTGCGGGTATACACAACTCCGTTGACCGGAGAATTTCGTGAATATCGATGCGCGAGCAATCGGGAAATTACATCCATATGTGCGTCCGATACTGAGAAGAGAGTGTTCGCGTGTGCCTCGGACGGAACAATGTTTGCATTCGAGATTATTATAGAATCTGATTCCGGTGCATTCAATTTCAATAACCCTCTTCCTCGGTTTGATAAAAATAGAAGCGTAAAAGATACGAGCGACGCTGACGCGCCAGACGACGTGCTCATATCGCGCCTCGTCCTACTTGAAAAGGAGAAGAGCATAGCAGATCTCCGTTCAAGAATTCGTGAACTTCGCGCCAGACACGAATACGAGCGTCGAGTGTCCGACCAACGGAATCGAGAAGAAGTTAATCGTCTAGAAACGCAGCGTAAGAACGATCTGGAAAGAGAAATCGCCAAGCGAACGAGGTTGCGAGAAACATTTCTGGAGGAGAGGGCAAAAACTGAAGAGAAAACGCGCAGCGAAGACGAAACGCGCCGAACACGCGAAGAACACAAAGAGAGAGAGTATAGGCGTAAACTCGCGAAAGAGTTTGAGAAGACTGAAAACTTAAAAGTCGTGAAAGATGAGGAAATTGCGAAGTGGGACGAGCAAAATTCAGCATTGGTGCAGGCCCATGAGGCGTACGTCAAAGAATCGGAAGCGAAATTGGAGAAAGAGACGCGACTTTTACAGCATAAAATCGCGCAGCTAGAACTAGAAATTCGCACAGAGAAGGAAATTAGCGAAGAGACGCAGCGCCAAGTTGAAGAAGACGCCGACGAAGAGATTGAAAATTTGAAAAAGGTATTTCAGGAAAACGTGGAGTACGAGCGCCATCGTTCTGCGGAGTTACGAATTGAGCACGCGAAAACACGGAAGCTTCGCGAAAGCGCAACCAGAAACGAAGAATTAATGCGCGAAGAGGCCTCGTTAGCAAAGCGCGAGCGAGATGTGCTCAAAGAAGAGCTGGAAAAGGCGAAACAAACTTTAGCAGAACGCGACGCTGAAATACGTGATTTGAAAGAAGACAATAAAAAATCGACTCGAGAGATGCAAAAGAAGATTGCATCAGAACGGAAGCTCTCCTCTCAACTGACGGAACTTTCCGAGAGACTCGTCAAAGTCGATTCTGAGATTGTACCAAAGTTTGAGCGCACCGTAAACGATTTGAACGAACATTTACAGTTGAAGGATAAAGAAATAGTAAAAGTATTGGCAGAAGTGAAAGCTCTCAAAGGCGAGTTGGAAGAAACAACACGCAAAGGAGAGAGCTTTCGCAAAGAAGCAAAGTTGAAGCGTAGAAACGCGGAAAAATCGCAGCAGTTGATTAAAAGATTCCAGCGCGACTTGTTCCAGGTGGTGGATAGAAAAGCAAACGAGGACTTCAAAGCGTTGAAAGATGCCGTTGTGCAACTGTATTCCCGATACGCTCGCGAAGAAGACATCAAGGAGAACGAAGTACACTTGACGCGCGCGGAAGAAGCAGCTCTTGCGGTCCAAAAACGGAACGATGTATTAGAACAAACTGTCGAGAAGTTACGTAAGCAATTGAGGAAAGAAAGTGAGGCTCGGCGTATCGAAGTATCGAAGGTTTTGAAGGAGAATCTGGAGCTCGTTGAGGCCGAACGCAAAAAGGAAAAAAAGACTACGGACGAACAGCAGCAACCATTTTTAGAGCTGAAGAGATATTTACACACCTTAGCCGTGCAATGAGGAATAAATATTTGTGTGCATCTTATCGTACTACACGCTGGCAATACCGGCTATTTGTGATCCTATAACCCAAAACCCATCCAAATCGAAGTATTCATAGTCTACGTTTTCGCTGCCAAACACCTTCTTTATGACTTCGCCTGTCTTCCTGTTCAATCTGCAACCATCCGCAGCTTTGATCTGCATCGGTGTCAATGCCTCCTGCTGACGTCTCAAGCTATCGTTCGTTTGACTCAACACGTGTTCGACGAAGATAAACTTGCCCGTCTTGGGTTTCAACACGCGCTTCACCTCCTTCAACGAAGCCAACTGATCCTCCACCGAACACAAAACAAGCGACACGACCGCCACATCCACAGAACCATCTTCAAACGGCAAATTCTCGCTCACGCCACGCAACGGCTCGTATTTCACCTTATCCGATTTCACCTTTTCAAAATTCTCCAGCGCGTACGGAGTCATGTACTCGTTCGGATCGACGCCGTACACGTCAACGCTCACTCCAAAATTCGTCGTCGAAGCGACCATATCGTAATACTTGGCGTTCGGCCAGGTGCCCGCGCCTAATTCAACCACGTCCACCTTCCCTGTTCTGTTCGAAAATGCTCTCGTGAATAATTCTGTCTTTCTCTCTTCGATGACGCTTTCGTATCCAGCCATCGTTGTCACTGCGTAAAAAGAGTTATAGAGTTAGTTGGAAAGAGTTCGTTAGGGAGTTCGCAAAGAAAGAAGAAAAACACAAACACTTACTCGCTTTGGCAAACACTTTGTCCGTCCGCTGATTCCTGTGATCGAGCACATAGTTCACGTCCTCGACGGTTTCATCGTTCAAGTCTAAGAGTTTTGGAAACGCTCGCGCGGCCTCCGAAAAGGAAGCGGCAAAACAGAAAGCGCAGCCAGAACACGCGACGAAAGCGCGTCTCGAATCTTTCTTCGTTTCCAATCCTCTTTTTCTTCTTTCATTTTTGTCCTCATCATCGGTCCTAGATGCATCAGCATCAGCACGCGAGGATGGTACCACGCGACGACGACAACTGTTGCGATTGTTTGCTCCTCGAGATGTGGTGGTAACGCGACGACCGGTGTTGTGATGCGCTGAAGACGCGCAGAGAGATGTCATTTTTATAGGGGATTTTTAGGGGATTTTCTTCACTTCATTTTAGACTGACGCTTTAGATATACACATCAAATATGGTCGCCGATCGCGAAATTGGAGCATCGACGCACACGAAAAAGTCCTCGAGAGTATCATCTCGGAATAAACGAGCGTTTGGCGGATTTGTCGTCGCCGCGCTCGCATCCATGACCGGGTACTTTTTAGCGACCAAATGGAAGGAGTTTACGACGAGTTTTTCTTCTGACGATGATGCAGCGGGGAACAGACGACAAATATTACTCGTGGGAGACTCGCTGACGCAACGAGGCTACGATTCAAAGAAAGGATGGGTGTCGAAACTCGCGTCTTCGTACGTCAGACGCGCGGATGTTATAAACAGAGGGTACTCCGGGTACAACACGAGATGGGTTTTGGATTTGATGAAAAGGAAACCGAAATTGTTTGTGAAAAAACCAACGCTGGTGGTTGTGTTTCTCGGCGCGAACGACGCCGCGGTGAATCACAAGCGCGAATACGCGGTTCCGCTCGAAGAATACGTGAAGAATATGCGGGAGATATTGAATTTGTATAAGAACGTGCCGAGAATTGTCATCACGCCACCACCGATTATTGAAAAGGACCGGGTGCAACACGCGATGGAGACGACGGCGTTCGATACGCCGGATCGACTTTATCAACACACTGAGAAATACGCGGTTGCGGCGGAAAAAGTGGCGAGAGAAATGGGGGTAGGTGTGGCAGACGCGTTCGATACGTTTGAAAAGTTAGGCGGTGGGGATTTGAGCGCGTATTTTTCGGACGGGTTGCATTTTAGCGAAAAAGGCGAGGAGGTTGTGTACGCGTTAATCGTAGAAACCATAAAGCACACGTATCCGTGGATCGCCTCGGAAAAGTTATCCTTAGACGCGCCGTTGCACGGAGAGTTAGCCGAAAGAAATATTTAATAGCTATGTCATACTATGTAGTAGCGTGAATTGTTCTCTAGTATTCTGAATCTATCTTTCAGTATTATTAACTTATATCTAATGTTTCTAATGTTTCTATCGTCGCATTTGAGTAAACGCAGGCGAGGAAGTTTGTCCGGGAGGTTTTTGTTGCTGACTGCCAAAACCAGAAGCTTGTCCGAAAGCAGAAGCTTGCCCGAAACCAGAAGCCTGTCCGAATCCGGTATTTTGTTGTTGTCCAAATCCAGCACCTTGTTGTTGCCCGAATCCAGTGCTTTGTTGTTGTAGTTGCCCGAATCCAGTGCTTTGTTGTTGTTGTCCGAAACCGGTACCTTGTTGTTGTCCAAAACCAGCAGAAGGTTGTCCAAAACCGCTCGTTTGCCCGAAACTCCCAGAACTTTGTGGTTGTTGCTGCTGCTGATTGCCAAAACTAGACGCTTGCCCGAAAGCACCGCCTTGCTGTTGCGCTTGTTGCGCAAACGGACTAGAAGACGCTTGTTGCGCGGCTTGCGCAAAACCACCTCCACCACCACTTTGACTCGCCAGCGCGCCAAAACCACCTCCGCCGGAAGCCGCCGCGGCGGCACCAAATCCAGTCGGTTTATTTGCAAAAGCAGCGAAACCAGACGTCGGAGCAGGCGTCGACGGGGCAGTAGCGGCGGCAACAGTAGTCGCTGCCGCTTGGCCGAAAGTACTCTGCGGTGTTGAAGAGCCGAACGCAGGCGTACCACCTCCAATCTTTGCCGCTTGGCCGAACGATGGAGTTCCCGTCAATGCTGCCGCGCCTCCACTCGTTGAAGGTTGACCAAAAGAAGATGTTGAAGTGGGTGTGCCAAAAGCTGCGCTTCCGCCTCCACCAATCGTTGCGGCTTGGCCAAAACCAGGCGTGCCAGTGAGCGCGGCTGCACCACCACCACCACCACTAGATCCAAAACCAGTGCTCGTAGCAACGGCTCCTGTAGACGCAGGCGGATTCATACTACCAAACGATGAAAAAGTACCCGTACCCGGTACACCAGCCACCGAAGCGGCGGGCTTTCCGAACGCAGGTGCCACCGTTGGTGCACCGGCCACGGTAGTAGTAGACGTAGGCACCGCAGACTTACCAAAAATTCCACCTACTGCAGACGTTGATGTCGTCGAACCTAAACCTCCGAAACTGCCAAAGCTCGACGCGACGTCTGTCACCGGAGCTTCAGCAGCTTCCTTTTCCTTAGCAAGCACCAACGGAGGTGCCAATTTCGGGGTTTCTGGAGGCACTGAAAATAGAGCGGACGTTTCACCCTCTTCTTTCCTCTTTGCTGGCGCCGCCGTCGCGAGCGATCCAAAGCTGAACACAGTCTTCTCAGAGCTCGCACTCGCCGCGGCGCGTTGTAACGGTGGCGGTGAAGACTGAATGTCCTCTTCCTTCTCTCCTTCCTTACTATCATCCAGTTTTAACTCTTCGACAGATCCGAAGGCTTTGGATTTCGGGACGCTCGTTGCAATTGAAGAAGTTCCAAAGCCGAGCGGTTTCACCGCCGGCGCCGGCGCCAAGGATGCCAGCGTTACAGGAGCAGAAGCAACGGGAGGAGCAGGAAAAGTAGTAGTATCATCAGCACTTTCTTCCTTCTTCTCCTCTTCTTCTCCTTCTTTCTTCTTCTCGGGTTGGTTTTTAGCGATGCCGAAACTAAAGGCCGGCTTACTGTCGCCACCACTACTCGTCGACAATGGCGCAAAGCTGAATGCAGGTTTTGGCTTCTCCTCCTCTTCAATGGCTTCTTGAATTTTCGCTCGGTCTGCTTTATTTTTAGCCATGAAGTCTGCGCTCCATAAGTTCACCACTGGTTTCGCTGGAGTCACAGAGGATGCGGTGCTAGATGCCGTCGCTGCTTCAGGAGCAGCTGGGGCCGACGACGCCGAAAGACTCGGGAACAAAGGTTTCTTCGACGCTGCCTCTTCCTCGTTCGTCATTTTTTTGGGTGCCAAGGAAGGTGCAGTCAACGACGGTGGCGGAGGAACTTCCATTTTCTTCGGCGCTTCTTTCGGTTTCGACGGTGCCGCTGCAACAGGTGCTGAGAACGCCGGGAAGAGTGGTGCCTTAGCCGGCGCCGCCGCCCCTGGCGGTGGAGGAACCTCCACTTTCTTCGCGGCAGAAACAGGAGCAAAAGCAGAAGCAGATACTACAGGCGGCGCAGAAACTGTTCTCTCGATGCGCTTCGGAGGCATTCGCGGTTCTATGCGGCGAAGCGGTTGCTTCAAAACGTCTCGCTTCATTTCAGAGACTACGACTCGAGGTTGCTTGACGAGCGTTTTGATCGCGCGATCCATAGCTTCCTTGTGCGAAGTCGTCGGCACGTCCACTCCGAGATTATCGTCACCTCTACCTCTCGAGGCCGTTCCAGGCGTGCTAAACATCACACCAGACGATAACGCCGCTAAGCGTTGCTTACCGGGAGTTTCAATCGCATTCACTTCAACTCTCCCATCCTTCCCGACGCGCACGTCAGCGTCGTACCCAAACTCGCGGAGATCCGCAATAGTTGTTTCCAAACGTTCATTCTGATCTTCGATGACTTCTTTCTGCGTTTCGATTGCTGCCTTCAACGCTCTCGTGGTTTCTTGCGAGCGACTCTGATTCATCGTCAAGACTGAATTTGAACTGCTGCTCCCGGCTGCCTTCTTGATGCGATCGAGCCGCTTCTTCTCGCGTTCGGCGAGATTTGTACGCACTTCGAAATCAGCCGCTCCTTGCGCGATGACATCCATTTCTCGCCGCAGCTGAGCTTTCAACTTTCGCAAACCTGTTGGGAGTTCCATATCTAAATCGACGATTTCAGTCAAATCTTCGTCGTCGGGATTTTGATTTTGGTTCTTCTCCAGATTTTCTTGTGCAGCCTCGATGAGACTTTCGAGTTCACATCGCATGGTTTCGTTCTGGCGGTCGCGCGACCAAAGTTCACCGATGGCTTCGTTTTGTAGCCTCGCGACGCGTTTCGTCTCCTGGATTTCATCTCGAGCTGAATCTCTGGCTTGCGTAGAAATATCAAAGTGTTTTTTTGAAAATTTCGCGCTCGCAGCGAATGCAGAATTTTCATTTTGAATCGCATCGCACGCGTCGTTACAGTCCGATAACATAGCGTCGCACTCAAGTTTCGCGTTTTCGAAATCATTCGCAATAAGTTTGAGAGCATTTGCAATATCCTTTGACGTACTCACACCTGAAGCGGCTGAGGTCTTTGGAACACCTTCCAACTTTTTACCCCAAGAAGGTAATGGCGAAGCCTTCGGGTCCATCGGCGCTAACGCCTTCGAATCGTCGGCGATTTTTGTTACATCTATAGACCGCATCACTGGAACTGGTGAAGCAGTACTCGCCTCTCCGCTACTTGTCGCAGAAATTTTCTGCTTTGGCGTAGTTTCGATTTCGTGCTCCTTCAAAAACAGTTGTTTTAACTTTTCGCGCGCCGCAGCTACGTCTGAGATTTTACCAAGCGAGAGTTGCTCCAAGAGTTTCGTAGGATCATCCGCGAGCGCTTCGAACGAGGTAGGAGCGGACGGAGAAGAAGGAACTGCGGACGTAGGTGTTGTTCTTGATGGCGGCGCTGCTCTAGGTGGCGTCGGATCTGGTACTGGAGTTGGCGGCGGGACGTTGTCTCTTTCTTTTTCTTTTTCTTCGTTTTCCTTTTTCAAGTCTGCCGCCGGCGTCGAAGGAACGCCAAAACTAAACGCAGGTTTCTCCCCTGTCGCGGGTGGACCAAAGCTAAATGCAGGTTTCTCCCCCGTTGCGGGTGGAACAAAGCTAAACGCCGATTTCGGTTTCTCCTCCTCTTCGATAGCTTCTTGAACTTTCGCCTGATGTGCTTTGTTTTTCGCCATGAAATCCGCACCCCACAAATTTTTAACCGGCGCTGGAGCTTCTACTTTTTCTTCATCATCTTCTTTTTTTTGCGGTGCCGCCAACGTTTGTATTTTTACCGGCTCTTCTCTGGGAGTCTTTTCAATCCTATACCCGGGCGGATCTGTCAAACACGCCAATCGAAAGCATGCGATGCGTCCATCCGACGTGGAAAGGATAACTGTCGGTCCTAGGGGTAAGTCACCAGCACCGCCGTCGGATGGGTTCAACATGGCCCCGCACGAGGCGCCGTAATCCACCGCGACGCCAGAAACAAAATTATTCTCGTCGTCGAAAGCTAAAGGGATCGTGCAAAAGCACCTATCGTCGTCGATTTCTAAAACGCGACACGGTTCCGATGCGGACGTGGACACGAGAAGCACTTGGTTATCCCACGCGCGCGCGTGCGCACACAAAGCGACATCCCAACCATTAATTGGGACGACGTGCAAAGGATTCCCAGTCGCCGCGTCTTGCGTGGGATCGATATCGAACCCTCCGCCTAATTTGCTCGCCGTCCACTGGCCGTCCTTCTTCCTCAACGCAAGCAATCTGCACTCATCCTCTCCGTTTAATATAGAAACTAAAACCAAATCGTCGCTGTTTTCGTTTGGAAACGCAATCGATTCGATTCGCTTTACGTCGTTCAAATTCACAACGTCTTCCCCGACGAATACCGAGCCCTTTGCGTTCGCGTACGCCAACGCGTTCGTCTTTGGATGACACGCCGCGCACTCAACGCCTCCACCTGCCACCTCTTCCGTCCCGTTCCGAATCAACGATCCACCTTCAGTGACAACAACATAGCTCATACCATCCTCTTTCTCCTCCCAAACGAACTGTTTTACCTTTTTCGTCTTCGTAAAAGTACCTTCCTCTCGTCTCTTCACCGCGCCTTTACCGACGACGTCGTAAAACTCCAAGACGTCATCGTCTCCATCGCTGACAACGACCGCGACGACATCTTCGCTCCTCGGTTTCACGCTCACTATTTTCACGTTTCCTTTTACGACACCTTTAGTATTCTCATTCTTCTTCTCGTCCGACGTCGAGGATGAAAAAAGTATCGCTTCGCTCTCTTTCCTCCCTTTCAGTCCCATCACTTCCTTCCCAACCTCGTCCACATCAAACGCTCTTAACTTATTCTCATCGTCCACGTGTACAATCGTTCCGTATCTCACGGATACGCTCGTTTGTCTTTCGTTGCCTCTCGCGAAGCTTTCCTCTTCTTCTCTGAATCTGTGCACGGACACCGCGCCGCAGTTGGAAAACACGAACGGGCCGACAACAGAAGATTCATTTTCTTCCGTTTGTTTCATCTCTTCTTTTTTTCTTCTTCTTCTCCTTCGCTTTAATATATATTCAAAACAAATCGAACGCTTCTCTCTCTTCTTTAGGTCGTCTGTTCAAGAAAACGGAAGCGCGTCTGTTCGAGAAAAGAGAAAGGCAACAAAAAAGGAACTACTCTCGCAATAATAGAAAGCTTTCTCTGTGTGACGATTCTTTGAAAGAAGAAGAAGAATAGGAGTGTACTCCTCTCGAGTGTAAAATGAAGAAAACGAGGAGCTCCTCCAGAGAGAGAAGAGAAAACCAACGAACCCAAAAAACTCGCTCCTCGAAAAAAAAAATATTTGATACCCTAAACAAAGAACAGAGGCGACACCAAGAGAAGTGAAGTTTTTTTTTTTAGGGGAAACGCGTCAGAAGAAAAAGAAAGAGAGACTTTACATTGCGCTTTGTTGAAAAGAGAGAAAGCGTTTGAAGAGAAGAAGAGAGAACCGCGCGCGAGTACTCTCTCTCTCTCTCTCTCTCTTTTACATCTCGAGAGACAACAGAGAAAAATCGAAGAACAAAAATGGAGGAGGAAGAAGAAAACGAAGCAAAACGACGACAGGAAATCCAGGACCCGAAGAACATCGTCCTTTCCAACGACCTCTCGTCCTATCGAGTCTTCTCGGAACTCTGGAACGTGGACTGCGAGCGGTACCATTTAATCGCGTTACTCGGCTCGGGTTCGTACGGTACCGTGGTGAAAGCGTACGATAACGAGCACAAAGTCTTCGTCGCGTTGAAGCGCATCGGAAACGCGTTGTATTCGAAACAAAACGCGAAGAGGACTCTGAGGGAAATAGTCGCCTTGAATAGAGTGTCGCACCCGAACGTGGCGGAACTTTTGGACGTGTTCGTGAAACCGGCGACGACGGGTGCGAGGAAATTTATAGGCGGGAAGTTCGTGGCGACGAGTTTGGACGTGTACTTATCGTTCGAGCTGGCGGAAGGCGGAGACTTGTATAACTTGCGCGGGCAGATGGACGGCGAGGAGGTAAGGTCGCTGATGAAACAGTTGGTGAGCGCGTGCGGGTATTTGCACGAGAATAGGATTTGGCACAGGGATTTGAAGAGCGCGAACGCGTTATTGGGGAGTTTACGAGCGATTGGTGAGGGCGGGAGAGTGATTAAGATTTGCGATTTCGGGAGCGCGAGAGGCGCGCCGCCGAGAGGCGGGTGGAGAGACAGCGAAGAAGACGGAGGAGGGGAGAGAAACGGAGGATGGACGTCAGAAGAAGAAGAAGAAGAAGAAGAAGAAGAAAAAAGAGAAGAAGAAGATGAAGATATGATGCAAGACCAAGAAACAACAGAAAGGCGGAGGAAGATTGCATCCTCTTCGCCGTCGAAGAGAATGAAGAAAAGCGGCACGTTTGGGAGTTCGAATTTAACAGGCGTCGTTGCGACGCCATGTTATCGCGCGCCAGAGGTTGTGATGAATTCAGGCGTTGGAGCGTATACCGCTGCCGTGGATATTTGGTCGTTAGGGTGCATATTTGCGGAGCTTCTGCGACGCGAAATGCACTCCGCGGGCGCTTTGAACAAAAAGTTGCAAGTGCAACCGCTCTTTCAATTCGACGACGAGTTCGTGGTGTTCCAAACCCCTAAAACATACGAACAGATTGAAAGCGACGACAGTCGACGTTCCATGCAGTTGGACAAGTATTTCGATACGATTGGCACGCCTGGTTGGTTTGATATTGAAAGTTTGCCCGCGGAGAAATGGCGTCGATACTTGTCAAAAATGACCGGACGGGCCGGGATGTTGCACCAAATATTTTCCGGCGTAGATGCAGACGCGCTCGATTTACTCACGCGCATGCTCGCGTTCGACCCGAGACGCCGACCGACGTGTGAGGAGATTGCGCACCACGCGTACTTTCAAAAAGCGTTTGAAACTGGTGGTGCGCCGCACGAAAACCAAGCCATGTTGCTGGAACAACAGAGGAGGAGGCGACATCAGTTGGCCACTGAAAACGTCTCGAAAATTACCCTCGGCGACGGCCCTCCGGAGAATCAGCAACGGCAACAACAGGAGCTCGTGTTCACGCCAATCTCGGAAGCTATTCCGGAAATCTCCCCTCGCTCGCGCTCACAAAACAAAAGCAAACGTTTTTGTGATCTTCGTCACCCGGGCGATGCCCTCGCCGCGCTCGAGCGTGCCTTTGAAACTGCCTCTTTCCAAGCGGATACGGAAAATAACGGCGACTGGTCGGAAATCTTCAAAAAACTCTTCGAAGACGAAATCGAATTCGGCACGCGGGAGAAACAAAAACGGTTCAACCGCTCCTACAGTAACAGAGACCTCTTCAACCAGCGGTTTTTAGGCGCTGGAGACAGCACCGACACGCCCGACCGCTCGCTCACCGCCATGTTCCCCTCCATCTTCCGCGGTCTCGCCGCCAAAGAATACACCGGCGAAGCCGAACGCAAACCCGAAGACGAAGCCGAAGACGCCAACGTCGGCGTCCACACCTCCCGGTTCTACGAGCGCGACAGGATGGCCGATTGGACGCCCCAAATGCAGTGCGCGGAAGACAACGTCATGGTATCCGATGCCGGAGAAGACGGTGGCGGTGGTCGACTCACGCCTTCGCAGCAAAAATCTTTCGGCGTGTGGGGGGTGAGCGTCGGCGGAAGTAATCAGCAAGAGAAAGACGCGCTCGCAAAGCAGCAGCAAAGATAACAAGAACGAGAACAAGAAACGAATTCACCACGAAACGCGTGGTTGTACTATTAAAATGTTGTACAGAGTACCCCAGTAGTACGAGCAAAAAAATCGCGCGCTTTCTCCTTTTGATGTGTTTGCGATCGATCTTTTTTCCAAGCCAGCTGCCCCGGAGAAGCTTCCAAAAAATTCAAAAACCGAACTCGTCATTGTTTTACGAACACGAGTGGACACTTTTTTTTATTACGCGTAATAAACATGGCCAAAGGGAACAAGAAGAAAGCGAAAAAGCGAACGCAAAAGGCAGTCGGTAATGCCGCTCCGACGACGACGACGACGACGACGACTGGTGGTGTCACTGGCACGACGACGACTCTTCCCAAGCCTTTGAATGATTCGAACAAGATGACGCCAAAATCGGGCCCGGGGGTTCCCCCTTCGCCGTCGAAACCGATTCGATTACCGTCGCCGGAACAAGCGGCGTCCCTGGAAAAACTCCAATCTTTCCCGACGCCGACGAAGAGTAACGGCAAAGACGTGGAGAAGACGCCGGAGTACGTGTGGAAAGCGCCGTACGAACCCGGGAGCGCGTGGGCGGATCAAGTGGATTCAGATATGTTTAAACGAGGAGGAGAGAAGAAGAAGAGCGCGGCGTCGCCGTCTCCGGGAGGGAAGCGATTGTCGATGACACCACAATCTGTCGCGATAGAGTCGTCGTCATTGTCGCCGAAGAATATGACGGAAGCCAGTCCGGGGAAGACGGAGAGAGTGATCGCGGAGGCGACGTCGCCGGCGAGGATTCCGGACGCGAAGAAGGCGCCGACGCCGCCTGCGGCCGCGACGAGACAACCGTCGCCGTTGAGCAGACAGTCGCAGCCGCAATATGCTCAGCAGCAGCAACAACAACAATATCAGTCACAACCGAAAGTTCCGACGCCGCAGAGAAAGGCGCAAATCGAGAGAAAGTCGTTCATCGAGAGAACGTTCACGCCGGCCAAGGAGAAGTTGGATAAAAATCCGTTGATTGCGGAAATCGTTCGTGAACGCGAGGAAGCGGCAAAGAAACAAGACAAGACGAGTGGAAATAAGAGTGGCGGCGAGAAATCGTTTTTGGAGAATACTTTGGCGAATTTGAAGGAGAACAAAATTGCGGCGATTGGGATCGGGGCCGGCGCGGTCGCGTTCTTGGTGAAGACCATGGGTAAAGGACAACAAAAATCGCGCGCTTAAATTGTGATTGAGTGTGTGTTTATGCTCCGCTGCTATAGTAAGCAATAAATACTTAGTAACGTCGTCATCATTGTCATAAAAACGAAATGCCTACGAATCTATAAAGCATGGGTACCACTATTTCATGCGGTTTCTTTGATCTCAAACCGCCGCTACTTTCTCTTCCTGTTCGTCATCGATATTGTGCACGTTTACCGCGGATTGTTTCGCCAACTCGGCTTCGTTCCGCCAATTCACCCGCGATACCATCACTGCCAGCGTCGACCCACTGGCAATCACACCACCCATTAAACCGATCCAAATACCTTTCGCGCGCAAGGAAGTTGCAAACGCGAGCGACGTGCCCAAGGTCACGCCAACCGCCCACAACGCAACCATGTTTGTTATCGCCAAAATTCTCTGCCTCCCGCACGCCCTCAAGACGCCATTACAAATCCCAAGCAATGCGTCAAACACTTGAAAGGTTGCAGCGAGTGGCGATAAAACAACCACTAAATCGGCGATATCTTTATCTCCATCCGTATACGCGTTGCCAATATGTCGTGCGTAAATAGCAATCAACACCGAACATATCGTCATCCACGTCAAACCGACAAAGATGTATAAACTCGCAGCCGTTTTAGCGATGCGATATTTCCCCATACCTAACAAATTCCCCACTCGGATGCTCGCGGCGATACCGAAAGCCATCGGACCAGTCATAAACGTTAACCCACACACAGATAATAACGCATTGTGCGCGTCCAGCTCCACCTCTCCTAGTATACTCGCCGTGATTACCGTCACCTCAAAAGCCCAGGCTTCCGAGGCGAGCATCAAACCACCGTGAAAACACAAACTCGTCGCGCGTTGAAACATCTTCTTGGTGATATCTTTCTTCGCCTGTATCCACTCTTCCCACTCCTTTTTCCTATCTTCTCTCGTTTCGTACGCTAAACTTCTCGACGCGCTGTACATCCCTAGAAATATCAGATTCGCCAACCTTGAAATCGTCGTCGCGATGGGCGCGCCTCTTAAACCAAAATCCAACGTGTGTATAAACAATTGATTTAATCCAACGTTCAACATTAAAGTCATAAAGCTCGTTATTCCAACCGGATTCACCCTACCCTGCATTTGCAAATACTTTTGATACACCAAACTCCAGGACATAAACCATAACCCCGGGAATAAAATAACGCACGCTCTCCCGACTTCTCTCGCCACCGCGTCCGGGCGTTTCAACGCGTCCCCAACGATCGCTTCCGCGCTGAACAAAAACGCCGCGGCTGGGAAACACGCCAACGTGATCACTAACAAAACAAGAAGCGTCCAACTTTTCACCGCTCTCGCGTCGTTCGCGCCGTGCGCTTGACTCGCCAGCGTGTCCATCGCCGACGTTAACCCCGCCAAGAAATACCAGCACAAAAGAAACAAGACCGTGAACAACGAACCGACTTGCATTTCAAATCTCCCTAACCTCCCGACGTAAATCAAATCGCACGCGAGCATGATTTGTTGCGACCCCATTTGGAGAACGATAGGCCACGTGAGACGCGCTAAGTGTTTCATCTCCGTGGGGACGGTGGGAGACCCGCCGTCGTCGTCGTCGTCGTCATCCTCCATCATTCTATCCGCTTTTTTGCTTCGCTTTTTGTCGCCGTCATCGTCCGTCATTTCGGTACTCCTCTGCGACGCGAATACATAGAAACGCAGAAGCGTCGTCCAACGCGTCCTCTCTCCGTTCAAAAAGAAAGACGAGACCGAAAACGCTCGTCTCGCTCACCTCCGCGCTCTGTCTCTCTCTCTCTCTTTCGATTTTAGTCCTCGCGCGAGTAAAGCACGCACAGCGTCTCCGTAAACAGATAGTCTGAGGTTTAACACCACGTTTTTTCCCCACTTGCAACAAAAAGATAACAAAGAAAAGAGAACGAAGAAGACAAAGAAGAGGACGCGAGGTTACGCGCGCGGTTTCGAAGACGATGATGTTTAAAAAAAGCGCTTTTCACGCGGTGCGCTCTGTTCTGTTTTTGGTGGTTTTGGTATTCCTCTCTTTGGAGGCGGTGATTCGTACCGGTGTTGGTGTTGCTGCTGCTGATGTGCGCGATGAGAATGCGAACGACGGAGGCGAAGGTCACGATGATGATTTCTGGGGGAAGAAGACGATCGAGCGCGATTTAGAGCGATTCTCAGAGCACTGCGACGCGATTCTCGGCGCGCACCAAGACCGATGGTTGAAGTTATACGAGACGAACGAGAGAGTGCTGACGATTGACGCGTCGTGCTCGGAACGCGCGAACGGGATTGGGAACTATCTCGGCGATTTTTTAGCCTGGTTCGCCTGGGGGATGGCCTCGGAGAGAGCGGTGTACGTTCGGTTTACGGATTGCGGCGACGAGGAGCACGGGCGATTCGTCCAGGAAAGGGCGTTTGATTCCAAAGCCAGGAGAGAGGTGAAAAGAGACATGAGGAAGAGGAATAAAGAGGAAGAGAACGTCATGGCAGCGAGCAAAGGTCAAGATGAAAGCGAGACGATGGAAAAGTTAAGAAGAAGGAGTAACAGTCGACGGTTATCTTCGTCGTCGAGAAAGCTTTTGCAGCGAGAGGCGGTGACGTCGTTGTTGAACGATAACGAGGGAGCGCAAAGACGTCAAGAGGAGATGTTTGAGAGAGAAAGAGAGGAGATGATACGAGGTGAGCAAATGGAGGCAAACAGAGAACGAGCGCGACTCGCAGAGGAGAGAAGACAGGAAAGTACAGTCATGGATGACGACTCTCGAGAAGAAACGCCAGAGGAGATGCGGATGCGCCGCGAGAAAGAACGACAATCTCTGGTAGAAGAAGAGAAGGCGTTGGATCAATCGATGGAAGGCACCGCGTTGGATGGATCTGGGTCTGCCTCGAGCGAAGCAGAGTTGTCGCAATCTCAGCGCAACAGAATTCATACTTACGAAAACGATCGCCACGAATTGGCAGAGAAGCGGTTGAAAGAACTACGACGGCCGCTAGGTCCTAGGCCACAGGTTATGCAAGATTTGGAGGACCGCGAACGCGATTTGGCGGGACGTACTTCTGGCATGGCTGGCGCGGATCTCGCGATGCCCCCAATTGATCATCGCGTCGTTGACGGTAACGAAGAAGAATTACCACCGATAGATGATGTCGGCAGCTCTGTCGTGCCAGGAGAGGGTGGCGATGTTCCCGCCGCAAATGGTGATGATGCTAGTGAAGATGGCGAGAATAACAATGACAACTACGAAACGCCGGCGGATGAAGGCGATCCCGAACAAGCTAAGTTAGAGCGCGAGAATAGATTGAAGCAAGAATTAGCCGATCGTGCACAAGCCGATAAAGAGGAAGCGGAGGATCGCAAGCTTCGAGACATGGAGCACGAAGGCGAGCACGAAGATTGGAGCTTCCTGAACGAAGAAGTCAATCATAAATCGCAGTGCAAAGAAGAAACGAGAGCGTTGACGTGTCAAGACAGAGCGAACATGGGTTTGTACTTTCAACTTCCCAACGGTAAATCCTGGAACCTGGACACGAAAACGCGTAAGCGAATCTTTGAATCTATCGGTCGCGGCCCGAAACAAGTCATCTCCCCGGATGATTTCTCGAAATCTACGAACGAAACGTTCGGGATGCTAGAAAATATGCTCATGAACGCGCATCCTTGGATTGAAATCAAATTACACACATCCGGACAGGATCATGGATTGATTCCTGGGTCAACGCAGTCATGCGCCACGGAAGGTGGCGGTGAAAGTTCGGGAGCTGGTACTGAGTTTTGCGCGGACGTCGCTCAAGCGGTGATTGGATTAGGCTATATTCGTTTAGCGAAGAAGCTCGAAGTTTCGTTATTCAATGAACCGCAGGAAGGCACGAAAGAATTTTTCAACTCAGCGAACTACGCGACGTATGAAAACAAGTTCGCGCACCAAAAAATACGAGGATGTTTGTGGCATCTAACTTCGAGACCAACAGATCGACTCGCGAGCGTTTTAATGCCGTACATTAACAAATTCGAAGAATTTGATGCCGTCGGCGCAGTCCACATTCGTACTGGCGATTGGTCGAATGAAAATACGCCTTCGACACTGGACCAACACGATGGCCGAGGCACGTTCGAGGAAAAGGTTGCCAGCGTCGACGCATTGTTACAAAACGCAGGCACGAGTATCGGAGAATTGAAGACCGGATCGGCGGAAAAACGATTCGACGCTTTCAACGCGTTGATTAAAAAAGGTGGATTCACGAGGACGAATAAGGATACCATTATATCTGAGTCGTGTCCGAAAATCAACGGCGGTGATTATTTCACGCTAGGTGAACCAAATGATGCCGGCTTATCCCCGTACTTTACGTGCATCGGAAGAGCCGCGCAAAAAGCGGCGACAGATCGCGCCACGGAAGGTAAAGGGAAATTTGGTTTGTATGTCTCAACCGATTCACCGTATTTGAAAAAATTAACCTCCGAGTTGACCGATTTGAAAGATATCGTCGTCGGATGCATTGGCACGTGCGAATTTCATCACGCAGCGCACGGTGCGAACGAACATATTGACCCAGAATTTAACGACGACGTCTTGAGCGACGATTACGACGACGATTACGGCAGTGACGAAGAAGGAGCTCCTCCGATTGAGCCTGCGGATGTTAACATCAATAGCAAAGATCCCTTCGTAATGTCCTTCGTGGACGCGTACATCCTTGGTTTAACCGACCACAACATCCAAGTGACGGCATCGACGTTCGATATGGTCGCTCAAAGAGGGTTCGGACACGGTGGCGTGCCGCAAAATTTAGAAGACAACGGCTTTAGTTTACAAGGCGCCTACAAACCGTGGTCGAACAAACACTTACCGATTTGTGAAGCGTGCGGGTTGACCAGAGACGATATGGATAGTGAAGGTTCCGCGTGCCAAATGGCTGGCGAAGCTATTTTTGGCATCGCGGACGACGCGAAGTTCGCGGAGATGTTCAAGTCTTCAGAAAAATCAGAGGCGCGCGCGTCCTCGAAAAGAGGAGGCGTCGCGGCCGCAGTTGGACAAAACAAAGTAGAAGAACTGGTCGAGGAAGAGAAGGAAAATTTGATTCCAACCACCAGCGATTTTACCTCCGGCAAGCACGCAAGATCAGGGACCCATACGAATGCGATGCAAATAAATGAAGGAGAAAAACCAGAAGAAGAAGAAGAAGTAGGAGTAGCAGAAGAAGAAGAAAAGAAAGTAGGAGAGGAAGAAAAGAGTGTCCCGAGGAGCACGGAACCGGTCGCAGCAGCAGTAATAGCAGAGGAAGAAGAAACGCCTCTGGATGAAGCCACCAGCGAATCTGAAAGCGTGAAAGAAGAAGAAGAAGAAGCGGAAGAAGTCATCGAAGCCAAAGCCGAAGAAATAATCGCAGAGAGAGGAGAAGAAGAAAAAGAGAACGAGGAGGAAGAACACGAAAAAACAAAACAAGAACTCGCGAGCGATATCACACCGGGAGGAGAAAGAGGAGGAAAAGGAGGCGAAGAAGAAGAAAAAGAAGAAGAAGTTGTAGAAGAAGAAGAAGAAGAACGCCCGCCCGAGGAGGATTCCGCCGGCGGCGAAACCAACGCCGAGATGGTCGAAGAAGAAGAAGAAGGAGAAGAAGAACGAGTCCCGACAGAGGCGGTGCGAGAAGAACGGTTACCTCCATCGCTCGACGACGTTTTGGAAGAAGAAGAAAAAGAAAACGAAGCCGACCCGATACAGGCTTGGAAACAACAACAACAACAACAACAACGAGAGTCTTTGGAGCAACAAGGAGCGGAAAGCGCCGATTATTAACACAGACTATTACGACGCGAAAACTCTGGACGACCAAGAGTAGACGAGAGCCATCACTTATTAGGAGCTAAAAATTGTGAGAGAAAATATCTTTATCCAAAAATTAATTGCGTCAGAAAAAAAAGGCGGCTCTTTCTCTCCATTCATTTCATCATGTCGGGCGCGTCGAACGAAAACGAAGACCCGCTGAAACGGACCATGGCGTTAATCGACGAGCACAAGGATAAGTTCGGCGACGGGTGTTACTTGGAAATTGCGAATAATTTACACAAGGCGTGGTCGGAACGCGCGAGATATTTCCCTCATCCCCCAAGTGCATTCCCAACAGTATCTGGGGAGAGGGAAACGCGCGGAACGAGCACCAGACGGGAGGACTTTGATCCAGAGACGGGATTGCCGGTGCTCGTCCCTTTTCTTTCGCGTCGACGTCCGATGACTCTAACCGGGACTCAGCCGCAAGCGCGCGGTGTCGTCCCCGGTGGTGTCGGCGCGCCTTCTCCTCCCCCTCCGCCTCCTCCTCCTCCTCCTCCTCCACCGCCCTTCGCGGTCGAACCGTATCTGGTGAAAGGCGAACTTTTTTCCCCGGAGGAAGGACGAATGGAATTAGAGTTTAAGTGCGAAAACGGCTTCTCGACGGGATTTTCCTCTTCGTCGGCGGCGGAAGAATGGTCGACTGAGAACGCGAGCGCGGAAATAGGAATCACCGTAACGGAGTGGGTGGGAACGTTATCGTTCGTGGAAGAGTCCGGCGGCGGCCAGACCTCCGTGGCGGCTGTCATGGAGTGCACGAAGCTTCGTAAACACGACAGCTCGCGAGGCAGGTACGGCGATATCTCGCCCGGCGAGTTGTTGAATTTATCCATGGACGCGACGTCGCAAATGGTGTCGTTTTTGAGCGATTTACAACGAGAGAATGACGAGTGGACGACGGGCGCGTGTTTGTTCGTCAAGAAAATGACGATTTTGGACTCGAGATTTTTCGGTCTCGGGATTCCTTTGAAGATGATCGACATGGCTGATTACATGGTGAACGACAATCGTTCGTTGTTGGTCATGGATCCGTTGTATTTAGTAAGAGATTTTTGCAACGACGAGATGATCGTTCCAGATGGAACAAACGGGGAGGAGTGTTTGGATTCGCTGGTTCAATACTACAAGAAAATTGGCATTCATCAACCGTGGAGAGAGGAGAAATACATCGGAAGATGGAACGGTATGCCGTATCCCTCGGCAAACGCCGTGTGCCCGCACTTACAGGCGTTCAGTTTGCCGTTGTTGAGAGACATCGCGAACATGAATTAAACTATTTATTATTTGATTGATTGATTGAACGAAGAAGGATGTCGATATGTATTACAAGAAAAGAAGAGAAGAGAAGAGAGAACGCACGCGCAGGCAGACACGAAGAAAGACATGTATAAAAAAACATTACCGGCTGAAAAGCCGTTTGTACTACGAACTGTAAAATGTAACGAAGACGGAAAGAGGAATAAATACATATCTCGAACACACGAGAGGAGGAGGAAGAAGAAGAAGAAGATTATATAACCTTATTTATTATTTGTAAAACTCATTGAAAACACTTACACGACTTCATGCACACGCATTACTCCTTCTTCGTCCCTCCGAGCGTCTCTTTCACTTTCTTCTCAAGCGAACCGTCGGCTTGCATCCGAGCGATAGTCATCATTTTATCCATAACTTCCGGACCGTGCTCGGCAATCAACTTATCCGCCTGTTCTTTCGTCATCGTCATCACGTTCTTCACCGCATCGGAATCCTTCACGTTTTGCATGTACTTCTTCGCGTCTTCCGGTAAGTTCGCCAGATGTTTATCGAGCACTTTCTCGTATCTCAAAAAATATGGCTTCACAACTTTATTAAATACCATTGTCGTCTGAATAGGCCCATCGAAAAGTAAGGAAAAATACAGCGCTGCTTTCACTTCTGCCCAAAACGGAATCGGATTGATTGGCACGTAACTCTCGTACGCGGTGATAATCGCGTGGATGACCCAATACATCAACCTGTGTTATTCGTGCGCGCAACATATTTCGAAGAAGAACATCACGCGTGATGCGCGTTAGTTAGAATATTCGCGAAATTGGAAAAAATGTGTTCCCCCTCCAATTTTAAATTGTTGTTTGTTTATGTAACAATAATACTAATAAAAAGAGAAAGAAGGAAATTATACCATTTCACGTCATCGTCGGGAGTGACGGACATCAACGCTTTGCACGACGCGTACGGCGCGTACGTGCAATTCAGCGCGTTCAGAAGTCTGTTCGTGATAAATCCAAGCATTTTTTTGTTAATTTTATATGAGCACTTTTTGAGCAGAAAACGAGAGAGCGCAGCTTTTTCGCTCTTTCTTGTCTTTTCGAAAGGAGGATGAAAAATCATCATAAAAAAAAGCAATCGTAATCTCGTAAAGGCGCACACACACCACACCATGTTACGAAAGATCGCACAAACTTCGGTCTCTAGACACGCGCAAATGCGCAACGCACTCGCGAACGGGTCCATGGTGAGGGTTTTACGTTCGCATGCATCTCTCTATTTTTACACTCATCGTTTTTTTTTCTCGCTCTAAAAAGGCAGCGCGAATTTGAAAGCATCACTCAAAAATGAATGGAAAACTGACCCGAAATACTCTTTATTTTTGCAGAGAAACTTTGCCGCCGCGTCGACCGCGGATGATGCTAAGTACCAGGTACGCGTTTGCGACGTTTGATTTGTAATTGTACGATCGCGACGTTTGATCGAGCGGTGGTTTCGATTGGCATTTTTTATTTTACGCTCTTTTTTCTCCCTCTCCTTGAAAAGCAAAGAGAGAGAGAGAGAAGGAGAAATGAGTTTATTTGACTTTTCTTCGCGAGCGCATGAACTGACGATACGAAATAATTCCTTTTTTGATCAACGAACCACAGCCTCCACTGAAATTGTTCGGTACCGCCGCTCGATACGCCTCCGCGTTGTACACCGCCTCGGCGAAGAAATCCGCCTTAGCGGCGGTGGAAACTGAAATCAAGCAAATCGTCTCCCTCGCCAACTCGGACAAAAAGTTCAAAGAGTTCATGGAAGATCCGACGATGGCGAGAAAGAAAAAGTTGGCTGGATTAGACGAGTTTTGCAAGGGTGGAAAGTTTTCAGAGACGACCTCGAATTTTATCAAGGTTGTTGGCGAAAACGGTCGATTGAGTGAATTAGAGAAAATCGCAGAGTGCTTCGAGGAGTTGTGCATGGCGTCGAGAGGGGAAGTGAAGTGCGTGGTGACAACGGCAGAACCGTTGGATGCGGCGATGTTAGCGGATGTGACGGATGCGTTGAAGGGACACGTGCCAGCGAACTCGAAGGTGATTGTGAGTACAAAAGTAGATCCGAGAATTGTGGGCGGGATGACGGTTGGCATCGGGGAGAAGTATTTAGACTTGAGTTTGCTCTCGAAGATTAAAAAGGTTGAACATTTGATTGCCAATCCGGTCTAACTGAACCGGACAGAACAAACAAACATAAGCACACTTATATAATCTGTAATAACACAACAAAAGTATATAGTAGAATTATTATTATTATTATTATCGTTACACACTACACGCTCTCCTACGCGGCGCGACGCCGCGTCTATCATTGTTTTTCTTCTACGCGCACATCTCATCGTCATCATCTACACTAAGAGCAACAATTCCTGGTCACAATGTTCCCATCCCCTCTCGCTTCACTTAAATTCACACCAACTCCTCCTCTAGCTCCTTTACTATTCCCGCTCGGTCCGTCTTTCAACAAACTCGGCGTCTCCACGATGGCTTGTAACAGCTCATCGAATATCTCCTTCACGCTCACTCTCGTCTTTGCCGAACACTCTAAAAACAAACACCCGTTGCGCCGCGCGAACGCGATCGCGTCTTCTTTCTTCACTTTTCGCTCGTTTTCCTTATCTACTTTGTTCCCGACGACGATTTTAATCGCATCTGGAATCGTCGAGTACATGTCCACCTCTTTCTGCCAGACGTTTTCCACGCTCTCAAAGCTCTCCTTTGACGAAATATCGTACACGAATACGATGCCTTGCGCGCCTCGATAATAACTCGACGTCAAGGTCCGAAACCGTTCTTGTCCCGCCGTATCCCACACGGTCAGTTTCACCGTCTCGTTCGTCTGTTTCAACTTCACGTACTTCAGTTTAAAATCAACGCCAATCGTCGTACTTATGTCCTCTAAATCTGTGTCCGGGTCGATGAATCTCGAAAGTAACGAGCTTTTCCCGACCCCGGAGTCACCGACGAGGAGGATTTTTATCAGGTGCGAATACTCCCGAAACTTTGTTCCTGCCGCGCTCTCGACACTCATTTCTCGAAACCACCGTTTTAGTATTACTCCTACTACTACTTTTACACCACGACCCGAAGAAAAGCGCTCTATGTACCGGTTTTGTGTTCGTCGCTTTTGTGTCGCTTTTTGTCTCATTTCTCCCTCTAAAAAACCTCCCAAAAACAGCCCAAAAACTCAAGCAAAAACTCAAAAATTTGACAAAAACTCAAGTCTTTTTTAAGAAAAAACGATCACAAACCGCCACATTAACGAGACACGAATAAAGAAATAACCACAAAAGATCAACAACATGCCGTACGCGTCCGAATCATTCTTGCGCACCGCCGCTCGCGAAGGGAAGAAAATGTGGCCGTTTTTAGCCGGTTTCGCCTTCGTCGGTGCAGCGGTCACGTATTCGACGACGACGATTACGAGCGAGGATAAAAAAGCGAGCAAGTTTCTCAATCCTGGCGGACATTAATGCATACGCGTATGAAGAGAAAGAGAGAGAGAGAGACGAAACGATGACGACGACGTTTAGTGGCCGAGATGGAGAAGAGTGAGGAGGAGGAAAGTTATAAAAGTGTTGCGCGAGAGTAGCGCGTATTCGTGAGAGAGAGAGAGAGATCCGTCTTTTATAGCCCTCGTTTCACACGATGTAAATTAGTAATAGCGAAAGAAAGAAAGACTAAAGAAAATAGAAAACAGAGTGCATCTATCTGTGTTGCCCCGCGATTTCGTTGTTTCTCGTTTGTTCTCTGCGTTCTATCATGCGTTCGTTCGTTTTTTTGCGGGTGTGAGATTGTGGCTAAAGTTGTTCAAACGTTGAAACTGTCTCTGCTATGCGGTCGCGTGCTATTCGCGCGGTTTCTTTCTCTCTTCTTCGCTTTTTACTACTTGTTCTTTTCGAGATTCTTAATCAGCTTGTTCCGTATCGCCGTCAGCTCCTCCGTGCCTTCGATTTTCGCGTAGTGCTTTAAAATCAACTCCACGCAGCTTAGCGGTAAAGAGTGTAACCCGGGTCGTTCTTTTTGCTCTTTCGTTTGCGTCTCTAAATCTCTGCTCAAGTGTAACTTGACGTTCTTCTTCGGGACGATGTCGTTTGGTACCGAACACCCGTGAATACCACCACCTCCACCTAATAAGGACATGCGTCCGTTATTTCGTCGTCTTCCCGGGGACATGATTGGCGAGTGCAAGTGTTTGTATTTGTCGTAGATGATGCCTTTTTGGATTTTCTCGACGATGCGTTTGGACTTTCTCGCTTTGCCTTCCGGCGGCGGCGGCGAGAGTTCTCGGTCTGAATCTTCCGGTAAACCAGCCTCTCGGGAAAGGCGCTCGGCTTCACGACCTCGTTTGTTCTCTTTCCTCATCTCCGCCTCCTTCGCTTTCTTCTCTCGCACTGCTTTCGTATCTAACCAACAATACTCCTCGTCTTGCGGTTTCTGCTCTAACGTCAACTTTTCAAATCGACTCAAAATCCTCGGCCCGCTCTTCTCCTCGTCCCATCGATCGGGAATCTGATCGTCCCGTAACGTCCCACTCTCCTTCTCCTTCTTCTCATCCTCCTCCGTGTCCGAACTCTCTTCTTCGTCTGAATCGTAATCCTCGTCCGAGGAATCCATTTGATGTCCATCTAATCGAATCTGTCTTAAATCTGGCGGCTTCCTCCTGTGCCTCATCTCGCACAACAAAAAAGTCTGCACGATCAATCTAAACGCCGGCGATTGGTACGCAAAGTGCTTACTCGGCGCCCAATCGAACCACTGACACTTTTTCGGCTTCGTCGTGTTCTTTGAAATAAAAAACTCCAACGAATCCGGCCCCGTAAACAACTCTGGATGGTCAAAAAACAAAGCTCCTATATTCTTCACCACCTCGTCCGTCGTCGTCTCTTGGTTCCGAAACTTAATCAACATCGTCAATAACGCTTTATACGGTCTCTCGTCTTTGCTATAAATCTCTCGTATTCGCTTCAAAAGGTTGTATCCTCCGTTTATCGTCGGTTGGTTCGGGTTCGTTTCCTCTTTTTTGATTTCGCTATGTTGTTGCTGTTTGTTTTGTTGCTGCGTTTTCGCCGAGTCCTCTCGTTTGAAGTCCGATTTTTCTTTTTTGATCTGTGTTGTTTGGAAAGAGTTTGTTTGTTAATAAATGTGTGCACACATACACACACACACAAACGCGCGAACGAACGATGCGACGAACACGCAACACACGCGAGAGAGCACAAAAAAACAAAGAAAAACAAAAGAACCTGCGTACCTGCGCAGATTTAACCGCGTGTCGTCCGTATTTATACGCCTGTTGATTTTTGCGAGGAGAGATATGGTGAGTTCGCCGCCGTCTTCAAAACGCGCTCGAGAACAGAGAGAGTCTACACACAAAAGAAGAAGAGAAGAGAGGATAAAGAAAACGCAAATTTTGCTGCTCACATCTGGTAAAAAACAGTTAAACCCGTCCAACAAGTCCTCGTGGCCTTTGAGTAACTTCTTCACTCGTTTCACCACGTCCGTGGTGTCGTATCTGTGCGTTTGTTTTTTAAGAGCAAAAAGGAAAAGAGAGAGATTTTTTTTTTCGGTGAGTCGTCCAAAAAGTCAACCTAACGAGAGAGCAAGGGCCAGCCTAAAGAAATAAAGCAGAAAAGCAGCCTCTAAATAAAAGCAGCAAGCAGTAAAAAGAAGACGATTTGAGGGGCTTGTCTCCTCTCGATTCAAGAGATGTCTCTTCTCTCTTGGGGGGCTATTATCTCTTTGAAACACGAACGAAATAGAAACACGCACCTGCCGCTCTTAAAGTCTCTCATGACGTCCAAAAAAGCCTCGTACACGTGGCCTTGGTCGCCGTTAAAGCGCAGTTTTACCGTTCGCACGTACACCAACGCGTCGTTGGCGGTTTGCGGGGGTTGTTGTTCGTCCTCGTGCGCGCTCGTCATTGTGTTTTAGCAGAATGCAATTTGAACCGCCTTTTCCCCCGGGGGACCCGATGAGAGATGAATTTTCGAGAGGAAAATGCCGAGATTCGAATCGACCTCTTCGCGTGCGCGCGCGTTCGAACTCTGTCTAAAAAATCGCTCGATCGCGAGTCTGTGCAAGGATTGCGACGACTCGATCGTTTCTGGCCGTTCTTCGGCGTTTTTAGGTGTCCTGTTTTCGATTCGTTCACACAGCACTGTATAGAAAAACTTTTGGGGAAAAAGAAACCCATATGAAAAACACGCTCTTTTGGTCCATAAAAAACAACTGCTGCTTCCGAAAATCAATCATCCGAGCTCTTTCTCCCGAGGGGTCAAATTGACGACGGTTTGCAGTTGACGGGACAAGGAGGATGAATTTTTCTGAAAATATCATTTTGTTCCCACACCACGAGTTTTAGTACCTCACACTCTCGCTTGAACGCAACAAGAGATACTCGTTTGTGTGCGGGAGGGCAGAAGAGAGAACACGCACTCGCGCACGCACGAAAATATGGCACCACCACCGAAAAACAACACTTCGAAACGAAGCGCGCAGAACCACGACGCGCGCCCCGGGTCGCCGCAACCGCTCGTCTCCCCGAACTCGCTCTCTTTGAGTGCGAGCAAGAAACACAAACGAAACAACAGCGCCGTCGCGATGATGGAAAATGTGAAACCATCGATTTCCCCGGAGTCGATGATGATGCTCATGGACGACGGAGACGAGGAAAGAGGACAAAATCTGGAAGACGACGAGAACGACGCGTCTCGAAACGAGACGTTCGATGCGGTGGTGAAAGTCTACGCGGTGCACACGGAGCCAAACTATTCTTTGCCGTGGCAAAGAAAAAGGCAGATGCCTTCGACGAGCACAGGTTTCGTCGTGGAAGGGAAACGGATATTGACGAACGCGCACTCGGTCGAGCATTCGACGCAAGTTAAGTTGAAAAAGAGAGGGTCGGATAAGAAGTTTATAGCTAAAGTGTTGGCGATTGGAACGGAGTGCGATTTGGCGTTGTTATCGGTGGAAGACGAAAAGTTTTTCGAAAACATCACGCCGTTGAAGTTGGGCGCGTTGCCAAAGTTGCAAGATAGCGTCACCGTGGTCGGGTACCCGATTGGTGGGGTTGCGATATCTGTTACGAGTGGTGTTGTGAGTAGAGTCGAAGTGACTCAATACGCGCACGGCGCGACTGAATTGTTGAGTCTACAGATTGACGCGGCGATTAACAGCGGCAACAGCGGAGGACCGGCGTTCAACTCTAAAGGGATGGTGTGCGGCGTCGCGTTTCAGAGTTTAAAACACGACGATGCCGAAAATATCGGATACGTTATTCCAACTCCAGTCATTACGCATTTCGTGCGAGACTACGAGTTGAATAAAAGATACACTGGCTTTCCGGCGCTCGGATGCGACTTTCAAAAATTGGAAAACGCCGATTTGAAGAGATCGAAGAAAGTCCCCGAAGGCGAAAGCGGCGTTTTGTTACGAAAATTGGAGCCAATCTCAAATTCTGCAAAATCTGGACTGAAAACAGGCGACGTGCTGCAAAATTTTGACGGCGTTGCCGTTGCGAGCGACGGAACTGTCCCGTTTCGAGCTGGCGAGCGCATCTCGTTTTCCCACTTGGTGTCCAAAAAATTCGTCGGCGAAAACGCAGAAATAGAAATCTTACGAGACGGTAAACCGATGAAGTTCTCCGTCCCGATGGAAAACAAGAAACGATTAGTTCCAGTACACATGGAAGGTAAAACGCCGGAATATTTTATCATCGCCGGTCTCGTATTCACGACTGTTTCGTGTCCGTATTTGAAGTCAGAGTTTGGAAAGGACTGGGAGTACGACGCTCCCGTTCAACTCTTATCGCGAATGTACTTGAAAGATATGACCGAACCAGACCAAGAACTCGTGATATGCTCGCAAGTCTTAGCGCACGAAATCAACATCGGCTACGAGGATTTCTCCAACCTCGCGGTGGAAAAATTCAACGGCAAACCGATTAAAAATCTCAAACAGTTAGTCGACCTCGTCGAATCCTGCTCCGAGGAGTATTTGACGTTTGAGTTAGACATGAAAACGCTCGTCGTTTTAGACAACGAAAAAGCGAAGCAATCCACGAGAGAAATTTTAGACGTGCACGCGATCCCAAGCGACAAGAGTAAGAATTTGTTTTCGTAGTACTAGTATGTGTTGTAGTATCAGTCTTTGAGAGTACCTTCTGAAAGCGAATAAAAATGACGACCCCCGAGACAAGAGACAAGAGAAAAACAAAACGAATTCGTCGCATTTTCCAGATCTTCCTCTTTCGTGGTCGTCACTCTTTCTGAGAAGCGCAACCTTTTTATTCACACCGTTTGAAGAACAAACAAAATGTCCGCGAGAAACCCAACCCCTCAAGACGACGAGAGCAAAGGAAAAGACATCCCGTCCATCCTCCCTCTCGCCCCTGGAGGCGTGTACGCGGTCAAGTGGGAAACGCGGATGAAACGCGCGGAAAAGTTGGCGATTACTCCACTTCCTGATTATCGAAATCCGTTCGGTGAGGCAAAAGCGGAAAATCCAATCGCGTTTTTCGACATCGTCGCGGGTGGGTATTACTTAGGTCGAGTGGAAGTTGAAGTCAAGCGAGACCTGTGTCCAATCACGGCGGAGAATTTCTTGAAGTTAGTCGAGTATAAGTGTTACGCCGGAACGAAGTTCAAAGTGTATCCTGGAAATTGGCTCGTCGGTGGGGACATCTCGGACTTGGACGAAGTCGTCTGGGACGCCAACGATCCGGAGTTTTTCAACTATCCGGAGCTGCTGCCGGAAGTTCGAGCCGGTGGACAGTCGATATACGAGGATGCATTGTTTAAGGATGAGAATTTTGATCTGAAGCACGACGGGCCGGGGGTGTTGACCATGTATAACGACGACGAACCAGACGCGAACGGGAGCCGCTTTATGATTACGTTCGATACGAAGAATAAAGAATTGGACGGGAAGCACGTGGCGTTCGGGCAAGTCGTGAGTGGATTTGATTTATTGTATTCTTTGCAAAAGTTAGGTGATGCGAGACAAGAAGGGGATACGTTTCAGAGGGTGACGATTGAGAAGTGCGGGATTAAGAGTACCGGTAGCAACGCTGTGGCGGCGATGGCACAACAACAACAACAACAACAACAGCAACAACAACGACAACAAGGGGTGACAACGGCAGCAAGAGCGATGAGTAGAAAAGCAAACGGTAGAAAACACGCGTTACGACGGACTCGTTTCGTCCCACCGCCTTTCATTCGCGCTTGCTCACTCGCCTCGTCGTCTTCCGTGATGCGAATGTTTTGATGCGGAAAAAACATATCACAACATAAAATTAGCAAAGCGTACCAGTAGCAAAATCTTCTTCCTAGTATATATGTATCAAAATGAACACACAGTTACATCATTAAAACCTAAGTATTCAGATTCAGATGATGATAACGACTTAGGTGGTGGGGTGGGAACGATTTGTGCGTAAGTATCTTTATTCTTTCGGTTCGATTGTAAAAAATGAATCTATATGCTCGTGTGGGGAATTGATGCATCAAATCAGATTTTCATCCAATGTCGATCGTTTCTCGTTTCGTTTCTCTTGTGATTGCGGTTTCTGGTAAGGAGTGGCTGCTTCCGACAAAGCATACGTTTGCTCTCTGGTTACTTCTTTTTCGTTTATTTTTTGCCGCCGCAACCACGATCTTTTGGGCATCTCCAGCGGCGGCCCTCCTTCTCTCTGTCCGCTGCGCGATGGTGATCTCCGGCGGGAAGAATCTTCCCACACCGCGTACACGGGGCCTCCGGCCATTTCTTCTTGGCTGCTTCTTTGCCGGCGTCGTTTTGGCAATAGCCTTCTAAGCATTTCCAACACCCGTCGCCGTTTACTTTGTCCGCTGCGCGATGGTGATCTCCGGCGGGAAGAATCTTCCCACACCGCGCACACGGGGCCTCCGGCCATTTCTTCTTGGCTGCTTCTTTGCCGGCGTCGTTTTGGCAATAGCCTTCTAAGCATTTCCAACCGCCGCCGTTTACTTTGTCTTCTGCGCGATGGTGATCTCCGGCGGGAAGAATCTTCCCACACCGCGTACACGTGGTCTCTGGGCGAGCACATCTTCCGCACAAATATCGAACGAGATTATTCGAATCGACGATTCGGTTTTCGATAGGGCCACAAAACACACCTTTAGTGTCATTGGCTAAATATCTCGTCTCGCCTTTTTTTATGATGCCGTTATTTGGGCAATTGTCTCCGCCCGCGCACGATTGTTCCTCCCCTGCTTTTGGTAGTTTTGCTAGTATCGTCGTCGTCGGTTTCGTCGCGCGACTGCTTCGTCGCGGCGTTTCTTCAGCTTTCTTCGCCGGCGTTTTCGAACTTCTTCTGTTGCTCGAAAGCTTTTTCGAACTAAGATTGGTTCTTTGGAATTTCATGCCGAGTTTTTCCATTCCGCGTCTTTCTTCAGCAGCGGCGGCGGCTAAGTCGTCGTTGTCGTCGAATTCGTCATCGTTGTCTTCGTCCATTGCGTCTGTGTTTTCAAACGCATTCGAGTCGTCGTCGTTGTAATCGTCGTCTTCCTCCTCGTCGTCGTCTTCCTCGTCGTTGTAATCATCGTCGTTGTCGTCGTCGTCGTCGTCGTCGTCTTCGTCGTCGTCGTCGTCGGCGGCTAAATCGTCGTCTAAATTAGAAGCGTTCACTTTTCTTTTGAGTGACGCAACTTTCTTCTTTTCGTCTTTCCCTAAAATTTCATCGGCTAATTTCTCGTCGGATTCCAAGAACTTTTCGTCTTTTGTTTCCGCGTACTGGACGACGTTTTCTATAGTCACGATGCGCGCTCCGACTTTCCGCGCTGCTTTTACGTAGGACGCTCCCCCGAATTGATCGACGATGAGGAATTCGGTTTGGCGAGTTACATGTACACTTACGGTTGCGCCGTTCTTTTGGACATACCTGTGTAAAGCGGCCTTCGCATTCTTTCGGTTAGTCCCGAGCGTTTGAAATCTGCCCGTGCAGCAAAACGACTTGTTCGCTAAAGCTTTTTCGTTTTCCTTGTTGGCGTCGTCGCGAATTACCTTCACCTCAAAAGTGGCCTCTTTATCGTCTGAGAGGAGAAAGTCGAGTAAATCCTTCACGGAAACGAAGGTTGAACCAACGTTCTCACTATCTTTCGTATCGATAACTACGATTACATCGTGCGCGACTTTTCCTTTCACACTTTTCACAATAGTGCCGCCTTCTCCTCTGATCGCGTTTATTATCTCTTCGGGTTCGATCGCATCGTTTCCGTCGCGGAAACGAGCTTTCTCGTTTACGTGAAATCGGTAGTCTTTGAGTTTTTTCTCGCTTAAATTGGTCGTCGTTTCGTTTGTCGTCGTGTGGTTTAATGCGTTCTGAATGCCCAGCTTCGTCGGATGAGTGCACGTTGTCTTCAGTCTCGGCATCTTTTTTCTTTCTTTTCGTGCTTAAACTGTGGCGGCGGCGGTGGGTCAGAGGGGATCGTCTTCGGGAATAAAAGCAACTTTTTGTGGATTGTCGTGGAACAATCGGATTTTTTTTTTCTTCCCCCTCCTCGAAAAATGAAAATGAAAGGAGGGGGGAGTGGTCAAAACAAAAAATACCAAGAAGAAGGGAGAGAGTTGGAAGTCGCTTCAATAAAAAAGAAATCGCGCTCTTTCTCTCTTCTTTTTTACGCATCAACATGGCAGTCACGCTCTCGGGTTCGCGCTTCTCCGGCGCTTTCTCGTCGTGTGATTCCGATATTATCGATGGTACGAGTACGTTACGCAGCGGCGTTGTTGGTTGGTTTTTTTATTATTTCTTTCGCGACTCGTTTTTCCTCGAACGAAGACTAAAAAACCAAGAGAAAGAGAAACGAAAAGTAGGAAGAAGACGGGAGAAAGAGACGAAGAGTCGCGTCGCGATGGCGACGATTAAACGCTCCTTCGCGAAGCGTCACTCTGAGTCGACTCTCTGTCGCTCGTTTCCCGTTCATACTCTTCTTTTTCCTCTTCTTTTTTTTCCTCTCTTGGTTTTCGTTTAAAAAAGCAAAAGTGAGAGGAGTCGAAGTAGATCCCACAAGTCTACACGTTTCTTCCAAATCGAAGTTGAACGTTTGACGCTTCACCGATCTGATGTAGTCGCTCGTCGCGTAACGAAGGAGGCAATTAATCGCTAACCCCGTCGTTTTTATCTTTTTCCATCCAGTTGGATCTCGCAGCAGCTGCAAGGAGGAAGACGAGAAGAGATCGTGCTTTACGAATCCAAAACAAACAAACAACTTTGGAACAACTCGTCGAGGAGGAGGCAAAGTTTATGTTCAAAATCGAAAGCAACGTGGCTTTGTAGATGATAACCCCGCGCGGCGACGAAATTGGGGTGCCGATGCCGTCAATGCGCGTGAGATTGAAGTGCTCCGGCAGTTTTCTTTGCTTTCCTGTGTTGTTATTCAGAGCGTGGCGACTTCGGCGTTGGCGACGACGACGACGAGTTTGCGAAAACGCGACGTCGATTCGACGAGAGCTGTTGCGCTCTGCGAGACGACGGGGGAAAGTACGACGGGAAATGTTTCGTTGAGTGTTGATGACGCGCTCACTGTTAGCGGTAGTGGGAATGGAAATTCAGATGCGAGAGGTGATTCGGATCGAACGTCGCGAGGGGACGAATCAAACTTTGACGCGAATAGACGCACTCGTGGCGGTGGATCCGCCGATAGAAGTGATCGTAGTTTTCATGATAATCGTGATGGCGGTGGTAGTGGTGGTGGCGGTAGTGGCGGAAATCAACAAGGTTCTTCTGGCCCAGGCGTAAGCGATGAGGAAGAAGGCGTTGAGAAGAAGTTATTCGGTGTTCTGCTCTCGTCTCTGACGGATGAAGAAGAACAAAAAGAATTTCGGGAAACGTGTATCGGAATTGGAATGAATATGGAAAAATACATTCTTAATTCTTTAAGCACTGATGAACGTACCGATATACTTGCTGCGATCGAAGATGCTTTGAGAGGCGGTAACGTGACAAAGATGCTGACGGTTGATGAGAAGGCGAAAGCAATCATGGATATGTTGTTCAAGTTCAAAGTGTTCGTGACGAAAGCAACAGCGGAGACTTTGCGCACGGAAGGTGTAAATCGCGAAAAGATCCAATCGTGGAAGCCAGGAAAATCGGAGTCTTTTCTCGAGCACAGAGTGGAAACGACCAGAGCGGAAACGATAAAGGCGTATATGGCACAACTTCAAACTCGTCCTTCTAAAGAAGAAATCGAAAGCGAGTACCAGACTTGGATAGAAAATTTAGAAAAGAAATTGACGTCGTCATCGAGAGCTGGAGAATCTCGAGCATACATGGATAAGACTGTCTGCAATTATGCATACGCGGTTCGTCGCGGAGAGTCCGACTCTACGGTGGATTCGAATTGCCACTTTTACGAGTTGTTTTATAACGGCATCACCGGCGCCGTCGACCCGATGACGCGATGGAAAATACATTTCAAAGAAATTCTTTCGCCAACCGTTCGGTCTCAAACGTGTCAGAAAGTTGCACGTTTTTGTCTTCTGACTAAACCACGTTCGAGTTCTTCGCCCTCGGACACCTACGTCATGGACGACGAGGACGACGACGAGGACGACTGCATTACTTCATTACCGTCTTCTTTGATGGATGATTTTTTCGAGTTTTACCCGGTTTGGATTCCAACCGCTGAAAACATTTCGGAAATTTTAAGCACGTTTATCGGCGAACTGAAGGCGTTATACCAAAGAAGTGGAGGTAAGGGTGATTTCATTGTTCCGATTGGTGCGTTGGCGCTCTTTCCGGCGTTTCTTTCGTGTTTTCGCGAGCTGACGACTACGCTCGGATTTAAAACACACAAGACGTTTGAGACGCACGAAGAGAGAAAATTCTCCGCAAACGTACAAATGCCACTTGTAAGTACACGTCCACCGCCAGTGGTGCTAAAGATGGAAGCAACACTAACTTCAAATGCCTTTCAACGCCTCTCTTACGTTTTTATTTTTTATGAGCATGGAAGCGACTTGAAGACAGCGGCGAGTGAAGCGAAAAAGAATATGGGAAAAGCTGCGTCACTTCTTCAGAACAAGTTAAAGGAATGGGCGGAGAAATATTCGCCAGAGCTCGATGAAGTTATGGGTCTTCCCACTGATACACGAAGCAAGTATGACATTCATCATACGTCTCAAATGACTCGGAGAGAGTTTCTGAAACATATAAATTGTCCCCTGGTTGACTATGTCGATTCTGATTACACGCGCGAGTGCGCCGCGAGACTTATCGTTCATTTCTTCGTTGAAGTAGCGAAAAAGCTTCGCGACGACTTATTCTTAGGGTTGAAAAAGCTTCGCGACGACTTATTCTTATCGAAAGACCCAAGCGTTCGTTTGTGTTTTCTTTTTGGAGACATAAGCAAAGAGACGAATATTCGGAATTCAAAAAACTCGTTTCTTGTTCAGTTACAAAATTTACTGCACGGAGCGAGTGGCGGTGAAGAGCTTATTGCAAACGTACTTCTCAGAGCCATAGCGGAGAAGAAATTTATCGAGTGCATCATTGGTGAAAATACAGCGACGAAAGTTTGGCGTGATATGATTCTGCGCGCGGTATCCATCGTGAAGCCGAAAAAAGGTATCACTACTGTTTCGAAATTCGACGCGGCTTTCCCACTATTCAGTTTGAGTGCTCGCCGATCGTTGGAAAATTTTGTATACCTTGGAACTGATTTAGGAGAAAAGTTCCACCGTTTTAAAACTTTGAAGACCCTTTGGACGGAACGAACGCTTCATGAAATAACGGCAAGTCCTGAATTTGACCATGATCTACTATTTCAGAAGCGTTGGATGCTGGAGAACAAATTTCCGAAGAAAATGGCCTTGGATCTTATGTTTTCCGTGATAGTTATGTTCATCGGCAGCAATTCTTCCGAGAGTACCTACGCAGACGAGGAAAAAAAACTTATGCTTCGTAGTGAAGACAAGCGCGTCCAGTCGTACATGAAAAACTTCTTTGAAAATTAGTAGGACACGCACTCAGATTTTAATGCACATCGATTTCTCCGTTACTATAACAATAACAAACATTAAATATCGTTTCATTCGTACTAGTCACGAGTCAGTGAAAACTGAAAAAGACCACACACGCAAAAAAAATTCAACAAATTACACCATTTCACACAGTTTGTGGAACATCTCTTTGCTCTTATCACCGTCGCGAGCGTTTGAGTACATGAGAAAAAATAAAGACGACGACGAAGATGATGCGAATGAGCAACGGCTAAGTAACTCTCTCGGCGCTCGCACGATGCGGTTTTTGCGTTTGCGTCTTTGGAAGAATATATATAATATCAATTTCGAAGGAAAAGAATTTTTTCCCCCTACTTTAACTTAACGAATCGTGTGTGTTTTTGTTCGATGATACACACGTTTAAAAAGATAGCTTCGCGAGCAAAAGCACGAATCGGAAGAAGAAGTGTGCTTTCCTAGTTTCGATGCGATCGTTAAAGCTGAAATTCGTGACGATTTGAGAGAGCATCGCGCTCTTATTCAAGGCGATTGGCGATTCTGTACTAA
>Ga0255775_1000477_pt1 | contig 40340 bp, 38 predicted proteins | sample 011ome_26_FD_179973 | JGI IMG/M metagenome (GOLD analysis project Ga0255775, IMG submission 179973) | Coastal salt marsh microbial communities from the Groves Creek Marsh, Skidaway Island, Georgia - 011511BT metaG (version 2) | ecosystem: Environmental > Aquatic > Marine > Intertidal zone > Salt...
CCCCAGCTTTAACACTGGAGGCTCGTAAGTCGTTGAATTTAATGGTGGGACGTCACGGACTTGAACCGTGGACCAAAGGATTATGAGTCCTCTGCTCTAACCAACTGAGCTAACGTCCCACGCGGGTGTGATTGTATCGTGGTGCCAGCGGATGATTGCCACCGTGATCACGGTGAGGGTTTGGACGCCCTTAGGGGACGTATTTCGCGCTCCCGCAACATCAGCCCTGCCACACGCCAAAGCCCTGGGCGCGCAGCCGGATAGCAACGTCTACCTCGAGGTACGCCGCATCGTCATAGGTCATGGGTTGGCGCAAGTCGTCAACCAACTCGGGCATCAAGCGTTCCCCGTAATCGCGGACGTACCGATTCGCTTTGATACCGGCTTTGTGTTTGTCAAAACGCGTGTCAGGGTCCAGCCCCGTCATACCGACATACACGCACGGCAAGCCCTCGCTGTAGGCAGTATTGGCCCGCAAAAACTTGGCATGCTTACGCACCAGCGGGTTTAATAGGACAACATAAACGTAGTAATGTGGCTTGGCCATGGCGTGTCCATCATCAATGAAGGCGCTTACATAAAACCGTCATTTCGGTAAGATACGCCTCATGAGTACCTATTTTTACCAGCCTAAAGAGGGCCACGGCCTACCCCACGACCCCTTCAACGCGATCGTGGCACCCCGCCCCATCGGCTGGGTGTCTACGTGCAACGAGCAAGGGCAGCTTAATTTAGCGCCTTACAGCTTTTTTACCGCGTTTAACTACACCCCACCCCTTGTGGGCTTCACAAGCATTGGTGCAAAAGACAGCCTACATAACGCGCGTGCCACAGGCGAATTTGTCTGGAACTTGGTGACATCTGATCTTGCCAGCGCCATGAATGAGACCTGCGCCGTGGTGCCCTTGGGCGTCAGTGAGTTTGAGCTTGGTGGATTGACACCGGCTGCGTCAACCATCGTCAAAGCGCCGCGGGTGAAAGAGAGCCGCGTGAACTTTGAATGCAAGGTCAGCCAAATTGTCCAACTCAACACCATGGACGGTGACGCGCTGGAAACCTGGTTGGTACTCGGTCAAGTCGTGGGCGTTCATATTGACTCCGCTCTGCTGGTAGACGGCGTTTACGACACTGCAAACGCAGGCCACGTTTTACGCGGCGGTGGCCCGGGAGACTACTTCAATTTGGTGCCTGAGTCTAAATTCATCATGCTCCGCCCCCCATCGGCGGCTGAACAGCAGAAGCGTATTTAACAGCGGCTAGCGGGGCGAGGGTTCGGCTCACTGCGGATGCACGCCTCACTCCAAGCGACAGGCTGTGGTGCGCCCAGCACGTATGATCGCGGCCATGACACTCACACCAAAAACCGTTGGCTGGCTTGCCGCGGCAACCACGATCACGATTTGGACGTCTTTCATTGTCATCGCCCGAGCGTCGGTTGCGCACAACCTCACGCCACTTGACATTGTGTTTCTGCGGATTTTGGGTGCTGGTTTTGTGCTGCTGCCTTGGGCTTGGTGGGCGATGCGACGGCGGAAGATGCCTTCGGTGAGCTTATTGGGTTTGTCGCCCCTGAGTTGGCGCGCAACGGTGTTTACCGGCCTGCTCGGCTCGGTGCTTTACGCTTCGCTGGCTCACAGCGGTTTCTTTTTCGCGCCGGCGGCGCATGCCTCGGTGCTGCTGCCGGGCAGCTTGCCACTTTGGACGACCATCCTTGCCATCTTGGTGTTGAAGGAAAAAATCACCCGAACCCGTGGGATTGGCTTGCTCTGTATTCTGGGCGGTGGTGTGTCCGTTGGCGGCGCTAGCTTATTGAAGGCATTTGAAGGTGGTGATGTATGGGTGGGCGATTTGCTGTTCATGAGCGCAGCCTCATGCTGGGCAGCCTATGGCGTTTTCGTGCGCCGACAGGGGTTGGATCCGGTACACACGACGATCGCAGTAACCGTTTTTTCGGTTTTCACCTACTTGCCGGTTTACGCTGTATTGGCATCAGCGGGTTTGATCGAGAGTCATCTGCTGACGGCACCCGGGCTTGAGGTGGTTTTTCAAGCGGTTTACCAAGGCGTCGGAACGGTGGTACTTGCGGGGATCGGGTTCAATCTTATGATTCGTTACTTCGGTCCCATTCGCACGACGATGCTCACAGCGGTGGTGCCAGGCTTATCGGCGATGGGGGCTGCGCTGGTCTTGGGTGAGGTCTTGTCAACGAACACCCTCATGGGATTGGCTTTGGTGACAGCTGGAATTTTGATTGGTGCCCGTCGCGCATAACGCATGGCCAGCCGAGTGGAGTAAATCCGTTTATGACTTACCTTGACTCAAGGCCAGCCCAACCATCTTGGCGGTGATGTCAACCACTTGGATCATGCGGTCGTATTGCATGCGTTGCGGCCCAATGACCCCCAGCGTGCCGAGCACTTTGCCATCTACTTCGTAGGTTGCTGATACGACCGAGACATCCTCATAAGGCATGCGTTCGCTCTCGCCCCCGATGAAAATGCGTACCCCATCTGCGCGGTCGGAGCCGTCCAGCAATTGCATCAACTGGGCCTTCTGCTCAAACAGGTCGTACATGCGGCGCAGGTTATTGAGGTCGGCAGAAAATTCGCTGACCGACAACAGGTTCCGCTCGCCGGAGATCACAACATCGGCTTGGTCGGCACCAGAGTCCTCACTGGCGGCCACGGCGGCTTGCATCAACTGCCCAATTTCGCGCCGCAACGAGTCAACCTCTCGGCGCAGGCGCAACCGGACCTCTTCCATCGTGAGTCCAGCGTAGTTGGCGTTCAGAAAATTGGCCGCTTCAACCAACTCACTTTGAGCGTAATTGACGGCGGTGTGGATCACCCGGTTTTGTACGTCGCCATCGGGCGACACGATGATGATGAGCACCCGCCGTTCAGACAGCGATAAAAACTCAATATGACGGAAAACCGAATTGCGCTTGGGTACGACCACAACCCCGACAAACTGCGACAAGTTAGATAACAACTGTGCGGCACTGTTAAGGACCTTTACGGGCTGATCAGCGCTAAATTCTTTGGGTAAGCCTGCGGGCAGGTCCAGGCTGTCGGGGTCGACCTTGAGCATGGTGTCGACAAACAGGCGATAGCCCTTGGAGGTCGGTACGCGGCCCGAGGAGGTATGCGGGCTGGTGACCAAGCCAAGTTCCTCCAGGTCGCTCATGACGTTGCGGATCGTGGCAGGCGACAGATCCAAGCCGTTGGCCTTGGAAAGCGTTCGCGATCCGACCGGCTGACCGTCCGCAATGTAACGTTCAACCAACGACTTCAGTAACAATTTTGACCGCTCGTCTAACATGCGGGTATTGTACGAACTCCGCCCCCGGGTATGTTGTAATTTGCAAATCATGAAACCCAGTGCCTCCGACCCCGCACGTACCAGCCCGCAGGCTCACCCGAGCCGGTTTCATCACGTGGCGCTCATTGGTAAGTTCCAGGCAGCCGATACCCACAGAGACCTTCACGGTTTGGCGGTTTTTTTGACGGCTCAGGGGCTCGAGGTGAGCTTGGAGCGGGAGACCGCCCTGAACACGGGCATCAGCGACTTCCCCACCGTGGATGTCGACGCCATTGGTCGACAGTGTGACCTCGCCGTGGTGGTTGGTGGCGATGGCACCATGCTGGGCGTTGGTAGGCGTTTGGCGAGCCATGGTGTGCCCATGATCGGGGTCAATCAGGGCCGGGTGGGCTTCATTACCGACATAGCGCTTGAAGATTACCGGGACGTGTTACCGCCCATGCTGGCCGGCGAATACGACCAAGAATTACGGGGGATGATGCAAGCACAGGTTTGGCGAGAGGGGCATTGCGTGTTCGAGGCCTCGGCCCTAAATGACGTGGTGGTCAACCGCGGCAGTGCCAGCGGCATGATCGAACTGCGCATCGAGGTGAACGATCATTTTGTTGCCAACCAGCGTGCGGACGGTCTGATCATCGCGTCACCAACAGGGTCGACGGCATATGCCATGTCCGCAGGCGGCCCCATCGTGCACCCCAGCGTGGCGGGGTGGGTAATGGCGCCGATCGCACCACACACGTTGTCCAACCGCCCGATTGTTTTGCCATTTGAGTGCGAGGTGGTGATTGAGATTGTTCGCGGCTTAGGGGCCACTGCCAACTTTGACATGCAGTCGCTCACCAGTTTGCTCAAGGGCGACCGCATTACAGTTCGTGCGGCCGCGCATGGCCTGCGTCTGCTACACCCCATTGGCTGGAACTACTTCGATACCTTGCGTAAAAAACTACATTGGAATGAGGGCGCTGCCTAACCATGAGTCTTCGGCGTATTTCTTTGAAGGACTTTGTGATCGTTGACACACTTGAGGTCGATGTGTCAAACGGCTTCACCGCCCTGACAGGCGAGACGGGTGCCGGTAAGTCTATTTTGATCGACGCGGTTCAAATCGCACTGGGTCAGCGCGCCGATGCGGGCGTGATTCGGCATGGTGCCAACCGCTGCGACATCGTGATTGAAGTTGACGGGACCCCCGACTTATACGACTGGCTTATCGAGAGTGGCTTGGATGGCGATGCAGGTGACCGCCATAACCACCAACTGCTGTTGCGTCGACAAATTGATGCACAAGGTCGCAGTAAAGCGTGGATCAACGGCTTCCCGGCCACCATGACGCAGCTACGCCATGTGGGCGATGCACTGGTTGATATTCATGGGCAGCATGCGTGGCAAAGCCTCAGCCGCCCGGCGTCACAACGCGCCTTGCTTGACGGTTACGCCGGCATCAACACCACCAAACTCGCGGAGTTATGGCAGGCATGGCGGGATAGCGAAAACACCTTAACCGAGGCGACCGCCAAGCAAGCTACCTTGGCGCAAGACGCTGAAAGGCTCAGTTGGCAAATCACTGAACTGGGCAAGCTGGCACCCAAGGCCGATGAGTGGGAGGCACTCAATGCCGAGCACAACCGCCAGTCGCATGCGCAGGCGCTGATTGAAGCAGCCCAACTGGGCGCTGATGCCCTAGAGGATGGCGATCACAACGCCAGTGGCCTGATTCATAAAACAATTGTGGCCCTCGAAAAGCACACAGACATCGAGCCGCAATTCACCCCGTTGGTCGAGGTGCTGCAACAGGCGCAGGCGCTCATTGAGGATGCCACTCACAGCCTGCATTTGTACGGCCGTCACAACGACCTAGACCCTGCAGAATTCCGTGTGCTGGATGAACGTGTGAGCAACTGGTTGTCGCACGCACGCCGCCTGAAATGCGAACCAGAAACGTTGCCCCAACGCCTCTCGGCGTGGGAGGCTGAGCTCGCCAGTTTGAACGAGGCAGCCGATATTGAGGGTCTCAAAAAACAAGTTGCCGCAAACTTGAAACAGGTGATGGCCGAGGCCAAGGTCGTGCATGAAGCCCGCGAGAAGGCGGCGAAGCGCCTGTCCACGGAGATCACAACGGCCATGCAAACCCTCGGCATGGATGGGGGCCTTTTTGAGGTGGCTATCGAGCTACTGGAGACGCCACAGCAACATGGTCTCGATGACATCGAGTTTTTAGTTGCTGGGCACGCAGGCACGCCACCAAGACCCGTCAATAAAGTAGCCTCAGGGGGTGAGTTGTCACGTATCGCATTGGCGATTGCGGTTTGCACCAGTCGCTTGGGCGAAGCGCCAACTTTGATATTCGACGAGGTTGACTCTGGAATTGGCGGACAGGTGGCACAGACCGTCGGGCAGTTGATGCACCGTTTAGGTCGCGATCGACAGGTATTGGCAGTCACGCACTTGGCGCAGGTCGCCGCCAGCGCCGATAACCACTGGGTGGTTAAAAAAGCGCGTCAATCGGATCAAACAGTCAGTGAGGTACATCCCGTTGCAGGTGACGCGAGGACGCAAGAAATCGCGCGCATGCTGGGCGGTGATGTGCAATCCAAGACATCACTGGCGCATGCCTCTGAGATGTTGGCCCAGGGGCAGACAGCATGACGTTCAAGCTGGAAAGCGCTGGCATTGACTCAGCCGGGGCACTCGAATTGGTCTTGTTAACCGGTGTGTCCGGCTCAGGCAAATCGGTGGCGCTTGCCGCGCTAGAGGATGCGGGTTACTTTTGTGTAGACAACCTGCCGCCTGAGTTATTGCTGGATCTTGTCGCCGTTGAACAAAAACACAAGGCACGGAAAGTGGCAGTGGCCATGGATGCCCGCAGTGCCACCGGCTTGCCCGGGATTCCGGCGGACCTCAAAACACTGCAAGCGCAAGGTATAAAGCTGATCGCCATCTACCTCGAAACCACAACCGATGCGTTGGTTAGACGGTTCTCAGAGACACGGCGCGCACACCCCTTACTGACGGGCGATGCCAAGATACAAAACCCAACGCGCGTGCTCATGGAGGCCATCGCCTTAGAGCGCGAGCTCCTCAAAGACTTGCGTGATAAAGCGCATGTGATCGACACCAGTCAAACCAGTGCCGCCGGTTTGCGAACGCAAATTAAACAGCTGATCGAAGTCGACAACCCAGAAAGTGGTCTGCAGTTGATGTTCGAGTCGTTTGCTTTCAAACAAGGCATCCCTATGGATGCAGACTTTGTGTTCGATGTTCGCATGTTGCCTAACCCCCACTACGAGCCAACACTGCGTGCGCTAACGGGGTTGGATCAGGGTGTCATCGACTACCTCCGTGCGCAACCGGCGGTCGATCAGATGCGGGCGCAGATCTCTGAGTTTTTGTTGCAATGGTTGCCCTCAATGGCCCGTGATCACCGCGCGTATGTGACGGTTGCCATTGGTTGCACGGGTGGCCAACACCGCTCCGTTTATTTAGCCCAAACCCTCTGCACCCAATTTGCCAAAGAATGGTCGACCCAGGTGCGCCATCGAGAGCTCGAAAAGAAAGCCAACGCCTAAAGGCGCGTTTCTCCCAGCAACCATTTACGGGCAGGCGCGGGCAGTGCCGCTGAGATCAAAGCCTCTATCGGTACCCAGTCCCCCTGCAAAAGTGTATCGGGTGCGCGCACAAATACCTGATCCAAGCTGACTGTTACAGGCGTGAGATACAGGTCTTTGTGCGTGAGCACATGTTTAATCACGTCGCCTGTTTCAGCTTTTTCAATCGCGACCTTGCTGATGCCCTGCGCGTGAAGCCACGTGTGCAAACTTAATTCGCTGTCGAACAAAGGGGGCGCCTGCATCCCAGCCCAAACACCCTTTTGCGGTCGACGCTCTAACCAGATCGCCCCGGGCGTTTGGATGCGCAACCAAAGCCAACGCTCGGTCGTTCGCTTCAGCTTCTTCAGCTTAACGGGGTATTGGGTTTGCGCGCCCGCTGCGCGCGCCGCGCACAACGATTGCACGGGGCACGTCTCACATTGGGGGCTGCGCAAATGGCAAACGGTGGCACCCAAGTCCATCAACCCTTGCGTGTAAGCGGGCATCACTTCGCATGGAGCGGCGGCGCCGGATGCCAGCCCAAGTGTCAAGAGCGCTTGCGCCTTTTCATGCAATTGCTTGCTCGCTGCGGTGGTACTCAAGTCGCCCTCGAAAGCCAATAACCGCGACAGCACCCGTTTGACGTTGCCGTCATAAATACTCACCGGCACGCCGTAACAAAAAGACGCGATCGCGGCGGCGGTGGAGGGGCCAATGCCGGGTAACTTAACCAACGCATCGACGGTGCTTGGAAATACGCCACCGTGCTGGTCTACCAACGCCTGCGCGCACCGATGCAGCATGCGCGCGCGACTGTAATAGCCCAAGCCAGCCCACAGCGACAGCACATCAGACTGGGGCGCTGCAGCTAACGCCTGGACGGTGGGAAATGCGGTGAGGAATCGGTCGAAATACGAGATGACCGTAACCACTTGGGTTTGCTGCAGCATCACCTCAGATAGCCACACCCGATAAGGCTCACGCTGCTGTTGCCAGGGCAAATGATGACGGCCATGCGCCCGCTGCCAAGCCACCAATTGCGATACAAAAGTTGGGGGCAACGCGACGGGCTGATTCATTTTTGGCAGCTCGCACAGTAATAGGTGGCACGTTGTCCCTGAACCATTCGTTTAATGGGGCTTTGGCACACGTAGCATGGCTCACCGGCGCGGTCATAGACCCGTGATTGGGTTTGAAACAAGCCGTGCTCACCCTGTGCGTTTTTAAAGTCTTTGAGTGTCGATCCACCCAGGTCAACGGCTTGTTGCAGCACCTGCTTGATCACGGCATGCAAGCGTCTGAGCCTTGCTGGCGCGACACGGTTAGCGGCACGTGTGGGGCGTATACCGGCTAAAAACAGAGCCTCCGACGCATAAATATTACCGACACCAACCACAACATCGCCGGCCAACAAGACCTGCTTGATCGGCGCACGACGCATCCGCATTGCGGCGACAAAGTCGTCGACTTCAAAGCCATCGTCCAAAGGCTCGACGCCGAGATGGCCCAACAACTTGACGGCACGGGCGTCGGACAAGCCATCGGCATACACAATGGCGCCAAACCGCCGGGGGTCAGTTAAGCGTAAAACGCCTGCCGAGGTGTGCAGCTCAAAGTGGTCATGTGTACCAAGCGCCGTGCGTGCTGCACCCGCCGGCGAGAAGGCCAAGCTACCCGACATGCCCAAGTGCACCATCAACAAACCTGGGTTGAGGTGCAGCAACAGGTACTTGCCGCGTCGCGTGACATTGGTGATGACCCGACCAGCCACCACCGATGGCGCGCAGCCCAGCGGCCAACGCAATGGCTTGCCCATCCAAAGGTGCGCGATCGTGGCCCCTTGGATGGCATCGGCAAAGCTTCGACGCGTGACTTCGACTTCTGGAAGTTCGGGCATGGGTAAAGGCTTTTTATGGTTTTTGGGTATTGGCGCGAGGCATTCGCCTGAAGCGCGAATCGCTTATTATGGTGGGTCACAGCAGCTTTTTTGACCCGGCTTGCAACACCCCACCTTCTGCCAATATGCCTAAGCACCGTTACCCAACTTTTGCGAAACGGTTGTTACCCATCACATGGGCCATTGCCGTGTGCGTGGCGCAGGCGGCCACACCGCCGGGCCCCGCTTCAACCGACGAGAACTCAGAGCTCGACGGGCGTTTGTTCTATCAAATACTCGCAGGGGAAATCGCTAGCCGTCAGGGCGATAACGGCTTGGCATTCCAATTCATTGCCGCTGCCGCCAAAAACAGCGAAGACGAACAACTATCGGCCCGCGCAGTAGAGATTGCGATTCAAGCGGGTGCGGGCGATGTCGCATGGGGTGCTGTCAACGATTGGATCAAACGCCAGCCGGAAAGCCAAAGAGCGCAGTCGATGAAGTTACGGGTTGCCATTGCGACCAACCGACTGAATGGCGTGACAGAAGCACTGACGAAAATCATCGCGCAATCGTCAGGCGCAGATCGGCGCGAGATTATTCGCGCCATTCCAAGCACGCTGAACCGATTGCCACAAGCCCTTCAGAAGAAGGCGGATGAGATCGCGCAGACCAGCCTCAAAGCTGTCAAAAGAGACCGCGAATTGGCAGCGGCGGCCTGGGCTGCCATTGGTACGGTCAGGCTAAACGGGAACGACACCGCGGGTGCAATGCGAGCCCTGGCAGAGGCTTATAAGTCCCGTCCCGCTGATCTCGACGCTGGTCGGCTGGCCCTCAATCTGATGGAACAAGGTGTCGCCACCGCCGAGCCTCTGGTGGTTCAACACATCAATGCGCTGACTGACAAAACGAACGCGCGCTTCAGCTATGCGCGGTTACTGTTCATTGATAACCGTTTGACCCCTGCGCTGAACGAGCTTGAGCGGCTTCTTGCCGACTCGCCAGAATTCATTGCCGCGTGGCTCTTGAGGGGACAAATCGAGCTACAGCACGGTAATTTTGCAGCCGCTGGCAAGGCGGCCCAGCAAGCGTTGGCGCTCAATCAAAAGGAAACGGCAGCGGCCAAAACCAACGATCCATCGCGTAGCGATCTGATTGACCGTCAAAGTCGGTTGCTTTTGGCAGATATAGCCCAAGCGCAATCTGACTGGGCAAGCGCCGAGCAATGGCTCGCTGCGATCCCAGCAGACGATGACGTCAACTATCGCAAAGCGGTGCTGATGGGTAAGCAGGGACGTTTGGATGATGCCTTGAGCCTGTTGGACAGCCCGAGCGCATCGGACGACATGCCGGGTGCTGATGCGACCAAAAACAAGATGCAACTGAAAGTGCGGTGGTTACGGGAATTCAACCGCACGGCAGACGCCTATCAGTTGTCCAGCGAGCTGACCGATGCATACCCCGACGATCCGGAACTTCTATACAGCCAGGCCATGTTGGCTGAGCAACTTGGCAAACACGCCGAGATGGAAACGTTGCTGCGTACCTTGATTGCCAAACGCCCGGATTACAGTCACGCCTACAACGCGCTGGGTTACGCGCTGGTCGACCGTGGTGAGCGCCTGCCGGAAGCACAAGCGCTCATTGAAGAGGCTTTGCGACTGAGCCCCAATGACCCACTCATTACCGACAGTTTGGGTTGGGCTTATTTTCGACAGGGCAACCTGGCCGAAGCCGCGCGTACCTTGCAAAAAGCCTATGGTATGAAACAAGACCCTGAAATTGCCGCGCACTTGGGCGAGGTCTGGTGGAAATTGGGGCAAACCCAATCTGCGGAAAAATTACTGCGTGACGCACAGCGCCGATACCCAAAGAGCACAGTACTGATCGATACCTTAAAGCGTTTGGGGATTACGCCTTGACGCTGGCGGGTCAATTGATGGCGCGTGGACGCATGGTGCTGGCGTTTTTGGCGGCGCTGGTGCTGCTCGGATGCGCCACACCCCCACGCCCCGCTAGCTTACACAACGCGTCCTGGCAAGGACGGCTGGCCATCGTCGTTGACAGCGAGCCCCGCGAATCGCACCGAGCTAACTTCGATCTCATGGGTACGGCAAAAGCGGGCGAATTGTTGTTGTTGTCGCCGCTGGGTACAACGGTTGCGCAAGCACGTTGGACGCAAGATGCTGTGTTACTCACACAAGGTAACCGCAGCGTCAGATACAACAACCTGGACGATCTCAGTGCCGAGCTGCTGGGTGCGGCATTACCCATTGACGCGCTGTTTGATTGGTTACAGGGTCGCGACACGCGTGCAGCCGGTTGGCGTGCTGATCTGTGCCGACTGGCCGAGGGTCGGCTGGTTGCGGAACGGCAGAATCCACAACCGCGTGCCCGACTCACTCTCTTGTTTGAGCCCAGCCCCCTTGGGGCTGTACCGCCATGCGAACCCCTGAGCTGATCACCGACGCCACAGGTCTGCCACGTTGGCGCAACTTGCCGGCGCCCGCAAAGTTGAATTTGTTCCTGCACGTTGTCGGACGACGAGCTGATGGCATGCATGAGCTGCAGTCGATTTTCACACTAATCGATTGGGCGGATTACCTCGACATCACAGTACGATCCGACGGGTTGATAGAACGGATCGACGGCGCAGGCCAGCAGCCCATCGAGTTACCCGCGGACGATCTGTGTGTACGCGCCGCCAATTGTTTGAAAGCATATGCGGGCGTTGCGCTGGGCGCTACGATTCGACTTGAAAAAAACCTGCCAGCTGAGGCTGGTATGGGTGGCGGGTCATCAGACGCAGCGACCTGCTTACTGGCACTCAACCATTTGTGGGGTTGCAAGCTCTCGGTTGACACACTTTGCGAGCTCGGCGCGACCCTTGGCGCTGATGTCCCGTTTTTTATCCGCGGTCACGATGCGTGGGTCGAAGGGATTGGTGAGATCATCCGCCCGCTTGATTTGCCCGAACTGTCGTTTTGGGTCATCAAGCCGGCGGCCGGTGTATCGACACCCGCCATCTTCAAAGCGCCTCACCTCAACCGGCAAACCAAACGCGTCGATCTGAACACTTTTAACCAACGGCCATTGACTGACAGAGCCGATTTCGGCCACAACGACCTTCAACCTGTCGCGACTGAGTTGTGCCCTGATATTCAAGCGGCACTCGATCGACTGGCGGCCCTTGGCCTTCAGGGTCGCATGACCGGTTCGGGGAGTACAGTGTTTGCGATAGCACCTGACGGGGGGGCGGAAACACTGCCCGACCTCCCTGATGGCTGGCTGTCTCGAAAATGCAAAAAAGTAGGAATTCATCCCTTAGCGAATTGGGAAAGCTCTAAAAATGTTGGATAATAGAAGGCTCGACTGATTAGCAGCCACGTCTACCTGATCAGCGAGGCTGTTAGCTCAGCACCTAGGGGAGTCGCCAAGTTGGTTAAGGCACTGGATTTTGATTCCAGCATGCGAGGGTTCGAGTCCTTCCTCCCCTGCCATTAGCCTGTGTGATGTGCGCGCGATCACATCACGCTGATCTCTTCCAACAGATATCATTCAGCTGGGTTCCAAATGCAAGTTTCCGGACACGACTTCATGGTTTTTACCGGTAACGCCAACCCAGTGTTGGCCTCCGAAATTGCCCAGCACCTGAACGTCCCCCTCGGCGGTATAAATGTCGGCCGTTTTTCCGATGGTGAAGTCTCCGTTGAAGTGACTCAAAACGTGCGTGCCCGCCACGCCTTCATCGTTCAGCCGACTTGCGCGCCGACCAATGAGAACCTGATGGAACTCATCATCATGGTGGACGCGCTGAAGCGCGCCTCGGCAACCAGTATTGCCGCCGTGATCCCCTATTTCGGCTACGCACGTCAAGACCGCCGTCCCCGCTCGAGCCGCGTGCCAATCAGCGCGAAGGTGGTAGCCAACATGCTGCAAGCGGTTGGCGTCTCTCGCGTGCTGACCATGGACCTGCACGCCGACCAGATCCAAGGCTTTTTCGACATTCCGGTCGACAACATTTACGCCTCTCCCGCACTGTTGGGTGACCTGCGCAGCAAAAACTACAAAGATCTGCTGGTTGTATCCCCCGACGTTGGCGGTGTGGTTCGTGCACGTGCACTGGCCAAACAACTTGACTGCGATATGGCCATCATTGACAAGCGCCGTCCCCGTGCCAACGTGTCCGAAGTGATGCATGTCATTGGTGATATCGATGGCCGTAACTGCGTGATCATGGACGACATGATCGACACCGCTGGTACTTTGGTTAAAGCGGCTGAGGTTCTGAAAGAGCGTGGTGCGCGCAACGTTTACGCGTATTGCACACACGCCATTTTCTCTGGCCCAGCCATTGACCGGATCAGCAAAGGCGAGGCCCTCGATGAGGTCGTCGTCACCAACACCATTCCCCTGTCACAGGCCGCACAAGCCTGTGCCAAGATCCGCCAAGTCTCCGTTGCACCGCTGATGGCTGAAACCATCGCACGCATTGCGTCCGGAGAGTCGGTTATGAGTTTGTTTGCGGACCAAGAAAACCTGTTCTGATCACTCGTTGATTCTGGTTTTTCAGTTCGCTTCAAAGCGTGTCGTCTCGAAGCTTTTGGGCTTCGGTGGCGGCTTTTTTTGTTGAGATAGCCTTGGTCGCGAGGTATCTCGTTTAGGAGTTTGTTATGAAATTCGTCGCTTTTGAGCGCGCTAAGCAGGGAACGGGTGCGAGCCGCCGTCTGCGTAACTCAGGCCGTACGCCTGGTATCGTTTTCGGTGGTACAGCCGAGCCAACCGCTATTGAGCTGGATCACAACGCACTGTGGTTTGCATTGCAGAAGGAAGCCTTCCACGCCTCCTTACTGGAAATGGAATTCAACGGTAAAACAGAAAGCGTTTTGCTGCGTGATGTTCAGTACCACCCTTTCAAGCAATTGGTTTTGCACGTTGACTTCCAACGCGTCGACGAGAAGACCCGCTTGCACAAGAAAGTTCCTTTGCACTTCATCAACGCAGAAAACTCACCCGCCGTCAAAATCGACAAGTGTGTGGTGAACCACGTGATGAACGAATTGGAAGTCGAGTGCTTGGCTATGAACCTGCCTGAGCACATTGATGTTGATTTGTCAGAAGCCACCAAGGGTACCGCGATCCACGTGGGTGACCTGAAGCTGGCCAAAGGCATCAAGGCTGTGACGCACGGCAAGAAGAACATGACGGTCGTGACATTCAACGCGCCCGCTGTGTCTGATGACGCTGCACCAGCTGCCGCTGCTGAGTAAGCAAGGCACGCAACTGATTCGCCAGCAAAACTGGCTTTGACTTGCTGAAACCCACTTCGACGTTGTCGAGTGGGTTTTTTCTTTGGTGCCGTCGAAACGATAAACTCGAGTTCATGATCAGACTATTTGTAGGGCTTGGTAACCCAGGTTCGGAATACGCAGACACGCGACACAATGCGGGTTTTTGGTGGGTTGATGCATTAGCAGACCGCTGGCGCTTGACCCTGCGCTTCGAGAAAACCTACTTTGGTTTGCTGGCGCGCGGCACGGTTGAGGGTGAGACGGTGTGGTTGTTGGAGCCGCAAACCTTCATGAATCTCAGTGGTAAATCGGTCGGTACGCTGGCGCGATTTTTCAAAATTCCACCTGAGGAAATCTTAGTGGCACACGACGAGTTGGACTTGCCTGCAGGCGAGGTCAAACTCAAGCAGGGAGGCGGCCACGCAGGACACAACGGGTTGCGCGATATCCACGCGCAACTGGGTAGCCCCAATTACTGGCGCTTGCGGCTCGGTATTGGACACCCAGGGCAAAAAAATGAAGTCGCCAATTGGGTATTGAAAAAGCCTTCCCCGGATGAGCGTGCGGGCATCGCGCAGGCGATGGATCGCGGCCTAAAGGCTGCCGAGTTGTTACTTTTGGGGGAGACCAATAAAGCAACTGCCATCATTCACACCAGTAAACCGCCACGCGAGAAAAACCCCCGCCCGGCCGCAGACTAGTCGACTTTGTTACCAGTCAGGCGCTCGTATTTGGCCAAGAGCTGTACACGTGACTCAATAAAGTTGGGGTGAACAGGAATACAGGCGACAGGACATAAGGCCACACATTGCGGCTCATCAAAGTGCCCCACACACTCGGTGCATTTGTTGGGGTCAATCTCGTAGATGTGCTCACCCATGTAGATGGCCTGGTTGGGACATTCAGGCTCACAGACATCACAGTTGATGCAGTCGTCAGTGATGGTAAGTGCCATCAGTTAGCCTTTCAAAGCCTGCGCAACGACGGGACTAACCATGCCCGATACATCACCACCGAGTTTAGAAATCTCCCGAACCAGCGTGCTTGAGATGCATTGCAAGTCCGGTTGCGGCAACAGAATGACCGTATCGACGGCTGGCGCTAATTTGCGATTCATTGCAGCCATTTGCGCTTCAAAATCATAGTCCGTATGGTTGCGTACACCTCGAACCACCGCACTCGCTTGGTGTTGCAAGCAAAAATCCATGATCAACCCTTCAAAGGGCAAGACCTGCACGCCAGGCACGTCTGCCATGGCAGCAGAGACCATGGCCATTCGCTCATCCAGCGTGAATCGGGTTTGCTTGTGGTGGGCTACCGCAACGCCCACGATCACGCGGTCAAACAGCTGCGCCGCACGCTTCAGCACGTCCTCGTGCCCCAGCGTGACGGGGTCAAATGTTCCGGGGTAGACAACAACACGCATGCGTAACGGCCTCAGTCGAGTTTTGGCACTTGGGCCAGTAAATAAAAGCGCACGGCACCCGCCTTACCGGCGCGATGGATTTGATAGCCCAGTTGCGCCAGCACCGACTCCGGCCAAGCTTGCGCCGATTCTAGGTAAACCAGCCCCTCTGCGGCAATCGCACCATGCGCCGCCTGCAGCGCCTGCTGGTAGAGCGGGTTTTCGCTTGATTCTATCGTTTTGTCGCCGAAGGGGGGGTCGAGGAAGACCACATCCCAGCCGGCCGAGCGCTGCGCCGACAACAGGGCAATGGCGTCGCCGCTCACGATGCGAACGCCAGGCACATTCAAACGGGCCTGATTTTGGGTGAGCGCTTGCAACGCGGCCCGATCTCGCTCAACCATCCAGACCGTTTCGGCACCGCGGGAAGCCGCCTCAAACCCCAGCGCACCGGAGCCTGCGAATGCATCGAAACACCTCAAGCCTGAGAGGTCTTGGCCCAACCAATTGAACAACGTTTCACGCACACGGTCACCGGTGGGCCGTAACCCCGAGGCGACGGGTACGGTCAACTTGCTGCGCTTGAATCGTCCACCGATGATGCGGACCTCCCCCGCGCGCGGGTGCGGTTTTTTAGGGTTGCCAGCTGCCGGCTGCGGACGGGGTGAGATATGTTTCATAGAATGCAGCTATTGTAGAAAATAACCATGTTCAGCTTTTTTAAGAAAAAAAACAGCCCCGCAGTAGCAACACCGCCTCAGGCGGTAGTGCCCGTCGACAACGTTCCTAGCGCAGCCGACACCGAACCCACCACGGAAAACCGCACCGAGTGGCTGGGGCGATTGCGTAACGGCCTGCGAAAAACAAGCCAGTCGCTGAGCCATGTTTTCACGGCTGGCCGAATTGATGAGGACCTTTACGAAGAACTTGAATCTGCGTTGCTGATGTCAGACGCCGGTGTCAAAGCAACACAGCACGTCATGCAGCAGGTTCGCGCGCGAGTCAAACAAACCCGTAGCAACGAAGCCAGCAGTGTGCGTGGTTTCGTGACCGACGCATTCGCGGCACTCCTTCAGCCGCTAGAAAAGCCATTACAGGTTGACCAAGCCAGCCCCACCGTGATCATGATGACTGGTGTCAACGGCGCCGGTAAGACCACGACAATTGGTAAGCTTACGCGCCACCTGAGTGACGCGGGCGCGGCCGTTTTACTTGCGGCTGGCGACACCTTTAGAGCCGCAGCCCGCGAGCAACTCGACGTATGGGCTGGGCGAAACCAAGTGGATATCGTGAGCCAGGATGGCGGTGACCCCGCAGCAGTGAGCTTTGATGCGGTGAAAGCAGGTATTGCCAGGAAAAAGGACGTGGTGCTGATCGACACGGCGGGGCGTCTGCCAACCCAAGGGCACCTAATGGAGGAGCTCAAGAAAATCAAGCGTGTGCTGCAAAAGGCCGAACCCTCGGCGCCCCACGAAGTGCTGTTGGTGATTGATGGCAACACAGGGCAAAACGCATTGGCCCAAGTAAAGGCTTTTGATGACGCCCTCGGGTTAACTGGCCTGATTGTGACCAAACTAGACGGGACCGCTAAGGGCGGCGTTTTGGCCGCTATCGCGATGGAGAGGCCGATTCCGGTGTACTTCATCGGCGTTGGTGAGACGCTCAATGACCTGCGCGACTTCAACGCCACTGAGTTTGCACAGGCGATATTCGGCGAGAAATGAGGGGGTAAATAGGGCTATTGGCACTCTCGATCAGTGAGTGCTAAAATAATCTCACATGACGAAAGTAAGGAGAAACCCTATGACTTCACTGGTCCCCTTGAGCGCCAATGCATTGGCGGTTCGTGACCCTTGGTCGGTTCTCCCTCCCCTTGGCAGCTTGGATGCGTACATTGGGGCGGTTAACCGGCTTCCCATGCTCACCCTCGAACAAGAGCAGAACTTCGCAAAAAAACTAAAAGAAAACAACGACCTAGAGGCCGCTGGTGCACTCATCATGTCCCACTTGCGCTTGGTCGTTTCCGTGTCCCGCCAGTATTTAGGCTACGGTTTACCCCACGCTGACTTGATTCAAGAAGGCAATATCGGCCTGATGAAGGCGGTGCGTCGATTTGACCCTGCCCATGGCGTTCGTCTGGTCAGTTACGCCCTGCACTGGATCAAGGCAGAGATCCACGAATACATCTTGAAGAACTGGCGCATGGTGAAGGTCGCCACGACCAAAGCCCAACGCAAGCTGTTTTTTAACCTGCGTGCCATGAAACAAGGGCTCCAGCAAACCGCCGACGACCAAGACACGGGCGCCTACCGAACCACCCTCAACCCAGACGAAGTCAATGTGGTTGCGGCCCACCTGAACGTCAAGCCGGAAGAGGTGCTAGAGATGGAAACCCGTCTCGCCGGCGGTGACGTGGTTTTAGACCCCGGCCCCAGCGCTGACGGTGAAGACAGCTTTGGCCCCATCACTTACTTGAGCGATGCGCGATTCGAGCCGACCAACGTGATCGAATCAGCCGAGCGCGACCATTTGGCGCACGACGGTGTTGCCGCGGCGCTAAATCAACTCGACGATCGCGCCAAGCGCATCGTGACCGAGCGTTGGTTAAAGGTCAATGACGACGGCTCAGGCGGTATGACCCTGCATGATCTGGCCGATGAGTTTGGTGTCAGTGCCGAGCGAATCCGCCAAATCGAGGCGGCGGCCCTCAAAAAGATGCGGCTCGCGCTTTCCAACTAAGGAGAAGAGCAGGCGGGAGCCGAAGGTGCCCGCCAAGCGAAATCGGGGTAGTATGTGCATGGAATAACCAATCCCCGCCCTCCATGATCGAAATTCCGAAGTCATCAGAACCCCCGATCGGCGCTGTGGCAACGCGCCCGGCCGCTCTCAAGATACTGGTAACCAGTCGCAAGGGAGGAGTCGGTAAAAGTACGATCTCAGCAAACCTGGCTGCGTTTTTCAAACTCCAGCACGGGCTCACGACGACCCTGCTGGACCTTGACCTGCACGGCTCGTCCAGCGAATGGTTGCGAGAAGCCAGACCAATTGGCGTTGTGGTTCAACATCATCCGCTGCCGCTCGACCTAGGGCGGAAAGGCGCCGCGATGGAGGCACGCCGGCACCTTCGCCATGCGTCCGAAAGCTCCGATGTCGTGATCGCTGACCTCACATGGTCTGATGCCTTAGACGGTAACTGGCTGTTTGATTACGACATTGTCTTAACGCCTGTCTCGATGTCTGGGATCGAGGTCGCGGCGACCATTGGTTTTTTATCAAACCTCCACTGGGTTTTTGAATCGACCGTTCGCACGGCACCGCAGTTGGTCATTTGCCCAAGCCGTGTGGATGAGACCGATTCGATCAGCAAAATCTTCACCTCACAAACCTTCCCAATCAGCTTCGTATTGAGTCCACCCGTTTACAACTACAAAGAAGCTAAATTTCTTTTCAAGAAGGACTACCTCAGCGAGCTACCTGACAACCAAGGCGCAACCTTCAAGGCATTTGCGCAGAGCATCGCTGACGTCGGGTTTGCGCACATGCGCAGCAAAGTGCGACGCAACATCAGCATTGGGAATTTAAGCAAGGTGTCAGGCGATTCGCAGGTGTTGAATCATTTCATGCAGCAGCGCACACAGGCACAGCCAACGACCCCTGAACCGAGCACACGTACGTTGGTAACGAGCGCTTCAGCGGAAAAAGTAACCCCGACCGAGCCACCCAAAAAATCAAGTCTATTCAAGCGACTATTTGGTTAGCCTAGGTCAAGGCCACGCAAGTACTGTTTAAAGTCCGCCTGCAAATCAACACGGTTCAGCGCGAGGTGAACAGTGGCCTCAAGGAAACCAGCTTGGGTGCCACAGTCGTATCGTGCCCCGTTGTAGCGATAAGCGTAAACCGATTCGTCGCGCATCAGTCCAGCGATACCATCAGTCAATTGCAACTCCCCGCCAGCACCTGCAGATTGTTGCCGAATGTGCGCGAACACCGATGGATTCAAAACATAGCGCCCCGCGACTGCCAAGGTTGAGGGTGCGACTTCAGGTGCAGGCTTTTCTACCAGGCCCTTGATCACGACCAAGTCACCACTCACACCCTGGGTGTCTACGATGCCATACCGCTTGGTTTCATGCGAAGGTACATCTTGAACCGCCAAAATGCTACTCCCGACTTTGGCGTAAGCATCGACCATTTGTGCCATGACCGGTGGCTGGCCCAACATCAAATCATCAGCCAATAGAACCGCGAAAGGCTCGTCGCCCACCAGCGGCTCCGCGCATAACACGGCATGCCCCAAACCCAATGGCCGCGGCTGTCGCACATACACACAGGTCATGTCGTCTGGCTTAATGGCGTGGACCATGGCCAACAAATCATGTTTCTGACTCGCCTCTAGCGCACTCTCTAATTCGAACGCTGTGTCAAAGTGGTCTTCGATTGCCCGCTTATGCCGACCCGTGACAAAAATCATTTCGCGAATACCGGCAGCATACGCCTCCTCGACTGCGTATTGGATCAGAGGCTTATCGACCACTGGCAACATTTCTTTTGGGATGGCCATGGTCGCTGGCAGGAATCGGGTGCCCATTCCCCCAACGGGGAAAACGGCTTTACGAACGGGCTTCATAGGCGGCTTACTTCCGTGTCTTTCGGTTAATTTAACTTGAAACCGCTGGCGCCAAGCGCCCGCATAACGCCAGCGCCAACGGCGGCACCGAATTGGCGGGCCAGCCGCTCGGCTACATTTTCGCGGCGGGTGTAGTCGATAACCTCAGGGGCATTCACGACCTCGCGAGCGACGTAGTCAAGACCGCCGAGTTGATCGGCCAAGCCCATTTCAACGGCCTGCTGTCCTGTCCAATAGAGACCACTGAAAGTCTCGTCGGTTTCTTGTAACCGCTTACCGCGGCCCGCACGCACCACACCGATGAACTGTTGGTGGATCTCAGTCAACACACCCTGCACATGCGCTTGCTGCTTGGGTGACACCGGGCTGAAGGGATCTAACAAACCCTTGTTTGCGCCAGCGGTCATTAACCGGCGTTCGACGCCCAACTTTTGCATCAACTCAGTGAAACCAAAGCCATCCATCAACACACCGATGCTGCCCACAATGCTGGCCTTATCGACGAAGATGTCATCGGCGTTCGCAGCGATGTAATAGGCAGCTGAGGCACAGGTCTCCTCAACCACCACATACAGTGGCTTTTTATAAAGCGCTTTCAAACGAAGCATTTCGTCACTGATCAATCCGGCCTGCACGGGGCTGCCGCCCGGGCTGTTGATCAGCAAAACGACGGCCTGTGCGCCCTCGTCTTCAAACGCGGCACGCATTGACTGGTTGATATCCTCAGCATTCGCTTCACTGTCGGCGGCGATCTCGCCAGACACGGTGACCACTGCCGTGTGCGGTGTACTGACCATCGTGGGTTGGCCGACATCCCGAAAGGCCCACCAAAAGAAGACGCCAACCACAGTTAAGAATGAGAGGAATCGAATCCAACGCCAGCGGCGATTGGCCCGAGATACTTTGACCTGCTCGGTTAGCAGCGCCTTGAGGGCGTCGCGCTCCCATTGCGTGTCGCTTGGTTTGTCCGTTGGCGCGGTGCCATCTGCGTGCGTTGGTTGCGTATCCGACATAGGGGGCGTTCTTTAAAAATTAAAGGGCTGAAGGTTGTATTGTGCCTGCCACCAAATCACACCATCCCTTTCCTGGGTATGAATCAGAACCAACCCACCCCGACAAGGCCCACCGACACAAGCGCCGGTCAAGGGCGCATGTAAAGCGCCGTGCGATGCGCACAAGAGCCATTGTCCATCTTGAGAAAAGAAACGATTCGGTTGCCAGTCCATTTCCATCGCGACGTGGCTACACCGATTAACGTAGGCCCTTACCTCATCCTGAAAACGAATGGCAAAGGCGCGGCAGGTCTGCCCTTGGTAAACGATATCGAACGGCACGGCCAAACCACCGTTTTCAAGGTCGGTACTGCGACAGAGCGCGTGCCAGTCATCACCTAAGGTCTGCTGCGTCGTGACCATCACATCCCCTATTTCTAGCGCCCAATGGCTTCAGGCCCCCAGCAGCCAGTGCCGCATCTCGGTGACACTGGCGACGACTGCTTGCGGGTGACAGGCCCTCAGCGCCTGCGCGTCGTGTGCGCCATAAGCTACGCCCAGCGCTGCACAGCCCGCCCGATTTGCCATCGTTAGATCATGACTGGTGTCGCCAACCATTAATACGCGGTCGGGCGAGACACGGGCCGCAGCCATGAGCTCAAACAGCATTTGGGGGTTGGGCTTACCCGCGGTTTCATCCGCCGTGCGGGAGTCGTCAAAGACCCCTTTGAGGTCCATGGTGCTGAGGACCTCATTCAAACCACTGCGTGACTTGCCCGTCGCCACTGCGAGGCGATAGCCGGCCGCTTTTAAATCCTGTAACAAGGTAAGCGCGCCGTCAAACAAGGTCAACTCCCCCATTACCTGCGCGAAATGGTGGCGGTAACGTTGCCCCAGCGCGGGATAGGCGTCATGCGGGACATCCGGTGCAGCATGGGCGAGCGCTTCCTTCAAGCCCAAGCCAATCACATAAGACGCCTGCTCTCTGGTTGGCGTTTGATACCCTAAATCTGCGACGGACCGTTGAATGGCCAGTGTGATCGCCGCGGTGGAGTCGTAAAGGGTTCCATCCCAGTCGAAGGCAATCAGGTCGTAAGAACGGGGCTGGTTTGTCATAGTGACTATTGTCGCCGAACCGGCCGAAGCTTTTCAGGCACAAAAAAGCCGCCCAAAGGCGGCTTTATCGTCGTTTCGGGCTGCTATCAATTAGACCCGGTACGTCTCGATGTCACCACCGCTGGCCAAGACCTCAGCCACCCAGCGTGGCTTACGACCAAGGCCACCCGCCCAAGTCTCACCATTTGCATTACGGTATTTGACGACCGCCGGCGCTTTCGCCGCACGGGCCTTGCGCGCACCACCCGAAATACCCAGGTCGGCGGGGGAGATGCCGAATTCCTTCATTTTGGCTTTGATGTCAGCAATCACGCCGGCCAGTTCTTGTTTACGAACCTCTTCAGCTTGTGCCATAAGCGCTTCTGCTTGCGAGACTAATTCTTTGTATGATGCCATTAATTAACTCCTAATTGGAAAAGAACAATAGTGCGAGTATATCTGATTTAATTATTTCTTTAAAGATTTATTGAATAACCAAAAGGACGGCAATTACTTATCTAAAGTATACTAATGTCATGGCGCACCACCTTTCGCCCAACTGATCAACTCTGGGGGTAACTCACATTGCAAACGCATGGGTTCGCCATTGAGTGGGTGCTTAAAATCCAAACGCCACGCGTGTAAAAACATTCGTTTAAGTCCATGCGCGGCTAATTGTTTATTCCACTCGAAATCGCCGTATTTGTCATCCCCTGCAATGACATAACCTTTTTGACTTAAGTGAACGCGTATTTGATGGGTTCGCCCCGTCTTGATGGTGACCGCCAACAAGCTGCTGGCCGCATCCCCGGCGGCGGACCTTGCTGCATGGTGCTTCAAAACTTTTACAAGGCTGAGGCTTGGCAGCGCGTTGGGGTCGTCCTTGCTAACGCCGCGAACCCGACGCTCACCATTTGCGAGGGTAAATTTAGCCAGGGCCGTATCAATGACCTTCAAATTAGCGGGCCACTCGCCTTTAACCAAGGTCAAATAAACCTTACCAGTCTCACGGGCCTTGAATTGGCTTTGTAAAGCTGTCAGTGCCCGCTTTTTTTTGGCAATCAGCAAAATACCACTGGTCTCACGGTCTAACCGGTGCACCAATTCAAGAAATGGATGGGCAGGCATTGCACGGCGTAATTGTTCAATGACGCCAAAACTCACCCCACTCCCGCCATGAACGGCAACACCCGCTGGCTTGTTAATGGCAAGAAAATCCTCATCTTCAAATAACAACGGAAAATGGCGTGCCGGCGCTTGCTCAGCCGTGGGCTGCACCGTGGCTGACAATCGAATGGGGGGTACGCGAATTTGATCACCGATAGCCAATCGGGTGTCGACTTTGCAACGGGACTTGTTACACCGAACTTCGCCCGAACGAATAATGCGATAAATATGAGTTTTCGGGACACCTTTTAAATGCCGAATTAGAAAATTATCTAATCGCTGATCCGCGCCGGCTTCGTCAACGGTGAGATAGAGAATGGCAGCAGTGGTCACCAAAAATCCTTGGGGAAAAAAGAAGCACAAGCATCCAAACTCGGCTGGCTACCCTATAATAACTGCTGCACGCAAAGCGTCGACTAAGTGGTTGATTTGTTTATTCGTTTACGAAACCACCCGATAGCCCCGCGTGTTGTGTTGCCACCGTGCTGCGTTAAATGAGCATTCACCGGCCAGCCTGCCCCCGCCTTTTAGGCCTGCGGCCCGCTCCCCTGTTGAAGAATTAACCCAGCCGGAAGCCTGAAACAGGTCATGCAAACGCAAGCGAAGGAATACCCTATCGACCAGCAGCTCCGTAGCCGCTGGTTGAGGTAAGTACCGCGGCTTGGCGCCCACAGAGCGTCCAAGCGTGCTATTTACCACGCGCCTATGCGCAAGCCAACTTGCAACCCGCTTTACAACGCGCGGTGCAGACAACTTGACGCTCTCCGGCAGTTCCACTCCCGTTTGTATTGCCTGCTTGGGCTGAGGCTTTGGACCCGTTTGGGTCAAACTCTTGCCTATAAAGGACGTGCATCATGAAACGGATGCTTATCAACGCGACTCAAACCGAGGAGCGCCGCTTGGCCATTGTCGAAGGCCAAAAGTTACTCGACTACGAAATCGAAATTGAAGGACGCGAACAACGCAAAGGTAACATTTACCAAGCAGTGGTGACGCGTGTCGAGCCCTCGCTCGAAGCCTGCTTTGTCGACTACGGCGAAGACCGCCACGGTTTTTTGCCTTTCAAAGAAATATCAAAACAATATTTCGCATCTAACGTTTCCGTTAGCCAAGCCCGAATTCAAGATGTGATCAAAGAGGGCCAAACCCTCTTGGTGCAGGTCGAAAAAGAAGAGCGTGGCAACAAAGGGGCCGCCCTCACCACTTTCATCAGCCTGGCTGGGCGTTACGTCGTACTGATGCCCAACAACCCCCGCGGTGGCGGTGTGAGCCGGCGCATCGAGGGCGAGGACCGTCAAGACCTCAAGGCCGCGCTCGACCAGCTCGAGTATCCCAACGGGATGAGCATCATTGCGCGTACCGCGGGTATCGGCCGTGACCCCGAGGAATTGCAGTGGGACCTCAACTACCTCCTGAAGTTGTGGTCTGCCGTCGCAGGCGCGGCAACGACCAACAAAGAAGCGTTTCTGATTTATCAGGAATCAAGTTTGGTCATTCGCGCCATCCGTGACTACTTCAACAGCGAAATCGGTGAGATCCTCATCGACACAGACGACATCTACGAGCAGGCGCACCAGTTCATGAACTACGTGATGCCTGAGCACGGGCATCGTGTGAAACGATATCGCGATGATGCGCCCCTGTTCTCGCGCTTCCAGATTGAACACCAGATCGAGTCTGCGTACGCGCGGACCGTGCAGCTGCCCAGCGGTGGCGCCATCGTTATTGATCACACTGAAGCACTGGTATCGGTCGACGTTAACTCCGCGCGCGCCATCAAGGGCGGCGCCATCGAAGAGACCGCCACCCGCACCAACTTGGAGGCTGCTGAGGAAGTCGCTCGCCAAGCGCGCCTGCGCGACTTGGCAGGTCTCATCGTGATTGACTTCATCGACATGGAGGAGTCACGTAATCGTCGCGAAGTTGAAAATCGCCTGCGCGATGCGCTTCGTCAGGACCGTGCACGTGTTCAGTTTGGCTCAATCAGTAAGTTTGGCTTGCTTGAAATGAGCCGCCAGCGCTTGCGCCCTGCGCTGAGCGAAGGTGCATCTATCCCCTGCCCTCGCTGCGGTGGCTCGGGTCACATCCGCGATACGGAGAGCTCAGCCCTGCAAATTCTGCGTGTGATTCAAGAAGAGTCCATGAAGGACAACACCGCTGCAGTGTTGGTACAAGTACCAGTCGAAGTGGCGAGCTTCTTGTTAAATGAGAAACGAACCGAAATTACCAAGATTGAACTGCAACAACGCATTCACGTCTTGTTGGTGCCGAACAAGTCACTCGACACGCCGCTCTACAAATTGGAGCGTCTCAAGCACGACGATGCCCGCCTCGATAACTTGCAAGCCAGCTACACACTGGCTGAAGAGGTCGATGACCCGACCACTTTCACCCGTCGCAGTCAAGAACGCAGCAACAAGCAAGAGCCATTGATCAAAGGCATCCTGCGCGACGCACCAATGCCAACGCCCGCAGCCAAGCCAGAAGTCAAAGCAGCAAAAGCCGAAAAGGCAGCGGCTGCCGCCACTGCACCGAGCACTGGCGGCTTCTTTGCTTGGATCAAATCGCTACTCGGCTTGGGTGATACCAAAGCGGCAGACGATAAGGCTGCGGCGAGCGAAACGCAAAAGCGTGGCGAACGCAACGGCCGCGGTCGTCAATCAGATCGTCCTGCGCGCGATGGCGAAGCCAAGCGCAACACGCGTGGCGGCCGTAATCGCAATGGAAGCGGTCGGAATGCAGACGCTGCAGGCGAAGAACGCGCACCACGTGCAGAGCGGACCGAACGGTCAGAGGCAAAAGGTGAGCGCAGCGAACGCAATGGACGTGGACGCCGTAACGGTCGCAACGAGCAAAGCCGCGATGATGCCACCGCCACTGACATCGATGTAATCGCTAGCGCCGACAGTGAGACTACCGAAGCCAAACCACGCAACCCGCGTCGCGAGCGTGGTGAGCGCGGCGGACGTCGCAACGGCGCCGCGAACGCCCGCTCCGAGGGCTCCACTGAAAATAACGCTGATCAGTCAGCGGATGGACGCGAGGAGAACAACGAATCCATCGTCACGGCCAGCGCTGCGAATGAGGCGCCGAGCTACAGCTACTTTGATCGCGCCGCGAAGACCAACTCGGATCAAGCAGCAGACGTAACTGCAGATCAAGCGATGGGAGCTGATGTATCGAGTACCGACGGCGTAACCGCTGACACGGAGAACGATGAACGCCAGCCGCGGGAACCCCGCCGCAGTCGTGACCGCTACGGCCGCGATCGGCGCCGCCGTCAAGACGATAGCGAAGGCGCAACGGAAACCGGCAGCGCCGACAGTGCAGAGACAGTCGAGCCAACCTCAGCCGTCGCGTCAATCAGCGTTTCTGCCACACCGATTGAGGTAACACCGGAGCCTGTCGCGGCTACCAGCGCGCCAGCAGCGGTGGGGGAAGCCACGGTCGGCGGTATGCCGCGCGTTCAGCCTTACCAGCTATCGGTCTCCGATTTGGAAGCGGTTGCAAGCCAGTCCGGGCTCATCTGGGTCAATTCTGACGCTGAGAAAATTGCCAAGGTTCAGGCCGCAATTGCCGCTGAGCCCGCGCCCATCCACGTGCCACGTGAGCGAGTCCCCACAGCAGTGGTCGACCACGGTCCTTTGATCCTTGTCGAAACCAAGCGTGATTTGAGCCAAATGCAAATGCCATTTGATTCACAGGCCTCAAACCCGCAGTAACGCGGGCTGGGTACAAAAAAGCCGCACTTGGTGCGGCTTTTTTTATGGGCTTTTCGTTTGGCTCAGCGGCTATTTGTCGCTCAACAAAGCCTGCCATCTCGTCAGACCTAATTCCCGCAGCACACGCTGGTTGCGCAGGGGTATGGCATCGGTATCGCCATACGCGTCGATCGCTTGGCTGAGGCTGTCTTCACGCAGCAAATGCAACATCGGAAACGGCGAACGGTTGGTGTAATGGCTCATGTCGTCAGGCGCTTCACCTTCGAATAAAAATTCAGGGTGAAACGCAACCACCTGAAATTCGCCTACCGCGTCATGCTCTTCTAATACCGCGTCCACTACATTAAGAAAGTCGTTAAAGACCAAAAAGTCGGCGAATAAACCGGGGTGTACCAGTAGTGTGGTGTCAGTTACGCTGGCAGGCGTTTCCCGCAGGTGCTGGATCTCAGCATCTAGGGTATCGAGGAAACCATCTAGGTGCTTGGCGTCGCTGACCACAATGCGTACCTGATTTTTGAGGTACGCACCATTCGCAAACGGACACAGGTTGAGCCCAATGACTGCCCGTTCAAGCCATGCGCGGGTTTGCGCAAGCACTTGGTCAGAGGACAAGTCGCTCACTTCAACGCCTTGTAACGGATACGCTTCGGTTGTGCGCCTTCCGCACCCAAACGCTTGACCTTATCGGCCTCGTACTCGTGGTAGTTGCCGTCAAAGAACGTCCACTTGGAGTCACCCTCGCAAGCCAGAATGTGCGTTGCAATCCGATCCAAGAACCAACGGTCGTGGCTAATCACGAGCGCGCAGCCCGCAAACTCCAGCAACGCATCTTCCAACGATCGAAGGGTTTCAACATCCAAATCGTTCGAGGGTTCGTCCAGCAACAGGACGTTACCGCCCTCAGCCAGCGTCTTCGCCAAATGAAGTCGACCACGCTCGCCCCCTGACAACATGCCGACACGCTTTTGCTGGTCACCACCGTTGAAGTTGAATCGGCCGCAATAAGCGCGGCTGGGCATCTGGAACTTGCCAACGGTGATCATGTCGAGGCCGCCCGAGACATCTTCCCAAACGGTCTTATCGTTGTCCAAATCGTCACGGTGTTGATCAACGAATGCAATTTGCACGGTCTGACCACGGGTAATCTCCCCGGTATCCGGTTGTTCGATACCGCGAATCAATTTGAACAAGGTCGACTTACCGGCACCGTTAGGCCCGATGATGCCGACGATCGCGCCAGCGGGGATTCGGAAACTTAGATCGTCGATCAGCATGCGGTCGCCAAATGACTTACTGACGTTTTTAAATTCAATAACCTCCGTACCCAACCGCTCAGCCACGGGGATGAAGATCTCCTGCGTCTCGTTGCGTTTTTGGTATTCGTAGTCAGACAGTTCCTCAAATCGGGCCAGACGCGCCTTGCTCTTGGACTGACGGCCTTTTGCATTTTGACGCACCCATTCCAATTCCTTTTTCATGGCCTTGGCGCGCGCATCTTCAGTGCGCTGTTCGAGCGCCAAGCGGGCATCTTTCTGCTCCAACCAACTAGAGTAGTTGCCCTTATAGGGGATGCCATGACCACGGTCCAATTCCAAAATCCACTCGGCTGCGTTGTCTAGAAAGTAACGATCGTGGGTAATGGCAACCACCGTACCTGGGAAGCGTGCCAAATACTGTTCAAGCCACTCCACGCTCTCGGCGTCCAAGTGGTTGGTGGGCTCGTCAAGCAGCAGCATGTCGGGCTTTGACAGCAGCAGCCGGCACAGTGCGATGCGCCGCTTTTCACCGCCGGACAGGTGCTCAATGGACTCATCCCATGGGGGCAAACGCAGGGCGTCAGCGGCGATCTCTAATTGATGCTCACTATCGGTGCCGGCTGCAGCGATGATGGCTTCGAGTTCAGCTTGCTCAGCTGCCAAGGCGTCAAAATCTGCATCCTCTTCAGCGTAGGCGGCGTAGACCGCGTCCAACCGCTCCTTCGCCGCCATCACCTCACCCATTCCACTTTCAACTGATTGCCGCACGGTATGGGTCGGGTCCAAAGCTGGCTCTTGGGGCAGGTAGCCGATCCGGATGCCCGGCATGGGGATCGCCTCGCCCTCAATCTCTTTATCCAGGCCCGCCATGATTTTCAACAGGGTGGACTTGCCCGAGCCGTTCAAACCCAACACGCCGATCTTGGCACCGGGGAAGAAACTCAGCGAAATATTTTTCAAAATTTGGCGTTTAGGCGGGACGGTTTTCCCCACGCGGTTCATTGAAAAAACATATTGAGCCATGCGAACACTTCACTTTCAAAAATTCAAGACGTCATCTGGTGACGAATCTTCTATTATCGTTGCATTGAAGTGGTCTCGAAACCACAAAAGACGGGACCCTACCACCAAAAAGCGGGCTAAACCAACGATAATAGAGGCGTTGTCAGCCATCAGTCGCTGCGACAGCAGCAACCTGCTGCGGGAAGAACTACCCTTTGACAACGGTGCTCAACCCTCCCCAAACCCATCTGCCTTGACTGGCCACTTGACCTCTGGTTCCTGTGGCGGGCCGGTGTAAAGGCACCGTCACACGGTGCAAATTGACTCCATATGACATTTGAAGAATTAAATTTGGCGCCCGCCATCTTGGCCGCTGTTCTTGAGCAGGGCTACGAGAACCCAACGCCTGTCCAAGCGCAAGCCATTCCAGCCGTGCTTTCTGGTGCTGACGTGCTGGCCGGCGCTCAAACGGGCACCGGCAAAACCGCTGGCTTTACGCTGCCTATCCTGCAACTGCTGCAGGGTCGCGAGCGTGTGGGTAAAGCGGTTCGCGCCCTTGTCCTCACGCCAACGCGTGAGTTAGCCGCCCAAGTCGAGGAGTCTGTCCGCACCTACGGCAAGAATCTGAGCCTGAAAAGCGCAGTAGTGTTCGGTGGCGTTGCCCTGAATCCCCAAATCAAGCGCCTCAGCGCTGGCGTAGATATTTTGGTTGCGACCCCGGGACGCCTGCTGGACCTTGCCAGTCAAGGTGCAGTCGACCTGTCACAAGTTGAGATTTTGGTTCTCGACGAAGCCGATCGCATGTTGGACATGGGCTTCATTCACGATGTGAAAAAGATTTTGGCATTGCTGCCTGCTCAGAAGCAAAGCCTGCTGTTCTCGGCCACCTTCAGCGATGAGATTCGTGCTTTGGCCAACACCTTCTTGCGTGACCCGCAACACATCCAGGTGACCCCCAAGAACACGACCGTCCAGCGGATCACGCAATGGATTTACCCCGTTGGCCGGAACAAGAAAAAAGAGCTTTTAGCGCACATCATCCAATCAGAGAACTGGTCTCAGGTACTGGTCTTCACGCGCACCAAATTCGGTGCCAACAGCGTTGCGCAATACCTCGCTGACAACGGCATTTCAGCCATGGCCCTGCACGGCAACAAAAGCCAAGCGGCACGCACGCAAGCGCTTGATGGTTTCAAGAGCGGCGAAGTTCGGGCGCTGGTCGCGACCGACATTGCCGCACGCGGAATCGATATTGACGACCTGCCGCACGTTGTTAACTACGAAATCCCCAACATCAGTGAGGACTACGTGCACCGCATTGGTCGTACGGGCCGTGCGGGCGCGAGTGGAGAGGCAATTAGTTTTGTCTGTATGGACGAAGAGGGCTTCATGCAGGATGTCGAGCGCTTCATCAATCAACGCATTGAAGTGAAACTGGTGGAAGGCTTTGGACCTGAACCGGGTGAGAAGGCCGAGCCACTCGCCATGGGCCGACAGGTGCTTTGGGGCGGTTTGGGCAAACCCCCCAGCCGGGAAGTCATGGCAAACGCAGCAAAGACGGCGCGCCAAGAGATGATGACGCGAATTCGCGAGAAAAAGGCAACGCAACCCCCACGCCGCAATCCCAAACCAGCCGGCCAAGGGCCTGCTGCTGACGGTCAGGGTGGCATTGCCGCCGAGCGTGCGGATGGTGGCTCCCGTAACAAGCGCCGCCGTCGTGGCGGTGGCAGTGGTGCTGGCTATGCGGGCGGTCAACCGCCCCAGGGATTTGCGCCACGCGGTGACCGTCGTCCTGAAGGCCAATTTGGTGACGCGCCACGCCGTGCCCCGCAAGGGAACCGAGATGGTGCACGTGACGGCGCAGGCGCTGGCGGTCGACAACCTGATCCGCTGCGCACCAGTATTGACGCCATGAGTGAGCGCGGCCGCGGCAACGGTGGCAACCGCCGTGGTGGTAACGGGGGTGGTGGCCGAGGCCACAGCGCTGGCAACAGTCGCGGTCCTGCTGACCCATTACGGACCAGCTTTGGTCGCATCAAGTAACCCCTTCTCGCGTATTGAGAGACCATGGCTGACAACGCCCTAAATCAATGGATTGAAGAAGAAGCTGCGCTCAAAACACGGCTGGCCCTAGCCGCGGGTGAAGATCGCAAGGCAACTTACGTCACGCCTGACTTGGTCAGCGAGCACACGGGGTTAGAGATCATGCAAGGCATTGCGGATGGTCTTTTCATCGGACCCTCCATTGGGGAAACCCTCGACTTCTTGTTGATGTCAGTTGCCGATGGTGAGGCAATCTTTCAAGGCACACCAGGCCCGAAGGTTCTCAACCCCATGGGCGGCGTCCACGGTGGCTGGTACGCGACCCTCCTGGACTCGGCGATGGCCTGTGCGGTCCACACCAAAGTCCCCAAAGGTCGCTTGTACACCACAGCCGAACTGAGCGTTAATTTGGTGCGCGGGATTGGGAAAACACCCAAACTGCGTGCCATTGGGCGGGTCATCCACTGTGGACGACAAATGGCAACGGCCGAGGGCAAACTGGTCGGGCCCGACGGCACACTCTATGCGCATGGCACGACCACCTGTTTAATTTTCGATCCCAAATAGAACGAGAGAACGACACCATGAGACTTCTACACACCATGCTGCGCGTGGGCGACTTGGATCGCTCCATTCAGTTTTACACCGACGTTTTGGGCATGAAGCTCATTCGTAAATCAGAAAATACCGAGTACAAATACACGCTCGCTTTTGTCGGCTACGGACAAAACCCCGACCATGCCGAGCTCGAACTCACCTACAACTGGGGGCAAACCAGTTACGACATGGGCACCGCGTATGGCCACATCGCGTTGGCAGTACCCGACGCCTATGCCGCCTGCGACAAGATCCGAGCTGCGGGTGGCAATGTGACCCGCGAAGCCGGCCCCGTAAAAGGCGGCAGTACGGTGATCGCGTTTGTGACCGACCCCGATGGCTACAAAATCGAGCTAATCCAGCGCCCTGAGGCGGTCTAATCGGGCGCCCCGTGTCCGCTTCATGACTTCACTGAGTCTGCGCGCATGAAAATTTTCCACGGCGTTCCCAACCGCGGCATTCACCATACTTTGGCATCTGCGTGCGCGCTCACCATTGGCAATTTCGATGGCGTGCATCGTGGCCATCAGGCAATGCTTGCGCTGTTGACTAATGAGGCGCGTTTACGTGGTGTCAAAAGTTGCGTCATGGTGTTCGAGCCTCATCCGCGTGACTATTTCGCCCAGCGATTACAAAGATCCGAGTTGGCGCCCGCACGCATCGCCACTCTGCGCGATAAGTTGGCTGCCTTGCAAGAATGTGGCATTGACCAATGCATCGTGCTGCCCTTCAACGAGGCGGTTGCCAGCCAAAGCCCTGATGACTTTATACGCAAGACACTGGTCGAGAATTTAGGTGTCCGCTACGTCTTGGTCGGTGATGACTTCCGTTTCGGCGCCAAGCGAGCGGGCGATTACGACCTACTCGACCAAGCGGGCAGCCAATTGGGTTTCGATGTGGCCCGCATGATGAGTTATGAAGTGCATGGCCTGCGCGTCTCCAGCTCAGCTGTTCGAGATGCGTTGCAGGCCGGCGAGCTGGGCGATGCCCAAGCCCTGCTGGGTCGCCCTTATCGAATTTCAGGTCATGTGGTACACGGTCGTAAGTTGGGTCGGACGTTGGGGTTTCGAACCCTGAACCTGCGCTTCCAACACTGGAAACCAGCCGCCAGTGGCATCTTTGTAGTTGCTGTGCATGGCCTGACTACCGACCCGATCCCCGGCGTGGCCAACTTGGGGGTTCGACCCTCGCTGGATCCCACCGATGTCAACGGCGGCCGTGTGCTGCTTGAGACCCACTGCCTGACATGGCCTGAGCGCCTTGATACCGCCCGAGAGGATGGTGAAGCCTACGGTAAGATCATCGCGGTAGACCTGCTGCACAAACTGCACGACGAACGTAAATATGACAGCCTCGAGGCCTTGATTGCCGGCATCGAAAATGATTGCAAAGACGCACGTGCGTTCTTAAACCTATAAAACCTACTCTCTAAATTGACCATGTCCGAGCAAGCGACTGATAAGCCCGATTACCGCAAAACCCTGAACCTGCCCGACACGCCATTCCCCATGCGGGGTGACTTACCCAAGCGTGAGCCAGTTTGGGTGAAGACATGGGAAGAGCAGGACACCTACAAGCGCCTGCGCGACGCGCGTGTCGGCAAGCCACGGTTCATCCTGCACGATGGGCCGCCCTATGCCAATGGTCAGTTGCACATTGGCCACGCCGTCAACAAGATTTTGAAAGACATGATCGTCAAAGCGCGTCAGCTTGCCGACTTTGACGCCCAATACATTCCGGGCTGGGACTGTCACGGTTTGCCTATTGAAAACGCGATCGAGAAGATTCATGGTCGGCGGTTGGCGCGAGAGGACATGCAAGCCAAAAGTCGTGCGTTTGCCACCGAACAAATCGCGCAACAAATGGCCGATTTCAAGCGCTTGGGCTTGCTGGGACAGTTTGACAATCCCTACAAAACCATGGATTTCGTCACAGAAGCGAATGAGATTCGGGCGTTCAAACGCGTGATGGAGCGTGGGTTTGTTTACCGCGGCCTCAAGCCTGTTTACTGGTGCTTTGACTGCGGCTCATCGCTGGCCGAGTTTGAAATCGAATACGCTGACAAGAAGAGCCAGACCTTAGATGTCGCGTTTGCCTGCGCGGAAACGACGCGTTTGTGTGAGGCTTTCGGACTGAGCAACTTGCCCAATCCAGACCTCGACGCATTTGCCGTTATTTGGACAACGACGGCGTGGACGATCCCCGCTAACCAGGCACTCAACGTCAACCCAGAGCTTTCATACGCGCTGGTTGAAACCAAACGCGGTTACTTGGTGTTGGCCGAGGAATTGGTGGCCTCCTGCCTTGAGCGGTATGCGTTGGAGGGGCGTATCGTGGCCACCTGCCAAGGTAAAGCGCTTGACCACATCAACTTCAAACATCCCCTGTTTGACACCGATGCGGGCTACCAGCGGCTGTCGCCAGTTTATCTGGCTGACTACGCCACGGCATCCGATGGTACCGGTATCGTCCACTCGTCTCCTGCATACGGCGTTGATGACTTCAACTCCTGCAAAGCCAACGGCTTGGCCTACGATCAGATTCTCAATCCAGTTCAAGGTGGCGGTGAGTACGAGGCCGAGCTACCCCTGTTCGGTGGGATGAATATCTGGAAGGCTTGCCCACGAATCATCGAGGTACTGGCTGAAAGCAATCGCCTGATGGCGACCACGGATATCACCCACAGCTACCCGCATTGCTGGCGGCACAAAACACCGGTCATCTACCGCGCAGCGGCGCAATGGTTTGTTCGGATGGACGAAGGAGACGGCATTTTCACCGTCGATAAAGCGCCTGAGACCCTGCGTCAAATGGCACTTGCCGCCATCGATGAGACCAACTTTTACCCAGAGAGTGGCAAGGCCCGTTTGCGTGACATGATCGCCAACAGACCCGATTGGTGCATCAGCCGCCAGCGCAGTTGGGGCGTTCCATTGCCCTTCCTGTTGCATATCGATACCGCCGAACCCCACCCGCGCACCCCAGAGATCATCGATGTTGCTGCTGGCATCGTCGAAAAAGGCGGTATCGAGGCATGGAGCCAAGCGAGTACCGGTGACATCCTGACAGCCATTGGTGAGCCTGCCGAAACGGCAGCGTTGTACAGCAAGAGCACCGATATCTTGGAGGTCTGGTTTGACTCGGGCACGACACACACCACGGTTTTGAAAGGCTCACACCCTGGCAGCGCGCATGAGTCGGGCCCGGAAGCAGATCTGTATTTGGAAGGCCATGACCAACACCGGGGTTGGTTTCACTCCTCGTTACTCACGTCATGTGCGATGTACGGACGGGCGCCCTACCGCAGTTTGCTCACACACGGTTTTACCGTTGACGGCCAAGGCCGCAAGATGAGCAAGAGTGTGGGCAATACGGTTGCCCCACAGGAGATCAGTAACAAGATGGGTGCTGAAATTATCCGACTGTGGGTCGCTGCAACAGACTACTCTGGTGACTTGGCAATCGACGACAAGATTTTGGCGCGGGTGGTCGACGCTTACCGCCGTATCCGTAACACCCTGCGTTTCTTACTGGCCAATACCAGTGACTTTGATCCCGCAACCGATGCGGTCGCTTGGGATGAAATGCTCGAGATCGATCGCTTCGCGCTCAGTCGCGCACACCAGATGCAGCGTGACATCTTGGCGCATTACGATGTCTATGAGTTCCACCCGGTCGTGGCGAAGTTACAGGTGTATTGCTCTGAAGATTTGGGTGCGTTTTACTTAGACGTACTCAAAGACCGCTTGTACACCACGGCCCCAAAATCACCGGCACGTCGCAGTGCGCAAACCGCGTTGTGGCACATCAACCAAGGCATGCTGCGCTGGATGGCGCCCTTCCTGTCATTCACTGCGGAAGAGGCATGGCAAGTTATCTCGCCTGAAGCAGGCAGTATCTTCGTTCAAACCTACTGGCAGTTTCCCGAAATCGACAGTGCATTGTTGGTCAAGTGGAACCGCATTCGCGAAATTCGCGAATCAGCCAACAAGGCGATCGAGACCCTGCGCGCTGAAGGTCAAGTGGGTGCGTCCTTGCAAGCCGAAATTACCATCACGGCACCGTCAGAGGACTTGGCGCTGCTGCACAGCTTGGGTGATGACCTCCGCTTTGTTTTTATCACCTCGGCGGTCACGCTGCAGGCGGGTGAGGCGCTCACCGTTTCAGTCCGTGTGACCGATGCGCAAAAATGTGAGCGCTGCTGGCATTACACACTTGATGTGGGCGCAGACCCGTCATTCCCCGGCGCCTGCAAGCGCTGTGCGGGTAATTTATCTGGCCAACACGAGACCCGCCACGCGGCATGACGGAAAGCGCCCTTTCAGATTCAAATCCAGCGCCCGCTCCAAAGCGCTTTTTTGCGTGGTTGGGGCTGGCCGCGCTTCTCGTCCTGCTGGATCAAGCGAGTAAGCAATGGATCATCCAGACGATGGCGTTTGGCGACGGTTTTGAAGTCACGGGCTTTTTCAATATCGTACGCGTCCATAACCACGGTGCCGCGTTCTCTTTTCTCGCAGGAGAGGATGGCTGGCAACGCTGGTTCTTTGCAGGCATCGCGGTAGTGGCTGCGGTATGGTTAACTTGGATGCTGAAACAGCACCATGCAGAGCGCCTGCTCGCCACCAGTCTGGCGTGTGTTCTGGGCGGTGCGCTAGGTAATCTGATTGATCGAATTCAACATGGCTACGTGGTCGACTTTTTGGACTTTCATTGGTCCGTGTTAGCGCCCGTTTTCTACAATGGCCATTTCCCTGCATTCAATGTGGCAGACAGCGCCATCACGATCGGCGCGTGTCTGTTAATCTACGATGAAATTCGACGCTGGCGGAAAACCCGTCAAGCGTAACGAACCCATTTGAAACGGAGACGCCTTATGCCCGCATTACTACCTCATATCGATCCAGATGGACTGATGGAATTCTCGGTCGTGTACACCGATCGTTCACTTAATCACATGTCCAAGCGCTTCGGTGATGTGATGCGCGACATCGGTCGTATGCTGAAAGGGGTTTACAGCGCCCACAGTGTGGTGTTGGTCCCTGGCAGTGGCACGTTCGGTATGGAGTCCGTCGCGCGGCAGTTCGCCACCGATGAACACGTGATGGTGATCCGTAACGGCTGGTTCAGCTATCGCTGGACCCAAATCTTCGACATGGGGCGAATCCCGAAATCGCACGCGGTACTCAAGGCCAAACCCATTTCCAACGAACCCCAATCGCCCTGGGCTCCCATGCCGATTGCCGACGTGGTCGCTGCGATTAAGGCCGAAAAGCCAAAGGTTGTGTTCGCGCCGCACGTAGAGACCTCTGCCGGCATGATCCTACCGGACGATTACTTAAAAGCGGTTGCAGACGCTGTGCACGAAGTCGGTGGCCTTTTTGTACTGGATTGCATTGCATCCGGCGCCATCTGGGTTGACATGGCGGCGACGGGCGTTGACGTCCTGATCAGCGCACCGCAGAAAGGCTGGAGCAGCTCACCCTGCTGCGCCATGGTCATGCTCAGTGCGCGCGCACGCGATGCCATTGAACAGACGCAGAGCTCGACGTTTGCCATGGACCTGAAAAAATGGCTCGCCATCATGGAAACCTACGAGCAAGGCGGCCACGCCTATCACACCACCATGCCGACGGATGCGCTCACACGCTTGCGTGACACGATGGTCGAAACCGAGGCTTATGGTTTCAACAAAGTGCGCGACGAACAAATGGCATTGGGACAGAAAGTACGGGCCTTGCTAACCGATTACGGTTTCATATCGGTAGCTGCTGAGGGGTTCAAAGCCCCCGGTGTGGTGGTGAGCTTCACCACCGATCCCGGCTTACAGTCTTCAAAGAAGTTCTTAGAAGTTGGCCTTCAAACGGCGGCAGGCGTACCGTTGCAGTGCGATGAGGGTCCCGACTTCATGACCTTCCGCCTTGGTCTATTCGGCCTCGATAAGTGGCACGACAGCGATGCCGCCGTCGCCAGCCTCGAAAAGGCACTGGCGGTGGTTGCCCCTCAGACCACCACCGCCTGACACACCGACCTCGCGATTTAAATCGTGAGGATGGTGCAACCGGTGGTCTTGCGTGCTTCCAAATCACGATGCGCTTGCGCGACGTCCTTGAGGGCGTAGCGCTGCTCGATCTTGATATCGACTGCACCTGAACTGACCACGTCAAACAAATCATCGGCCATGGCCTGTGTGGCCTCGCGGCTGCTGATGTGGGTGAACAGCGTTTGGCGCGTCAGGTACAAAGAGCCCTTGGGACCCAAGATACCGGGGGCGATCGGCTCAACGGGGCCTGATGCATTGCCGAAGCTGGCCATCAAACCGAATGGTGCCAAGCACTGCAGCGAACCCTCCCAAGTGTCTTTGCCGACTGAGTCGTAAACCACTTTCAAGCCCTTGCCGCCCGTGATCGCCTTGACCTCTTTCACGAAGTCTTGGGTCTTGTAGTTGATCACGTGGGCAGCACCATGCGCTTTAGCTAACTCACACTTCTCATCGGAGCCGGCCGTGCCAATCAAATTTAAACCCAAGTGTTTCGCCCATTGGCAGGCAATCAAACCCACGCCGCCCGCGGCCGCATGGAACAGGATGTAATCACCAGCCCGCAGGCCACCCACTGGGTGTGTCTTTTTCAACAGGTATTGGGCCGTAAGACCCTTGAGCATCATCGCAGCACCCGTCTCAAAACTGATGTTGTCTGGCAGGACACACACATTCATAGCCGGCATCACACGAACTTCTGCGTAAGAACCTGGCGGGTTGGCAGCATAGGCCACGCGGTCGCCCGCTTTCAAATGGGTCACACCTTCACCGACAGCCTCGACCACGCCAGCGCCTTCCATACCCAAACCGGCAGGCATGGGCATGGGGTACAAACCGGTACGGTGGTAGACGTCAATGAAGTTCAAACCGACCGCATGGTGGCGAACGCGCACTTCGCCAGGGCCAGGATCACCGACGGTGACTTCTACCCATTCGAGGTTTTCTGGGCCGCCGGGCGCGTTGAATTTGATGGCATGGATGGTCATGAATATCTCCTTTTGTAGTCGTAAACCAACGAATATTGCCACGGATTTGGGTATGAGCGGGCCTGAGGGGTAAACGCATGCGACAGCGCTAAGCCAACAGCCCGAAGTTCACCCCCGTTACTTGTTACAGTGAGCGGCTAAGGCCAACCATGACACAAAAACTCACAGCCAAAGCGGCGCTATTCCTCTGTATTCCCCCCGTGCTGTGGGCCGGGAACGCCATTGTGGGTCGATTGGTTGCCGACCAAATCCCACCCATGACGCTCAATTTTTTCCGTTGGGTGCTGGCATTGGCGATCGTCAGCCCTTTCTTGGGGGTTTTATGGGCGCGCCGACAGACCCTGAGCGGGGCAACCTGGCGCTTGGTTTTTCTTGGCTTGACCGGTATGGGCTGTTACAACTCCTTCCAGTACCTGGCCTTGCAAACCTCCACCGCCATGAACGTCACGCTCGTGGCGTCCAGCATGCCCGTCTGGATGCTGGTAATCGGTCGGGTATTTTTCAAGCAACAACCCGCTGCCCGCGCCTGGGTTGGGGCCAGTTTTTCGTTACTGGGGGTCGCGGTGGTCCTGCTGCAGGGCGACCTGACACGTTTTGCCCAGCTCAAACTGGTGCCGGGCGATGCGTGGATGATCTTGGCGACTTGGGCTTGGGCCACTTACAGCTGGCTACTCTCCAGGCCGACCCCAGCGCAATCCGAGCTGCAACAAGACTGGTTGGCCTATCTGATGGCCCAAATGATCTTTGGCGTGATGTGGGCTGGAGGCTTCTCAGCCGTGGAATGGACGTTACCGCTGGCACTGGGTAACCCACCTCCCGAAATTCTATGGAGCGGCGGACTGGTCTTGGCGCTGGCGTATGTCGCGATCTGCCCGGCACTTCTGGCCTACCGGTTCTGGGGCGCAGGTGTCGCCATTGCAGGCGCCTCAACAGCCGGGTTTTTCGCCAATCTCACCCCTTTGTTTGCCGCGACGCTGTCAACACTTTTCCTCGGTGAAGCCCCCCGGACTTACCATGTCGTCGCGTTTGGTCTGATTATTTTGGGGATCGTGGTGTCCAGCGGCAAACGCCACTAGACCACCGCGATCGACCGCCCATCAGAACGTTCCAGGATAGGCGCCGCCATCCACCAAAATGTTTTGTCCCACGACATAACCCGCGTGCTGGCTGCACAAAAAAGCACACATAGCACCGAACTCGCTGGGTTGACCGAAACGCTTAGCAGGCACACCATTGCGACGTGCGGCGGCCACATCCTCCACGCTGGCACCCGTTTTTGCAGCTGCGCCTTTCAAGGTCGTGGTCAATCGATCGGTATCAAATGCGCCAGGCAACA
>Ga0255775_1000482_pt1 | contig 40080 bp, 42 predicted proteins | sample 011ome_26_FD_179973 | JGI IMG/M metagenome (GOLD analysis project Ga0255775, IMG submission 179973) | Coastal salt marsh microbial communities from the Groves Creek Marsh, Skidaway Island, Georgia - 011511BT metaG (version 2) | ecosystem: Environmental > Aquatic > Marine > Intertidal zone > Salt...
CTTTTGCTAAACTTTCAGAGTAAGATCCAATTAAATTAAAGATCTTTTTATGAATGATGAAAGATTGATCTCCAAAAGGTAATCCTAGATAGGCAGTTCTTAAATTAGCCCCTTTTGCATTATATTTAAGCTTATCGTCTTTAAACTTAAGTAAAAAAGTATTAATTTTTTCATCATCAACTTTACTAAAATCAATCTCTTCAATTAATGAAATATCACTATCCAAATGTAAAAACCACAACAGATCATGCTTAGCTATTTGTGCGCCAGCATTCAAAGCTTTGGCTCTTGTTGAATTATGAATTGATAACAGTTGATCTACATTGTCTTTTTGCTCTTTAACTCTTGAATTTTGATAAGAGGCAGCAATAATAATTTCAAAATCTTTAAACTTGCTCTTAATTTGATCAATTAAGCTAAAGTCGTCATCTTTATGACCTACGGGAATAATAACTGAGATTGACATTAATCTTTAAAGTAATCTCTAAGCGTTGCGATTGCGACAAACCAATAAAATCTTATTTTATGAAATATATTTTTTTTCGATAAGATTTTCAGTCTGTGATACTCACTAATACCACATTCTGTTTTAATAAACTTGTTTATTGACTTGTCCATATTTCAATCTCTTATATAGGTATTTAATTAATAAAGGAAATAGCCCAATTAAAGTTAAAGATAAAATTATATTAGCAGATAATATCTCATCAATTGAATTAAGGTTACCTAATTGTGCACCGGCATTAACAAAAATAGCTGTCCCTATAAACATACCTATTTGAGAAACTATATAAAAGTGGAGTGTTTTCATTTTAGTTAAGCCAAAGACTAAATTGATAATAAAAAAAGGAAATACAGGACTTAATCTTAGAAATAATAAATATAGCCAACCATCTGTTGCTATGCCTTTGTTTATTTTTTCAAGATAATTACTAAATCTTTTTTGAACATAAGCTCTTAAAGCAAATCTTGAAAATAAAAAACAAAAAGTAGAACCAACTGAACTTGCAAAAGATACCAATATCAAGCCAGGCCAAAAACCAAACAAAGCACCTGCTAAAAGTGTTTTGATTAATGAGATTGGTAAAGCAAATGCTGTTACGATTACATAAATTACAAAGAAGATTAAATAATAGAAATAGTAATTTTCATTAACTAGTAATCTAAGATCCTGGTAGGTATTTTTAATAACTTCTAGAGAAAGTAATTCAGTTAAATCAGCAAAATAACTTAAAAATACTATTCCAAAAAATATGATACCAAAAAAAATTTTTCCCTTGTTTCTTTTCATGTGTTTATTTTAAATTTTAACTGCAACTTGAGCCACCTAAGACACAAAATTTTGAACAATGTTTGTGGTTGAGGTATATTTTTTTCATGGAATTTGTCAAGGTTTCACCAAGATCAAAATTTTCATCATAGGGTAATAAAGTGCAAGCGATTACGGTGGGTGTTAGTTTGTCTTTTTTCTTAACAACCATTCTAGACCACGAACACATAACCTCATCTGGATTTTTATTTAAAATACCCCAGCAAGCAGTAGTAATTTCGGGGGTATCTTTATTTTCATCCATCTCCGTGAATGTAACTAGATCAGTTTTAGATTTTGCATCTAATTTTAGATTATTATCTTTTATGAATTTACTAAAATTTTCCCTTAATTCATCTTCACTTTCATTCCATAATAACCTTGTAGCCAGTGAATAATTAAAATTATTTTCACTCAACCAATTTAGACCTTCCAGCATAATGTCATAAGAGCCTTTACCTCTAATCAATTCATGTTTTTCTTTAGTATAATGATCAATGGATACTCTAATGGTTAAATCTTTATTTTTGATTTTTAAAAGTGCTTCTTTTCTATTTAACATTGGTTTCATTGCATTAGATAAAACTAGAGTTTTAAAATTGTTTTTTAATGAATAACTAATTATTTGAATGATATCTTTATTCATAAACGGTTCACCACCCGTAATACCTATTTCCTCTGTTCCTAATTGATTTTCAATACATTCATCAATAAATTTTTTAACTTCATTAAAAGTTAAATAAACTAATCGATCATTTTTAGGACTTGATTCAATGTAGCAATTTTTGCATTCAATATTGCACAATGTGCCAGTATTAAACCATAATGTTTTTATTTTTTTAGCTTCTATATAAGCACGATCACTGCCGTCAGCTGTTTTGTATAAATTAGAAAATTTTGTTTTAGTATTATTAAGCTCCACAATTATTTATACGTGTTTTAATAAGAAATTAAAACTTTTTAAATTTTATTATTACCCAAGGTAAAAAAGTTGCGACCATAAAAGATAAAAATAATAGTGATTGTGAAACAAATGGTGCAAAAGCATCCTTTGAAAATAAAATCCCTACTAATAAACTTTTAGTAAAGTCTGGAGTTGGAAATAATAGTAACCCACCAATTAAACCTATAATAATTGAAATGTAAGCAGTCTTTTCATTAATATTTTTATCATAAAAACTATAAAAAACTGTGACAACGAAAGCACAACAAAGCAAATCAGCTAACAAAAATAAATATAAAATACTGAAACCTTTAGAGGCTATCACAAAAGCGATAATTGATAAAAAAATCATTATGTATTTTGAAAGCAATAAATAATTAGTTTTTTTATTTAGATTAAACGTCGCTTTTCCATCTACTACGATCAAACTTGATATAGCATTGACTAAAGTATCCACTGTTGAAATTGTTAATGCCAAACCTAAAGTGACTATAATTAATGACAAAAATTCAGTTTGTTCTTTAAGTAGTAATGAAAAAAAACCTAAATCCGGAATAACTTTTGCATCTACTGAAATAGCAACTAGGCCTGAAAATCCCATAAAAAAAACTATGGGTATAATAATAAAAAATGAAACTAATAAACTTTTTCTTAAAGTATCATAATCTTTAGCTGCATATACTCTTTGCCAATTTCCTTGATGGAATAAGTTTGTAGCTGCAACTGCAATAAAAAATGTTAATCCTGCTGTATAACTGGGCACATAAGAACTGCTTAATAAATGTGGATTTTGCTGATTAATAAATGAAAAATTAAACTGATCAGCATTAAAATTAATCAAATAAATAGCTGAAATTATCAACAAAACTCCAATTACAATCATTTGAATATTATCAGTAAATATTGAAGCTCGTAGACCTCCATAAAGTGTGTAGGTTAAAGTTGCTAACAAAATAATTAATGCTGTAATCCATAATTCTGTTCCTGAAATATAATTAATTAAAATAGCCACTGCAGTAACTTCTGCACACAAAAATATGAACATGTAAAAGATCATCATTAATAAAATTAATTTGAATAAACTTTTGCCAAATTTTATTCTTAAGAATTCAATTAACGTAGAACCTTTTGGAAATTCTTTTCTAAGTTTTTTTCCAAGATAAATTAAAAAAATCATTGGAAAAGCTGTACCTAAGGCATAACCTATGACCGCTCCAATACCGCCCCATGTTGCAGCAGACGCAGGACCAAATAAAATCCAAGCACCAAGTGCAGAAGCAACTAAACTTGTAGTTAATGAAAAAAAACCAATATTTCTATTTGCTGTTAGATAGTTGTTTATTCCTTGAAATTTTCTTGAGTGATAAAGACCTAAAATTGTAAATATTAAACTTATTACAATTACTAATATTAAAGATGTTGATTGGCTTATAAATTGTGTTGTATCCATAATCTCCCTTTCTGAATTACCGGACAGGTTCTTAGGGTATAATCTCAGTCTGTTAAGACACCCCTTAGGGTCTTTTATATATAATTAAATATTTAATACTAGTAAATTTTATGAATAGTTACTGATTAACTTATCAATAAATTTTCCACCTTTTTCCATCTGTTCAATGGCAATATATTCATCTGGTTTATGTGCCTGATTAATACTTCCTGGTCCACAAACAATTGTTGGTATGTTTAATTTCTTTTTAAACAATCCGCCCTCTGTACCAAATATAACTTTTTTATGTTTAGTATCATTAAGAATATCTTTAACCTGTTTTACAGGATTAATAGTTTCCGAAATATTTAAACCTGGATAATTTATTTTTTCTGCAAAAGTAATATTTGTTTTTGAGGAAATCTTATGCATTTCATTAGCAATTAATTCTTCAGCATATTGATGAATTCTTTGCATAATTTCTTTTGGATCATCTTCTGCAAGATGTCTAATTTCAAATTCAAACTGACATAAATTTGGAACAATATTTAAAATTGTACCCCCATTAATTAATCCTGTGTGTAATGTTGAGTAAGGAATTTCATATTCGTTATCAAATGGGCCTATTTTAGATTTTTCTTTATTTAGCTGTTCTATAAAAGTAATTAGTTTTGCTGCATAGTTGATTGCATTAACCCCATAAGGTGCTTGTCCTGAATGACATGAAAATCCGTCAACTTTTACTCCATAAGCATGTTTGCCCTTATGTCCAATAACTACTTCCATACTAGTTGGCTCACCCACTATACAAAATTCAGGGTTAATAGCTTTTTTTTCAATAAGATCTAACAAACCATGCACACCAATACAGCCAATTTCTTCATCATATGAAAAAGCAAGGTGTATTGGTTTATTAAGTTTAGTCTCAACCATTTTTGAAACTCTACTTAATACAACTGCAATAAAACCTTTCATATCAGATGAACCTCTGCCAAATAATTTATTATCTCTTTCAGTTAATGTGAATGGATCCGATGACCATTTTTGGTTTTTAATTGGGACCACATCAGTATGTCCTGATAAAACTATCCCACCTTTTGCGTCTCCACCAATTGTAGCAAAAAGATTGGCTTTATTTTTGGTTTCATCATAAATGAGTTCAGATTTAATATTAAAATCATTTAAATAGTTTTCGATAAATTTTATTAAATCTAAATTAGATTTAAAACTTGTTGTATCAAAACCTACAAGCTTTCTTAAAATTTCAATTGAATTTTTTTCAATCATATATTTATAAATCGCCCGGAACACCATAACTTGGTGCCTTAGTTGGATCTAATGCTCTTGATTTATAATCTTGCATTTGTGGCTCATAAGCCTTCCATAATTTATACAATTCTTCAATTGGATTATTATCAGACCAATCAATTCTTAAATCAATTAAAGGCCATGATGTATCATCTACAACTTTTATTCCAGCAGAATGAACTGGTCCCGCTTCTCCACCAGCATCAAGTCCAGCTTTTAAAGATGTCATTAATCGTTCTGGAAAAAATAAATTAGAATTTTCTACAAAACTATTAATCATAATTTCTGGTATATTTTTAGCCTTGAGCATGTTTCCAGCAGCTAAACAATTAGATCCTTTAGCTAATCCATGAATTCCTAAAATGTTATTGCCTGTATGAGATGATAGATTTCCAAAATTATCTATTAAAAGTAGTTGTCGATAATCAATATTTGTTTTTTCTTTTTTTATTTTTTCTATTACTTCCGCTGGAGACATTCCTTGCTCTAAATAATCTAACATTAAATTTCCTAAACTTGGATCAGTAACATTTTGTGTGGTAGCTGCACCTACACCTGCACGCACCCAAGGACAACGACTAGCCACACTGATGCTTGAAGAGGAAATAACAACTCCAAGCATTTTAGTTTTTTCACATCTTGCAACTAAAGAAAAAGTCATGATGGGATTACCGCAGTTGCATCAATTTCAACTAACCATTCAGGTCTTGCTAATCGATTAACCACTAAGCCAGTGGAAACTGGATACACACCTTTAGTATATTCTCCAATCACTCTATAAATTGCTTCTCTGTTTTTAATATCCGTAATGTAGACAACAATTTTTACCAAGTGATCCATTGAACCCCCTGCTTCTTCAATTAATTGCTTAATATTTTGCATCACTTTATGAGTTTGTGCAGCTGGGTCATTGCTACTAATATTAACTCCATCCTCTAAATTTTGAGGACATTGCCCCCTCATCCATACTGTCTTGCCACCCTCAGTAACTACTGCATGACATAAGTCATTATTCAGATTTTGTTCTGGATAAGTGTCTTTAGTATTAAATTTTCTTATTCTTTTATGAGCCATTTTTAATTTGCAATTTTTATATTATCTTTTTTTGAAATTTGTTCTGCTAAATATTTTGCATCTTGCCATACTCCCCAAATAAAAGAAGAGCCACGCATCGATAACCAAGGTAAGCCAATAAAATAAATACCATTTTCCTTCGCAACTCCACGATAATGCTCAGGTTTCCCAGTTGCATCAAATGTATCTACTTTTAACCAACTAAAATCATATTGATAGCCAGTTGCCCAAATTACGTTTTTTATATTTTCTTTTTTAAGATCTAATTCTAAAATTGGGTTAGTAACACAATCAGGATCAGGGGTTATATTTCTTGCTTCAAGTTCATCTGGAAAATTTAAATTATTTTTTTCTATATATTCATCAGCTTGATCTAAAACTGATAAATAATTTTTATCACCATTATCTAAATTAATTTTTAAATCATTTTCAAAAAGTAATTTTCCCTCTTTAAAATTTTTAGTCATACCTACTAAATTCATACCCTGATTAGCAAATTTTCTAAAATCTATAGTTTTGCCACCTTCATAACCACTAACTGCAATCGTCACATGTTGTGTATTAGGATCTGGAGTTTTTTTTTGCCAAACACCTAAAACTCCAAACCACCAAACATTATCTTTGCCTCTATATCTTCTAGGAGGTCTGTTATGAGGTCCAATAGATAGAAAAACTTTTTTTCCTGACAACATTAACTCTTGAGCTATCTGTGATCCTGAAGAACCTGAACCAATAACCAATATTGCTCCATCAGTAAATTGATCTGGATTTTTATAAAATTGTGAATGAATTTGATTTAAATTTTCTTGATGTGGAATTATAGATGGTACCACCGGTTTCTGAAAGGCACCAGTTGCCACAACAATATTATTTGATTTAATAATTCCATTTGCAGTTTTGGTTTCAAATTGGTTATTAGCTAAATTTTTTATTGTTTCTTGTGCAGCTACATTAGTTCTTACCGGAGCATTAATTTTTTTTGCAAATTTTTCAAAGTATTCAATAACTTCATTTTTATCTGCAAAATAATTTGGTGAATGATCATTAAAATCTAGTGTAGGAAATCGATCATGCCAAGCTGGACCATTTGCAACTAGAGAGTCCCATCTGCAGCTTCTCCAACTTTCTACAATTCTATTTTTTTCAATAATTAAGTGTGGAACTCCATGATTACTTAAGTGCTCACTAGTTGCTAAACCTGCCTGACCTGCTCCTATTATAAGGGTATCAATAAATTCTGTTTTCATAGTATTTTTTAAATTTTTTATATTCTATAAAAAATTTTTTTCGACTAGATAGTAAACGGTAAATATTATCAAAGAAGCACAAATAATAATAAAAACCCTCTCTTGATTGCTCATTTTACTGATTTTTATGCTCCATTATTTCAATCATACACTGAGTGGCGTACTCTTTCCATTCAGAGGATGATTTATTTTTGAGACCATTTAAATGGTCTCTATTATCTTGAATATCTTTTTTGTGTTTTAAAATATCTGCTTCAGACAAATTAGCTTCCATGGCGTCTAAATTAGTTTCCATAGCATTAATCCAACTGTTACCCAATTCGACACACTTTCGTTCATCTTTTTCATCACAAATTTGCTTAAAAAAATTAAATATTACATCATCCGTTTTAATCGATTCTGACATAATTTATTTATTACAAATTCCAATAGACTCTGGACCACAAGTCTCACCATTGGTCCACTTCGCACCTATTAAGTTGGCGCCATCAAAATTTGCATTAGTTAAATTCGCTGAGGTAAAATTTGCTTCCATTAAATTTGCATTTTGAAAATTGGCTTCTATTAAAGTTGCACCCATAAAATCAACTCTTGTTAAATTGGCACTTGTAAAATTTGTTTTTTCAAAATTTGCTCCAATATTTACACTTTCGTAAAGATTAGCTCTTACAAATGTTGATTCTGGAAATGTACCAAACGATAAATTTGAATTCATCATTATACTTTTGTCAAAATTAACTTGAATAAAACTTGTAAATGATAAATTAGAATTAGGTAGGTAACTTCCTTGCAGATCTTGAGCATCAGAAAATCTACAATTTGAATAATCTACTCCGTCAGTTAAAGGATCATCACATCCAGCTTGAGCTGGTGCAAATAAAAGAAGTGAAAAAAAAATAGCAATAAATATTTTTTTCATACGTTGATGCTAACAAATTAAAACTCTGTTAACAATACTCTTAAGAAAGTGAAAAAAACTAGCTACTTTTCCCAACTAAATCTTGGAAATGTTTCAAAGGCTCTAATTATACTTTGTGACCAGCTTGTGGTAATATTAGAATATTCAGGATCATCTAAATCAAATTGTTTTTTATATAATGGTGCAACTAATCCAGTTTTATAAACTACAAAATCAATTGGTGGTCCTACTCGCAAGTCACTTCTTATAGTTGAATCCATTGATATCAGAGCACACCTTGAGGCATCCCCTAAAGAAATTTGAGGTGTTAAAATTCTATCTAAAATAGGTTTTCCATAATTGATTTCGCCAATTATTAAATAGGGTTTTGCATCTGATGGCTTAATATAATTTCCTTGCGGGTAAACTAAACAAATTTCTGGTTTTTGGCTCTTAATTTGACCACCGACTATATAAGAAGATCCAAGTTGAAGAACTTCTTCATTAATACCCTGTGGAGATGAATGTTTAACTGTTAAACGGCCAATGTAGCTTGCAACTTCTTCAATATTTTCACATGTATTTAAACTTGTTTGTGGATTTTTAGATTCTAAATCCTTTTTTACAGAACTATATACTGCTTGAGACGTTGCTAAATTACCTGAAGTAACAATTACAATGTTTCTGTCCCCCACAGCATAGTTTAACATTTTGCTGTAAGTGTTAACATTATCAAGGCCAGCATTCGTTCTAGAATCTGAAGCAAAAATCATACCTTCGTTAACGTTAATTCCAATGCAATATGTCATAAGTAGGTATCTATAATAAAATTTTTTAAATTAAAGTGTATTCTAAGCACATCTGGAAAGTTTTTTATATGTTTTTTAGGGTTTTTTATGATTAAATAATAAATGCCTAAAATTTCATGGAAAGAGTACCAGGCAAAAAATGTTTTTGATGAATATGTTGGTTCAGATCAAAAGCTAAGACCAGAAAATAAAAAGATTTCTGATTTTATTGCTAAGTATTCGAAGAGAAAACTACTAAATACTGTTAAGAGTTCAGAAAGGGCAATTAGTTCTAGAGGAATAACTTTTAGAGTTTATGATGAAAATAAACCTCTCGAACAATTTTGGCCTCTAGATATTATTCCAAGGTTAGTTCAAAAAAAAGAATGGTCTAAAATTTCAAAAGGTCTTATCCAAAGACTAAAAGCCTTAAATTTTTTTATTAATGATGTTTATAATGACCAAAAAATTTTTAAGGAAAAAATAATTCCTAAAAGACTTATTTTTGAGTCAGGAAATTTTAGAAAAGAATGTGTGGGTGTTAAACCGCCATTTAAAATTTGGGCAAATATCTGTGGATCAGATCTTGTAAGAGATGTTAATGGAGAGTTTTTAGTTTTAGAAGACAATCTTCGAGTACCTTCGGGTGTTTCATACATGCTTGAAAATAGAATGGTGATGAAAAGTGTTTTTCCTGAAATTTTTGAAAAAAACAAAATAAGTCCTGTGGATGAATATTGTTCAAAACTATACTCATGTATGAAATCTACTTCTAAGAGCAAAGACCCAAATCTAGCAATATTAACCCCTGGTATTTATAACTCAGCATATTTTGAGCATGTTTATTTAGCACAACAAATGGGAATTGAGCTCGTTGAAGGGTCAGATTTATTTGTAGAAGATGATAAAGTTTTTATGAAGACTGTTAGAGGTAAAGAACAACTTCATGTGCTTTATAGAAGAATTGATGATTTATATTTAGATCCAAAAGTATTTAATAAAAATTCATTAATTGGTGTTCCTGGAATTTTCAAAGCCTGGAAAAAAGGAAATATAAGTATTTTAAATTCACCAGGATCAGGGGTTGCTGATGATAAGGTGATTTACAACTTTGTACCAAAAATGATTAAATTTTATTTAAACGAAAAACCTTTAATTAACCAAGTAGAAACTTTTCTCTGTTACGAAAAAAAACAAAGAGATTATGTTTTGCAAAATATAGCAAAACTTGTAATCAAACCAGCTAACGAATCTGGGGGATATGGAATTTTAATAGGACCTAAAGCAAGTAAGCAAGAAATAGAAAATTATGCAAAATTAATAAAAAAAAATCCAAGAAATTATGTGGCACAACCTTTAATAAATTTGTCTACTTCACCCACTATAGCTAAAGACCATTTGGAACCAAGACATATTGATTTAAGACCTTTTATTTTATCAGGAGAAAGTAGTTATGTAACACAGGGTGGCTTAACTAGAGTTGCTTTAAAAAAAGGAACTATGATTGTGAACTCGTCTCAAGGCGGTGGAAGTAAGGATACATGGATAGTTAATGATTGATTATGTTAAGTAGAAGAGCAAAATTAACTTACTGGATGTCAAGATATCTTGAGAGATCAAATTTTACTTCAAGATTATTAATTTCAACGAACGAATTACAAATAGATCTTTATCTTAATGATGAGGTCGCTTGGAAACCTTTTTTATCTGTTTTGGGTCTCACAAAAGATTTCACAAAGGTTAAAAGAAAAATAAATGAAAAAAATATTATGAAATATTTTATTTCTGAAAAAATTAACCCCTCTTCAATAATATCTTGTCTACAATTTTCAAAAGAGAATTCTCTAATCATCAGAGATAGATTGCCAGAACAATCTGTAATCAAGCTAAATGAACTATTTTTATCATTCAATAAGTCGATAACTAAAAATTTGAATAAAAATAAATATTTAGATTTATTAAAAAGTGTAATTCAAGGTTCACAAAATTTCATGTACTCAACAGATCTTGAGATGCAAAGAAATATGGATTACCAATTTTTAAGACTTGGAAGATTTATAGAAAGATCAGATATGATGGTCCGAATTCTTGAGACACAAACCTTAAGATCTAAAGAACATAATAAAGATTATGAGTACTTAACACTAGAGTGGATAAATATATTAAAATCAATTTCTGCTTTTCAAGCTTATCGACAATACTCAAATCAAGATATTTCTATTTCAGATATAATAAATTTTTTTCTTAAAACAGAAACATTTCCAAGATCTGTTATGTGGAACCTGAACCAAATAGAACGTGCGATCTACCGAATATCTAATAAAAATGAGCTTTTAAAAGAAATCAAAGAAATTAAAAAAAATGTTAAGAAATATAAAGTTCAAATAGATAAGCTGGATAAATTATTAATTTTTCTAGCTCAAATTATTAAAAAAATTACTTTACTAGATGAAAAAATACAGAAATATTATTTTTCTTAATTTACTAAATCTTGAATTTTACTTTTAATTTATTTAGTTTTATTTAATCGCTCAATTTCCTTATAGAGTGCACTATGGTCATCATTTTGATTTCCATTTTCAACTAAAGACTTAAACATTTTTTTAATTAATTGAGATATTGGTAAATCAGTTTTATGATCTGCTGCACATTCTAAAATATTATTCATATCTTTTAAATGGGTTGAAACTTTTCCCTTAGGGGAAAAATCTTTATCAATCATTCTTTTTCCATGGTTTTGTAAAATTTTACCATCTGCAAAACCTCCTGATAGAGCTTTAATAAACTTATTTGCATCAACCCCTGCTTTTTCACATAAAGTAATTGCCTCAGCAACAGCACCAATAGTTACACCTACGATAATTTGATTAGCTAATTTAGAAACTTGACCACTGCCCACAGGGCCAACCAATGTTGGATTGCCCATGATTTTTAAAACATCAAATACATTGTCAAATATTTTTTGTTCACCTCCAACCATTATTGCTAACGTTGCTTCTTCAGCGCCGATAGTGCCTCCTGAAACTGGTGCATCTAAGAAATTAACTTTTTTTTCTTTCAACAATTTTCCATAATGAATTGCTATTCTTGGCTTAATTGATGACATATCAATTACCGTAGCATTTTCTTTTAAAGAGCTTAAAAAATCTTTATTTCCTAAAACTTTTTCAACAGCATCATCATCGGTTAACATGGTAATAATAATATCCGATCCAGTGACAGCTTCGGCTAGGGAGTTGGAGATATGAGCGCCATCTTTTTTTAAAGGTTCGGCTTTACTTAAAGTTCGACTAAATACCTTAACTTTTAATTTATGTTTCAATAGATTTTTTGCCATGGGAAAACCCATTAAGCCAGTACCTATAAAGCTTATTTCCATATAACTAAATTTTAAATAAATTATTTTTTAAGACAATTATTAACTAAAATTGCCATTAAAATCCAAATGATAAAGGCTTCACCATGTGAGAAAGAATAATCAGCTCCAGCAAGGCCTGCAATCAAATTTACAGCGTATATAATTACAGTAGAAATTACTAAGCTGGTAAATAATTTTATTAAAGCATTTATATAAATCATATATAAACTTTATACTTATTTATACTTTATGCAAACTGGATTTAGAGAGGTTGATATGAAAAATATTGGATTTATTGGTGTGGGTTATATGGGCTATGGAATAGCAAAAAATATTCTAAAACATAAAAATAATCTTTTTGTAGTTGCTAATAAAAACAGAAAACCTATTGATAAAATTGTTAGTGAGGGTGCTAAGGAACTCGACTCTATAAATGATTTTGCAGAAAAAAATCTAGATTGTCTCTTTATGTGTGTCACCAATACACCAATAGCAATCAGTATTGCTGAAAAACTAACTAATATACTAACAGAAAACACTTTAGTCATTGATATTACTACACATAATAAATCTGGTTCAATTGATACCAATAATATTTTTAAGAAAAAAAATATAAATTATATTGAATGTCCGGTAATGGGAGGACCTGTCCAGGCAGAAGAAGGTGTTTTGGGAGGTATTGTAGGTGGATCAGAAGATAACTTTAAAAAAGCAGAGGCATATTTAAAAATGTTTTGTAAAAATTATTTTCATTTTGGTGATGTTGGTATGGGTGCTAAATCTAAATTATTAAATAATTTTTTAACTCTTGGCAATGCTGCATTAATTAATCATATGGCAAAAACTGCAAATCAATTGGGTCTTGATATGAAAAAATTATTTGAAGTAGCTAAATTAGGTTCAGGAAATTCTGCAGCTTTAAATCGTGTTTTTGATAATTTATTGAAAGGTGATTTTACTGGATTTAAGTTTACTGCAAGCAACTCTGTTAAAGATTTAACTTATATTCAAGATTTACTAAAAGATTTTCCTGAAGCTGAAAAGATTGCTGAAGTAAATAAAAATTATTTTAAAAAAGCAGTAGCAGATGGATACGGAGAAAATTTTATTAGTGAATTAATTAATAAAAAATAAAAATTAAATTTTTTTATTTAGATATATTTTAAGGAAGATAATTAAGATACCGGGAATCTACTACTGCAATAGGTTGTATTCAAGAAATATATTTTCATTTTAAGCAAATAAATTTATTGTAATTTATTTCATTAATAATTAACTTTTAATTAAGGAGGTTATTATGTTAAAACTTACACCACCTGACACTTAGCTGACCAGCTTGATATATCAAACACACAAAAAACAAAAAATCCATTTGGATTTTAAAGCCAAGGAGGCAACATAGAGGAGCTCTTTTGGTAAATGTACTAAAAGAGCGACCCTCTCAACTAATTAAAAGTTTTCAATATTTCTAGTGGTAAAGGTGCTTCAGGATATTTCTTGGTACATAAATTTTCATATTTTTTACATAAATCAATAATAGTATCAAAAACCTCATCATCTTTATTATTATTTTGTAAATCTAATTTTTTGATCATTTCTTCTTTTGCTTTTTCTAATTCCTCAACTTGCTGACCAGTCAAATATTCTCCAGTTTCGATCTCCCAATAAGTATCATTTAACTCATCAACACTTAATTGATTAAGTTTATTTTGAAGCTCAACTATAACTACGTCCTCTGTTTTAGCATTCCGCATGGGTGAATTAATTAATTTTGAAAGACACTTGTCTTTTAAGCCATCTATAAAATGATCATAAGGTTTGCCACTTGATAATTCTTGAAAATGATTTGAGCTAAAATATCTGTTGATTGCTGCTTTAGTGCTGATTTTTTCTTTGCCTTTGATTACTGCAATTTGCACATACACTTCTTGGATAATGTACTCTTCTAAATGTTCTTGTACTTTCTGAGGTATCATAAATGAATTATATCGATTGTATTACTAAAGAAATATTATAATTAGTAAACATGTTTTCAAAAAAATACTATCCTATCATATTTATTTTTTTTGTATCTCTCGGTATGTCTATTGTAATGTCTGGAATCATTACTGCAGTTAACACAGGTATTGAAGGTAATTTTTTTTATCGCTGGTTGATGGCTTGGATCGTGGCCTTTCCACTTGCGTTCATAGCTGGAAATATTTTTGCTCCTATCTCTAGAAAATTAACAGATAGTTTAACTAAATCTTAAGATTTTAGTCTTTCATTCAGAGGATCAAACGCTGGTTCTTGAATTATCTTAGCATTTATTTTTTTGCCCTGAATATCTATTTGAAAATCATTACCTATTTTATCTAATGACACATCAATATAAGCAAATGCCAAACTTTTGTTTACTCTAAAACCATAACCACCAGAAGTAGTTAGACCAACTCTTTTATTGTTATAAAATACCGGTTCATTACCCAAACAATCTGCATCAACTGCATCTACCTCAAGATAAACAAGTTTCAGTTTAATGTTACCTATTAAATCTTTTATTGCTTTAGCTCCTATAAAATTATTTTTATTTTCAAGATTAAAAAATCTATCCAAACCTGCTTCAACAACTGAAATTTCAGGAGTTAATTCTGTTCCCCAGCCTCTATAACCTTTTTCAATTCTCATTGAATTCATTGCATGAGATCCAAAATCAATAATCTTTTCATCTAAACCAGCATTCCATATCAATTTATAAAGCGCATCTAATTGACTCATTTCACAGTGAAGCTCCCATCCAAGTTCACCCATATAATTAACCCTTAGAGCTAAAACATTTATATTGCCAATTAATATTTTTTGCGAGGTAAGCCATCTAAAATTATCATTTGATAAATTAGTCTTAGTTATTTTTTGCAGCACCTGTCTTGATTTTGGACCAATTACACCAAGTACACCTTTGCTTAAACTTAAGTTTTTAATTTCAACTTCTTCATCATCATTTTTGTGATGATTAAACCAATCGAGGTCTCTAATCTCCGAAGAAGCACCGGACAATGCATAATAAGAATTTTCTTCTAGTTTTGTAATTGTTAATTCTGTTTGAATTCTACCAATATCATTTAAAACATGGGCTAATACGATACTACCTTCTTTTTTAGGAACTTTATTTACACAAATTCTATCTAGAAAATTAAAACTATCTTTACCAGTTATCTCGTATTTAGAGAATGTGCTTAAATCAATAACACCAACATGTTGATGAACATGTTCACATTCATTTTGAATTATTTGAAAAATATTATTTCGTTTATAACTTAAATCTTCTTTGACATTTTGTTTGTTAAACCATGCTGGTTTTTCCCATCCATAAAGATCAAAGTAATCCGCACCTTTTTCCTTAAGTGTTTGATATACTCCAGATATTTTCATTGGTCTACCAACCTCTACGGTTTCATGAGGCATTGGGGTTACATACATTCTTCGATATTGTTCTAGTGATTTTTCAACTGAATAATTTTTATTAACCCAACTCAAATACCTTCTAGGTTCAAATGGCAGCATATTAATCTCTGAATCACCATGGACAATCCATTGCGCCATATATTTTCCTGCTCCACCACCGTGAGCGATACCAATACTTGCGGCACAAAACATCCAAAAATTTTTTAATCCTGGTGCAGGACCTGCTAAAAAATTATCATCAGGTGTGTGAGTAATTGGCCCACAAATTATTTTTTTTATACCAACATCCTTGAATTGAGGAATTCGATTCATTCCAATTTCCAAATGTTTCTCAATTCTATCAAGATCTGGTTCTAATAATTCCATATCAAACTTCCAATCCATGCCATCTAATGCCCATGCAGTAGCATCTTTTTCATATGGACCAATTAAAAGTCCTTTACCTTCTTGTCTTAAATAGGATGAGGACTCTGGATCTCTTACTACCGGTAATTCTTTATCTAATTTTTCTATTTCTGGATGAGACTCGGTTACTAAATATTGGTGAATCATATTAATGCTTGGAACGTTTTTAATTCCAACCATTTGTGAAACTTCTGGACAAAAACTTCCTGCAGCATTCACCACATGTTCACAAATTATATCTCCTTTTTCAGTAATTACTTTCCATTCACCAGTATTTAGTTGTTTAATATCTATAACTCTATTTTTTCTATAAATTTTAGCTCCATTATTTCTAGCGCCTTTTGCCATTGCATTAGTTGTACTAGTTGGATCTGTGTATCCATCCTCTAGAGTGTGAAATGCACCTAAAATTCCATCTAATCTTATAAATGGATGATATTTTTTTATTTCTTCAGTTGAAATTATTGAACATGGAGAGCCAGCTATATCTAAAATTCCTTTAACATAATGAAACCATTCTAAGTCTTCATGTTTATAAGCAAGTCTTAAACTTCCCGTTTCATGAAACCCTGTGGGTTGATCAGTTTCTTTTTCTAATGATTTATATAAATTTGTTGAATAAAGATGAATTTTTGCAAGACTTAAATTTCCCAACATATGAGGACATTGTCCCGCTGCATGCCATGTTGATCCAGAGGTTAATTCACTTTTTTCTACTAGAACAACATCACTCCAACCTTCTTTGGTTAAATGATATAATAAGCTTACGCCCATTATACCTCCTCCAATAATTACTAGTTTTGCATGGGATTGTATTTTGTCCATAATATCAGGCATTTGTAATGTAATTAGATTAATAAGTCATTATTTACCCTTTTAAAATTAAATATTTTTCGCTAAGTTTTGGCAATTAAATTTAACTTAGGAGATCAAGAATGTTAAAAAAAATAACAAGACTTGCTCTTGCAATAGCTACTTACTTTACATTATCTGTAAGTTCATTTGCATTTGAAGCAAGTAATCCACAATGTATAGCTCCAGCAAACCCAGGTGGTGGATGGGACTTTACTTGTAGATCTGTAGGAAAAACTTTACAGGATTTAAAATTAATTCCTGGTTCATTAGAGGTGACTAACATGGCCGGTGGTGGCGGTGGAGTTGCATATGCTGAAGTAGTAAATAAAAGAGGTAGTGATAATAATCTGATTGTTGCAGCTTCATCAGCTACAGCTACAAGATTAGCTCAAGGTGCATACCCAGGAAACACTATAGATCAAGTAAGATGGTTAGGTTCTATTGGTGCAGATTATGGAATCATTGCGGTTTCAAAAAACTCATCAATTAACACTTTACCAGAGCTTTTAGATCAAATTAAAAAGGATCCAAAATCTATTACTGTAGCAGGGGGATCTGCTGTAGGTGGATGGGACCATTTAAAAGTTTTAATCGCTGCTAAAAAATATGGCATCAATGATGTTAGAAGCATTAAATATGTTTCATTTGATGGTGGTGGAGATGCTGTGACTCAGCTTTTAGCTGGAACTGTTCAAGCTTTTACTGGTGACGTTTCTGAAGCTAAAGGATTTGTAGACTCAGGTGATATTAAAGTATTAGCAGTTCTTTCTGCTGATAGATTACCAGGAGAGTTCTCATCATTTCCTACAGCTAAAGAGCAAGGTGTTGATGCAATCGGTGCAAACTGGAGAGGATTTTATGTTCCAGGCAATATGTCTAATGATGCTTATAATTATTGGGCTAACGCTATCTCTAAAATGTACGACACCAAAGAGTGGAAAGAAACTATGAGTAAAAATGGTTTAGCTCCGCTAGATTTAAGTGGTGATGAATTCCAACAATTTGTTGCTGAATCAGTACAGTCAATTCAAGATCTTTCAAAAGAGATCGGATTAATTAAATAATACATTTTGGGGCATTCTCTTGAATGCCCCATAAAGTCTTTTACTCATGAATGAACGAATATTTGGGGTCTTTTCATTTATCATTGCTTGTGGCTATATTTATGTAGCTAGTTTAACCCAATTAAGTTTTATTTCAGACCCAGTAGGTCCTAAAACATTTCCATATATTGTCGGTTCAATATTTGCTATTTCATCTTTATTCTTAATTTTTAAACCTGAATTTGATCCAAAGTGGCCAAGTTTATATAAGTTTTTAGAAATAATTTTTGTAACAATTATTTTAATTGTTTACGCCTATTCTCTACCTGTTGTAGGATTTGTAATATCAACTTTGATCGCTACATTTATTTTGTCTTGGCGATTAGGAGCAAAAACAACTGAAGCTTTTATATTTAGTATTGTGGTTTCATTTGGAATTTATTTTTTATTTAGAACTATTTTAGGTCTTTCACTGGCTAAAGGAATTTGGGGATTCTAATGGAAACTATAAATTTTTTATTAGATGGATTTGATGTTGCATTTACAGTTCAAAATATAACTCTTGCTTTAATTGGATGTTTTTTAGGTACAATATTTGGTGCCTTACCAGGATTAGGACCAGCTAATGGAGTTGCCATACTAATTCCTATTTCTTTTTCACTAGGATTAGATGCGGCATCATCAATGATCTTACTTGCTAGTGTTTACTATGGTGCGATGTATGGCGGTCGGATCTCCTCAATTTTAATTAATATACCTGGTGATGAACCTGCTTTAATGACAACTTTGGATGGTTATCCAATGACTTTAAAAGGAAGAGCTGGAGAAGCTTTAACCTTAACTGGGATTTCTTCTTTCTTTGGAGCTATTGTGGCAACTATCGGTCTAATGTTTTTAGCACCACAACTAGTAAAAATTGCTCTGTTGTTTGGACCAGCAGAATATTTTGCCTTGTTTGTAATGGCTTTTGCAACATTAGGGGGTGTAAGCTCCAATAATAAAGCTAAAACAGTGTTAGCATCTATGTTGGGTTTAGCTGTTTCAACAATTGGTGTAGATGGTCAAACAGGTGTTCCAAGATTAAGTTTTGGAAACGTGCATTTCTATGATGGCATTGATTTTCTAATCGTAATTGTAGGTATGTTTGCTGTATCAGAAATTTTTATATTTATTGAAAATAAAAATACAAAATCCACAAAAAACAAAAAAAATTTAATCATTAATAAGATTTTACCTAAACTAAGCGTAATAATTAAAATTATACCAACAATGATTAGAAGTTCATTTCTAGGTTTTTTTGCAGGAGTATTGCCTGGTGCAGGTGCTTCATTAGGTTCTTTTATTGCCTATACAATTGAGAAAAAAATTTCTAATAAAAATGACACTTTTGGCAAAGGTGATGAAAGAGGTGTTGCTGCTCCTGAGGCAGGAAATAATGCAGCAGCAGGTGGTGCATTAGTTCCAATGCTTTCATTGGGAGTTCCAGGTTCAGGAACTACCGCAGTTTTATTAGCAATGTTAATGACAATGAATATTACTCCAGGACCTTTATTGTTTAAAAATAATCCAGATGTTGTTTGGGGATTAATTGCAGCTCTATTTTTTGCAAACTTTATTTTGTTAATCTTAAATATCCCTATGGTAAAAATATTTACTAAAATTTTATTACTACCACCTAAATTTTTAATGCCAATTGTTGCTATGATTTCTTTTGTAGGAATATATGGAATTTCTGGTTCAAGTTTTGATTTATTGCTAATGATCTTTTTTGGCTTACTAGGTTGGCTATTAAGAAAACTTGATATCCCTCTAGTTCCAGTAATCATGGGGTCAATTTTAGGAAACTTAATGGAAACTAATCTTAGAAGAGCTTTAACTATTAGTGATGGAGATTGGTCTTATTTGTTCCAATCTAAAGTTGCTATTATTATTTGGATTATAACAATCGTTGGTTTTATTCTACCACTTATAATAGGTAAAAGAATTAAATCACAAATAGATAAACTTAAATCTAAAAATTAAAAATAATAATTATAAATTTTTGCAATCACAAAAATAAACAATAAAGAGATAATGATTGGTTTAAATTCAATTAATAATTTTTTTTTTAAACTCATTGTTCAACTCTAAACTTATTGTGACAAGCTTTGCAATTTCCCCACATAAATTTACCTAAAGTACTCTCAATATCGTCAGAATCTTCAATTGCTGAGGTCAACTGCAACATATCATTTGCTGCTTTAGTCATTAATGTATCAAATTCTTCTTTATTTTCCCATATAGAAGGTAGCGCTTCAGTATCAAAACCTTCTTGAGTGTTATTAGGGAATAAATTTATTAATATTTTGTAATTTTCATTCATCTGTAACATTAATTTTTTAGCTTCATCAAAATCTTCACTTAATGCTAGAGAGTTTACTTTTTTAGCAACCTTGTAATTTTTGCTTAATATAGATTGTCTAGTTTTGATTATTTCCTCGACAGATTGTTCAGCAAAAGAAAAAGAGGAAAAGGCGCCAATTAATAAAAATGTGGCGAATAAAGTATTGCAAATAATCTTAGTAAGATGTTTAACTAAAGTATGCATATAATCAATACTGTAACAAAGTATGGATTAATTTCAAAATTTTTTCATTGGGTAGTTGCAATTATTCTTATTATACAGATCCCACTAGGTTTTTACCTTGTTGATTTAGATTTTGGACCAGAGCGTATATCAATCGAAAATATACATATAATCTTAGGATTGACTGTCTTTTATATAACTATAATACGTTTATTAAATAATATCTTAAATCCAACACCAAAATTAAATACAAATAGTTTTACTGGGCAAAAATTTATAGCAAGATTAAATCATATTTTATTATACATTTCGATTTTCACAATTACCGTTTCAGGAATATTAAAAAAATTATTTAATGGTGAAAAACTCAATTTATTTTTTAAAGAAATAGCTTTAAAAGACAATTTTGCGTTAAGTGAACAATTTTATGAAGTTCATGTCCTAGCTAATTATATTTTGATTGGCTTGATTGTCTTACATATATCAGCTGTAATAATTCATAAAATTTTTTTCAAAGAAAATATTTTAAAAAGAATTCTTTAATTAATGAATATTTTTTGAATTCTTAATAATATGATGCAAGTTTTGGCCTCTATTACAAAGTGTGATTAAATCTGTAATATTTTTAACCCCTTTAGATTTGGCAATATTTAGAAGATATAAAAATAATCTAGCTGTTATTGTGCAATCTCCTAAAGCTGAATGTCGTATTTGATCCTTAGTTTCAATCTTAAACTTTTCACATAAATTTGTTAATTCATAATTTTTTAAATCAGGAAATAAACTTGCAGTTAGATAAATTGTATCAATAGCTTTAATGACTTTCATACGGTGAGCCAATGCTGATCCCTTAGAGTTTTCTTTTAAGAAATTAATATCAAAATTTATATTGTGACCCACTAAAATACTTTTTTTAATAAATTTTAAAATTTTTTCATTTATTTCAAATAAAGTTGGTTTTGCTTGCACTTGATCATCAGTAATATTATGAATTTTAATAGAAGCTTCAGGGATTTTCATTTTTGGATTAACTAATTCATTTAAAATTTTTTCTTCACTAATCTTTAAATTACTAACTCTTAATGAAGCAACAGATATTATTTGATCACCTTTTTCTACATGAAGACCAGTTGTTTCAGTATCTAAAATTGAAAAATTAGTTTCTTCTAGGGAAACCCTGTTAAACAATTTTCTTGTTTCAATATAATACTTTATTCTATTAAAAATATTCTTCACCAATATCCACCCTTACTCTTTGTTTTAGATCTCTAATCTTTTTTAAATAAATCTTCAAAACTCTCTTTTCTCTTTCTAGCAACTGTTTTGGGTCTATAAAATTTTTAATTGATAAGCCTTTTTTGGTTCGCTCAACTTGATTGCGTAACAGAATGTTTGACATAAATCGATGAGCATTTTTAAAGAAATCTGTTTCATCTGCAGATAAAACTTTAAGATTATTAAGTTCATCCAAACGTTCAAAAGTTGAGATTTTAGTAATTTTATTTTTAATTGAATAAAGTCTAATACTTTCAACAAGTGGCAATGTACCTGTATGCTTTAGATTTAAAAAACCTTTATTTTCATTATCATTTTTTTCAACAATGAATTGTCCAAAAAACCCTATTGCAGCATCACTTTCCTCTTCACTAAAGTACAGAAATTTTAATAATTTTTTTTCTTGCAACTTGTCATTAATGAATGACCTCAAATCTTCTGCTAGATCAATTTTTCCATAAACAGATCTAAAGTCATAAAGCATATCAATGTGCCTCATATCTTGTGGTGCATGATTTTTTAACCATTGTTCAACCTGCGCTTTCCATTCAGGTAAACTTTTCCGCCAAAGTGGATTAGATGCCATCAAATCTCCTTTACAAAGCGGTATGCCACAATCATCTAAAGTTTTGGTAAAGTCTTTAGCTAATTCCTCAAAATAAAGATCAATTTTTTTTGGATCCTCATTTACATTTGTTTCATAAATTAAACCGTTATCCTGATCAGGATGCAAAAAACTTTCCATACGACCACCTGAGCCCATAACAATTACTGAAAAATTAGGAATATCTTTTATAATATGTTTATCTTTTACACGCTTCTCAGCTAAACGAATTGCTCTACGATAAATTACATTATTTAAAAAACTTAAGAGATATGAAATATCACCAGGATAAACATTTCGATTAAGTAAATTTTCAGCTAAGTTTATTTGTTGCTGTTTAATTTTTATTAATCCTGAAACATCTTGCTCATCATAAGTCATATGATCAATTTGAAATACCAAATCTCCAAGTTCTGCTGTTAAAGCTGTATTCATATCAATCATTCCTAAGACCTTTGAGCTCATATCAAATACAGGTAAATGATGTAAATTTAATTTTCTCATTTTACCAACAGCATGAAATAATAAATCATCGTCATAAACAAATTTAACTGGCTGAGACATAACTTGATTTACAGTAGTTTGCTCATTAGCATTGAAGGCAACTCTTTTAAGAATATCTTTTTCAGTTATAATTCCACAGACCTGACCATTTTCCTCAACAAGGATAGTAGATTTTTTTAACTCTTTAAGTTTTTCTATTGCAGATTTAATAAATTCACTTTTTTTGACTAAAATATAATCATCGGTCATGTAGTCCATGACCTTGTTAGTGAATAATTCTACGCTGTTAGATCTTTTAAACATGATTAAATACAATTAATTATTATCGAAAGCACATCTAAAACCCACATAAATTGCATAAAAATTAGAAGGTTTAAATTGTGCACCTTCTTTTTTAGTTTTGGAAGCACCATACCACCAAGAAGCGCCTGCAGTTAATGAATTTCCTTTTTCTTGATCATCAATCCATTCCCAAACATTACCTCCCATTGCAACTAATCCATTAATTCCTTCGGGTAATGAAATAACAGATACATGACGATCGTAATTTAAAATCCCTTGTGAGTTCATATTTATTGCTGTGTCACCGCTTGGGTACTTATAAGTTTTACCAACTTCAAATAAATTTGAATTAAACTGCTGTGTATAGGCTGCTTTTTTCCATTCTTCAAAAGTCGGTAGCCTGCCCCCATGATATTTGCAATAATCTTCAGCTTCAAATCTACTAATATGTACCGCTGGTTCTAATTCATTGTCTGGTTTGTTACCATAAGGAGTTAAATAATTCCAATTAGCTCTTTTTTCCCAACCAGCTCCCCATTCGTAACCACCACCTGTTTTTTCAGCTTCGGTAACAATATTATTTTTTAGAGCATACTCCTTAAACTCACGGATTGTTACCTCGTATTTATTTAAATAAAATGAAGTAAAACTTATTTTTTCATTAATAAATGCATGAGCACTATTAAAATTTAAAATTAAGATTAATAATAAAATTATTTTTTTAATATTAGACATACTAGTTTATCTTTAAATTTAATCCTTGAGCTATAATTTTTATCTAGTTCCTTAATACCATTATCAATTTGAATTTTAGACATAGTTAATAATGTTGAAATATATCTATTCTTTATCATTTTTAAGTATTTTATTTTTGAAATATTAACAGTAAAAATAAATTTTTTAATTAAATGTTTGTTACTTTTTTTTATAAAATTTAATATTTCGATATCTCTTTTTAATGATTTTTCTAATTTTCTTTTCATTAATTTAAAAGTTGGTATTTCATTTTCATTTGGATCTAAAGTTGAAATAATGATTTTTCCATTCTTATTTAAATTTTTCTTACAAAGGTTTATCAGTTTACTGATTTGACTTAATTTTAAAAAGTGTATAGTTTGCTTAATCATAATTACATCAAATAAAACTCTATTTTTTTTTAAAAAACTTAAAGCATCAATTTTTTTGAATATAATTTTTTTATCTTTATCTAAATGATCTTCAACATCTATACCAAAAGGTTTATTTGTTAATTTTAATCTATTTGAGATTGATCCAATAATTTTACCTCGGCCACATCCAATATCTAGTATTTTTGAATTTTTAGTGAAGCTAAAATTTTTTAATAAGAAATTGTTAAAGGAGTTAATATATTTCTTTGATGAGAGCCAAGTTTTATTATCCCAATTTTTTATTGCATTCATAATTTATATTATGCATTTTATCTTTATTTTAAATAAAGTATTAATAATAAATGTTTTCAAATTTACATATTTTTTTAGGTGCAACTGTTGCAGATGCAGCTGCAAGACCTTTGCATTGGGTTTATGACCCTTTAAAATTAAAAAGTTATATTAAGAACAAAAAAGACGTTGCTTTCTTATCGCATAACAAGTGTCCATTTTACAATGTAAAAACAGGACAAGTCTCCGGATATAACGATGTAGGTCAGGTGATGTATCAAACTCTAATAACTTCTAAAAAAAATGATGATATTATTAAGAATTTCAAAAAGAATATAATATCACATTTTGGTCCTGGCTCTCTTTATTGGAAAAACTTAACAGCTAGAAAGAAATATAAAAAGATTAAATGGACTCGTCCGATTAATGGACCCTGGATTCATCAAAATATATTAGAAACTATTCGGAACATAAAACTAAACAAAAATTTTACAGGAGGCAAAAAAGTAAACGAGTCTGATGGTTTTTGTGCTGCCCTACCTTATTTTTTATATGATCAAAATTTATCTAAAGTTAAAAAGATAATAAGAACAATAGCTAATACCAAAGCCAGTGAACAGTTCGCAATTGCAAAATTTGAAATAATAAAAAATGCTCTACTAGGTATAAATGATCCAATTAAAAATTTTTATAAAACCAATAAACAAAATAAATATTTTAAGGATGTAATTTTAAATCTTAAAAAAGTTTTAAAGGATAGAAAAAAACCTCATATTGAAACAGTAAAAAAATATGGAAAGGCGTGTAGTTATCCTGGAACTTTTAATGGATCAATTCATGCTATCTTAAATAGCAATAGTTATAAATCTGCAATAACAAAAGTTATTAAAGCTGGTGGATGTAATTGTTCAAGAGCAAATTTTGTAGGTGCCTATTTTGCTGCCTTAAAAGGCAAAAATAATATTCCTACTAAATGGATTAAAAAAACTATTCCAGCAAAACAGATTTTAAAAAAAATTGCTTAGATGCAAAAATCATCCATTGCCTATATATTAAAACTTTCAATTCCTATTTTCTTTGCAAATTTAGCAATCCCATTAGTGGGTATAATAGATACAGCTTTGATGGGTAATTTAGGAAATTTATCTTATCTATCTGCTACATCAGTTGCAGCAAATTTATTTTCTATGATTTTTTGGAGTTTTGGTTTTTTAAGAATGGGTACAGTTGGTATGGTGTCTCAAGCTTTAGGTCAAAATAATTATCAAGAAATTTTGAATATAATTTTAAGAAATCTTTTTTTTGTTTTAATAATTTCGATATTTATAATATTTCTGCAATATTTTATTCTCAATTTGAGTTTACAAATTTTCGAATTGACTGATTTAACTAAAGAATTTTATACTCAATATTTTAATATAAGAATTTATTCAGCACCAGGAGAATTAACATTATATATCATTACTGGCTTATTTGTAGGTTTGCAAAAAACAAAAATATCAAGTTTTGCAGTAGGTTTTTTTTCAATTCTAAATATTATTTTAAGTGTTTTTTTTGTAAAAGTTTATAATCTAGATATAAGAGGTGTTGCATTTGGCACTTTAATATCTGCTTTAATTACCTCTTTATTATTTCTATCGTATACATTTGTTTATCTAAAAAAATATACATTATTGTCTCTTAATCTTTATGAAATATTTAATTTAGATAAATTAAAAAATATTTTTAATATTAACTTTAATATTTTTATTAGAACAATTTTATTAACATTCTCTTTCTTGTGGTTTACTTATCTTGGAAGTCAAATTGGAGAGAATTTTATTGCTGCTAATGCAATATTAATTAATCTAGTTTTTTTATCAGCTTTTATTTTGGATGCTTACGCTTTTTCAACTGAGGGTATAGTTGGATATTCTTTAGGTAAAAAAGATTTAAATTTATTTAAAATTATTCTTAAAAACTCTTTTATTTTAAGTTCACTGACTGGATTGCTTATCTCCATTATTTATTTCTTTATAAGCGAACATGTAATTAACTTAATGTCAGATATTGAAGAAATAAGATTACTTAGCTCAAACTACTCAATATGGCTTATCATTATGCCTTTTATTGCATCTTTTTGTTACCAATTTGATGGCATTTTTATAGGCGTGTCTCAAACGAAAGAGTTAAGAAATGCCATGATATTTTCTGTAACTAGTTTTCTGATTCTTTCAATTATTTTAACTAAATACTATTTTAATACAGGTATTTGGATTTCATTATGTATTTTTATGATTTTACGAGCTCTGTCTCTCTATTATTACATGAGAAGAATTTATCTAAGATTCAATTAAGGATAATTTGTTTTTATAAATATCAGCTCTGATTGAAACTAAAATAATAATAATTACTAAAGGGATACATGCTAGATTTATGTTATTCCAAGTAAACTTTAAAATTGAATATCCTGCTGTTAAACTTGCTATAGATTGAATTGAAAAAACTAATACATCATTAAAACCTTGTACTTTGAATTTTTCATTACTTTTGTAACAAAGCACTAATAAGCTAGTACCTCCAATGAATAAAAAATTCCAGCCTATGCCTAAAAGTACTAAGGCAACTAGATAATTGATAAAAGTTTGTTCATAAAAACTTAGAGCAATACAAATTAAATAAATAATAGCTCCGCTATATATAATTTTAGAATGTCCAAATTTTTTAATCAAACTACCTGTAACTAATGATGGTAAAAACATACCAATAATATGAGATTGAATTACAATACTCGTTGAACCTAGAGTAAACCCATGCATCTTATACATACTGATTGGAGTTGCGGTCATTAAAAAAGACATAATTGAGTATGCACATGCTGCAGTGACAATTGCTTGTAAAATTACTGGGTTTTTTAATAGTTCTAAATAAGATCTTTGAACACCGCTATTTTCTTCAGCAACTTTTGGATTCTGATCTGTTTTATAAAATAATAAAAAAAACACTGGTATAATGATTAATATAGCAAGTGAAACATAAGAGCCGGTGTACAAATGATCGGCAAATAAATCTTTGGTTAAGTTTGCAATATTTGGTCCAATGAGTGCAGAAAGAATTGTTGCTAATAACAATATTGAGATTGCTCTTGAACTATCATTTTTATGAACTGTTTCAGCTGCTGCAAACCTGTATTGATGAGTAAAAGCAATTCCTGTACCAATAATAAAACAAGCAAAACAAAATAATATAAAATTTTCTGCATAAATAGCATAAGCTGCCAATAATGCTGCTACACTTGAATAAAAAGAAGAAAAAATAAATCCATTTTTTCTTCCAATCCTACTCATTATTTTTGCAGCAAACATTGTAAATACCGCTGTTCCAACAATTGATAATGAAGTTGGTAATGTTGCAAGCGACGCAACTGGTGATATTTTAAGACCAACTATGCCACTTATAAAAACAGTAATTGGTGGTGCTGTAAAAGAAAAAACCTGACATATAGTTAGTATCAACAGATTTTTATTGAACATTAATCCTCTACTTCTGATAACAATGATGCATTTCCACCCATCGCAGCAGTATTATTGGAAATACTTTGCTCATAGCATAATCTCTTAAGATATTCAGGACCTCCAGCTTTTGGTCCAGTTCCTGACTTTTCATAACCTCCGAAAGGTTGAACTCCTACTACTGCACCAATCATATTACGATTAATATAAATATTACCAACCTCTACTTTTGAAACTATTAAATTTACTGTTTTATCTATTCTGCTGTGAATACCCAATGTCAGGCCAAAACCTAAATCATTTATTTCATCTATTAGTTTTTCTAATTCTGATGCTTTATACTTAGTTATGTGAACCACAGGTCCAAAAATTTCGTTTTTTAGATCAGATAATTTTTCTATTTCGATTAAGGTTGGTGGTACAAAGTAGCCATTGGAAGAGATATTTTCATTTTGAAAAAATTTAGTAAATTTTTTTATATGATCATTAATATTTGCTTGAGCGTCAGCATCTATAACCGGTCCTATATCTGTTGAAAGTTTTTCTGGATCACCCATATTTTGAGTTTTCATAGCTCCAATTAATATATCTTTTATTTTCTCATAAATATTTTCTTCAACACATAAAATACGACAAGCAGAACATCTTTGACCAGCACTATCAAATCCAGAACTTACCACATCTTTAACAACATGCTCAGGTAAAGCTGAACTATCCACTATCATACAATTTAAACCACCCGTTTCAGCAATAAATGTTGGTATACTATCTTTTTTTTGTAAATTGGATTGAATAATTTTTGCAGTATCTAAGGAGCCTGTAAAAATTACATTCTTAATTTTTTTGTCTTGAATAACTTTATTAGCAATTAAAGCACCATCACCAAGAACTAATGCTATTGCCTCTTTAGGCATTCCTGCTTTTAACAATAATTTAATTAAATAATAAGCAGCAAATGATGATTGCTCTGCAGGTTTTGTTAGTACAACATTACCTGTTATTAAAGCAGCTACAGTTTGACCTACAAAAATTGCAATTGGAAAATTCCAGGGACTTATAACTAAAGATAAACCTTTACCAATTAATTTATATTTATTAATTTCTCCAGTAGGACCTTTTAATATTTTTTCTCTAAATATTAGATTTGCTTCTTTTGAATAATATCTACAAAAATCTACAGCTTCTCTTATTTCTGCAATTGAATTTTTAATACTTTTTCCAGATTCTTTGGCACATATTTGAATAATATGAATAATATTTTCCTCAATCAAATTTGCAAAATTTAAAAATATTTCAATTTTTTTCTCTATCGGAACTTTTTTCCATGCGTTTGAATTTTCTTTTAGTTTTTTTATAGCAATATCTACTGTTTGCTCCTCTGCATAATACTTCTTTCCTAGTATAGTTAAATCAAAAGGAGATATAATATTATTTTCATTTGAAGTTTTAATATCTTGTCCATCTATGATCGAAAAAGCATTACCACTAAAATTATTTTCAAATTTTAATTGATTAATTATGTCTTCTTCACTTAAGTCTAGTCCTGATGAATTTTTACGATCTTCATAAATATCAGCTGGCTTTTTAATTTTATCAAAATTTAATTTTTCTATTTTATCTAGAGGGGATTGAATTAATTTTTTAATATCTGAATTCTTTGATTTTAATTGATGTATAAATGAAGTGTTTGCTCCATTTTCTAGAAGTCTTCTCACTAAATAAGGGAGTAAATCTTGATAACCACCAACAGGAGCATAAACTCTACATTTAAATCCATCTTCTTTTTCTAAGTGAGAGTAAATTTCATCACCCATTCCATGTAATTTTTGAAATTCAAAATCTTTGTGTTTAAATAGAGTTTTAATATATGCAATACTGTGTGCGTTATGTGTAGCAAATTGAGAATAAACATTCTTATTTTCTAATAACTTATGTGCACAGGCTAAATAAGAAATATCTGTAACAAATTTTTTTGTAAAGACTGGATAATCCTTAAAGCCTTGCTCCTGAGCAATTTTAATTTCAGTATCCCAATAAGCACCTTTTACTAATCTGATATTTATTTTCTTATTTTTACTTTCGAGGTATTGCTTGAGCCATTCTAAAACAAAAAAAGCTCTTTTCTGATAAGCTTGAACTGCAAATCCAAAACCACTATATGTCTCATCAATCAGATTACTTTCGATAATCTCTTTAAAGATAAATAAAGACAAATTTAATCGGTCTGCTTCTTCAGCATCAAAGCATATATCTACTTTATTTTCTCTTCCTAGCTTAGTAAGTTTAAAGACTTTTGGATATAATTCTTTTTTAAGTAAGTCTAATTTATTTCTTTCATATCTTGGGTGTAAAGAAGATAGTTTGATTGAAATACTTTTTCTCTCAGGGTTTTTGCTTTGTCCAGTTGTTAAAATTGCATTTTCATATTGTTTATAATATCTTTCAGAATCTTCATATGTGACTGCCGCCTCCCCAAGCATATCAAAAGAAAAGGTGTATTTTTCATGTTTTTTTTCATCACTAAACTTAATCGCTTTTTCTATATCTTTTTCAAAAACAAATTGTTTTGCTAAAATATTTACAGCTTGCTTAATTGCATTCCTTAATAATGGTTCAGATAAGTTTTTAACTATTTTGCCTAGAATATTTTTGTTTTCATTTTCTTTTTCCTCGACAATTTTTCCAGTCAGTAAAAAAGCAATTGATGAAATATTAACAAATAAATCTTTATCATTTTTGATATATTTTTTCCAATCACCTATTGGAATTTTATCTTCTATTAAATCATTTATAGTTTTAGCATCTGGTATCCGTAACAAAGCCTCTGCTAAACACATTAAAACTATTCCCTCATTACTTGATAACGAAAATTCATGTATTAATTTTCCAAATTGATTACCTATTTTATAATCTATTGCATTTTGAACAATTGCAATTGATGTAGTTTCTATTTCTTTTTGATTATGTTTTGAAAAGTCTGATACTAAATTAAAAAAAATTTTTTCAACTATATCTTTTTGATTAGTATATTTATTTGAAAATATTTTTTGCATACATTAAATAATATAATTTATTAATGACATGCAATTCCAAATTTTTTAAGTCTCCAATAATTGTAAGGCCATGGCGTTAAAAAACCTACTGTTAGCATTATTGGCACCACCCACCAAGTTAGCATCGCGCCACCTGTTAAAAGATAATCAGTAAGATTCATTGCTATTTCCATACTCAGCATTGAAATAAAGCTCATTCCACAGGCTGTTTTTAAAGCATTTATGAAATTAAAGTTTTGTCTCATTAGAATAATTGTTTCTAAAATAATACTTGTTATTAGACCGTTTATGATTGCTAAAATCATGATCCCTAAAACTGGAAAAGGAATTTTAGTTAACTGAAAAAATAATATAGTTCCAAAGTCACCAATTGAACAACCTATCACGCACCACATAGTATTATTTGCACTTCTTTTCCATGTGTGTCTACAAGACCAATTAAATGTGGTGGTACTCATATTAATTAATCTTATTAATTAAGATCTAAACCTTCTTTTTTCCAGTTTTCCAACCCACCAATTAGGTGGCAACAATTAGTAAAATTGTAAGATTTAGAAATTTGAACTGCAAGGGTAGATCTATGTCCATGCGCACAATAAAAAAGAATTTTTTTATTTTTTAACATATCTTTATTCTTATCAATATACTCATGCATTTGAGGGAAAGGTACAATAACACTGTTATTAAGCTTACCTTCTTTTTCAATTTCTATATCTTCTCTTAAATCAATTAAAAGAGAGTTTGGATCTTTTTTTATTTTATTAAACTCATCTGGTTCAATCCCATTATTCACTTTCTGTCTATTAAAATCTATTCCAAGTTTTAAATTGCTTGGTACCGCTACATCCATCATTTTTGGATCAGGTAAATTTAAGTTATTCATTATATCGATATATTCTTCAGCAGATCTAACTTGTAACCTTGGATTATAATATTTTTCTTCTCTAATTGTACTAACCATCTCCCCTTTGTAATCATGAGCAGGATAAACCAGAGTATCTTCAGGAAGTTTTAATAATTTATTAAATATAGAATTATATGAATCTCTTGGATCACCATTTTGAAAATCAGTTCTACCTGTGCCTCTAATTAAAAGAGTATCACCTGTAAAAACTCTATCTTTCATTAAAAAACTAAAACTCTCAGAAGTATGACCAGGTGTGTATAAAGCTTTTAAATCTATACCATCAATTTTTATATTTTCTTCGTCCGCTACCCTCATAGCAACAACATCTGCAGGTGTTTTATCACCCATTACAGTTACACAATTTGTTTTATCTCTTAATTCAGCAATGCCTGAAATATGATCTGCATGAATATGAGTATCGATAACCTTAACTAATTTTAAATCTAATTCTTTTAATAATTTAATATATTGCTCAACGTTTTCTAAAACTGGATCAATGATTAAGGCCTCTCTTCCAGCGGCTGATGCAATTAAATAAGTATATGTACTCGAAATTTTATCGAATAATTGTCTAAAAATCATAGTTATATATTACAACTTTAAAAATATATTAAGCTAGTATTTTTGTCTCTATTTAATGAAAAATTCTTACTTAAATTAATGCTCTTAAAACCAAATAAGGAATTAGACAAAAAAATACCGTCAAAGTTACATGAAGAATTATGCCTTTATAATGGGCTTTTGCAAAATCATTATGAGACACCTTAAAAAACATATGATGGATTTTATAAATTGAGCTTTTTGGTACTCCCCCAAAAATAAATACTCTAAATAATATAAATAAAAAATTTGCAATTATTAACCAACCTAAAAAATCTGCTATAAAATTTAAATTCATTTAACTCCTTTGTTATCAACTATTATATATATTTTTAGATATATTTGATAAATTATTATCAATTAACTTTGAAAAAAATTTTTGAATAAATAAGAAAACTCTTTCAATTGATTTTGGATAAATTGCTGAAGTATTTTTTTCTAGTCCAGAAATCAGGTATTCAGCAACCTTACTTGGTTCATCTACATTCATTTTAAAAAATTTACCAATATTATCAGTTTGTTGAAGTGATTGAGTTTTGGTAGCTCTTGGTGATACGTAAAAAACTTTTACTTTAAAATGATTTAACTCTCTTCTTAAAGCATCTGAAAAACCTTTAATAGCAAATTTTGAAGAAGAATAAATTGTATAACAAGGATGTGCAATTTCACCAAACATTGAACCAATATTTACAATAGCTCCTTTTGATTTTTTTAAATCTTCAATAAATTTTTTAGTAAATAGTATTGTTCCTTTAATATTAATATCTAAAACTTTTTCAATTTCTTCATCTGTATATTCATTAAATTTTTTTGCCGAACTCATTCCAGCATTATTAATTAAAATATCTATAGATTTATATTTGTTTACAATCTCATTATAAGCTTTCTCAAGATTTTCTTTAACTGCAATATCACACTGTACAGTTAAATGATTATTAAGATTAAGTTTGTTTTTAAGATCTTCTATTTTTTTAATATTTCTGCCAATTAGAATTATATTATTATGGAGCGAAAGTTTCAGTGCTAATTCTTTACCAATTCCTTCTCCCGCTCCAGTAATAATAATATTTTTATTTTTAAGATTCACTTTAATTTAATTTTTCTTTGGTTTTCTTAATCCACTGATTAATTTCTTTTAAAGTGCCAGCTTTTGCTATTTCTCTATTTTCTTGAAAATTACCTTTAGTTGCAGCTTCAAAATATTCCAAAGCTTTATTGTATTCTTTTTCATTAAAATAATATTGCCCAGTAAAATAATTAGCAATCATTCCACCATTACTTATTTCAATGCCTTTTAATAAAAAAGTTTTTGCCAACTCTTTATCACCAAATCCCAATGGTTTTCCAGGTACTTCAAAATAAATCAAACCAAGAGATGAATATATTCCACCATCTAACGTTTTAGGGTCTAAATCTAATCCTTGTTCAAGAACATCTTTAGCCCGTGAAATTTTTTTAATGGCTTTTGGAATATTCAATTTATAAAACCCTGCTTCTGTACTAAGAATTATTCCAGCCCAAGCTTTAATTTCTGCTGAATTAGGATATTGATTCAAATAATTTTCAGCAGTTTCAGAAAGGCTTTGAAACTCTTTTTTTTGCTGTTTTTGATCTTTAATTTCAAAAGAAATTCTATCCCAAGCTTTCTGAAGTTCTACAGCTTTATCATGGTCAATTGCTGCATAAACACTGTTTGTAATTAACAGAATTAATATTGTTGTTAATAGTTTTTTCATTATGCTACCTTTTTAAGTTTAGATTGATAATTTTCAGAAACTTCATCAAATACATTCCCCCATAACAAATAAATTGTTTTAGCTGTATCGATAATTATTTTTTGCAAATCTTTATTTTCAACTTGATTTACTAATTTTTTATAAAACTCAACATGAGACAAGTCTAATTTGCCATGTGAAATTAAATATGAAAAACCCTTTTTAATATCTAAATTATTAGCTTTAGCTATAGCCTCAGCTGCCTCTTGTGCAATATTAACTGATGTTCCCTCTAAAACATAAATCATACCTAACATGGAATAAGGTGAAATTTTTTCAATACTATATTTCATGAAAGCAATCATGGCTCTTACAGCTATTCCACCATCTGAGTTTCTAACAGTTTCTGGATCTCCACCAACATTTTTAATATCATTCAAGATCCACATTTCATGACCTTTCTCTTCATCTATATATTCTTCAAAGGCATCTATAAAAACTTTGTCATTGACTTTTGACATCTTATTTTTAGCTAGATCTAATAAAGGACAAGTATATTTAACATGATTGTAAGCTTCCCCTAGATAATTAATGTATAGTTCTTTATTAACACCCTCATTAAGTACTGTAGATAAAATTTTTTTTGAAAAAAATTTATCTTTTTCTCTTTTTGTTTCACTGACTAATTGATTATAAAATTGCATTTGAAAAGTCTCCTGAATTAATTTGTTTTGTTAATTTTAAGGTATCTATTTTGCCGTTAGGTAATAATAAATTTTGTTTATTTATTTTTTTATTAATTAAAAAAATTTTTTGAGGATAGATATATTCTGGTAATATTTTTTTTATTTCTTCAATTATATCTTTATCATTTAAATTTTTGATATTTTCAAAAGCAAAACATAAATTTTTTTCTTTATCTTGATAAATATAAACTTCATCAAATATCAGTTTAGTCTGTATTAATTTTATTATATATTCAGGATGAATATTTCTTCCATTAGATAAAATAATTACATCATCTTTTCTTCCATAAATTGTTAAATATCCTTCATCATTGAGTGATCCTAAATCACCTGTATAAAGTTTGTCTTGATTTAACTTATTTGGGTAATAACCTTCCATTATAGTTGGGCTTTTAATTACTATTTCTCCATTTATAATTTCACATTCAATGTGAGGTAATAACTTTCCACAAGTGCCAGTTTTATTAAATTTTTTATTATTCACGGCTACAACAGAACAACATTCTGATAAACCATAACCTTCGAAAACTGGTAGTTTCATTTTAATTGCTTGATTAATCATGCTAATAGAGGATTTTGAGCCACCTACACAGATTGACTTAATTTGTGATAAAAAGCTATCTGATCGGTTATTTTCTATATAGGTAATTAAATTTGAAGTCAGCGATGGTGATAAACATAAATAATTTGGTTCTTGTTCAATAATTTTTTTAAAAAAATTATCATCTAAAGAAAAAACTTTTCTAGATAACTCTTTATCAAATTCAGTATGGGATGCTAATGTTAATGTAATATGATTTGCGCAAATTTGCTCTAACAAAGTTGATATTGGCAAGATAGAAAAATATTTATCTTGTTGATTTAATTCAAAAGTTTTAATTAATGATTTTGTAACAATATTTATCTGCTTACAGGTATGTACTACTCCTTTAGGTTTATTAGTTGTACCTGAAGTATATACAATTCTTTTATGATCTAACAGTTCAACGCTATCATTAAAATTTAAAAAATCTTTGATAAAAATTTCTGTGTTATTAAATAATAATTTAAATCTATTAAAATTTTCTTCATCAGTAAAAATTATATCAATATTAGAATTTTTAATTATGTATCGTATAGTATCGTCATTAAAAAAATTTGGTATTGGTACTAAAGTATTTTGAGTGGAACTTATACCAGCTTCTATGACTGCATAGTCAATGGAATTAGATCCAACTATCCCTATTGTCAATTTTTTTTTATGATTGAAATATTTATTATAATAAGAAAATCCTCTAAAAAAATCTTTTACAGAAATTTTTTTTTTATTTTCTGTAAAAATAATTTTATCAGGATTAAACTTATAATGCTTGATTAGCGAGCTTAGAGAATTCAACATTAGTGAAATTTTTTCTTAAATTTTTAAACAAGATTGAAAATGTTAACTCTGGGACTCTTGCAAAAAAAACTTGTGGATCGTTTTCGTAGTAAGAGCCCCAGTAAGAGGAGTTGGAAACTTTATTAATATCAGCTTTACCAATTTTAATTAAATCTAGACCAGTATGATTTAAGAATTTTACAAGAGGCTTAGTTGCTGTAAAAAAAGCATATTGATAAGATTTATCTAAACAAAATTTATTAAGTTCTTTAGTCATTTTTAATGAAGCTAAAGGACTGTTTGAAACTAAGTTTACTATTTCTAAAATTTTAGGTTTTTTTGAATCAGGAAAATAACTATGAATAATATCTTCTATATCATCACTTAAATATAGTTGTGAAAAAAAACCATCTAGTTCTGTTCGTAATCCACATGCAGCTTTAACATCATTTTTATCAAAAATTGCAACTAAGATTCCTGGAAATTTTTCAACTTTGGCATTAAATATCTGCTGATATTTATTTTTAATAAATTCTTCTACTTGAAATCTATCTTTATCGAATCTGTTAATTATTTTAAAATCCATAGTAACGTTATAGGACTCTAAAATTACAAAAGAATTACTGATTTAAAATTAAATCGAGTTAAATTTTATAGATATTTTAAAGGTTTTTTGATCAATTTTAGGGGTTAATTTAGCATTATGGGCTTCAGCTATTCGTTTTACAATTGCAAGTCCTAAGCCAGATCCAGCATATTTATTTTTATCTCCACGCCAAAATTTTTTGAATATACTTTTTGAAGTATCTTTGTTTATATTCTTTATAGAATGTTCATTTTCTATAGTGATATTGTAATAATTATCAATTGAAACATATACTTTTGAATTCCCTTTTTTGTTAGATATTGCATTATCGAATAAGTTTTTAAAACAAATATCTAAATAATTTTTATTTCCATTTATTAAAAGCTGATCAATATTTTTATCTAATATAATTTCATTTTTATATACATCAGAATTATTCATTAAATTAATAATTAATTGAACCAAGTCAGCTTTTTCCTCTTTGGTAACCTTAAATTTTTCTAAATGAGATAATCTTAACATTTGAGATGAAGCATTCTCAATCAATTCAAGATCTTTTAATAAATCTTGTTTAGTTTGATCATTTTTCATGCCTTCAATATTTGCTCTTAAAATAGCTATTGGAGTATTTAATTCATGAGCAGCATTATCTATAAATTCTCTTTGCTGTTTCAAATCATCTTCCATTTTTTGAAATGAAGTTTTAATAGAATCTAAAAGTGGGTTAATTTCCTTAGGAGCTTTTAAATTTGGAATTGAAATAGGATTATTAATATCTAGTTTCTTTACATATTCTGAAACGTTATTAACATCTTTTAATGAACTCTTAACAGTAATATAAATTAAAATTATAAGAAATATTAAGCAAATAGCAAAAACCCAATAAACATGCTCAAAACTTTCTGATAAAATTAAATCTACTAATATATCTTCCGGTGCTTCTGATGCATACTCGCCCATATCATTTCTGAAACCTAAACTAATAACTATCCCAGAAACAATTAGTAATAATAAACTAATTAAAGAAGTTCTAACAATTAACTTATTTAGTAAGGAGTAAGATTTATTTTTTTGCATTGACCAACCTGTACCCAATACCTTTTAAATTATTAATTACTAAATTAGATTTATTTTTTTCTAAATTTTTCCTCAGTCTAAATAAAGTTACTTCAATTGGGTTAGAGGAAATTTCTTTATTATTATCATACATTTTATTTTCGATTTCTGATTTTGTTACTGTTTTAGAAAATTTATTAGATAAAATTTCTAATAATATAATTTCTTTTTTAGATATCTTTACTTCTTTATTATTTATAATTAATTCTCCTGAATTACTGTCAAATTCTATATTCCCTTTTTTAAAAATATTAGAAGATAAATCTCTAGGTCTCCTTAAAATTGCATGAATTCTAGCAACTAATTCTTCGTGTTTAAAAGGTTTTGTTAAAAAATCATCTGCCCCTAGATTTAAATTTTTAATCCTAATATCAAAATTATTATTTGCAGTTAGTATAATAACGGGAATTTTATAATTTTTTTTTCTAATTTTAATTAAAAATTCTCCTCCATTTCCATCTGGTAAATTCAAATCAAGAATAATGATATCATAACCAAAATTGTTTAAATTAATCTCTGCTTCCTCCAATGTAGAGGCTACATCTACTACGAATTTGTCAGCTTCTAAATTTTTTTTTATTAACTCAGAAAGACGTTTATTATCCTCTATAAATAAAATTTTCATTCAACTTTGTAAAAGTAATTTATTACAAAATCATTACTAATTGTAATTATTCTGTAATTTTCATCTATTTAAAAAAGACGTTCTATAAAATCTATAAAATAATTGTATTTATTATAAAATTATTAAATATGCCTCTATGTACTCGTACGTTCCTTTTTTATTAGGTACCCTGTTACTTTTAATTGTTCCTGGCCCATCTGTTTCAATTATTATAGCTAACACTCTTAGGTATAATTTTATATCTGGTATTAAAACAACTGTAGGAACTGTTAGCGGTTCAGCTTCAATGTTTATTCTGTATGCCTATGGATTTAATTTTTTAAATAATCAATTAAATTTATTTTTAATTTTTATTCAGTGGGTGGGTATTTTTTATTTATTCTATATTGGTTTTAGCATGTTCAAAAATGCTAAGGATTTAAATATTAAATTACCTAATATTGATAAGAAAAACTTCTACATCCAAGGTTTTTTAGTTTTATGGTCTAACCCTAAAATGATTGTATTTATTGGATCATTTATTCCAATATTTCTGGATATGGATAAAGATCCATTCAATCAAATATTAACCTTTGGAATAATATTTTGTATCTTAGGTTTTATTTCAGATGGAATGTACGCAGTTATAGTGAATTTTATGAAAGAAAATTTTTTTAAAAAAGATTTGTCATTAATTGGTAGATTATCTGGTACCTGCTTAATGTTAGGTTCTCTTTGGTTATTAAGTCTAAGATTTTAAATAAAATGCTTCAATTTAACTAATTAGCTGTTCAATTATTATGATAAAACTGATTATCAGTGTCATATAACCAAAAAGTTTTTTAGTTTGCTTGTCTGAAACTTTTTTAGATAAAATTCTTCCAAAAAAAACGCCTACTAAAGTAAATAGACAAACATAAAATACAAACATCCAATCTGTCTGAAAACCATCAATTACATCACTTAAATAACCCATTAATGATTTTATTGCGATTATAAATAAAGAAGTAGCAACTGCAATATTCATGCTTAAACCAGTTAACAGAACTAATGCTGGAATAATTAAAAACCCTCCACCAGCACCAACAAAACCAGTAAGTTGACCAACAATTAAACCTTCTAAAATAATAATAATATTTCTTTCATATGCATTTTTATCATTGGTTTTTGATA
>Ga0255775_1000486_pt1 | contig 39945 bp, 35 predicted proteins | sample 011ome_26_FD_179973 | JGI IMG/M metagenome (GOLD analysis project Ga0255775, IMG submission 179973) | Coastal salt marsh microbial communities from the Groves Creek Marsh, Skidaway Island, Georgia - 011511BT metaG (version 2) | ecosystem: Environmental > Aquatic > Marine > Intertidal zone > Salt...
ATCCTGATTTCGGCAATGTGGAATCCGATGATGTTGTTGTTAATCTGACGGCCTTCGAAGTGTTCTTTCCTGAGCGGCGGGTTTTTTTCTTAGAGGGGCAGGATGTTTTTAATACGTCGCCACGGACCTCTGGACGCGGTGGCCCTGGAGGACCAATTTCGCTTATCAATACGAGGCGTATTGGCGGGGCAGCGATCTATGATGTTCCCAGTGATGTCGATGTGGTACCAACCGATCTGAGCCAGCCATCAGAACTACTTGGCGCTGTGAAACTGACCGGTCAAAATGGCAATTGGCGTTACGGTACGCTTCTCGCTTCCGAAACCGATTCACAAATAGGCGGCACGCTCGATGATGGTACGCAGGTTACATTAAATGCGATCGGACGGGATTTTAGCGTCGCGCGATTACTCTACGAAGACACAAGTAGTGGCGGGCGCCGCGCCATAGGATGGATGGGTACAAACCTTTCGCATCCAACAATCGACGCGACAGCACATGCCGTCGATATGCATTACTTTTCAGCAGACAACCGCTTCGTGATTGACACGCAGCTTATGCATAGCGACGTCGACGGCAAAACCGGCAATGGATTTTTGGGTGACGTCGTCTTCAGGCCAAGGAGAGGGTTGCAGCACACTGTGCGCGCAACCTATATCGATGACTCGCTAGATATCAATGAGTTAGGATTTCTAACGCGCAATGATCAAATGAACCTCGACTATAGTTTTTTTCAGATTGAGTCAGACGCACCGGGTCTTAGGCAGCGGACAACGAGGTTCTTTGTCACAAATCAGTGGAATACAGAGGGTGAGCCAGTCAGCCTTGGAATGTTCTTGAATCGTGGTTACAACACCCTCGATAACAACACCTATGATATAAGCCTACGTTATTTTCCCGAGCGTATCGATGATCGACTCGGTCGCGGCACGGGTGATTTTAAGGTGCAGGGCAGATACGGATTGAACTTAGGTTTCAGAACTAACCCTGCCGATAAGCTAGCTTTCAGTTTCGATTTGAACCTCGATCAAGATGAGCTTGGACCAGCGAGAACAGGGGCATCAAGCGGAATAACCTGGCGTCCTAATGACCGTTTTTCAAGCGATCTAAGGTTAGACTATACAGACCGTGAAGCGCTGCTCGTACACAAAGGAAGTGGCGCTTACACTAGCTTTGAGTCTCATCAATGGGCGCCTCGGCTAGAAATGAATTATTTTATCAATGCCTGGCAGCAGCTTCGTTTTACCCTTCAATGGACGGCGCTCAAAGCTTTCGAGGATCGATTCTGGCAGGTCGATTCCCAGAATTTAGATTTCTTGAAACCGGTCGCAAAACCAAACGACGCTTCCGATAGTTTCACCATCAGCAGGTTGACCTTTCAAGCGCGCTATCGGTGGGAGATAGCGCCTCTGTCGGATCTTTTCGTGGTGTATACACGCGGCAGTAATTTGCCTGCCAATAGCTTCGAAACCTTCCAAGATTTGTTGGTACAGTCTTGGACCGACAGGGTAGTCGACACCCTTGCGATTAAGTTAAGGTATCGATTTGGTTCTTAGTGGCCAATTATCCCAAACTAGAAAAGAGAGTTACCAATGATGAATAGGCGTCGGCGAGCAGCGCAAGTTTTCGGAGTATTAGCTATGAGCCTCATTACTTCATCGGGGGCATTCGCTCAGAAGATCGTCGTCGCCCATCGTGGCGCGAGCGGCTATCTTCCCGAGCATACGCTCGAGGCTAAGGCGATGGCTTATGCCATGGGTGCTGATTACATTGAGCAAGATGTAGTCATGACTAAAGACGATCAACTCATTGTCATCCACGATATCACGCTGGATCGAACCACGGACGTCGCCGAAAAATTTCCCGGGCGAGCGCGTGCAGACGGGAAGCACTATGTAATCGATTTTACGCTTGCCGAGATTCGTCAACTTGCCGCGAGCGAGGGCGCGCGAACAGTTAACGGACAGCGCGTACAGGGTTATGCAGCGCGTTTTCCTATGCGGACATCCTCGTTTCGCATTTCCACGCTAGCCGAAGAATTAGAATTGATTCAAGGAATGAATAAGTCTACCGGCCGCGACATTGGTATCTATCCCGAAATCAAATCGCCTGAATTCCATTTGGCCGAAGGCAAAGACCTAGGTCGTGCAGTGGTTGCTGAGCTCAAGGCCTACGGCTATGCAAGCAAGGAGCAAAAAGTTTTTTTGCAAACCTTTAGTTGGGAAGAGGTTAAACGCCTACGTGACGAAATTCTGCCTGAAGCCGGTATCGACCTAAAGCTGGTAATGCTCGTCGGCGACGACGAAGAGTATCAGTGGATGTTTAACGAGAGCGGTATGCAGGAAGTGGGGCGTTACGCAGACGGATTCGGTCCGGATAAAAGTCTTCTTATTGCGCCGGATTCTACATCCGGCAATCTAAAAATAAGCAACCTAGTTGAGCTTGCACATGCTAACGGCATGCAGGTGCATCCATATACCTTTAGAGCCGACGCAGGTCAGGTGGCTAAGTGGGCAGACAGCTTCGAGGAAATGCTTGAAGCGTTTTTCTTCGAGGCAGGAATCGATGGTGCTTTTACCGATTTCCCCGATCGCGCGGTGGAGTTTCTGCGCCAGCGTTAGGCGTGCGACGAAGACCTAGAATCTAATCCTGAGTCCGACAAACGCAGCGCGCGGCTGACCGGCACCCAAAAACCTTGGGATTGTCATGCCAGTTATTAGCGGCACGTCGACCTCGCCCGGTTCCTCTCCAAGCAAACCAAACGTGTCGTAGTCTCGGTCCAAGAGATTATCGACTCGCGCATAAATTTCGAAGGTGTCGCTGTAATGGTAGCGAGTGCGGAGATTCACTACGGCATAGCTGGCAGTGGGCGTCAGCTGGTTAGACTCGTCTCCTCGCAATACTTGACCGCTATTGGCGAGCAGGTCCACCCCCAGCTGCCAACTAGAGGTAAGAGCGTAGTCGGCGACAAGTTTAAATTGCTGTTCTGGAATGCCAGGTATGCTATCTCCCTTGGAAATTGCGATCTCTCCTTCGTCATCGGCGAAGTCGTGATTAGGACTCAGTGCGTTAAAGTCGGTTTCGAACGTTGCTTGAATATGACTGTAGGCGAGCATCCAGTTCAGCGCTCCCTTGTTGCCTAAAATTTTCCCTTCGAAACCGCGGCGCCGAGTTTTTTCGACATTGGCAAAGAGTCCGGTTGAACGCCCGGTGGTCTGAAAAAGGATGTCATTGCGGTTTGTCGTGTTAAACAAACCGACCTCGTATCGTATAGAGCCAAGAGCCGTGAGGGGCAGTGAAAGCGAGCCGCGCGCGCCGAGTTCGATATTTTTAGCGACGACTTGCTCTAGCGGCGGATCGGCGAGGAAGGCGTTCGGCAGGCGGCATTCGAAGTCGATGTCGTCGGGGTCGTCACCACGCTCGAGAGCGAAGCGTTGGGCAACCTCGAAAACACCCTCATTGCAGGCAAGCTCTATAGGGGTCGGCGCGCGCGAAGATTCGCTGTAAGACGCATAAAGCGTTGTATCTGAAGTTGCCTGCCACGTTACGCCTGCCGCTGGATTGACCCGCAGGAACCGATGCTCGCCGTTTAGCTCTGGACGCTCGCCGCTGCGGTCCTGTAAGCGGACATCGGTGTCATTGGCACGAGCGGATAAGGTGAGTGCAAGCGTGTCTGAAAGCTGAGTCGTGTTAGTCACATAGAGGCTTGTTGAGCGCGTCGCGGTCTCTACCGAGGTCGCTTCCGCATCGACGAACGTGCCCGTACCGAGCCCAGTAGTTACCCTCGTAATGGGGTCTAGCTCAGACAGCTCAAGCACTGAGTCGAAGTTTGATAAGCCTCGGTAGTAAGCTGCGCCAACGATGAGTTGATTTTCGAATCCCGCGAGTGCCGCGGTGTTGCGCCATTGCAGGTCGATGCCGCGGCTGCGTTGTGTAAGTTGGCTTATATTGTTGATTGCCTCGTCGCTGAGCCTTCGAGTACCAGAGAGGTCGTCGGTGAAATCTTCGAGATTAAACTCGTCATCAGAACCTAGGCTGTTGAGATAATCCTCGAGGGCATCGATGCTGGCAAACTGATCATCGCAGAGATCGTCATCATCTAGTCCGAGTTCGTCCAGTTCGTCATCTTCGAGCGCCTCTATAAGCGTAGGGATGCCGCCGAAGCTGCATACGCCGAATTCGGAGCCGTCGCCGTTAAACGCATCGGTGGTGTTGCGGCGGTTGAAGAGATTGCCGCTGAGGGTTTGCTCAGCCGTGAGCTCAAAGGTGAAGTCTACGGCGGCCATGAGTAGATCGTTCTCGGTTATATCGGGTGCGGTAAACACGGCAGCACGATCCAGAGCAAGAAGTTCGACGGGCGCGGCGCCGTTGCCACGCAGGTTAGAGTCACCCCGCTGCAATTCGGCATTGATCGATCCGCGCTCACCGCGCCAACCGACGCTCGCATACGCGTTAAGTGCTTCGGATGCGGACTGATCGCGCCAGCCGTCTTCGTCAAACGACTCAATGTTGAGGTAATAAGCAAACCCTTCGGTGCCGCGGTAATTATTGCCGCCGGTTTCGAGAAATGCGGTCGTGCGGCCGAAAGAGCCTGTGCGCACGCCAAGCTGAGAGCCTTCGAAATCGAAGCCATTCTTCATGCGGATTCCCAGCGACCCGCCGAGGCTGTTGAGGCCAAAGAGGGGATTCGCGCCGCCGATTAGCGTGACGCCCGCGATAGCCGACTGGGGCATAAGATCCCAGTTGACCGAATCACCGAGCGGTTCGTTAATGCGCGCGCCGTTCTGATAGACGCTCAGGCCCTGTGCTAGTCCTAATAGTGGCGAGGCGGTGAAGCCGCGATACTGAAGGTCTGGCTGCAGCGGATTATTCTGCGCGTCGTTAAGCGACACGCTGCCGAAACCGCGGCGAAGGAAGTCCGCAAGGCTGGCGTTGTCACCCTGCTGTATCGCGGCCGCACCTGCGGTTTGCACGGGGTAGGGGAGTTTGTTTCGATCGATGCCAGCGCCGCCTGGTACAACGCCAATCACAATGATTTCCTCGACGCCCTGCTCGGCTGCTGCAGCTTGTCCAAATGCATTGCCGGCCAGCAAAAGAGGCGCACCGAGCGCTGCAGTGATCAGCTGAAGCAGGGTCCTAGGCGGTCTCATGATTATTTTAATCCTACTCGTTTAAAGAGACTGTTCCAGCCACAGTTCTCGCTCTGGCTAGGGTATAATCGAAAAAGTATAACAGCTGAGGCCGTGCTTCATAATAGCGCGCCCGCCATGCGCTGATTCAGTTTAGCTCTCGCCCCTTTCGTTCGGAGTTCGTCATGTCAACGTCCACCTATTTTATTACCGGTTGTAACCGCGGCCTCGGCCTTGAATTTGTGCATCAGCTACTAGCGCGCAAACAGCGCGTGATTGCGACCTGTCGCGATATCGCCACGTCGACTGACCTTACAGCACTCACGCTCAAGCACAGTGGACAACTTTCGCTCGTTGAGATGGACGTCTCTGACGAGGCGTCAATGCGCGAAGCGGTAGCCCTGCTAAATGGCGAAGCAATTGATGTTTTTATCAACAATGCAGGAATCTACGGGCCGCGGGACGCCAATTTTGGCAACGTTGACGGCCGGGCAATGGCGGAGGTCCTCTACACCAATGCAGTTGCCCCGATGCTGCTGACACAACTGCTTATCGATAATGTGCGTAAGGGTAGTGGCAAGAAGCTTGTCTATATTAGCTCGAAGATGGGCTCGATCGCAGATAATGGTCGCGGCGGATCTTATATTTATCGCAGCTCCAAGACGGCACTTAACTCGGTAGTAAAAAGCCTCGCATTGGACGTTGCGTCCGAGGGTATAGCGGCCGCGACGCTGCACCCAGGGTGGGTGCGTACCGATATGGGCGGACCCAATGGACTTATCGACACGCCAGAGAGCGTCAGCGGTATGTTAAACGTGATCGATGGTCTGAGCGTTGCTAGCACGGGTCAGTTTTACAACTATGATGGCTCGACCATCGCCTGGTAGGCGTAGGTCTCGGTCGGCCGGCAGACGCACCGTTTTTTCACCTATCCAAATTGAGACACAGAATGAAACGATTACTTCCAGTATTTCTCAGCGCTGCGCTGTTTCTAAACTCCGCGCCGGCGTACGGTCACGGTGGCGTTGCGTTTGAAGACGACGTTTGTCTCATAAGTATCAATTTCCTCCAGGCGCACTTTACCGTGTTCCAGCCCGAGCAGAGTGAGGCCGAAGAGCACTGCGAAGATATTCCCGAGGTGGCGCGCTCTGTGTTTGTCATGGAGTATCTGCACGATCTGCTGCCCGAGATGCTTATTGATCTGCGGATTATCAAAGACGTCGACAAGCTCGGTCGTTTCGCTTCGTGGTCTGACATCGAGGCGATTGAAGACCTCGACGCGCTGACGGTCTTCTATGAGGAACCAAGGATAGAAGACGGCGGTTATTACAGCACCGAATACACCTTCGATGAAAAGGGCGCCTATATCGGTGTCGTTACCGCCCGTCACCCGATCGAGAATCGCGACTACAACGCGGTCTTTTACTTTCAAGTCGGCGGCGCTGACTACGGCACGCTCCCCCTGTTCGCGTTGCTGCTGATAGGGCTTCATGGCCTGTATTGGCTAACCAGTGGCGGTCCTGAACGGCGACGTCAACGCAAGCTCGAAGCTGCTGCGCTGAGGGGATAACATCGCCAACGAGCACTTGAGTAGGTGTGCCGTCTGCCGATAATTATTAAAAAGCTGCGAAATAAAACGCTAAAAAAACCAATAAGAATAAAGAGAGGCGTGTGAGCTTGACTCGATGGGTTTAAACTCGAAGAGTAGTAGAGCGTAGAAAGAGTTAACAGAAGTCTCAGTCAGTAAAGAAACGAGCGTGATCGGTCAATGTCCCTGGAGGCGAGTGATTCGGTGTGAATGCGAAGATTCTACGATTGAACAAAGCGGGTATTCCGGTGAGTTGGCTCACACGGGAAGAGACCGCAACACTGCTTGTGAAAGACCAAGTCATCTGGTCGCTTGGCGATACCGTGTTCGAGATGCGAGGCGGGCTCAATCGCACCGGGATCCGGTCGGTGCTGAAGCTGCCGAGCATCGTCGCCTGCGATGGCAAGGTGCACGATGTGTTCGCTGACCCTCCTCTAGAAAATAAATTTCTGTTTCGCCGCGACTGCAATTTGTGTCTCTACTGCGGCAAGACATTTGGTTACCACGAACTCTCCCGCGACCATGTCCATCCGCTGTCCAAAGGCGGTCTGGATATTTGGACGAACGTTGTGACCTCCTGCAGGCGCTGCAATAATAGGAAAGCCGATAGACTCCCCGAACAGGCTGGAATGGAACTATTGGCCGTGCCTTTCGTGCCCAATCAATACGAATTTCTGTACTTGTCGAACCACAACGTGCTCGCTGATCAAATGGAGTTTCTTAGCTCTCGCTTCTCTAGCGCGCTGCATCTGAGCTAACGCGGCTGCGGGCCCTTGTAGGACTGCGGTGTGCGTTACCCCCGTTATCGTGTGGTGCTTTCATGGTTTTGTGCTAGGATGCCGCTCTTTTTCCGAGTGTTCCTAGCATGCCATCAATAGCTGCAGCGCCTCAGAGCAATTTCAAAGGCTTTCTCTTATCGCTTACCGCCGCGGTGATGTGGGGGATGCTGCCAGTTGCACTCAAAGAAGTGTTAACCGGCATGGATGCGACAACAATTGTTTGGTATCGCTTTTTGATCGCTGGCGTTGTGCTTTGGGGATGGCTCGCCGCGACGAAGCAGCTTCCTATGCTTGCGTCTGCACCAGTGATCACCAAGTGGTTTCTGCTTTTCGCCTCGGCGAGTCTCTGCGCCAACTATTTTTTCTTTTCCTACAGTCTTAACTTCGTGAATGGCGAGACAAGTGAGGCGGTGATTCAGCTGAGTACGCTGTTCCTCATCCTGGGCGGTGTAGTCATTTATCGAGAGCCGTTTCTTGCCGTGCAGAAGCTTGGCACGCTACTGATCGTTGGCGGGCTTTTGCTGTTCTTCAATGAAAGACTTTTCGAGCTCAATAGTTTGGAGAACGATCAAACTATTGGCGTGTTAATCGTTGTGGCGGCGGCGATAACATGGACAGTTTACGCGCTCTTGCAAAAGCAGCTGCTCAAGAGCTACACGCCGGTGCAGATTCTGAGCGTGATTTACGCCTTCTCCATAGTCGTCTTGTTACCGCTAGTGTCTCCTCTCCTAGTCTTTGATCTTACGCCTGTACAGTTCTCGCTGCTTGCGTTTTGCTGTCTTAATACAGTGATAGCTTACGGGTGTTTCGCCGAGGCAATGAGCTGTTGGGACGCCTCGAAGGTGAGCGCTGTACTCGCACTTGCTCCGCTTTTTACTATTGCCTCGCTAAAGATTACCGTTTTCGTTTTTCCCGACTATGCCTTTAGTGACAGGCTTGGGCTGCTCTCCATCGCTGGTGCGGTTCTGTTGGTCATCGGCTCGATCTTGACCGCCCTCGTGCCTTGGCTCTATCAGCGCAGGTTGCAGCACCGCAAAGACGCTGCCACCGCCGTTGACTCCGTGAGCTAAATACTCAAAACTCTAACGAATAAGCTCAGGCGAGAACCGCCGCTAAGGGCACTATTTGGGAGAGCTGGGATGAGTCCGCGTCAGAAAAATTCACACTATTTATTGCGCTTAGTTTTTTCCGCGCTAGCGCTCTTCAGTCTTTCTACTCCTTCTGCGTTCGCCGAAGTCGTTTCAATCGATGTCGCTTCGCGAGAGACTATCGCCGAGGCTAATGTCAGCTTTAGCTATGAGTCTATTCTAGGTGTCGTTCACTTTACCCTAGACCCTGCGGCGCCGGGTAACAAGGCGGTTGTCGATTTAGCGCATGCGCCGGTCAATGCTGAGGGGCTTGTCGAGTATTCTGCCGACTTCAAACTCCTTATCCCTTCTTCCAATATTGCCTCGGACTTTCTCTACTACAACGTAAACAATCGTGGCGGCAGTCGCGTGCCACCGGAGGTAGGTCTTGAGCATCCGCTAGCGGAATTGGGCTATACCTACCTCGTTACGGGGTGGATTAACGAGATTAGCTCAGGCCCTAATCGACAAAGACTACATGCGCCAATTATTACGAGGGCAGGCGCGCCAATTAAAGGTGATGTCCGCTACGAAGTGACAGTGAACGCGCCATCTTTTTCTGAAAATATTGCAGGTGGCGGTCATCTGGCTTACACACCGACTCGTGAAGGCCTCGCTACGGCCACGCTCAGTAAACGAGACTATCAGGACGACACGCGCGAATACTTGTCGCGCGAAGACTTCGAATTGCAGGTCACGCCACAGGGTGACAGCAATCAGCCGCTCGTTGAATTGATACTCGCAGAGGGATTCGAGCCCGGTGTTATCTACGAGCTTATTTACGAGGCGCAGGATCCCGTGCTCTCTGGCGCTGGCATGACAGCTATCCGCGACCTTGTTTCGTTAATGCGTTTCGGTGGTGAGAGCGCTGATCAGTTAACGCAGCTTGGACTGCCAAACATAAACCATACAGCGGCATGGGGTATTTCTCAGAGTGGACGGCTTCTGCGGCAGTTCGTTTACCAAGGATTTAATGAAGACCTTGAGGGCCGACGTGTCTTTGATGGTGTAATTCCCGTTATCGCCGGCGCTGGTTACGGCATGTTTAATAATCGTTTCGCGATGCCCACGCGTACCAATGGCCAGCACTCAAACCATCTCTACCCTAATGATTACTTTCCGTTTACCTATGGCGAAAGCACCGATCCTTTCAGTGGGCGCAGAGACGGAGTCTTGAAACGAGCAATAGCAAGCGGCACCGATCCCAAGATCATGCATATCCAAACCTCAAACGAGTATTGGGTGCGCGGTGGTTCGCTTCCGCATACTAATCCTGAGGGAACCGAGGATGCCGAGCTGCCTAGCAGCGTCCGCTTCTACACGTTAGGCGGGTCACAGCACGGATCGGGCAGTGGACTGCCACGACCGGCCTCCTCAGGACAGCTGCCGCCCAATCCGAATCGGTGGTCCCCGCTATCTGACTCTTTGCTGGTGGCCATGGCAAAGTGGATCGCCGAAGGCAAAGAGCCACCCGCGTCTCGCTATCCTCGCATAGCAGACGGCAGTTTGGTTGCGTCGCATACAGACCGAGGAATCAATCCTGCCGCATGGAACCCGCTAGAGGGGGTGAATCATCCTCGCGCCATCTACAGACCGGCCGCAGCTGATTACGGTTCGCGTTGGGAAAGAGAGGGAATAATCGATTCTCATCCTCAAGTCGCTATCGGGTACTACAACCCGCTAGTGCCAGCCGTGAACCTCGATAACAACGATTCTGCCGAAACCACCGTACTCTCCCCGTTAACGCAAGCACCTGTAGCGACCTTCGTGCCCTGGAATCTGCGAGCGGAGGCAACCGGTGCGCCATTGTCACTCGCAAGACTTGCAGGAGGCTATATTCCCCTGCCTACCTCTCCCAATGAAGCGGCGCAGACGCGCGATGTTCGTCACTCGTTAACAGAGTTATACCAAGACTTTGATGAGTATCTGGCGCAATTTGAGGCGGCGACGGACAAACTCATCGCCGAGGGTTATTTGCTCGCAGGATTCAAAGAAGACTATATGGCTATCGCCGCACAGTATGCGGATCTATTTGAACGAAGGTGAGCAGGTAAAGAATCCGCCGTGCGCAGCGAGCGGTGGTTTAGATCGCGATGAAGCGCTGGCCTTCCCTGTCTTTTTTAACGGCGTCGTAAGCGAACACTTGCCCGCTCATGGCAATATAGATGCCAGGCTTCATCGTCTGTACCGCAGTTAGCGCTGCGCCAAGATTGAACATGGCGTCGGACTTCTTGAAAATTGCCGGAGCCAGCGCGCCTGTTAACACGATGGTTTTTTGAAAATTTTCGTCTTTGTACAGTGAGCTCAATGCGCCTGCGGTATTCACCATGGTGTCAGTGCCATGCGTGATGACAATAAGCTCTTCATCAGTTTTTGCGACAGCGTCGCGCACGAGTTCGCGATCAGCGTCATCCATTTCGAGCGAGTCCTTGCGCATAAGCGAGGTGACCCGGCAGTCAAGGTTTAAGTTTAGCTCTTCGAGCATCTCGAGCGCGTAGGGGACACCGACCTCGTATTCGCTTAACGCGTCGAAATAGACCTTATCGATAGTCCCACCGACGCACAGTATTCTAATTGCCTGCATAAGTTGTCCTCTCAAATAACGCGCTGAATGGGCGATCGATTACAAGCTAACGAGTATAGACATTTCGAACGCGGCCGGCGAGGAGAAGCGAGAGCTTAGGCGTCAGCGAGGAATTACTTCGAACATCCATGTATCACCACCGGTCACCTGAGAGTCGTCGCTTGCCGCGCTGAATCCATATTTACGACTAAATTCCGAGAGCACTGGCGCGACAATCTCTCCGCCCATCACTCGCGCTAGGCGTTGTTCGTAGAGATTGCCGTCGATCCTTAGAATAATGCGATCGTCGTCGGTAAGATAATGAGGCCACTGCTTCCACAGCCTCCCGTAGCCGGTGTTCATGTAGCCGCTGACGAGGAAAAGCCTACTCTCGACTACGCCGAGCCACACGGTACGAGAAGTAGTGGGATTTAGAGTTTGGAATTCGATTTCTTGCCGGTCTTTAATAAAGTCCCAGTTCATCGGCGACGTGCTGAGCGCGCCGGTTCTGAAGGGGCCGCCTGAGATGATTTCCAAGGGGCCGTCGTGAAAACGCATGCCGACTAAGAAAGCCCCGGCACTCAAAGCCACTACAAACACGAGTGTGGCAAGAAGTCGAAAGGAAGCGCGCATTGTAAAGGTCTCCTTAACAGAGGGCGTGTCGGGCAGTACGCTGACATCTTACTAGAATGACTGTTCGTGATTGCCAGAATTGACTAACAGTAGCTAAGTCACTCAATGATTGCTAGATTGAATTAACCCGAGAAAGCATAAATTGGTAAGAAAACCACCGCAGAGATTCATCAATGGCGTTGCTAATCAAAGTACTAAAGTGGATTTTTCTAGGCCTTCTTGTTGTAGGCGTTGCCTTTGCAGGGCTAGAGCGCCTCGCAGCGGAACGTATTGAAGTGGTCGAGCTCATCGCCGCGAACGAGGCGGGCGAAAAGCGAAACACGCGACTCTGGGTAGTCGATGACGAGGGGTTGGCCTATCTACGCGTCGGTGCGGATGGTTCGGGTTGGCATGACCGAATTCTTATGAACGACTCAGTTACAGTAGTTAGGCAAGGCGTGACGGCCCAGTATCGAGTGCAGGCGCGCCCCGAAAAGTCGGCACGGATTAATGCGCTCATGCAGCAAAAATACACATGGGGCGATACGCTGATTGGTCTGATGGTAGGCGGCAGAGAAGGCTCGATTCCTCTCGAGCTACAACCGCTCTAACCAACTGTGCGACAAGGCTAAATACCGAGGCGGCTTAAAGAATTAATCAATTCTCGGAGCATCTTTTCTGCAACGGGATGTTCTGCTGCAAACAGTGCTTCGAGAGCGACGGCATCCTCTAAGAGTGATTCTTTCGCTGCGTTGCTGCGAGGCAGGTCTTCCGCAGAATTCTGCGGAGCAGTTCCGATCCCAACGTAGTCCTCCACTCGGCGTCTGAATACAGCGTTCTGTAAAGCCAATTGACGCTGAGCGTTCCTATTGATTTCGCTATCGATGGCATCGAGCCGAGCACGCGTTGCGCGTCTAAATTCTTCTCTATTCATAAGGGCTCCATTGGCGCGTAAACTTCCTATTGAGCATAGCGCTCGGTGGCGTGGGTACGTTGACGTAGAACAATGCCTACGCACTTGCTTTGCTTGTGTTTTTAAACGCCTACTCCTATGCTAAGACCGTATTGCTAACCGCTTTATTCGCAATGTCACTTAATAAAAAAAGTTTCTGAGGACTTACTATGTGTGATCTAGACACCCAAAAAGACGCCGAGGCGTTTCTCGCTGGAGACGGCGGCAATAAAAAGTTGGCAGCATCATTCTCGCGTCGAGAATTTGGTTTGATGACTGCTGTTGCTGGATCGGCAATGTTGCTGCCGCCGGTGGCGAATGCGCAGTCGGTAATAGAGAGCGACGTTGATATCACTACCGCAGATGGCGTTGCCGATTGCTATTTCGTGCATCCCGCGCAGGGCAGTCATGCGGCTGTTATTGTATGGCCAGATATTCTCGGACTGAGGCCTGCTTTCCGTGCCATGGGCAAGCGCCTCGCTCAGTCAGGCTACAGTGTTTTGGTAGTGAATCCGTTCTACAGAGATGCACGGGCGCCGGTAGTAGGCGAGGGTGCAAGCTTCGGTCAACCCGAGACGCGGGAAATCGTTCTGCCGATGGCACGTAATCTCAATGCTGAAACGCATTTTACGGACGCGCGCGCAATGGTTGCGTTCCTCGATGCTCAGCCTTCTGTTGATACCTCGCGGCGTATTGGCACGACCGGTTATTGCATGGGCGGTCCAATGGTTATGCGTACGGTAGCGGCTGTGCCAGATCGTCTTGGCGCAGGGGGCACATTCCATGGAGGTGGCCTTGCAACGGACGCAGACAATAGCCCACATCTGCTAATTCCACAGACACAGTCAGCTATGTTGCATTGTGTAGCGGCGAACGACGACGCGGCAGACCCTAACGCCAAAGACATCCTTAACACAGCCTATGCCGCGGCAGGTCTCTCGGCCGAGATAGAAGTGTATGCCGACACGCTTCATGGCTGGTGTCCGCCGGATTCGCAGGTTTATCACGAGGCGCAGGCAGAACGGGCATGGAGCCGCCTGTTAGCGCTGTTCGACGTCGCCCTCGCGTAGAGGCGCGTTTTCGAGTTCAAAGAGGGCGCGGAGAATGCCGCGCCACTCCCTGTATTGCTGTTCCATTGTTCCAGATAACCCGTGCACCTGTCCGTTGAGTTCAAGCATCGCTGGCGCGAGCTCGTTATTGAATCCTGCCGCGAGTTCAGTGAATTCGTGTTCGTAAATTTTGCTCCATTTAAAGCGATCATAGCGCTGGCTAAGAGCAAGGAAGCTGCGCGAGTCGCCGTAGGTGGTTGTTGATGGGGGCATAGCGTCGCGACTAAGGGTTTCTTCTGTTTGGTCGAGCGAATAGCGTCGCCACAGTAGGTAGGCAGGTTGAATATCCGCGTAAAGCGTCTGGTAATACTCGTCGACAGTGTCGATAAATAGATGATGCCGATAGCGCATGTCGCTGACTCGGGCGAGCATAGGGTCGTCGGCAGCAGGCAGGGTGACCAGTTGCAGGAGTCCTTCCTCGTCCTCCGCGAGCGTGTTTGCAAAGCGTTCGGGGGAGAGGTCGCGAGCATAGACTAGGTCGGCGATTTGCAGAATTTCAGCGAGGCGCTCCTCTGACAGCGAGTCGCGCTGTGCGAGTAAATCGTTAGCCACCTGCTTGTAGAGATCATGGAATGGATCGATCGCGTTCGCACCATCAAAGCGATTGCCGTAGGTGAAACGCGTCGACTCCGGGTAGTCGGAAAGCTGTGCAATGTCGGCGTAGTCTTGTGATAACCACACTCTGCCACTGCTATCCGTCGCGTCGATATGAACGGCAAGATCGAGGCCGGTAGAGCTTATTATTTCACCGCGGATGGTTAAGACAAGTGAGGGGTCTGCCTCGGGCACGACCCTCACCGCGCCCCACAGATCCGACTCAATCAGTGCTTTGCCTAACAGATGGGGTAGGAACTGCGTCTCTTTCTGTTTAATCTCATCAAAAATCCAGTCGCCGAACGCAGTATTGATGGCTTCACTTTCGCGCGTAGTAAAGGGCACGATCCCAATATCGATTCGAGTGCCGAGCGCGTCGCTTGCGAGTCTTTCTGCGCGCATCTGCGAGGTGACTAGGGTTACCGAGCCAACGGGTTCGATAGTCGGGCGCGCAGCAAGCGCATCTGCAGCGCTGGTGTCCACAGGCATAGTGCTGCGCTGAGCACAGCTGGACAGCGAGGTGATTGTCAGTGCCAATAGTATCAATGAGTACTTCATTGCTGCGTACCTGCTTGGCTGCAAACGCGTCCGCGGCTGAGTGTTTGCTCGCAGTCGAACTCCGCACGCGGCGCGTCGTAGCGGTTAAAGGCTTGCCGTAGATCGAAGGATTCGCTGCCCTTGCTAATGACCGAGGTGATGAGATTGAGCAGCAGGCCATCGGATGACACGCTAAAGCGATGAACGATAATTAAGTCATCGGGAAGCATTGTTTGGAAGACTAGCTGCTGCCCATCCCAGCCGCACGCTTCGACGCCATGGCTGCTCGCGAACGTTTGCTGAACCTGCCAACCCGTGCCACAGACTAGAGACGAATCGCCGCGACGCTCGATGCGGATTTCGTCGCGCGTTTGATCAATACGTAGCGTGGTTTGGCGGCTGATATATTCCGCGAGGCGCGCGAGATCTATGATGCTGGCGCCGCGACCGCGACTGCTATTGAGATTGATATTACCAATCGAGATTGGCGGCACGCTGACTCTGGCTGCCGCACCGGGATTGCCGCCCTGACGCGCAGCAGCCTCTTGCCTCAGGCGCATTTTACGCGTGAGTTCGTCTTGCCAGTCGTCGCTACGGCGAAAGTCCTTCTCCCAGAATCCGCTAAAATCCAGTCGAAGCGGCTGGTCGAGATCGAGAACAGTTAGCCGGTCACTGTCTTGGGCAATGGCCGGCAGGGCAACGAAACACGTGAGCAGGGACAGCGCCCAGATTATCTTAGAGAGAAAACGCGAAATTACACAGTGAGGCGCAGCGAGCGAGGCCCCTGCGATGGACGAAGACGGCGGAGTTGGCGAGCGTTTTTTGCTGAGCACTGCGACTGAGTTTCCCTAAGTTCACTGCGGCTGACTGCAAGATAAGAATACACGTGCTGTTGCCGCACAGTCTAAGAGTATACGGGCTGAGAGTAAAAAACACGCAACTCACACAACTAACGCCGAAGCCTGAAGCGATGACAACAGGGACCCGCCGCTAGACTTACATTCCGTGCGGGCCTACTCTTATGGCATAGTAGCTCTCGGCGTAAACGGAGAGCTTAAGGAGAACACGGTGCCAATTCGCAGCAATAGCCCCTTTATATCACTGATCCTTGCGATGGCATTGCTGTCAGTCTGTGCGCGCGCGATTGCGCAGCCAAGCGCTACCGATGAGACGCTCGAGACACTTATTGGCCGCTTCTGGCAGGCACAAACTGAAGAGGAGCGCTCCTTAGCGACAGAGGCGCTGCTCGCAAAAAATCTTGAGGCGCGCAGCGTTTTTCGCGCACTCGCCGCGGCAAAATTACACAAGAGCGATGTAGCGACCGGTGTCGTCCGCGCTAGTCGTACGAGCGACTCTGGCCTCGAGTTGCCGTATGCAGTGCTTGTCCCGACAAGCTACGATCCAGCCAAGCGCTACCCCGTAGAATTTATGCTACACGGTGGCGTTGGCCGGCCCGCGTGGCAAGACAACGAGGATTTCTGGCGTCGAGGGTATGATAATTTACTCAGCGAGGACAGAATCACGGTCGTCCCCGCGGCCTGGCGGGATGCGATTTGGTGGCAAGAGGAGCAAGCGCGTAACTTGCCGGCTATTTTGCGCCAAGTGAAACGAGATTACAGCGTAGATGACAATCGGGTGACGATGACAGGCGTATCCGATGGTGGTACGGGTGCGTATTTCTTCGCCTTTAAACAGCCGACGCCGTGGGCAGCTTTTCTTCCTTACATCGGCAATGCGGCGGTACTGAGAAATCCACAAAGTGGTGGCGGCTATCGTCTTTATTTTGAGAATCTACGCGATAAACCGCTATTTATCGTTAATGGTGAAAACGACCCTCTCTATCCGGCGTCCTCCATACAACCATTTATCGAGGTCCTCGACGAAGCCAAGGTTAACTTCGAATTCACGGTTATCGAGAACGGAGGCCATAATCTCGACTGGCTGCCCGCTCAGCTTGATCGCATCGAGGCGTTTAAACGCGAAAATCCGCGCGACCCACTGCCGGATGTACTGCAGTGGGTTGCCGACCGCACCGATATTTATAATCGCAATCATTGGCTCGTTATCGATGAGCGCACAGGATTCGGCAAGCCCGCAGTCATTGCAGCGACCCGCAACGGTAACTCTTTTGTGGTCGATACTTCGGGGGTTAAAAAGTTCACACTCCTGCTTAGCCCGAGCGAAATCGATTTCTCTGCACCTGTCACTGTGACATTGAATGGCCGAGAGAGTCACGGTGCGATAATCGAAGAGAGCACAGAAACCTTGCTGAAGTGGGCTCAGCGCGATCTAGATAGATCGATGCTTTTCACTGCAGAACTCGCTATTCGTTTGGAGTACGCCGAGTAGCTGCGTGCCTTTGTCGTTGTGCGGTGGCCGAGAACTTGCCACTATGGTCGATCAAATTTTCTAGAAAAATAACTCGTAACAGGAGAGCAAGCAGATGCCAAGTAGTCTTTATCCGCATGGAAATAATAGGAGCAGGGAAAGTCGGGCGATTCTTTCTCCACTTAAGTCGCTACTCGGCGCGCTTAGCGTGGGGGTAAGCCTGATCGCAGCATCGGCTGCGACTGCCCAGCAAGCGCCAGAGGGTAATGCGCGTGGCCCGATTGGCCCCAGCCCCTACGACATTGAATCACTATGGCATAAGCCGTTTGCCGAGCCTGGTTTTGCGTTTGGAGGCAATTCTGGTGTGTGGGCCGAGTCGCCCGACCGCATCATTATCGCGCAGCGCGGTGAGACTATTTTGCCTTATCCGATCAAAGACGACTTCTTGGGTTTTGCGGGAGACATGGGCATTAACGTACTGTTCGAAACCGAACGTCGCACATGGAAAAACTGCCTTTATGAGCTCAACGGCGACGGAGAAGTTATTAAACTTTGGGATCAGTGGGATTTCCTATGCGCCGATTCCGATGGTCCAGGCCCGCACCGGGTTCGCATCAGCCCCTACGATCCTGAAAAGCGCGTGTGGGTGATAAATGAGACCTTCCATCAGATTTATGTTTTTAGTAACGACGGGAGTGAGTTACTCCTGACCCTCGGTGAAAAGCTAGTGCCGGGCAACGACGCAGCTCACTTCGGTCGGCCTCAAGACGTGGCGTTTTTGCCGGACGGCCGCGTACTTATTGCTGACGGTCTCGATAATCACCGCATAATTATTATGGACTCGGCGCTCAATTACCTCGGTGAGTTTGGTGGGTTTGGCGAAGAACCAGGACAGTTTAACGGCATCCATGCGCTTGGCGTGGGGCCTGACGGACTCATCTTTGCGCTCGATAGGTCGGGAGGCCGCATTAATGTCTTCCGCACAACGGATGACCCTTCGCGCATGGACTTTGTGGACGTTTGGGACGGCTTCACACTTCCGCTAGATATAATCGTAAATGAAGACAGTATCTGGATAACGGACCTGGGGCCGTTGAGGTTCGTCAATCTTGATTTCGAAGGCAATTATCGCTACACCTGGCTCGTGCCGAGCGAACTCCCCGATGGCTATATAGAGGTTCACACATTCTCGGTGGACGATGCGCTGAATTTATACGGTGGCGACAATCAGTATGGCCGCTCGCAAAAATTCGTGCCCAAGCCCGGCATTGATCCAAAATTAATTATTCAACCGCCATGGGTTGCTAAGTAGCCAAGACAAGCTGTCAGCTAGGCTATTAAACAGGGCCGATAAGATCGAGTTTGTGGCTGTCAAAATGGCCTGATAAGTGAGCGCTGAGCACCTCGGGTGCGCTCAGCGCCACATGCACTTCTGAACCTCGAATAAGATTAAAGCGGCACTGCAGCGCAAGTTGATAAACCCGGACAGTGTTGAGGTTAATCGCGCACACTTCTATGCCTTTGCGATTTGCCACTGAGTTTAGAGAGCTATACAAAAACTCAGTCTCGATGTCAGATAGCTCTGTCTTTGAATCCACGTAGTCTCCCAAATCAACGATAAATTGATCAATCGGAAGGCTGTCGATACCTGAGAGTGCGGACTCTCCTCCATCAGTCACTACAGCACGGGTTTTGAATCCTTTGAGCCGCATGCGCGATAACACTTCCTGTGAGAGGGCATTGAGACGGGAGGTATCGGATTCGAATAATTCTAAGACAACTGATCCATTTTTCATGCCTTGGCTTTCGATGATGCGTTCCATCACCTTGGGCAAATGGTTGTTCTCAATTAAAAAAGCAGGAACGCCAATGATTATTTTAGGGCAGAAGCCATTTCTGGCCCAGCGGCCGAGGTCTGCTGAAATTTCACTTAAAACAGATTTAAAGAAGGCCTCACCCAGTTCACTCGCCTTGGTGTGTGCAAAAGACTGCTTCTCGGAAAGCATTCTCCCTGAATCTAATCTGATCGAAGGCAGTGCGCGTAAGCAGGTTCTCGAATGATTTGGCGAATGGAGCGACTCCATCTCAGGTTCGTAGTCGACGATAAGCCCAAACCCTCCCACCTGCGCAACTGAGATCTGGCCAGACGCCTCATCCTCGACGCCGAGAGTTGTCAATTTCTCTATGACTGGTTTGAGCACACCTTCTAGCGCCTCTATCGTCATCGGTTTGGTCAGCGTCGCTAGCATGTCGAGATTGTGCTCTCGTCCGAGCGCCTGCACTGAGCTCAGTGTTCGTTGATCCATTCCACTAGCCAGCACGATAGAGGCATCGCAGTGTTTCTCGGCGAGCTTAGCAATAACCTCGACACCGTCCATGTCTGGCATGCGTAGGTCTAGAATAATGATGTTTGGTTTAAAGCTATCGACGATTGCTAATGCCTTAGAGGCCATGGTCGCATCGAGCACCTCCATGTCTAATTCGGCTGCCACCGTGCGAAGAAAATCGCAGATTGCAGGATCGTCATCGACAATTAATAGCCTTGGTTTACTCATCGTCTGCGCCATCCCATAGAACGCTCTTCTCTTTTCGTAAGGGATAGGTAGTGTGAGTAATCCTTGGTTGCGATTCCGTGTGCTAGTTCACAACGCGATAATTTTCCCGCCCGCGGCTTGTGCGTCGGCGAGATCATGGGTTACGAGGAAGGCGGGGACGTTAGCGGCGCGTAGGGTGTCGAAGGTAAATGTCCTAATTTCTTCGCGCAGTTGCATGTCAAGATTGGAGAACGGCTCGTCCAATAAAATTGCTTTAGGTTCTGATAAAAGCAGCCGCATGAGTGCAACGCGCGACTGCTGACCTCCAGAGAGGGACGCCGGATCACGGTCGCCGAAGCCTGCTAACCCTATTGAGTCGAGCGCCAGTTCTACCCTAAGGTCTCGCTCCCTCGGGCTTTCGCCGACTTTTCTACCCAAGCCAAATTTTAGGTTCGCAGCGACACTCAGGTGAGGAAACAGCAGCGCGTCCTGAAACAAAAGACCGATGCGTCGCTTCTCGGCCGGCACGGCATTCAATTCTTTCCCTGCAAGCAAAACTCTTCCCTCGGCGGTAAACGCATCACCTAAAAAACCGGCGATAAAGGCAAGCAGTGTCGATTTCCCGGTGCCGGAGGCGCCCATGACTGTGATGACCTCTCCCGGTGCTACGCTGCAGCTGAGTGAGAGCAATTGCCTCGAACCGACACTCAGGGAGACGTTTTGTAATTCTAATCCGGTGTCCATAATGATCCTTAAAGCATGCCTTTCCTATTCGACCAAATGAGGCGAGGGGCAAGTAAGGCTAGCATGAAACACAGAGTGGGCAATGCAGATTGGAGTAGCGCCCAAGTTCCAATCGTGCCGCGGCTGCCGGATGAGACGAGAGCGATCGCCTCTGTCGTGATCGTGGGAACACGGCCTGCTCCTAGAATCTGCGTTGGCAAATAGAGGCTGAGGCTAATCGTTAATCCGAGCATGGCAGCGGTTATGAGCTGCGTGCTCATCAGAGGAATCCGAACGCGCCAAAAACACCCAGCGGTCGATGCGCCGAGCGTTTTCGCAAGCAGCAACCAGCGGGAATCTAGCCGGGCATAGCCGCTCTGCAAGGTTAGATACACATAGGGCATCACGAAGAAAAAGTGACCACCCGCGACCAGTAGGAGAGAGGGAGAAAGTTGTGTGCGCTCTGCGAAGACGGCGATGCCCGAGACAAAAACGACCTGCGGTATTAATAACGGGAGATAGAGAAACGTTGAAAGACGTGTAGTGCCCGCCTTCGATCGTGTTTGCGCTTCTAACATGATAAGCGATAAGGCAATCGCGGCAGTAACCGAAAGCAGCGCGATAGTAATCGCGTTAAATAAGGGTGTCTGCCATGTCGATAGCGCTGCCGACCAATGCTGCAGGCTCCACGCAGTCGGCAAAATCGCCGGATAGCGCCACTGCGCGCTAACACTGGCGAAGCAAAGCGCCGTGATCCCCATCAGCACAAGCACGAGCGATGTCGGAATTAGGATGTTGCCGACTGCGGTGAGAACGGCCTCAAAGCGCATATCTGTGGAGGCGGCGCGCGGCGCACCTCGCGCTGCGATAGCCGCATAGGCACGCGCAATCAGGCGTTCAAAAATCAACCAAATACCGAGAGCCAAAAGGCTGATAAAAAGCTGCAAAAGCGCCGCGGCTGAAGCGAGCTGTCGCTGTTCGATTTCGGGCGCAACAAACCACTCGACTAGTCTAACGCTGAGTGTGGGCGGCAAACTTGGGCCGAGAATTAATCCAACATCAACGGTCGAAGACGCGAAAACAATCACTGCAAAGAGCGGGAGTCTAATCAGTGGGTAAAGCGCAGGTGCAACTGTAAGTAACCAAGCGGCTGTCGGTCTGTAGCCTAAGGTGCGTGCGAGGGCAACGCGCCGAGGCGCATCTGTTGAGGGTAGAGCAGCGAGTGCGACAAGCAAAACGAAAGGCGCTTCTTTCAGCGCGAGGCCTAAGACAAGTGCAGCACTGTTCGGATGATTAATGAAAAGAAAGTCCGGCGGTAGCTGCCAGCCGGCGACGCTCGCGATAATTCTACTCGCAATACCGGTAGGTGAAAGCAATAGCGCTAGAGCAAATGCTGCCGCGGCATGGGGAATCGCAAGCACTGGCGCGGACAGCTGTGCTATCAGTTTGCCCGCGCGTCCCCTCTGCGACGCCGCTAAGAATAAAAAGACGCTCACAAGAGAAAGAGCCGGCGTTAGTAGGCCAGCGAGAAGGCTCGTTATTGCGCTCGTTGCAATTCCGGGCGTCGAAAAGAGCGCGATAAAAGCCGGCGGGATTTGCCCAGCGAAGAGATTGAAAGAGTCATTTAAAGAACCGTCGGACAGGGTGTATTGGGAGAACGCAGGCGCAAGAGCCAGAACGCTGCCTATTAGAAGAGGGGCGCCGAGTACGAGAAAAAGTAAGCGTGTTGACCAGGACATTCGTTAGCGACCTCCGCCGTAACGCCTTAGCCATTCTCGCTCTAATTCATTGGTCCAGCTTGGATGCGGCTCTTGGATTTTTCTTGCGAGTTCGTTGGGCAAAACTGCCCCCGGCGCACGCGCATTTTCGAGCAACACTGCCTGTTGTTTAGGTGTAAAGTTTTCAAAAGACAGAACTGGTTCGCTCGCAAGTTTCGCGTTCGTCGCCGCTTTAAACTGCACTTCGGGCGAGAGTAGAAAATTACTCACAATCATCGCGCCTTGTTTACTTGGTGCGTTGTTTGGGATGGCCACAAAGCTCACATTGCTCAGAGTGCCTGATTCGAATACGTAGCTTCGAGTGCTGGGAGCAAGTTCGCCGCGGCTAATCGAACTCACTACCTCGTTTGGGCTGAAGGCGAAAGCGAGGCTTATTTCTCTGTCATTTAACGCAGACCGAAGTTGTGCTCCGCTTTGAGGGAAATGACGCGCCCCTCTGAGTAGATAGGGATGAATTTCGTCTAAATATGTCCACAGCGGCGCGGTGATTGCGTCGAATGAGTCGTTCGGAGGATTCGAGAAAAGGGTGTTGATGTCAGCAGTTTTCTCTTCTGTTGTGAGTTCGATTAGGAGTTGCTTCAACAGTGTTGTGCCAAGAAATGCAGGCGGACGAGGATAAGTAAACTCACCGGGGTTTTCTTTTAGCCACTTCCTTAGCGCCTGCGCCGTGCGCGGCGGTTCGATGAGTCGCTCGCTGTCGTAGTAAAAAATAAGTTGGGACCGAGTCCATGGCGATTCGTAGCCGTCGGTTTTAACGCCGAAGTCTTGCCGCATTTCTGGAAAGCGATCGGCATTGACTAAGTTAAAGTTTGGCTGTGCCTCGGCCCAAGGACCGAAAAGCAAATTTGCGCGCTTGAGCGCTGAAAAATTTTCGCCATTCAGCCAGATGAGATCTGCACTACCGCGTTCAGTATTGCCCGCGTCATGCTCGGCGATAAGACGTGAGACAGCCGATGAAGTATCTGCAAGCTTGACATGAATAAGTTCGATACCGAATCGCGAAAGCGTTTCGGCAGCTACCCAAGAGAGGTGTGCGTTTAGCGCTGTATCGCCGCCCCACGCGTGAAAATAGACACGCTGGCCGCGCGCCTCAGTACTAATCTGCGGCCAGTTGTTTACATCAACAGAAGTTTGGCACAGCGCGTTGGTAGAAAAGCTGACTAGTATCCACGCCATGGCAGGCCACGCGATCAGCCTTATCTTTTCGAAAAACGCCCGTGAAAAAAAGTTACCCATTGCTCGCGATAACAGATAAACGTTTCCCGCGGCGTTCGCTGCGTCGTTTATCCAGCGCTGCGCCCAACACCTCTTTGTGAAACCTGTCACAGGCGATGCAGAGGTTAGCATAGGGCTCGCCCTTTGGAGTCGTGGTCTGCGATTCGGTAAAGAAGCGTTCTCTGTCCCAGCCATCACTGAGTCCCATGCGTTCGGGTTTGCCTGCGTTAATGGCTTCCATAGCAGGCATGCCGGCGAGGCTGTCGAGAATCTCGAGTAGGGGCTCCTCGGTGAGGTTGCCTAGCGGATGTGCTGTCTTGATACAGCACGGAAACACATCGCCGTTAGGGTCGATAGAGACTTCAGACCCGGCGTACCCGTGGTTGAGAAAATTAAGACCGCCCGACCACGCGTTACAGAAATTATCGGTGAGCGTAGCGCTCGAAAGCCCGTTCTCCCATGCGCGGCCGCGTGGCCAGAGTTTTCCAATCCACGTGTCTTCGTTGGCGCCAAACATATTGTACAGAGGCCCCTGCTCGATACCCCGCTCATGACGATCGGCTCCAGGGTCTGCCTTGCGCACCCCACCATCCTCAAGCATTGCGGCAATCTTGGTAGCCAGAGTAACTTTCTTGTCGCCTTCCATTCCAACGTGGAAGTCATCCATGCCTGACACCGAAATTGTCCACACGCCGAGGTCGACGAGCTCTCGAATAATGGTTGGTGTTAGTAGGTCGCCGGTTGTTTGTACTACTACGCGGACACCGCCCTGCGCAGCGTATTTTTCGCGTATCGCTGCAAGTGTCGGGTAGAGCACAGCTTCGCGCACCGGTTCAGTGAGAACGTCACCGCCTGAAAGTATTATTTTGCCGATGCGCTCGATGAATAGCTCCGAACCCGCTGCGCGCTCCGCCTCGGTTGCAGCCTCGAGATAGGTTAAGCGCGCGGGCAGATTTTCGATTACACGAGAGGCGTTGGCCTTTGCCTCCGCAACCACGCCTTCGAGCTCGTCGCGAATGTAGGGTCTGAAACGCTCCTCGTAACAGTGTTTGCAGCGTCGGTGGCAGTGCCAGCAGAGTACGTAGTAAATTGATTCCATGAACTTCTCACTGTTGTCCGATATTACTAGCGTAGCATCGTGCCTGTTACGTGGCTAACGTCTTTAGCGCTGGTTTAGTGACTTTGCCCATCGCGTTGCGCGGGAGCGAGTCTAGAACATGCAAAGACTTGGGGATCTTATATCCGGACATCTTGCCGTCACACCAGGTTTTGAGGTCGTCGTATGACAGGGTTTTTGCCGGTTTGAGTACTACGAAAGCGCTTACGGATTCCCCCCACGTCTCGTCCTCGATGCCGATCACAGCGACCTCCGCAATATCATCATGGGTCAACAAAGTGCCTTCGATTTCGAGCGCCGACAGTTTGTATCCACCGGACTTAATGATATCGACGGACGAGCGACCCATGATGCGGAAATAGCCTTTGTCGAGAACAGCCACATCGCCTGTGCAGAACCAGCCATCGACGAAGCTCTCTTTTGTTGCCGCTTCGTTGTTCCAATACTCGAGGAACACGTTGTCGCCTTTTATGCGGATTTCACCAGGCGTATTTTCCTCTGTGATGGGTGTGTTCGAGTCATCGAAAAGTTGCGCATCGACACCCGGCAGAGGCTGGCCGACATGGCCTGCTCGGCGCTCGCCTACATAGGGATTCGATAGGCCCATCCCGATTTCTGTCATGCCGTATCGTTCGAGGAGTACTTGATCGGTAAGCGCCTTCCACTGCTCAAACAGTTTGACTGGGCAAGCAGCAGAGCCGGAAATGTTTAGGCGCATACTTCTAAAACCCACGGTAATTTTCGCAACGTCGTCGTCACTGAGTGTCTCGAAATACTGCAGCAATTTCACATAAATTGTAGGCACCGCCATGAACACGCTATACCGCTTGCTCGCCACCTTTGCGCAGATCTCAGGCATATCAAACTTCGCATAGAGGTCGACTGTAGCGCCGGCCCAGAGGCCGCAGCTAAGAATATTAATAATGCCGTGGATGTGATGCACGGGCAGGAATAAAGGAATCGCATCGGCCTCGCTCCACTGCCAGGCATCGAGTAATGTCGTGATCTGCGCGGCGATGGTTTTATGCGTGCTCACAACACCCTTGGGCTTATTTGTCGTACCCGAGGTGAACAGCATCATCGCGCGTCGCTCGAGCGCGATGTCGGGCAGCGTTGCGACGTCTTCGCTCAGAATCTCTTCAACGCTCAGCAGCTCGATATTAAGCGAGGTGCAGAGCGCGGTGAGTGACTCGCGATACTCGCCGTTAGCGACCATGCGGCTGACGCTTGCGGAGCTTAAATAATGCTCCAGTTCGGTGACCGCCGAGGCCACATTGAGAGGCACTGCGATTCCCCCCGCTCGCCAGATGCCGTGCATTGTAGTGACGTAGTCGATACTGGCAGGCATAAAAAAGGCGATGCGCTCTTCCTTTAGGTCAGCTTCGCCGCGTAACAGCCCCGTTGCGAAACGGTCGCAGCGCAGATTGAGCGCCGCATAGGAGATGACTTTGTTGCCCTCGATGAGAGCGGTTTTGAGGTTGGTGGCATTAAGTGTTGGAAAGCTGCTGCGCATAGCGAGTCAAAACCTTAGGTTGCTGGGTCGATTAAACTGTGTGAAGGGGTGGTCAAACGCGATTAGAAGAGTGCGCTCACGGCAAAGAATAAAACCGAAGGCCCAAGGAGGCAACCGACGCCGGTGTAGAATGTCGCAGTCATTGCCCCGTAGGGCACGAGCTTAGGGTCAGTTGCCGCAAGTCCGGCGGCGACGCCGCTCGTTGTCCCCATGAGACCGCCGAACACCATTGCTGACTGGGGATTATTCAGCCCGATCGAGCGCGCAACAAGCGGCGTGCCGATCATGACCAGAATAGACTTAACAAGCCCTGCGGCGACGCTCAGCGTCACAATTTCGCCGCTCGCACCGATTGCTTCACCCGTTACAGGGCCAACGATATACGTGACCGCACCCGCGCCAATGGTCGTGATTGCGATGGGGTCGGTATAGCCGAACGCTACAGCAACCGCTGCACCAACGATGAATGAGACGATGACTCCGGCGAAAATAGAGACGACACCGGCAACCCCGGCCTTCTTGAGTTCATTGAGGTGTACGCCAAAGGCTGTCGAGACAATCGCGAAGTCGCGCAGCATCCCGCCTCCCATGAGCCCGATACCGCCCAGCAGCGTAATGTCAGCTACCCCTTTCGAACCGCCAGTCACGGTTCCGCCCCAATAAGCCGCGAGCAAGCCCAAGGCAATCGCTATTGCCGAGCCATGGAGTCTTCCGGCGGTGAGTTTGTCGGCAAGCAAATAGGATAGCCAGATAGTGACCCCAATTACCGCAAAGGCGACGACTAGGCTATTGCGTATAAAGACCGATTCGATGAGATCGATCATGGCGCCTCTCCTCGCTGCTCTGAAACAGCCTCTGAGTTGCCGATTCTGCTAATAACCGGGACAAGCAGGAAGCTAACGACGACCGCAGCGACACCAGCAACAAGCGCAAGTAGGCCACCGGAGGCCGCCGCGGCGACATTCTGCTGCGCCGCCATCGCCACGACTATCGGAATATACATAGCGCTCCAAAACTGGATGCCCTGCGCAGAGGGACCGCTGCTGAGGAGTTGGAATCTCGAGGAATTGCTCGCAATGACTAGTAGCAGCATCGCGATACCGACGCCGCCTACGTTGGCATCGATTCCAAGCGCTGCGCCAAGTGCCTGGCCGATGAGCATGCCTATCACTAGGCAGGTTGATAGCAGCGCTACGCCGTAAATGATCATGTGTGAATCCTTTTTATTATTGTCTCACGAACCCGTGTTTTAGCCTGTTCGGAGGAGGCTGGCAAGGGGCAGGAATCTCGGGGTAGAGCAGTTTTCTGGTGAGACGGAGGCGCATTGACACGCATCGAGGGTTATAGGTTAAATGGAGCTCGCATTCGCGTGCCAGAAAGGAACTCTGCGGGCGCTTACGCATTTAGTTAACTAGTTAATTTTTAAAAGAATAGGGTAGAGATATGTCGAGAATGCAGGGTTTGCAAAAATCACTTTGCGCCGCGTTGCTGGGGGGACTGTTTTTCGTTGGCACGGCGTCTGCGCAGAATGTCACCACAGAAGTCCTCGAGGACGCACAAAACCTCTCCGATCGCTGGGTGCACTACGGCCGTAACTATGGCGCGTGGCGCTATATGCCAGACGATCAAATTAATCGCGAGACAGTAAAAGATCTGCGCCCTGTTTGGATCAAGCAGACAGGAGTGACGGGTGGTGCGTTCGAGGTGACTGCCCTGGTTAACGACGGCCGCATGTATCTGACAACCGCTAACAGCCACCTCATCGTTGTCGATCCCCTGACCGGCGCGGAGCTATGGCGCTATGACCATGATTTCGCGGACGTCGATCTCTGTTGTGGCCCGCATAACCGCGGTGTTGCGCTCTACGAGGATATGGTTTTCTACGGCACGCTCGATGCACATCTGATGGCGTTCGACGCCGCAACGGGCACACAGCTCTGGGACACCGAGGTTGGCGACAACCGCGAATCGCTTTCGATTACCGGCGCACCGCTGGTAGTGAAAGACATGGTGCTGATCGGCGTGGGCGGTGGCGAATTCGGTATTCGCGGCTTTATCGACGCCTATGATGTACACACGGGAGAGTTGCGCTGGCGCTTCTGGACAACCGCAGGCGAAGACGACCCTAACAATGACACATGGCTCGGTGATTCCTGGAAAACAGGCGGCGGACCAACTTGGGTGACAGGCACCTACGATCCAGAAACGGATCTCATTTTCTGGGGCACTGGTAATCCATGGCCAGACGTGAACGCAAACATTCGCGCCGGCGATAATCTCTACACCAACTCGGTAGTCGCGCTGCAAGCAGATACGGGCAAACTCGAGTGGTATTTCCAAACGTCTCCACGTGACGAGTTCGATCATGATTCGACTTCCGAGCCGATGATTATCGAGGAAATGTGGGAAGGCGAGATGCGCAAGATGGTAATTCAGGTCTCGCGCAACGGACACGTTTACGGCCTCGATCGCTTTAGCGGCGAATTCCTCTATGCAGGCGAATACACGCGCGTGAATTGGGCAGACCGCGACGAGCGCGGTAAGCCGGTGCTAAAAGAAGCTTTTAAAGAGCCTAAGAACGAGATGGTTTTCCCAGGCCTTTATGGCGGGAAAAACTGGCCGCCAGCGTCCTACAGTCCAGACACTCATATGCTCTACATTCCGACTACCGAGTGGGGCGCGCGCTTCATCCGACGTGAAGGCGAGGGGCGAGCAGGTACCATGGACCTCGGTGGCATGGTTCAGTTCGACAAGTCAGGTACAGGGTGGGTTGTTGCCTTCAATTTGCTAACAGGGGAAGTCGACTGGCAGAAAGAAATGCCGGGCAATTTCGCTTGGGCAGGCACGCTCGCCACCGGCGGTGGCTTAGTGTTCTCGGGTGCGCCCGATGGCTATCTCTACGCGCTTAATGACGAGACAGGTGAGGTGCTGTGGAAGTTCCAAACCGGCAGCGGTCTCTACGCACCGCCGACAAGCTTCACGATTGATGGCAAACAGTATATTGGCATCGCCTCGGGCACGCGCGATCCTGTGTCGCGCGCGGGTGTCGGCTCAGGTATTTCTCCGGGCAATTACATCTTGTTTAGCCTTTAACAGAAAAGATGCTGGGCCGCGGACTCCGTTGGGACACCGCGGCGAGTGAATCACCGCGTAAACGGTGTGCACAAGATCTTAGGAGCAAGAATAAAATGATGAGTTTGAAAAGTTCGTTAAATAAGGTTGCCGGCCTCGGCATCGCGGCATTGCTGGGCCTTGCTGCGACAACGGCTCAGGCCGGTCTCAGCGAGGGCCTTGTTTTGTATCAATCATTCTGCGCAGTTTGTCACGGCGCCGAAGGCGAAGGTCAGGCAATGGGTAAATCTCTAGTCGACGACAGCGCTAAGTCGCTCGAGCCAATGGCCTTGCTAGCGGTAATCAGAGAGGGTCGTGCCGGCACGGGAATGGCAGCTTGGGGGGACTCATTCAGCGAAGAGGAGATACTAGACACGGCGAATTACATTCGCGCGATGCAGGGTAAGCTCGGCATCATCTTAGAGCCCGAAGACCCCATTGCAGATGATCCGATTGCGCTTGCCGGCCGCGATCTCTTTAACGGTTCGGCAAATTGCATCTCTTGTCATACCATTGGCGACAAGGGCGGTCAGGTTGGTCCGGTGCTAGACGGGTTGTCTGATCGACTTGACGCTCAGGCGATACTTCAAGCGGTGTCCTCGCCGTCGGCTTCTATCGTCGAAGGGTACGGCGCAAAGGTGATTGAGCTTAATGACGGCACCATCGTGAGCGGTCGTGCGCGCAACGAGACTGCGAATACAGTGCAGATTCAGAGCGCTGACGGAAAGCGCTGGCGGACGTATTTCAAAGACCGTGTGAAATCGGTGAGTGACAGCGACACATCGCTCATGCCAAATATCTACGCGGGCTTGAGCTCAGCGCAGCAACAGCAGATCGTTGCTTTCCTCAACTCGCTCTAACTGTTAGCTCATAGGCGAGCGATAGTGCTCGCCTATGATTCACTATCCCCCCCTGCATTTCTTGTTTCTTAGGTTGAGATTTTTCCTCTCATTATTCGGTCTATCTTTAGCCGATCTGTTTCTAACCGATCTATCTCTAACCGACCTATCTCTAACCGATGTATCTCAAACCGGTCTAACTTTTTAGACTAATCGCGCTAGAATCCTTCGGGATCAATTGGATGAACTCAGGAAGCTGAACATGGAATTTTCACAAGAAACGATTATGGCGCTTGCCGTGCAATGGGGCACCTCTCTGGTACTCTCATTGGCGACGCTGATAGCTGGGCTCTTTGTTGCTGGCCTCATAGGTCGACTGCTTGGCACGGTGTTAGATCGTGCGCAGGTAGATCCCTCGCTTCGCAGTTTTCTCTCGAGTCTTACGTCTATTTCGCTCAAGATCCTGGTCTACATTACCGCCTTGAGCGTGCTCGGCATCGAGATGACGTCGTTTGTGGCTATTCTCGCTGCCGCTGGACTCGCCGTGGGTATGGCGCTTTCGGGTACTCTGCAGAATTTCGCGGGAGGCGTGATGATTCTGCTTTTTAAGCCGTTTAAGGTCGGTGATTTTATCGAGGCACAGGGCTATTCGGGCGTGGTGAAAGAGATTCAGATCTTTATCACTGTCATGACAACAGGCGACAATAAGACGGTACTGATCCCCAACGGAGGATTGGCCAATGGCTCGCTGATTAATTACTCAACACAGCCTCTGCGCAGGGTCGATTGGACCTTCGGTATCGCATACGGTGATGACATCGACAGAGCGTATGAGGTTCTGAGCACGATGCTCGCTGCTGATGAGAAAATACTGCAGGAGCCGGCGCCTTTTGTCGCGCTCGCAAGTCTAGGCGACAGTTCGGTCAACCTTGTGGTTCGTGCGTGGGTGAAAGCGCCGGACTATTGGGAAGTCTATTTTCGCATGAATGAGAATGTGTATCGGAATTTCGGCGAGAATGGATTACACATTCCTTTCCCGCAGTTTGACGTGCATGTTCACGATAGTTAGCACGCACAAGGCACGCGGCAAAGAGCGTAAATTTGCGGCGCAATGCTAGCGAATACAATCAGGTGTTGCGCCGCGCGCCTGTGCGGCATCGAGTTCGGCCTCCGCTGCAGGCATGCGCAACCGTAGCTCATCCATGCGCGTGCTCGGCGAGGGGTGTGTTGATAGGAGTTCCGGCGAGCGTTCACCTGCTGAAGCCGCCATGTTTTCCCATAGGCTTATGCTTTCATCCGGCTCAAACCCGGCCCGCGCCATAAGCGTCAGGCCTATCACATCGGCCTCACTTTCTTGCGTTCGGTTAAACGGCAGAAAGAGACCGAGTTGGGTGCCGACATCGAGTGCGCGCAGCGTAGACTCCGACGCGCCAAGTATTTGTGCGACACCGAAGCCAACGTTACGAAGCGCTGATTGACTCGCTCGCTCATTACTGTGATTAGCGAGCACATGACCGACCTCGTGCGCCATGACTGCGGCGAGCTGATGCTGATTGATTGCGACGTCCAGCAATCCCTCATAGACGCCTATTTTACCGCCAGGTAGCGCAAAAGCATTAACCTGCTCACTTGCAAACAGGGTGACTTCCCAACGTGTGTTTTCGCGCTGCGCCTCCGGCAGAGCCTCGACGACGTGGTCGGCGACACACTGCACATAGCGCGTCGCTCGCTGGTCCTCGCTCGCGGGTATTTCTGCGCGCATCTGTGAATAGGCGGCTTCGCCTCGTGCGGTCATGTCGGCTTCGGAATACAACACAACCTGACGTCGCTCTAAAGGCGAACTCGCGCAAGCAGCTAATAGAGACAACAGAACGAGGAGCATGCCTGTTGCTGCGCAGGGGTATAAACGAGTCATCATCACGACCTCTCCGGCTTTTTGGAATAGTTTCACAATGCTACTGAACGCCGTTATCACCTAAGTATAGCGCGGACGAACAAGCTGAATCATCACCGCTTCATAGCTCGCACTGGGCTGGGTCGAGCTGTTGGCGAATCTCATTGCCGAGACTATCTCGACTTACATCGAAGCAGTTCCCTTCAATATCTATCAGCAACCGACGTGTGGCTTCAGGAAGGCGCCTTGGCAGTTCTCTAATGGAAGGTCTGGTAACGTTCGGTGTAGTGACTATCGACGTTGCCACAACAGGTGCGGGATTGATGACGGTCTGATAGACCACTGTGTTCGAATATCGGCTTCCTCGCCGCGCATCAAATCTGCTGCCATAAATGCGTCCGTATCCGCTGAATGTTGGGCCGAATGTAGAGTAGTAGCTTGAGTGCCGATAGCCTGTCCGCCGTCGTAAGTCGAACGGACGATCGTAGTGGTCACCATAGTGGAACGTGCCATGATGATTGCTTGTATAAAATAGGTTGGTGCCTGACTGATTGGTGCTCAGCAGCGATCCCAACACGAAACCTCCGAAAAAACTGCCGCTATCGAAGCGATTGTCGCGTCGATAATCACGTCTGCGCGGCTTGTTAATACGCTCGTTGCGGTCGCCGTAGTGAGCACGACCGCTCCGATCGCTGTGCCGACTGAAGCCAGGTTTGTCGAACTTGCCACCTCGGCGATCGCCTCTGTCGTCTGCAAACGCCGTGTTTGCTCCCAAAACTAGTGAGACGGCCATCAGGATGGCGATGCCCTTTTGCGCAATAAGAGTTGATAGCCGCATAGAACTAACTCCTTTAGTTGAGGACAGTGAGTTTTCTCGACTTTGAGTCTACCGGGCGGGTCTTAATCTAAACTGAATGAGCAGCGTCTAAGGTTGGAAGCGCTGCGCTTAGACACGGGCAGATTAGTTGCCTAGTTTAGTGATCAGAATCTCTGCGAGTCCGAGCGTTGCGGGTCCTGCCGCGTGTTTGGCGGCGACCAGCAAGTAAAGCGGTATGTGTCTGTCCATCGGCACACCCAGCGGGATGGGCACAAGACACCCCGTTCTCAGCTCATCTACTATCCATTCTTTTGGTACAAAGGCAAAGGCAAGCCCGCTTTTTAGGAGTTTTAGGCTGGTTGCAAAATGGCTCACCGTCCAACGCTTCTCAGCTTGTAACCAACCGGCATCGACATTGCGCCGCAGGCCCGAGTCCCGCAATACGAGTTGGCGATGACCGCGCAGCTCTGTCTCTGAGACTTCACTTCTGCCGAGGCAGAGCGGATGATTGGGTGCCGCTACGGGGATAAGTGTGGCGCCGCGGAGCGACCGGCCTGAAAAGCCAACAGGCACTTCGGGCGTAATCACGAGATCGGCTTTGCGCTCTAGCAGCGCCTCGGTAGTGCCAGACAGCGTGGTTTCGAGCACGCGCATACGCGTGTGCGGGAACTGATCGGAAAATGCAGAAAAAGAGGCCGCGAGCGCGCCGACATCCTGCAGAGCATCGATCGCGAGGGTGACTTCAGACTCGAATCCCATCGCGAGCGAGCGTGCAACAGCTTCGGCGTCGCTAGCCTGCTTGAGGAGTTGTTCGGCATGGCGATAAAGAATTTTTCCTGCCTCTGTTAGGACCGAACGACGTCCTTCGATGCGCAGAACTGGCTGCGGCAGCTGCGTATTGAGCTGCCCAATGGCGTAGCTAATGCTCGACTGGCTTTTGTTCAGTCTCTCCGCAGCGCGGGCGAACGAGCCCTCATCGACAACGCAGCGGAATGTCTGCCACTGTTCAAGTGTGATCTTCGGGCTCATGGGTACCTCGCGATGCGGCGTGTGAGCTCACAGTTATATCTAATAATTAGATTGATATTAGCAGTATTTTGCGCTTTTAAAGCCACTTATTTGTCCTATTATCCTGTCAACGCACCGTAACTACTAAGTAAAGCAGCAGGAGCCAAGAAAATGACTAAGGTTTTACACATAAACAGCAGCATTACCGGCGATAACAGCGTGAGTCGGGAACTGAGCCGCGAGCTCATCGAACGGCTCGCCCAAGCCTCGGAGGGTATCGAGCTGATCGAACGGGATTTCAGTAAGGAGCCCATCCCCCATTTAGACGGCGCCCGGCTCGGTGCGCTTTTCACTCCGGCGGAGGCTAGAAGCGCAGAGCAAAAGGACGTGGTGGCGTTCGCCGATCAATTGATCGATGAGCTTATGCAGGCTGACACGCTGGTCATCGCGCTGCCAATGTATAACTTCAGCATTCCTTCGATGCTGAAGGCATGGGTTGATCATGTGGCGCGCGCGGGCGTGACATTTCAGTATACCGACACTGGGCCGGTCGGATTGTTGTCGGGGAAGAAAGCGTATCTAGTCAGCGCGCTTGGCGGCAAACATGAAGCGGGCGGCAGCGACTTTATGCGTCCCTACATGAAGTTGATACTGAACTTCGTCGGTATCACTGATATTGAATTTATCAGCGCCGACGGGCTAAGTATGGGTGATGAGCCACGGGCCGCCGGACTCGCCGCGGCACGAGAGACGATTAGCCAGATCGCTGCATAGCGCGAATCTGAGGAAATAGTTAGTGTTCACATACACAGAAGAAGCTGCTGGCTCTGGTTGGCAGGTAATGAAGAGAGTATGACAGAGGCCAACATGAACAATGCGAAGTACAGGAAAATCGAGGAAGTGCTTATCGCGCAAAGTGCGAGCGATGGTGATGGCGTGCGACTCAAGCGCGTCTTCGGCGGTGGTAATCTCTCGCGCTTTGATCCCTTCTTAATGCTGGATGAATTCGGATCCAATGATCCAAGCGATTACATCGGTGGGTTTCCGTCCCATCCGCACCGCGGTTTCGAAACGGTCACCTATATGCTCGAGGGGCATATGGAACACCGCGATCACATGGGCAACGTCGGTCAGCTCATGGCCGGTGATGTGCAGTGGATGAAGGCGGGTGCAGGCGTCATTCATTCGGAAATGCCAAAGCAGGAGGAGGGTCGCATGCGTGGTTTTCAGCTTTGGGTGAATTTGCCCGCGCGAGAAAAGATGACGCCCGCGCACTACACGGAGCTCGCCGCGGCCTCGATTCCGCAATACGACATAGACAACATTCGTGTTAAGGCTATCGCAGGTGGGTTGACTGTCAACAATCAAGCCGTGAAAGGCTCTATTTCTGGGCTTTCAACCGAGCCGGGCTATTTGGACATAACCGTCGACCCGTCGGACCAACCCCCAAAGACGCTTTCGGTTGGCGTGCCAGAGGGTCATACGGCACTTGTGTATGTTTACGAAGGCGAGCTTCAGATCGGCACCGACGCTTATTTGATAAAGGCTGGGAGCCTCGCGCGGCTGAGTCTATCGGGTGACCTCGTTATCAAAGCCAACGCTAACACCCGTCTGCTGGTCATTACCGGCAAACCGATCGGCGAGCCGATCGTGCAGCGCGGGCCGTTTGTCATGAATACGGCCGAGGAGATTCATCAAGCGATTCGAGACTACACTGACGGAAAATTAGTCGCGGTTTAGCCTTCGAGTGCTTCCCAGTCGGCGTAGGCCTGAGCGAGAGCCTCCGCAACACTTGCGACCTCTTTGAGGGTTTCGTTAACTTGACTCGACTCGCCCTCGTAAAATGTTGGATCAGAGATCAGCGCTTCGAGATGAGCCTGCTGCGCTTCGAGTTCGTCGATACGCTTAAGCGCGGCTTCGAGCGCGCGCTTCTCGCCATAGCTAAGTTTCTTTTTTGGGGCTGGCCCAGGCGCGCCGCGATCTACTGCAGGTTGAGTGCTTGCCGCCGGCGCCGAACCCTCGATCGACTGTCTAGCGACGCTTTTCGCTGGGCCGGCCTGTGGCGCAGCAAAGTCACTAAGATTGCCACCGTGACGAACCCAATCGCTATAGCCTCCCACGTATTCGCGCACGTTTGAATCTTCTTCGAACACCATTATCGAGGTGACGACGTTATCCATGAATTTTCTGTCGTGGCTAACGAGTAATACGGTGCCGTCGAACCCGAGCAGTAAATCTTCTAGGAGTTCTAGCGTTTCTATATCGAGGTCGTTGGTTGGTTCGTCCAATACGAGAATGTTGGCGGGGCGGCTAAACACTTTGGCGAGTATCGCGCGATTCTGTTCACCACCCGACAGCGCTTTGGCGGGTGTTCGTATGCGATCCGGCGTAAACAAAAAATCGCTTAGGTAGCTGATCGCGTGTTTACGCTTACCACCAATCTCAATGTACTCCTGCCCGCCACATACATTGTCGATAAGGTTTTTCTCGAGGTCCAAGTGTTCGCGCAACTGGTCGAAGTAGGCTACCTCGAGTTTGGTGCCCAGCTTTACCTTGCCTTCGGTAGGTTCGAGTTGACCCAACAGAATTTTGAGCAGCGTCGACTTGCCCGCGCCGTTAGCGCCGACAAGACCGATTCGGTCGCCACGCATCACCGTGGTGGAGAGCTTGTTGATGACTAGCTTGTCGCCAAAGCGTTGGGTAATTTCAGTAAGCTCGGCAACGATTTTGCCGGAACGCTCAGCGCTGCTTACCTGAAAGTTCGCCTTACCCTGCTGTACGCGGCGCTCGCCGCGTTCCTTGCGCATCGCCTCGAGCGCACGGACACGGCCCTCGTTACGTGTTCGGCGCGCCTTGATGCCCTGTCTGATCCACACTTCCTCTTCGGCGAGCTTCTTGTCGAAAAGCTTGTTGGCAGTCTCCTCAGCGGCAAGCTGCTCTGCGCGGTAGCGCAGAAAGCGCTCAAAAGTGCCTTCGAACTGGTAGAGATGCCCACGGTCAAGTTCGACAATCTTATTCGCAACATTTTGCAAGAAGCTCCGGTCATGCGTAATAAGCATGAGGGCGCCATGATAATCCTGAAGCTGCTTCTCGAGCCATTCGATCGCTGGGATGTCGAGGTGGTTGGTTGGCTCGTCGAGCAATAAAAGCTCGGGCTCGCGCACCAGTGCGCGGGCGAGGGCAACGCGTTTGCGCCAGCCGCCCGAAAGCTCTTTCATGAGCTTGTCAGCAGGCAGATCGAGCTGCGAAATGACCGTGTCGACCTTCTGACTCAGGCTCCAGCCATCTTTTGCCTCGAGTGCACTCTGCACGCGTTCGAGTTGAGCCATGTCGGCGTCCTCGTAATTCGACGTGAGGTGGTGATACTGTTTGAGCAATTCTCCAACCTCTGCGAGGCCATCGGCGACGAGATCGTAAACAGTTTGCTCGTCGGCATCTGGAAGGTTCTGCTCAAGCCATGCCACCTTTACGCCCGGGCGTAGCCAACGCTCGCCACCGTCGAGCCCCATGATTCCTTCAATTACTTTCATCAGGGTGGTTTTGCCGGCGCCGTTGCGGCCGAGAAGGCCAATGCGGGCACCGCGTTTAATTTCGAAATCGACCTCATCTAAAAGCACATGTGTGCCGAAGTTAAGGGAAGCTTTGTCGAGTCTGAGCAGAGGCATAGTTGGATTGGCTTCTTGGCTGAGAAAATCAGCATGGGATTGAGAATGCGCATTCTACCCTAGCGGTGGCATGCTGAAGAGCTAATTTAGCATTTATGTTCCACACTATGACGAGTACGATTGCCCTATGGCAAATATCTGGTTAAAAATCATAAAACCCGGTCGCAGCGCCGCTAAGTGGCTGCTGTTCATGGTACTCATTGCGGTAGTGTCGGCGACGTACCTGGGCTATTTCGATTCGGTGCGCACAGTGCTCGATACGCCTGCCTTGACGCTTCGAATCGGCAGCTTTGGAATTTCTGCCTACACGCTACTAAGCTCTTTAATAGCTATCGCGTTGGTCTTTTGGACAACGGCGATTATCGTCGACACCGTTGAACATCGGATTTCGAAGCTTCAGAGCCTGCGTGCGGCGAACCGCGCCTTGGTTCTTAAGCTTGCCCAGATCGTAATCTATTTAATTGCCTTTTTAATTGGACTCGATTTTGTAGGTATTGATCTCACCACGCTTACTGTCTTCAGTGGTGCGGTGGGTATCGGGCTTGGCTTTGGCCTACAAAAAATAGCCTCGAACTTTATTTCCGGCCTCATCCTCCTCATGGAAAAATCGATCGAGGAGGGCGACCTCATAGAGCTTTCCGACGGCACGTTCGGCTTCATACGCCGAGCAAGCGCACGGTATACGCTCGTCGAGACTTTCGATAGCAAGGAAATCCTCGTTCCCAATGAAGACCTGATTACCAGCCGTGTGGTCAACTGGACATTCTCCAATGCAAGCGCCCGCGTAGAGGTCGAGGTTGGTGTCTCGTATCACAGCGATATCGAACTCGCCAACGACCTGATTCTCGCCGCGGCACGCGAGCATCCAAGGTGTGCGACTCACCCGGAGCCCGCCTGTTTTCTACGCTCCTTCGGCGACAGTGCGGTCAACTTCACCCTACATTTCTGGGTTGATGATGTCACTTTAGGACGCTGGCCTCCGCACAGCGAGGTTATGTTTTCGATTTGGCGTAAGTTTAAAGAGCATGGCATTGAAATCCCGTTCCCTCAGCGCGATTTGCATATAAAGGGGGCGCTCGATTTCACGCCACCGGTGAAAGCGGCGGCGGATAAGGAAGGATAAGTATGGTCGACTGCAGCGGGATTATTTACGCCTACCAGATTGGCGAAGACGGAGCGGCGAAGTCTCTGCTACCAATTCAGCTCGACAGCGAAGGACTGCCAACGAGCGGCACCGTTGTGAATTCGGAGGTCTCAGCGCGAATCACAGCCTCACTCGAAGGGAGTGATCTTACTTGGGTACACCTCGACATAAACGATGCTAGCGCTAAAAGGTGGGCAGACGCCGAATTACCGTTTCTTGACTCGCTCACGCTCGACGCACTTTTTGCCGAGGAGACACGACCGCGCATACTCGAATTCGACACCGGCACACTGCTTATCCTACGCGGCGTTAACCTCAACGCCAACGCCGAGCCTGAGGATATGGTTTCTATCAGACTGTGGATCGATGGCTCGCGAATAGTCAGTGTTCGTAAGCGTCGGCTTAAAGCGATTACCGATCTGCGCGAAAGACTGGAAGCCGGTGTCGGCCCATGCAGCGCAGGAGATTTCATTACGCAGTTAACGAGCCGTCTGTTCGAACGCATGGAGCCTGTTTTTACCGAGCTCGACGAACTATTAGACGACGCCGAAGAGCGGGTAATGGAAGCGGCAGATACGAAATACCGTGGGCAAATTACAGACATTCGCAAACAGGCAATTGTTTTCCGACGATATATCGCACCGCAGCGCGATGTCATTGCTGCGCTGCGCGTATCCGACAAGCCTTGGCTAAACGAATTGCATAAAAGGCGACTACAAGAGTCATTAGACCGTGTGATTCGGTATTTAGAAGACATCGATACGATTCGAGAACGCGCTCAAATCGTAAAAGACGAACTAACGAGTGCGCTGTCTGACAAGATGAATAAGAACTTATATCTCTTGTCGGTCATTGCTGCTGTGTTTTTGCCACTGGGTTTTTTAACCGGCCTGCTCGGCGTCAACGTCGGTGGCGTACCCGGAGTCGATGACCCCGCTGCGTTTTGGATTTTCAGCGGCTTCCTTACAGTAATCATTGCGCTGCAGATTTGGCTATTTAAACGTTGGAAGTGGTTTTAGCGGGAAGTCGCAATACTCAGGTTAAACCCTTATGCCGGGCTCAGGCGATGACGCGATCGCCACGCGACGTACGCGAGTCCGATAAAGGGAATGGCAATTAAGAGCGCGGTTGGCTCGTTACTACCACGCGGGTCGGTCAGTCCCCAGTAAGCCATGCCAAAGGCAATCTGCAGTAAATACAGGCTCATCCAAGGTTGCAACCAGCTGCGCATGCGCCAGAGTCCGAGTGTGCCAGCACCATAGACGAACC